>ERZ772960.322-NODE-322-length-45099-cov-5.896723_pt1 | contig 45099 bp, 47 predicted proteins | sample MGYA00580678_ERZ772960 | MGnify/ENA primary metagenome ERZ772960 (study PRJEB29015, sample SAMEA2737930) | human oral metagenome | biome: human oral; feature: human-associated habitat; material: dental | place: China | collected 2059 ...
CCTTTGGTAACCTTCGTTACACGATTGATAGCAACCAAACGATCTTTCAGTTCTACATCGCTATTAATTTTTACTTTATTCATTGCCATAATCGTTTTAGAATTTAAGTCCTCCTTCTCTTGCACCATCAGCCAATGCTTGCACACGACCATGATAGAGATAGCCATTACGATCAAACACAACACTTTCTACACCGGCAGCCTTTGCTTTCTCGGCAACCAATGCACCAACGCGCTTTGCCTGTTCAATCTTTGCCAATTTCTCTAAGCCAAGTGATGAAGCTGAAGCAAGTGTTGTACCTGTCAAATCATTAATAACTTGCGCATAAATCTGCTTGTTAGAGCGGAAAACACTAAGACGTGGACGCTCAGCAGTCCCATTGACACTCTTGCGAATGCGGAACTTTATCTTAATTCGTCTTTCAACTTTCTTTGTTGTCATAATTGTTAATTCAATTAAAATTACTTAGCTGCAGCGGTCTTACCAGACTTTCTGCGAATAACCTCGCCTTGGAACAAGATACCTTTTCCTTTATAAGGCTCAGGCTTACGGAAAGAACGAATCTTTGCACAGATGAGACCTAACAACTGTTTGTCACAAGATTCAAGTGTAAGAATTGGGTTCTGGTTACGTTCAGACTTCGTCTCCACCTTAACCTCCTTAGGAAGCTCCATGAAAATGGGGTGTGTATAACCCAAAGAGAACTCAATAAGATTACCTTGATTAGAGACTCTGTAACCTACACCGACAAGTTCCAAAACCTTTTTGTAGCCTTCACTCACACCAACAACCATGTTGTTAACCAAAGAGCGATAAAGACCATGGAACGCTTGTTTCTGCTTGACATCTACCAAACTATCTTCGTTGATGGTGAAAACCAAATGGCCATCGTTGTTCTCGAGCTTGATTGCAGGATTTATCTCCTGTGAAAGTTCGCCTTTAGGACCTTTAACTGTAACGACATTGGTCTTCGCATCGAAGTTTACTGTAACTCCAGCTGGAATACTAATGGGTAATTTTCCTATTCTTGACATATAAAAACCTCCAATTAGTAAACATAACAAAGAACTTCACCGCCGATTTTTAAACCGGCAGCTTCCTTGTCTGTCATAACACCTTGAGATGTAGATAATATTGCAATACCTAATCCGTTAATAACTCTCGGCATGTCTTTATAACCGGTATACTGACGCAAACCTGGTGTAGAAACACGTTTTAAGCTCTTGATAGCGCTTTGTTTTGTTGAAGGGTCATACTTAAGTGCAACCTTAATTGAACCTTGGGGACCATCCTCTACAAATTTGTAGTTGAGAATGTAGCCCTTCTCGAAGAGGATTTTGGTAATTTCCTTCTTCAAGTTCGACGCAGGAATTTCAACGACACGGTGATGTGCCATGATTGCATTTCTGAGTCGTGTCAGATAATCTGCTATTGGATCTGTCATAAAATATAAATGTTTAATTAATCGGGACGACCCCGACAATATTAAAGAAAAATCGCGTTGAGTGATTGAAGAAAAGTGAATAGCAACACCATGACATTTTAATGGACTGCAAATTATGATAGAAAAGCATGTGAATTACACGTCAAAATGATGCTAATCACTCTCCAATATCGATGCTTTTAGTTTACCAACTTGCTTTCTTCACGCCAGGAATCAGACCGGCCGATGCCATCTCGCGGAATTGAATACGCGAAATTCCAAACTGGCGGATGTAGCCCTTTGGACGACCTGTGATCTTACAACGGTTGTGAAGACGAATAGGATTTGCATTCTTAGGAATGGCTTGGAGCTTACGAGCTGCCTCATAAGCCTCGGCCAAATCGTTAGAAGTTGCAATAATCTTTTTCAGAGCTGCACGCTTTTCAGCATAACGAGCAACAAGCTTCGCACGCTTAACTTCGCGAGCTTTCATAGATTCTTTTGCCATATTCCTTAATCGTTTTTAGCGTTCTTGAATGGGAGACCAAAAGCTTTCAACAAAGCATAACCCTCTTCATCGGTCTGAGCCGAAGTAACAAAAGTAATGTTCATACCTTGAATGCGATCGATCTCGTCAATGTTAATCTCGGGGAAGATAATCTGTTCGGTGATACCCAAAGTGTAGTTGCCACGTCCATCTAAGCGCGTTGCAATACCTTTGAAGTCACGAATACGCGGAAGAGACACGCGAATGAGTTTCTCTAAGAACTCATACATACGCTCTCCACGAAGGGTCACCATCACACCAATAGGCATCTTCTTACGGAGTTTGAAGTTTGCAATATCCTTCTTAGAATAGGTTGCAACAGCCTTCTGACCCGTAATGGCCGAGATCTCATTAATTGCTACATCGACAATCTTCTTATCTTGTGTAGCATCGCCAAGTCCCTGGTTAATGACTATCTTCTTCAATACAGGAACCTGCATCGACGAAGAGTAGTTGAACTGCTTTTGAAGTGCAGGAGCAATTGTCTCCTTATACACCTTCTTTAATTGTGCTGTATCCATTACTTAATTACCTCCCCTGATTTTTTAGCAACACGAATAACATTCTTGCCCTCATGCTGAATAGAAACACGAGTAGCTTTACCACTCTTAGGATCAATCAAACTGAGATTTGAAATATGGATAGAAGCTTCTTGCTTAACGATACCTCCTTGCGGATTCTTAGCTGAAGGTTTCATGCTCTTTGATACAAGGTTTACGCCTTCAACAATCGCACGATTCTTGTCAACTAACACCTTGAGCACTTTACCTGTCTTGCCTTTATCGCTTCCTGCAAGAACAACGACAGTATCGTTCTTTCTAATATGTAACTTACTCATTACTTATCTGTTTTATGATTATTTAAAGTACCTCGGGTGCCAAAGAAACAACCTTCATATTCACTGCACGAAGCTCACGCGCAACGGGGCCGAAAATGCGGCTTCCACGAAGCTCACCAGCATTGTTAAGCAATACACAAGCATTATCGTCGAAACGAATGTATGAACCATCTGCACGACGAATCTCCTTCTTGGTACGAACAATCAAAGCTTTAGATACTGCACCTTTTTTCAAATCACTCGAGGGGATGACATTTTGTACTGCTACAACAATAACGTCACCCACACTAGCATAACGACGGCCGGTACCACCTAAGACGCGAATGCACTTAGCTTCGCGTGCGCCGCTGTTATCACATACTGTAAGTCTTGATTCTGCTTGTATCATAATTTACTTCGCTTTTTCGATTATTTGAACTAATCTCCATCTCTTTGTTTTAGACAGAGGACGAGTTTCCATGATTTGAACCATATCACCTACGTTCGCCTCGTTCTTCTCATCATGCACATGGTATTTCTTTGTCTTTTGAACAAACTTACCATATATCGGGTGCTTCTCTTTGAACTTCGATGCAATAACAATGGTTTTATCCATCTTGTTGCTTGTAACGACACCCGTTCTTACTTTTCTTAAGTTTCTTGTTTCCATCTATACCATTGTTATTTATTAAGTTCTCTCTGACGGAGTTCTGTCTTCATACGTGCAATATCACGACGAGTAGCCTTAATCTGCGATGGATTCTCAAGTGGAGTAACATGATGATTAAACTTCATTTTATTCAGTTCCTCTGTCGTATGCTCCAATTTCTCAACCAAATCCTTGGTCTCAAATTCCTTTATTTCTTTCATCTTCATAATTAAGCGTTTTTATCGTAATCACGTCTAACAATAAACTTTGTTTTGACAGGCAATTTCTGTGCTGCAAGACGCAATGCCTCTTTAGCAACATCAAACGAAACGCCTTCCACTTCAAAGAGGATGCGACCCGGTGTAACCGGTGCCACCCACCCCGCAACGTCACCTTTACCTTTACCCATACGGACATCGGCAGGTTTACGAGTAATGGGTTTATCTGGGAATATACGTATCCAGACCTGACCTTCACGTTGCATATAGCGGTTTACGGCCACACGGGCTGCCTCAATCTGGCGGCTGTCAATCCATTTTGCTTCAAGTGTTTTGATGCCGAATGAACCGAAAGCCAATTGTGTGCCTCTGCTCGCGTTTCCTTTATTACCGCGCCCGTCTTGAGGTCTTCTATATTTTACTCTTTTTGGCTGTAACATGATAGCTTCTACTTTTAACGGTTACTGTTTCTCTTACGATTACCTCTTCCCGAACGTCCGCCACCTTGTGTACGGCCGGCACTTTGTTTTTCTTGAGCGAAATTAGGAGTAAGGTCACACTCACCATAGACTTCTCCACGGCAGATCCATACCTTAATACCCAACAGTCCGACCTTCGTTAAGGCTTCGGTCTGACAGTAATCAATGTCTGCACGGAAAGTATGCAAGGGTGTACGTCCCTCTTTGAACATTTCCTTACGTGCCATTTCTGCACCATTCAGACGACCGGTAATTTGCACTTTAATACCTTCTGCACCAGCGCGCATCGTATTGGCAATCGCCATCTTAATAGCACGACGGTAAGCAATCTTTCCTTCTACCTGGCGGGCAATATTATTGCCAACGATATTCGCATCAAGTTCGGGTTTCTTAACTTCAAAAATGTTGATTTGAATTTCCTTATCGTAGAGTTTTTTCAGCTCTTCTTTCAGTTTATCAACATCCTGTCCGCCTTTACCGATAACGATACCCGGACGGGCAGTACAAATAGTAATGGTAACGAGTTTCAAAGTTCGTTCGATGACAATACGCGATAGACTCGCCTTTGCCAAACGTTCGTTGAGATACTTACGGATTTTTCTGTCCTCGATGAGGTTATCTCCGAAGCTCTTGCCTCCGAACCAATTTGAATCCCAACCACGGATAATACCTAAACGGTTGCTTATTGGATTTACTTTCTGTCCCATTCTATTTATTGTTTATCTTCGTTATTTTTGGCATCAACAAACAGTGTAACATGGTTACTACGCTTACGAATTCTGTAACCACGACCTTGAGGTGCTGGTCTCATACGCTTCATCGTAACGCCTTCATCTACGAAGACCTTTGAAACATAGAGTTCTCCATCTTCTGCCTTACGCTCGGTTTTATTCTCCCAATTAGCAATGGCTGAACGCAACAGTTTTTCTACATCTGCTGCAGCTTGTTTCTTAGAGAATCTCAAAACTCCCAAAGCACGGTTCACTTCCATGCCACGAATCATATCTACAACATAGCGCATCTTACGCGGGGAAGAAGGAACTCCCTTGAGCTTTGCAAAATACAAACTCTTTAGAGCCTCTTTTCTTTTTTCAGCTGATATATGTTTTCTTGCTCCCATTATTCATTTTCTTTAAATGGTTATAACCCGCTTACTTTCTATTTCCCGAATGCCCGCCGAATCGACGCGTAGGAGAGAACTCACCAAGTTTATGTCCTACCATATTCTCGGTAATGTAAACAGGGATAAATTTATTTCCGTTATGGACAGCAACGGTATGCCCCACAAAATCGGGGGAAATCATTGAAGCCCTGGCCCATGTTTTCACAACACTCTTCTTGCCACTCTCATTCATTGCGAGAATCTTCTTTTCAAGTGACACGTTGATATATGGACCTTTTTTTAATGAACGACTCATACTTTACTCTTGTTTAAGTTATTTGTTAGCTCTTTCAATTATATACTTGTTAGAAAGCTTCTTCGGTGCACGAGTCTTAAGACCTTTTGCATACAGACCCTTACGCGAGCGGGGATGTCCACCGGACTGACGTCCTTCACCACCACCCATCGGGTGATCTACAGGGTTCATGACAACACCACGGTTATGAGGACGACGTCCCAACCAGCGAGAACGACCGGCCTTACCGGACTGTTCCAATGCATGGTCGGAGTTTCCTACACTACCGACAGTTGCTTTACAAGCACTCAGAATCTGGCGGGTCTCGCCAGAAGGGAGCTTAATCACACAATAACTGCCTTCACGAGAAGTAAGCTGAGCGAAGTTACCAGCCGAACGAACGAGCAGCGCACCTTGTCCCGGACGCAATTCAATATTATGAATTACCGTACCGACGGGGATGTTAGCCAAAGGAAGCGTATTACCAATCTCTGGTGCCGCATCCTTTCCTGACATCAAGGTCGCACCGACCTGCAAGCCGTTAGGAGCAATAATGTAACGTTTTTCACCATCAGCGTAATACAACAATGCGATACGCGCCGAGCGGTTCGGATCGTACTCTATTGTTTTTACTACAGCTGGAACACCATCTTTCTCACGTTTGAAGTCGATAAAACGATATTTCTTCTTATGACCTCCGCCAATATAACGGACAGTCATCTTACCGGTGTTGTTTCGACCACCGGTAGAACGTTTACCGTAAACGAGAGACTTCTCTGGCACGGATGCAGTAATATCCTCGAACGTGCCAATAATCTTGTGTCTTTGTCCCGGAGTAACCGGTTTTAATTTACGTACTGCCATTGTTTATTTAAATATTGCTGTAAAAATCTATGGTCTCACCCTCTTTCAGGGTTACGATTGCCTTCTTAAAAGCAGGCTTTTGACCTTTAATCAATCCGGCTTTAGTATAACGGGCAGAACGCTTACCTGCATAGCGGGCAGTATTCACAGCGACTACCGTAACATGATACAGACTTTCGATTTCACTCTTGATCTGAAGTTTGTTTGCTTCAGGGCGAACAATGAAACCATAACGATTTGCGAACTTGTCTGTAATCTTGGTCATCTTCTCAGTGACCAATGGTTTTATGATAAATGCCATACTTTATACGTCCTTCCTATTATTTTGTTAAGATGCCGTCAATTACTTTCAACGAATTTTCGGTTACGACCAATACATCTGCATTCAAAATCTTATAAGAATTGAGTGTAGATGCGGACATAACCTCAGAACGCTGCAAGTTACGAGCCGACAAATATACATTTTTATTCTCTTTTGGCAAAACGAGAAGTAATTTTCGCCCGTCAACGTTAAGATTTTTAGTAATATTTATAAAATCTTTTGTCTTTGGTGTCTCTATATCAAAATCCTCAACGACAATGATAGCATTCTCCTGCGCCTTGTATGATAGTGCACTCTTGCGAGCTAAAACTTTTACTTTCCGGTTCAGTTTAAAACCATAATCGCGAGGCTTAGGACCAAACACACGAGCACCACCTACGAGCAAGGGAGAGTTGATGTCACCGCGACGTGCACCGCCACCACCTTTCTGACGTCCCAATTTACGGGTAGAACCGCTCATTTCGCTTCTCTCTTTCGTCTTAGCCGTACCTTGGCGTTGATTAGCCAAATACTGCTTTACTGCTAAGTAAAGAACGTGGTCATTGGGTTCAATGGCAAAGATAGATTCGTTTAACGTAACCTTTCTTCCGGTCTCCTGACCATTAATATTCAATACGTTAACTTCCATTATTTCTTAATTAAAACGGTTGAACCTTTGCATCCGGCTACACTACCTTTCACAAGGATAAGGTTGTGCTCCGGAATAACCTTTAACACTCTGAGGTTCTGAGTTGTCACCCTGTCACCTCCCATTTGGCCGGCCATACGCATGCCTTTAAACACCTTTGCGGGATAAGAACAAGCACCGATAGAACCCGGCTTACGTGCGCGGTCGTCCTGACCGTGAGTAGACTGACCTACACCACCAAATCCGTGACGTTTCACAACTCCTTGGAAACCTTTTCCCTTAGAAGTTCCGACAACGTCTACGAACTCCGTATCGTTGAACAGCTCAACCGTAATTGTGTCACCGAGGTTATACTCCTCTTCAAACTTGAACTCAACCAAGTGCTTTTTCGGCGTTGTGCCGGCTTTCTTAAAGATTCCCAACATCGGCTTGGTAGTTCTGCTTTCCTTTGCCTCTGCGAAACCTAATTGAACAGCCTTGTAACCATCTTTCTCAAGGGTCTTCACCTGGGTTACAACACAAGGACCAGCTTCGATAACAGTGCACGGTACATTCTTACCGTCGGCACTGAAAACGGATGTCATTCCGATTTTTCTTCCAATTAATCCTGGCATTTCAATTTATTTTTAAATGATTCTTATTCTTCTGTTGATGTGTTCGGACATCCAAACTACACCTTAATTTCTACTTCTACACCACTCGGCAATTCCAGCTTCATCAAGGCATCAACCGTCTTGGCGGTAGAGCTGTAAATGTCGATCAGACGTTTGTAGTTCGACAATTGGAACTGTTCGCGCGCTTTCTTATTAACGAAAGTGCTGCGGTTCACCGTGTAGATGCGTTTGTGGGTTGGCAATGGAATCGGTCCGCTGACAATGGCACCGGTTGCCTTTACTGCCTTCACAATCTTCTCTGCTGACTTATCTACCAACTTGTGGTCGTATGATTTCAGCTTAATTCTAATCTTCTGACTCATGTTCATTCAGTTGTTTTAATGGTTTATGATTCTTGATAAGTGAAAAGAAGATACAGGGTAAGAGTCATTCGCTACCCTGCCTCTCTCTTCTCTCGTTGTTTTTATACCAAATCCGTACGACCTTTTATTTCTTCCAACACTGTCTTAGCAATAGAGCTTGACAGCGGTGCGTGGTGGTCATATTCCATAGAACTTGTTGCACGACCGGAAGTAATGGTACGAAGGGCAGTGACATAGCCGAACATCTCAGCCAACGGAACCAAGGCTTTCACGATTCTGGCTCCGGAACGGCTTTCTTCCATTCCTTCTACCTGACCGCGACGCTTATTCAGGTCACCAATCACATCACCCATATTCTCTTCAGGTGTTACTACCTCTACACGCATAATAGGTTCCATGAGCACGGGGCCGGCCTTTACACATCCGTTCTTGTAGGCATTCAATGCTGCTAACTCGAACGACAGCTGGTCGGAGTCTACGGGGTGGAAAGAGCCATCGAGCAAGGTCACTTTCAAAGAATCCATAGGATAACCGCCAAGTACACCATTCTTCATGGCGTTTTCAAAACCTTTCTGAACGGAGGGAACGAACTCCTTGGGCACATTACCGCCCTTCACTTCGTTCACGAACTGCAGGTTGCTTTCCTTGTAATCATCGTCTCTCGGACCAATGTTTACAATGATGTCGGCAAACTTACCGCGACCACCACTCTGCTTCTTGTACACCTCACGCAGGTTTACCGTCTTCGTAATGGCCTCCTTATAGTTCACCTGAGGCTTGCCTTGGTTACATTCCACCTTAAATTCACGCTTCAGGCGGTCGATGATAATATCCAAGTGAAGCTCACCCATACCCGAGATAATGGTCTGACCGCTCTGTTCATCAGTACGTACCGTAAACGTGGGGTCTTCTTCTGCCAGCTTGGCAAGACCGTTATCAAGTTTTGCAATGTCTGCTTGACTCTTGGGTTCCACGGCAATTGAAATCACCGTATCAGGGAACGACATGGATTCGAGCACAATGGGATGTGCCTCATCGCAAAGCGTATCGCCTGTACGAATATCTTTGAAGCCTACGCCTGCACCGATATCACCGGCATCGATAGATTCCATCGGAATCTCCTTGTTGGAGTTCATTTGGAACAAACGGCTGATGCGTTCTTTTTTACCCGAACGTGCGTTGTACACATAGCTACCGGCATTTACCTTACCTGAATAGACACGGAAGAATACCAGACGCCCCATGAACGGGTCGGTAGCAATCTTAAAGGCGAGTGCCGCTGTGGGTTCATTTTCGCTGGGCTTACGATCTTCCTCGGCATCGGTATTTGGATTCACGCCAACAATATTCTCCGTATCGAGCGGAGACGGCAGGAATGCGCATACATAGTCAAGAAGGGGCTGCACGCCTTTGTTCTTATACGACGAGCCGAGTACCATCGGAGTAATCTCCATGGAGATAGTACCCTTGCGAATGGCAGCTATCAGCTCTTCTTCGCCAATCTCGCCACCCTCAAGATATTTCTCCATGATGGCATCATCAAAGTTAGCGGCACTTTCCACCAACTTTTCGCGCCATTCGTTAGCCTCGTCTACGAGGTCGGCGGGAATCTCTTCCACGTCGTATTCAGCACCCATCGTCTCGTCATGCCAAAGGATGGCCTTCATTTTTATCAGGTCTACAACGCCTTTGAAGTTCTCTTCCGCACCGATAGGTATCTGTATGGGACATGGGTTTGCACCCAAAATCTCTTTCATCTGCCTAACGGTCTCAAAGAAGTCGGCACCCGAACGGTCCATCTTGTTTACATAACCGACGCGCGGCACATTGTATTTATCTGCCTGACGCCATACTGTTTCCGATTGGGGTTGAACGCCATCGGCAGCAGAATAGGTGGCCACAGCACCATCGAGCACACGCAGCGAACGTTCCACCTCTGCGGTGAAGTCCACGTGTCCCGGAGTATCTATCAGATTGATTTTATAGGAATTGCCGTTCCAATTCCAATTACAGGTGGTTGCAGCAGAAGTAATCGTAATACCACGTTCCTGCTCTTGTGCCATCCAGTCCATGGTAGCAGCACCGTCATGCACCTCACCTATTTTGTGGGTCTTACCCGTATAGAACAAAATACGCTCCGATGTGGTAGTTTTACCGGCATCGATATGCGCCATAATACCGATATTACGTGTCAGCTTTAAATCGCGATTTGCCATTTCTCTTTACCTTATTTATATATATACGTTAGAATCTGAAATGAGCGAATGCGCGGTTAGCCTCGGCCATGCGGTGCATATCTTCCTTACGCTTGTAAGCACCGCCCTGATTATTGAATGCGTCCATGATTTCCGCAGCCAACTTTTCCGCCATGGTTTTACCACCACGCTTGCGGGCGAAAGCTATCATATTCTTCATAGAAACGCTCTCCTTGCGGTCAGGACGGATCTCGGTAGGAACTTGGAACGTCGCTCCACCGATACGACGGCTTTTCACCTCTACCTGCGGAGTGATGTTAGCAAGAGCAGTCTTCCATATCTCCAAGGAGGACTTCTCTTCTTCCGCCATTTTAGACTTCACAATGTCTAACGCATGATAGAATATTTCATAAGAAATACTCTTCTTGCCATCATACATCAAGTGATTAACGAATTTCGAGACCTTCTGGTCATGATACACGGGATCGGGTAAGATCACGCGCTTCTTGGGTTTTGCTTTTCTCATTTTGTTTGAAAATAAATTCTGCGTGGGCTGTCTTTCTTTGTTCTTCAACACTCGCTCTCGAGCATTTACTCAACCTTGTATCAACAAGTCACCAGCAAAACGATGATAATATGTAATGTTTCTTTCTTTTCCGAAACGCCGCCTTATCAGGGGAGCGAGGCATGCTGAAAGCAAAGCAAGCAGCATTGAAGTTCCGAAGCAGGGCATCTGAAGCCGACTTACCAACTCACCTCACATCGACCGACAGGACTTATGTCCCTTTTATTTTTTAGCTGCTTTAGGACGTTTAGCACCATACTTGGAACGACGCTGGGTACGATTGGCTACGCCGGCCGTATCAAGTGTTCCGCGAACGATGTGATAGCGCACACCGGGAAGGTCTTTCACACGACCGCCACGAACAAGCACAATGCTGTGTTCCTGCAAGTTGTGTCCTTCACCCGGAATGTAAGAGTTGACTTCCTTTTGGTTCGTTAAACGCACACGGGCAACTTTTCTCATTGCCGAATTAGGCTTTTTAGGGGTTGTTGTATAGACACGAACACACACGCCACGACGCTGCGGACAACAGTCCAAAGCCGGCGATTTGCTCTTCTCTACAAGAACCTTTCTGCCCTTTCTTACTAACTGTGAAATAGTAGGCATAATTGTTACTTTTTAATTTTATATATTTATTTCGTTTATTATCAATGAATTACGCTATTACTCCCATAAAGAGCTTGCGGGGTGCAAAGTTACGAAGAATTATTCAATCTACCTAATATATGAAGAAAACAATCATCTATCGAATTTAATATTTAATATAAAATAACTTTTGATTTGTTTATTTACATCCTGCTGGAGGAGAAATTTCTTGTACAGCAAGGAGAATACACGGTTCATTGTGGGATAAAAAGCTGCGATGAACTGACGAGTTGCCGGTGGTAAACGAACTGCTGAATAAGAAAGCGAAGACAAGCCACAGACGAACAATCCATAATCATCTAATAATCAACCATATAGATATGCGTTTGAAGAAGCATAGCTTTAACGGGCTAAAAACATAGCTCCGAGCACTGGAAAGCTATCCTTTGACACGCTAAAAGCATAGCTCTTGAAAGACGATGGAGCTGCCCCTACGACAAGGGTGCCACCCACCTAACATTCCACAGACCATACCCCAATCGGTCATAAGAACCTGTGCAGGTCTTGTTGGATGGCCGTTCAGCTTGTGTGTCGTCTTCCCAAAAGCGTAGCTGGGGGTTCCATCGAGAGAAGGCAGCAGACAGGATGCCGACAAGTGAATAAAAGATGACAAGAAGTGGTGGAATCAATCTTGAAATGGTAGATAAGCGGTCTCAGGGTCGATTGGGGGAGGTAAAACACCCCCCATCACTCTTTCTTGGCTTGCTCCAATAACCCCTCGAGATTGGGCATTGTCTCTTTCGAGATTACTCATTGCCTCTCTCCGGATTACTCATTGTCTCTTTGTCGGATTGTTCTAAAGATAAGTGCTGGCAGAAGCGGCTGAATGCCAGCATATAGCAAAAGTCCCGAACACGCATTCCGTGTTCGGGACTAATCCATTACAATGTTTCTATTACATCACTTCTTGACAAGTGTCATGCCAAACATCTGCATCACTGCGCCTACATGTGCACTCTTCGTGAACGAACGAGACTTGAATGCTTCCAAAGAGAAACAGCCAATGGTGTAATCTCCAAATGTTCCACCCAAGGCACCATAGGTACCTAAGTCTTTATTGTAAGAGAAAGACACCTTACCGGTGTAATTGGTATTAAAAGAAGTCCAATATTCACCCTTCTTGTCATAAAATACATTATAGACATAATAGGTTTTTCCCTCTGAGACAATACTGCCTAAATACCGGCCACTCTTAATAGAGATGGAGAAATCTTTTTCATCAGAGGTGATAGGCAGAGTGAGATTGAAGGCAGTAAACTGCAGTTCCGTCTCTGTCAGCGTAGCCTCTGTAGCAGAATACTTAGTGTCTGTGAGCTTGCCCTTAAAGACTACGTAGTATTGACCTAAGATATCTTTCTTAAAATCACGCTGCATTACCAAAATGGAATCAACCACCGAGCCCACCGTAAACTTGATGTAGCCGGCACGGATTTTCCCCGTGTTGTTATCGGTAGTAGTGAGCACCAGCTTGCCGTCTTTCATTTCAGCCTGCATCCAATCGGCAGTAGTGGCGAGCGTAGGCGTCACGTTGTGCCAAAGGTCGATGCTTCTTGTTGCAGCAAAGTCGTCTAAGATGATTTCATTTTTGCCACCTATCGTGAATATCGTGCCCATCTGTTGTACCACAACATAGACGGAATCAGCTCCCGACCATACGGTAACACGTGAAGAACGGCTTTCTTTGTTTCCATTTGCTGCAACAGTCACTTTGATATTCGTGCCTTCAATAGTAGCGGTACACCAATCCATAGACGTAGAAACCTTTGTGATACCGCCGGGGGCATTCACACTGAACGTCTTGGTTGCCGAGGCAGCACTGAACGTAAGGTCTTGACTGACTATAGAAAGCGAAGGCGTATGAGCGTAAGGATTGTCTACCTCATCGCTGCAAGATGCCAACCCGATGAGGGAAAGACATGCCAAGAGGAATATATAATACTTTTTCATAACTGTTTATTGTTTGGTTAGACTCTTAATATTAGGAATCCGGTTATTGCCGTTGATAAACCATGAGGATACTGTCAGCTGACCTCCACTGCTTCCATCGGCATTGAGTGTCCAAAGGATGTAAGAGTCGGTAACGAAAGACTTATCCGCTTTGTTATCAACAAAATTGAAAACGGGATTTGTCTTGTCACCATTCCACTGCGTAACCATACCCATTTTTGTGTCCCAAGAAAGGTAACCGCCGTGCGCTAAGTCCCATGCACAAATCATAACGGTCTTCCCGCCAACTTCACCTATCTTTTGTGAATTAAACGAAAGGACACCTGTAGACTTGTTGTAAGGCAACGTTATCTGATAATTGGCATTGAGACCAGACATCAGGTAAGCGGTCTTATCGGCATTAGCCGTCAGCGTCACATTGATGGTCTTATTCGTATCATAAGTCAGCACATAGTTTCCGGCATAGAGGTCGAAAGGTGCATAGCCTTCGGGATAAGAGCATTGCAAGGTAACGGCGTTACCGTTGGCATCTTTTCCTTCAAGCTTGAGGTTGTCGGCATTGAAGTCGAAAGAAGATACGCTGATACCTCCCATGTTGATGGGGCGATAGAAGCGGATGCCCGTAGATGTGAAGACAAAGGCTACTGCCTGCTCTTCTGCCGATGCATTCTTGCCATCTTTATAGATGAGTTGACGGCTGTCGAGGTCGAAAGACCCTTTAAGCGTGGTTGAACCAAACGCTCCTGCCACCAATCCGACTTGGAAGTTCTCTGTCATGGCTGCAACTTTCTGCAGATAAGTATCGGCACTCTCGGTCAGCTTATACATATATAATATGTTACCGGTACGCTTAGCGTGCACTTTCATCTTATCGGCTCCGATGCTGTCGATGATATACTCGAAGTCTCCATTATAGCCTTGATACCTCTTTGCCGAAGGCGTAGAGAAGAAATGCATGAACTCGTTGTATGTATCGAACGTGAGAACGGGCCCCATATCGTTGGTCATACCATAATAGCTGGTGCGCTCTTCTCCGAGAGCCAATTCGGTTTTTGCCGTCACTTGCTCAGCATCAAACTTACAGGTAAAGGCATATCCGCCATACTTCTGCTCCTTGTGAGGGAATATTTCGAATACCCAACCATGCTCGGGAGCTATCAGCGCGGCTTTCGCCTCTGCCTGATACTCCTGCATTCTCAAAGAGGATGACTTATCGAAGATGTCTTCCTGATCTTTCAGACAGGACTGAAGAAAGAACATGGGCAAAGCCATCAACAAGCCGATTAATATTCTATTTGTTTTCATAATCGTCGGTTTAATGTTTATTTAACAGTCAAGTCAGTGATATCGATTTTGCCGGCAGCCACATCGGCCTGACGTCTTTGCACTACATCGCGTAAGGCATCGAGGTCTATGTTCCATGCTGTCTTCATGTATCTCTTCACGATATCCATCTTGGAAGTAATGAGAGCACCACCATTGGTGCCACCTAAGGCTACCATGCGGTCCCACTCTGCTTTCGTATTTACTACATAAGTAGACAAGAGTTCGGCAATATCCTCAACATCGGAATGTTGCGAATAAGGAGTGATAAAGCCGTGCAGATAACAATAATTGTTAGCTACACCATTTTTCTGGTCTCTATCCGTGTTGTAACCATCATAGGGATGGGTACTCCAACTGTCAGACACATAGGCTGAGCCGGTGATGAGCTTAAATGCTGCCGGGTAGTCTTTGTTCTGGTTCAGGATATGGGTAAACTCGTGATGAATGGTTTTGAAGTAGAAATGATTCAATTGCTCGATATCATGTTCATAGGTTGTAATATAATTAGAACCCGTCATCAAAATCTTCTTTCCATTCTCTGCAGTACCCAAAATGATTGTTCCGTTGTTGCGATATTCGAATTCGCCGATACAATAAATCAATTTTGGAAACACCGAACGAGTGAAACCGACACCTCCCACTTCATCGTATGCCTCGATGCAAAGATACTTAATAAGGTGTGCCATCTTAACGGCATCCTCGTATTTTGCAGGTATCGTGAAGTAGTTCATATCGCCTTCATTATCTACATAACGATATTTAAAACGTATGTTGTAGGGATCTACATAGTTAGCCTTCAACCATTTATCGAGTGGTGTCTGCACCGTTTGACCGACAGTAATAATACTTGTCTTGTCCGGTTCATCGTTCGAACACGACAAGAGACAAGCACTCGTCGTCGCAAGGAACAAGGCTGAATATATGAATTTTTTCATTTCATTAGGTCTTTAATGGTTATTATTTGCGTGGATTAGGTGTTAAACCGGCTTGAATGACCTTCATCGGTATCTGGATTGCCCTGCGCTCGTCATCTTTCGTCAGTAGGTCTGTTATCTTGGAAGGTTGTCCGGACTCATTCAAAAGACGACGCGGAATCTCAATACCGTAGCGTTTGATATCAAACCAACGCATACCTCCATGCAACGTTTCTATGCGGCGGAATCCTAATACACACTGCAACATGGTTTCCTGCTGGCTGCGTTCGGCATCGATAGTAAAGCTCGGATGGAGATGTTTCTTTACTGTAGACTTCTTCTTGTCTGTATCGTCATACGAATAACCCACAGAATTATAGAATGTCATGATGTCATTAGGCGTATAAGTGGGGTCGTCCTTCAGGATGTTAGCCGCCCACATGCTCAAATCGGCTGCCGCTTTATCGTATTCTTTCTTCATTGTGTACGCTTCAGCACGGTTCAACAAACACTCATCGGCCGTGAATAAAGTATTGACAGCACGTCTAAAGCCTACTTGGGCGATAGGATCGGTAATCTCGAAGAGTGCCGGATATTTCCAGAAGATAGTCATATCCAAGTTTGTTGCCGAATACTTTGCCATTCTGGAGTAGTATACCGATTTGCCGTGAGCATCAACACTCTCTCCCCAAATGTTCTTAGCATTACCTGTTTCATTCTCTGCCAAGTAGGAAGAATGTGCATACCGCGAATAAGCATAATAAGGATTAAAGACAAGACCGATACTTGAATACGACGTAGCAAGGAGCAGGTTACAGTTCAAATCTGCTGAAATGTAATGCTCTTCGATAGCCTGACGACCGGCATCGCCTTGCGGCATAGAGCCTACATGTTCCCAGTCACGCAACATAGATTGAGGATTGGAGCCTAAACACAGGTTGGCATACTCAATAGCCTTGTCCCATTGCTCATAGTACAGATAGAAACGGCATGCGAAAGCATATGCTGCTTGCGTGTTGAAGTGGTACTTCGGTACACTCAAATGGGCATCGCCTACCAAAGGAAGTGCTTCCAACAAGTCTTTCTCTATCAGTTTATAGTCCTCAGCTACAGTGCCTCGATCATACTTCGGGAAAAGAGAAGTCTCCGACTTCGTGGCATACGGTATACCCAAATCCTTGGTACTGGTCGTTGCATTGTAGTTCTTGCAGAATATATTGACCAACATGAAGTGGTTGTAAGCACGGCAGAGGAGAGCTTCGCCCTTGCATTCACGCAGTGTAGACGTGCGGGGGCCTCCCATTTTATCAATGGCTTCAAGTGCATGATTGGCTGCAGCAATAGCCCGATAAGATGCATTCCAGAAACGTTCTGTATCATCGTTATTCGTCTCTGTGAGGTCTTTCCATGCATAAACTTCATCAAAGAAGCGGTCGGTATAGGGGCTTTCTTCACCCGTATCGTCCACATTATCCGACATTACCTCGGTAAGGAAAACGTAGCTGTTTGTCGGATAAGCGGATGTAAGCAGGGTTTTCACTTTCAATTCCGAATCTATCTCTGCACGATTATCCGGCATGGTGTCGAGGAAATCGTTGCAGGAAGAGAACTGAAGAGTCAGCAATGACAGTGCAATAACCGACGCTGATATATTGATTCTTTTCATAATGAAACGTACTTTTATAGTCCTAATCTTAATGTAAGTGTAAACTGTTTAGGCATCGGCACAGCCACACCACCAGAATTGAAGAACTCTGGATCTTGTCCGTTCAGCTTCTTATCAGCATATATCAGGAAAAGGTTGGTGGCTTGGAGCTTCAACGCGAGATTGGTCAGGCTCAAACGACTGGCAAGACTCCTTGGGAAGTCGTATGCCAAGGAAATCTCTTTCATACGAATAAAGTCGCCTTTAGCAATACGGGCATCAGAGAAGTTATAGGCATTGTAAGCATAACTTAAGTGCGGATCCAAGTTGTTCTGACGGAGACTTGCAATTCCTGGCACATTAGTTCTGCGCTCGTCGCCCGGAACTGTCCAGCGGTTTTTAAATTCTTTCGGTGTAGAAGTGAGGTCATCATATCTGTTCGAGAATACGGGGTCTAAGCGAACCACGTTTCCAAAAGAATAGGTAACGAACACATTCAACGTGAGTCCTTTATAGGTAAAGATGTTTCCAAAACTACCTACGTCGGTGGGATCCACGCTACCTTCATACTTCAAGAACTTCAACTTTTCGGGGTCACGGGTCTGGAAATAGATTCCGGTGGTCGTGATGTTGCCATCCTGATCGAGGAAAGTCGGCAAACCTTCGTGATTCAGGCCTTTGAACGGAATAGAGAACAATGCTCTTACGGGGTATCCCACTTGGGTAAAGCCCTGTCCGGAAACATAGTCAATGAGTCGTTCGTCGGTATCCAACTTCGTCACTTCATTGTGTGTATGCGAATAGATGAAGTTGGTTGTCCAAGAGAAGTCCTTGTTTTTAATATTCACTGTAGAAAGCGACAACTCAATACCATTGGATTTCATCGTAGCGATATTACCGTATTTCGTAACCTGACCGCCGATACCTTGTGTTGTAGCAGGACCTATTAGGTCGTAGTTGTTACGTTTATACCAGTCTACTGTAAAGTTGATACGGTTTTTCAGGAATCCCATATCGAGACCAATGTTGAACTCGTGTTTCTTCTCATAGGTCAAATCTTCGTTTGCCAATGCAGAGAGGTACAGCTCACTTTCCCTTACACTTGAGAACGGACGCCAAGGTGTACGGCTTCCGATGATAGCCAACGAGTTGGTAATGGAAGGCGGTTCGGCCGTCAGAGAGTAAGACAGACGCAGCTTGAGGAAAGACATTACTTTCTCGAACTGGTTAAACCACTTTTCTTCATGCACGTTCCATGCACCCGAAATATTCCATGTAGGCAGCCAACGGGCACTGTTACTGTGTCCCAGTCGGTTAGAACCTTCATAACGCACGGTACCGTTGAGGTTGTAGATACCTTTATATGAATAGGAAGCTGTTCCGAAGAAAGCCACACTACGATTATGTTTGTTGCTCAACGTGTAGTAGTTCAAGTTCGTTTCCACGCCCTTCTTAAATACTTGGTAAACATAGTTGGGGATTTCACCCATAGAGTATTGCATACCCCAGCCACGGAACCAATTCGACCGACGGTCAGCAGAGTTTGCCTCCATACCACCATAGAAGTTCACGATATGGTCTTTTGCATATACGTCGTTGTACTGTGCGGTGGCACGGAAGTCCCATCCGAACATTCTGTTATCAGTGCGTTCGTAGATACCACCGTCAGGAAGGAGAGACATAGGGAGTGCATAGGGGTTATCAGGGTCTGTGTAGAGAAGCGGATTACGCTTTCTGATGGTAGATGTACCCATAGCTCTATAGGCCTGTGCCTGATTGGATTCATCCTTAATAATATGTTCTTGCGAGGTTGCGGAGAACTTAGCTGAGGCAAGCAGTGAAAGCTCTACCTTGCTGATAGGATGATAATTCAGACGTCCCTGTACACGGATATCGTTCACATTCAAGTCCATATAGTTGTTATTCAACTCGTTATAGATATTGAACGGAGCATAGTTACGTGTATAGTAGGCATTGGGATCCAAAGCCCTCGACGTGTTCAAAGCATACGAATAGGGGTTGATGTCGAAGTCGCGCTTCACTTCTCCCGTAACGGCATCTGTTTCACTGCTCAATGTACCGGGAGCGCGTTGCTTACGATAAGAAGCATTGCTGATGAGGTTTACATTCACCTTGCTGGACAAGCGGTAAGAAGTGTTCAAGTTACCGGTGAAACGCTGTACACGGCTTTGCTTCGTCCAACCCGGGTCGAACATAGCACTCAATGAAGAATAGAACTGTGCCTTGTCCGTACCACCCGAGATACTAACGGAGTGGTTGTGCATAACGGCATTCGAGAAGAGGTCGCCAAACCAGTTGGTGTTGCGATATTCGGCAGCTCTCAGATAGTTTCCGATGGCTTCATCCGTGTTGGCAAGGGCGAACTGACCGGTAGCGGGATCATACTGGCTAAGGAGTTGATACATCTTTCCGTAGATACCGCTGCTGGCAGAAGTAGCAAGCTCGGCATAATTCAGATAACCTTTTTGCTGTAACTCCTGATAAACACCCATTTGGTCTTGTGAGTTCATGATATTGAATTCCCTGTAGCTGGGCTTCAGACGCATGGTGTATTCACCTGTATAGTTGATGTGTGCCTGTCCGGCTTTACCTTTCTTCGTGGTAACAACAATCACACCGGCCATAGCGCGAGCACCGTAAATAGAAGTAGCAGAACCGTCTTTCAAGATTTGAAAGCTCTCGATGTCGTCTGAGTTCAAACCTGCAATAGCGGAACTGATAAGGGTGTTAGCATCACCTGATGACAATTGGTCAGCACTAACATCTACCACATCTTCCATAATGATACCATCTACTACCCATAACGGTTTTGAACTACCATAGATAGAAGTAGCACCACGCACGCGAATCTTAGGCGCCGTACCGAACGTACCCGATACATTCTGCACCGAAACACCTGCTGCGCGGCCTTCGAGTGAACGACTGATGTCGGCCACACCGTCTACCTTAGCGCCTTTGGCGTCAATTTGCGTAGTAGAACCCGTAAAGAGTCGCTTGTCAATCTTTGTCATACCAGTCACGACGACTTCTTCGAGCGCCGTATTGGGTCTTAGCACGACCCGCATGTTAGGCTGGGCTGTCACAGTAACAGTCTCCATACCTACATAACTGATAACAAGTTTTTTACCAGCGGCAACATCCAAAGAGAAGTGTCCTTCCATGTTTGTCACGGTTCCAAGTTTACTTCCTTGGACAACAACAGATGCACCTATGATAGGCTCACCATCCTCTTGGGATACTACGGTTCCGGAGATTTTAGTCTGTGCCAATGCCATTCCTACAAATAGGAACAGACCGGCAAACACCATACTAAGTCTTTTGTCCATAAATCCTCTTGTTAAAGTTAATAAATTGTTTGTGTTATTCAAATGATTCACAAAGATATGTTATTTTTAAGTAAGTTCCAAAAAATCTGACAAAAAAAAATCATTCACCTACTACTTTTTTTGTTTTCAATCCATAAAAGCGCGCTAAAAACAGTGAAAAACGATAACAGACGTTATCATTTCCCAACCAAATTGTCAGTAAATTAACAAGAGGAAAGATTACTGAACCGTTTTTTTGTATTAATTGAAGGTAAAGTAACCTCTTATGCTATACAAAATGTCAGATTCTGATTGTTTTTCAAACTTCATCAAGAAAAACAGGCCTTTCATGCCGAAAAACCAAGAAGAAAAAATAAACATTCATACAATGACCCCGCCGATGCTATATCCGCTTCCTAAAGTCTATATATATAATATGGTGTAAAACCAAATTTCAGACAAAAGGTTTTCTTTCGTTTCATCTACCAACCGATTCCCATTCACGCTGTCATCTCTTAAAGGAAAGTTGGTCATGAGAGCCTGTACACATTTTGCCGGATACTCGTTCAGATGTCGACAAGCAAATAAAAGATGACAGAAAGCGATGGAATTCATACGCGAGGGCGGGATAAGAGAATCTTGTCCAATAGCCCCAAGGGAGTAAAAGGCATTCCGCTTCACCTCCATGTATATGATTAATAAGGATGTATCGCACTTACAGCGCTCCATTTAGGGGAATGCTCTATACCCAGCGCTATGCGCTGGGCTGACATATTGCGCTCCTTCAGAGCTTATTCGGGAGAGTATCATCTACCCGATGCTATGCGCTGGGCTGACATACCGCACTCTTGCAGAGCTTATTCGGGAGAGTATCATCTACCCAATACTATGCGATAGGCTGACATACCGCACTCTTCCAGAGCTTATTCGGGAGAGTATCATCTACCCAATACTATGCGCTGGGCTAACATACTGTACACTTTGCTTTTCGTTCCGCTTATCCGCTTCGCACAACGAACATCGTTTCAGAACTCATCCTTGTCCTATGAGTAGGTAAAATGTAGGTTGGCGTGAATTGCAACTACATGCTTTTAAGACTTAAAAAGTAAGCGCTGTAGGCGCGTAAGATGTCAGCCCAAGGCAACGCCTTGGGTAAAAAGACGTCACAAAATGGAGCGCTGTAAGTGCGAAAGACCTTTTTCTTTCATTTTCATATATATAGATGAACGGGATGTGGCGCACTTACAGCGCTCTTTTTAGGGGAATGCTCTATACCCAGCGCTATGCGCTGGGCTGACATATTGCGCCCCTTCAGAGCTTATTGGGAGGAGTGTCATCTACCCGATGCTATGCGCTGGGCTGATATGTTACGCGCTTACAGCGCTTAGGCTACGCCTCATGGCATCATAAGATACGCGAGTTTGGGATAAGGCTATCGGACTGTAAGCCCCGAGGGGGCGACAGACCTTAGGCAGGGCATGGAGCTCGTAAGAGAGCAATTGCAAATCGCCGGTACAAAACGGGACGTGAAGCAGAAAGGCAACCCCTGATAAGCATGTGTGGAAAGATGAACCCTGTAGGGGTGAAGGAGGATGGAGGAATAGTGTTCTGTCGCCCTTTCAGGGCTTAGACTGCGGGACTCCACGACACAGGGGCTGCGCTATCACTTACCCCTGTCTAAGGTCTTTTGCCCCTTTGGGGCTATTGAATAAGATTCTCTTGTCCCGAACTCGCGCATGAATGATAAACTCTTGATAATCAGTAGTATACAAAACAAAATGAAAAAGGTATGCTTTGAGCGTGTAAAAGGATAGCTTTGAAGACCTAAAAAGATAGCTTTGAGGCGATGAAAGGATAGCTTTTAGCGGATGAAAGTTGTCTTTCCAAGAAGGTAAAAGTCGAGTATTGTCATGGCTGCCATTGCCTCGACGATGGGTACAGCTCTGGGTACGGCACACGGGTCATGTCTCCCCTGCGTGGTGAAAGCGGCAGGCAAGCCGTCGGTATTTAAAGTGCTTTGGTGACGGAGCAGGGTGGCAACAGGTTTAAAAGCCACCCTGAAATAAATGTCTGCTCCATTGCTGATGCCTCCTTGTATGCCTCCGCTGTTGTTTGTTGAGGTCTTTATATTCCCGTTCTCATTCACGAAAACATCATTTTGCTCGCTTCCTCTCCCCCGAGCACTTTCAAATCCAAGTCCGTATTCAAAGCCTTTCACGGCATTGATGCTAAGCATTGCGCTGCCAAGAGCAGCATGTAGCTTTCCAAACTCCGGTTCACCGAGACCTGCGGGGCAACCTTTTACGACACAGGTGACGACTCCTCCCACGGTGTCGCCGGCCTCTTTGACCGAAAGAATGAGGTTCTCCATCTCACGAGCCATTTGTTTGTCGGGACAGCGAACAGGATTTTCTTCTGCCTGTGCAAGGTCATAGAGCCGATAATCGTTCTGCAATGCAAGTGTGCCTATTTGCGATGTATAGGCCAGAATCTCTACTCCAATCTGTCGTAAGGCTAATTTTGCAAGCGCACCGGCCACACATCGCGCAATGGTAACACGGGCTGAAGAGCGTCCTCCGCCTCGAAAATCGCGCAAACCATACTTCTTATAGTAGGTAAAATCAGCGTGTGAGGGACGAAAAAGGTGTTGTATGTTGTCGTAATCCTTGGAATGCTGATGGGTGTTATGTATCATAAAACCTATCGGACAGCCGGTGGATTTGCCTTCAAAAATACCACTTAGCAACTCCACTCGGTCGCTTTCTTGGCGGCCGGTGGTAAGTTTGCTCTGTCCCGGGCGACGTCTTTGCAGCTCGTTTTGCACGAACGCATCATCTATTTCGATACCGGCGGGCATCCCATCGATAATCCCTCCTATGGCTTCGCCATGACTTTCGCCGAAGGAAGTCAATCTGAATATGTTGCCGAAAGTGTTGCTCATTGTTGCCGTCCGTTTCTATCCAAGGTTTTGTCGGTATCCTTACCGATGTTTCTCGTATCTTCGTAACAGGGCTGTTTCAATGACACCCGCATCTGCCGTCATCTCCATGGCCGTGGTGATGGTGGTGTTCGTGGCCATGGTGGCAGCCTTCGTGCCCGTCTCCCTCTTCGCAACCACAGCTTCCACAACCGCATCCACAACTTCCCTCGCCACTCAACGCGTTGAGCATAGACTGTATTTCGTCTTTTGTTGCTTCACGGTTTTCTACTATTTTCCCTACGAAATGGAGATCGCAACCTGCCAAAGGGTGGTTTAAATCTACTTTCACCTTATCGTCGGAAATATCGAGCACACGACCGTTAAACCTGTTTCCATCTTCGTTTTGCAAAGGAATAATGGCATCGACATAGATGTTGTCGTGGTCGAAATGGCCGTTGATGGTAAAAATATCTTTGCTTAAATTGAGCACGCGCTCTGCTTCGTGGTCGCCATAGGCCTCTTGCTTACTCAACGTAAAATCGAAAGTGCCGTTTGTTTCCAGCCCTATTACGTTGCTCTCAAAGCGTTCTATGGTTGTACCAAAACCGCTGATAAAGCAAAAAGGCTTGTCTTCCGGCGCTTCCTCCACCAACTCTTCTTGCCCATTCGTTATTTTATACAGCGTGTAAGCCACAGCTAAGTACTTGTTCTCTGTTTGTTCCATATCTTCTTTTTTATATATAACTATTTGATGCAAAGGTACGAAAAAGTTGAGAGATACCAATGACGGGCTACCTACTGTTTTTGTATGAGGAGGTCTGATTGTTGGTTTTACGGTTTTATAGGAGACCAAGAGAGAGATAGAAGTAAACTATTGGAGATGGTAATTGATTGATATAGAAAGGGATGCGGACACAAAAGATTTGAAAAGGAATAAGATTGAGTTGCAATCAGTCTCGGTTCGGGCCTGCGAGAAAGGGGAAAAATAGAAAGAGAATAGGAACAAGAAATAAGTGCGACTCTCGTCAACTACGTGCCCGCCTTATGGAAAACGAGGAGGTGCCTTTTCTATCTTGAGAGATTGTTCCTTAGCAGAAGGCTTGTTGGTATCTGTAGGTTTAGGAGTAGAGGTTGGCTTCATCGCCTTTACTGCTTGTTTTTGTTTGATGGATTTCCGATTCATCTTGGCCGATAATGTGGCCTCATCCACGGTATCTTTTTTCCATCTTTCAGTAAGACTGTAGCCTTCGTCGTTGACTTGGAAGTCTATCTGTGGGAGTGTTATCGGCGTTTCATCCCGATAGGGAATCTTAACGGTGTTGGCCAACTCTATCTCTACAGTGGCAACCCCTTGAGACAGCATGCCAATCTCCTTAGCTGCTCTCCATGATAAGTCGATGACGCGGCCTCTTCTATATGGGCCTCGGTCGGTTACTTTCACCAATACAGAAAGGCCGTTTGATAGGTTTGTTACTTTAAGAATGCTGCCGAAAGGGTAAGTACGATGTGCACAGGTAAGGCTGTCGTGGTGCACTCTTGCACCGCTACTTGTCCTAGCACCTGTTGCCCTCTTTGAATAAAAAGAAGCCTTACCCCTCTGTTGTGCAAACAGAGCAGTAAGGCTAAACAGTATCGATAATATCGTGACGATGCTTCTCCGATATATCACTATATTATATTTTACATTTATACAATGCCCTGAGCCATCATGGCATGAGCAACCTTCATGAATCCGGCAATGTTCGCACCCTTCACGTAGTCAATGTAACCATCCTTTCCTGTGCCGTATTTCACGCACTGTTCGTGGATAGATGACATGATATGGTGCAGACGCTCGTCTACTTCCTTACCTGTCCATGAGAGACGGATAGAGTTCTGTGTCATTTCAAGACCTGAAGTGGCTACACCTCCGGCATTTACAGCCTTACCCGGAGCGAAGAGAGTTTTGGTTGCAACGAATTTCTCGGATGCCTCTGCCGTGCAACCCATGTTGGATACTTCGGCAACACATACGGGTTTGTTGGCCAAAATCTTGGCAGCATCTTCTCCATTGAGCTCGTTTTGTGTGGCACAAGGCAGGTAAATGTCGGCTTTAGCCTCCCAAGGCTTCTTGCCAGCAAAGAACTTAGAACCCGGGAACTTATCGGCATAAGGTGCACAGATGTCGTTACCACTGCTTCTCAATTCAAGCATATAAGCGATTTTCTCTGCGTTTAAGCCTGCCTCATCAAGTATATAACCGTCAGGTCCACTGATGGTAATTACTTTAGCTCCTAACTCTGTCGCCTTCTTTGCTGCACCCCAAGCCACGTTACCGAAGCCACTGAGTGCAATGGTCTTTCCTTTAATGTCGATACCTTTGGTCTCGAGCATCTGATGTACAAAGTAGAGGGCACCATAACCGGTTGCTTCAGGACGGAAGATAGAGCCACCCCATTCCAATGCTTTACCGGTAAGAACACCTTCAAACTGGTGAGTGAGCTTCTTATACATACCGAAGAGATAGCCAATCTCACGGCCACCTACACCAATATCACCTGCAGGAACGTCTACGTTAGGACCGATATGACGATATAGTTCGGTCATGAAAGCCTGGCAAAAGCGCATGATTTCAGCGTCGCTCTTTCCACGGGGAGCGAAGTCGGAACCACCTTTTCCACCACCCATAGGAAGTGTGGTGAGTGCGTTCTTAAAGGTTTGTTCGAATCCGAGGAACTTTAAGATAGAGAGGTTTACCGACGGATGGAACCGCAAACCGCCCTTATAGGGACCAATTGCGCCGTTGAACTGTACGCGATAACCGATGTTTACCTGTACTTCACCTTTGTCATCTACCCAAGGCACACGGAATGTGATGATACGCTCAGGCTCTACCATACGCTCAATCACTTTCGCTTTCTCAAATTCGGGATGCTGGTTGTAGACTTCTTCTACGGAGAGAAGAACCTCTCTTACTGCTTGTAAGAACTCTGATTCACCTGGATGTTTGGCCTCCAAGGCTGCCATGATTTTTTGAACTTCCATAGTAATTATGTTTGTTAGGTATAATGTGATTAGAATGTTATTAAGACAATGCAAATGTAAACCTTTTATTTTTACCTGCCAAATAAAAAGAGAAGAAAATTCATTCCTAATCATCTTTGCAGCAAAAGCATCAAAGTTTTTGGGGAAATGTTTGTTCCTTTAATGGAAAAGCCGTAATTTTGCAGCTGGTTCAAGGGTTCCGTAGCTCAGTTGGATTAGAGCAACAGCCTTCTAAGCTGTGGGTCTTGGGTTCGAATCCCAACGGAATCACTCCGACAATCGCTGAGGACAGGCATGCTATTGGCGTGTCTGTCCTTTCTCTTAAACGACATTGTAAAGCAAAGAAAGATGAGGCTCAAAAAGAGGAAGTGGCACGCTTTAAGCGGTCAAGAACTGACCGAGATGGACAAACAGGTGATGTATTGGGAGAACAAAGGCAAGGAAGTGCCGTCGAGAGATTTAATCAAAACACCCGAGCAGATAGAGGGAATACGCAGAAGCGGCATCGTGAATACCGGCGTACTCGATGAAGTGGCCAAACATATCTGTGCGGGTATGAACACGTTGGAGATAGATCGCATCTGCTACGACTACTGTACATCCCACGGTGCCATACCTGCCTGCCTCAATTATGAAGGCTTTCCCAAGAGTGTCTGTACGAGTATCAACGAAGTAGTGTGCCATGGCATCCCCAAAGAGACGGATGTGCTGAAAGAAGGCGACATCATCAACGTAGACTTTACCACCATTCTCGACGGTTATTATGCCGATGCTTCACGCATGTTTATTATCGGAAAGACCTCTCCGGAGAAAGAGCAGTTGGTGCGAGTTACCAAGGAATGTCTTGAAATAGGTGCCGAGGCAGCCCGTCCTTATGGCTTTGTGGGCGATATCGGACATGCCATTCAGAAGCATGCAGAGAAGTATCATTATGGCGTAGTGCGCGATTTGTGCGGTCACGGTGTGGGTCTTCATTTCCACGAAGAACCTGAAGTGTTGCATTTCGGCCATCGTGGCACGGGCATGTTGCTCGTACCGGGTATGGTCTTCACCATCGAACCGATGATTAATATGGGCACATGGAAAGTGTTTATCGATGCTGACGATGAATACGGATGGGAGGTTATTACAGGCGATGAACAACCCAGTGCGCAATGGGAGCATACTTTCCTCATGACAGAACATGGCGTAGAAATCCTTACACAATGAGCAAACGCAAGGACATATATATATTAGGTATAGAAAGCAGCTGCGACGATACATCGGCGGCAGTACTGCGCAACGACGTGTTGCTTAGCAATGTAACGGCTTCTCAGGAAGTTCACAAGGCCTACGGAGGCGTTGTTCCCGAGTTGGCATCCCGTGCCCATCAACAAAACATCGTACCTGTTGTTGATCAGGCACTCAGCCGTGCCGGCATCACAAAAGAGCAACTGACTGCTATAGCCTTTACACGCGGCCCGGGATTGATGGGTTCTCTACTTGTGGGCGTGAGTTTTGCCAAGGGACTTGCCCGTTCGTTGGACATTCCTTTGGTAGATGTCAATCATTTACAGGGACATGTTTTGGCACATTTCATTAAGGAAGCCGATGCTGACACCCACGTTCCGCCCTACCCATTCCTCTGCCTGCTTGTAAGCGGAGGTAATTCGCAAATCGTAAAAATCAATGCTTACAACAATATAGAGGTGCTGGGGCAGACCATCGACGATGCTGCCGGAGAGGCCATCGACAAGTGTTCCAAGGTCATGGGCTTAGGATATCCGGGCGGTCCCATTATCGACCGACTCGCACGACAGGGCAATCCGCATGCCTATCGCTTTGCAGAGCCTCGCATCTCGGGGCTTGATTACAGCTTCAGCGGCCTGAAAACATCGTTTCTCTACAACCTGCGAGAGTGGACAAAAGAAGATCCTGACTTCATCGAGCACCACAAAGAAGACCTTGCTGCGAGCTTAGAATATACCATTGTCGATATTCTGATGAAAAAACTCCGTGAGGCCGTCAAACAAACAGGTATCACCCATGTGGCCGTGGCTGGTGGTGTATCAGCCAACAACGGGCTTAGGAACGCTTTCCATGAGCATTCCGAGAAGTACGGATGGACGATTTATATACCGAAATTCAGCTATACGACAGATAATGCGGCCATGATTGCCATTACCGGATACTACAAGTACCTTGACGGAAAGTTTTGCTCCATCAGCAAACCGGCTTTCTCTAAGGTCACTTTCCAATAAATGCAACCATCAGTTGATATAAATATTTCACCCTTAAACAATTGAAATCATGGGATTGGAAAATAAAATTTTAAGCAAAGAGATTCAGCAACTGCTCTACGAAACAGGAAAAACCGTGGGCACGGCTGAAAGTTGTACAGGCGGCAGAATTGCCGAATCTATCATCGCTGTACCGGGGGCATCCACCTATTTCAAGGGAGGCATCATCGCCTACACCAATGAAGTAAAAGAAAAACTCTTACAGGTAGACCATCATTTGCTGGAAGAGAAAACCGCCGTTTGCGAGGAAGTGGCCGAAGCCATGGTAAGAGGTACGATTCATACGCTGAACGTAGATTATGCCATCGCTTCCACCGGTGTGGCCGGACCGGGAGGAGGAACGGCCGAAATCCCCGTCGGTACAATCTGGTTGGCTTGTGGAAACAAGGATAAAATCGTGACCATGAAACTGACGGAAGACGAAGGCCGCGATATCAATTTAGCCGTTGCTACGAGTAAAGCCTTGCAAATGTTTCTCGCATTTCTGCAGGAAGAACAGTCCGTAACACCCAAAGGATAAATCGATCGCCAAAATATTTTGACACAACAGGGCACCCATCAACTCAAAAAAAAACTTAAATGCCTCTTTTCTTACATAGAATATTTGGGCGTTTCGTATAAAAAACGTAATTTTGCACCCTGTTTGGAATAGTTACATAAACGGAAAAATATAAAATTAAGATAGAGATGTCGAAGATTTGTCAGATTACAGGGAAGAAAGCACAGATAGGCTGCAACGTTTCCCACTCAAAGCACCGCACAAAGCGCAGTTTTGATGTGAACTTATTCAATAAAAAGTTCTACTACGTGGAAGAGGGCTGCTGGATTAGCCTGAAAATAAGTGCCGCCGGTTTACGCCTTATCAACAAGGTTGGACTTGATGCTGCTCTTAAGCAAGCTGTCTCCAAAGGTTACTGCGAATGGAAAGATATTAAAGTGATAGGAGAATAAGAACTATGGCAAAGAAAGCAAAAGGCAATAGGGTACAAGTCATTTTGGAATGTACCGAAATGAAAAATAGCGGACTGCCCGGAACCAGCCGTTACGTGACGACAAAGAACCGTAAGAACACGCCGGAACGTATGGAACTCATGAAATTCAATCCCATTCTGAAGAAAATGACACTTCATAAAGAGATTAAGTAATAACCCAATAAAACAGCTCAACATATGGCAAAGAAAACCGTTGCTACCCTCCACGAAGGCTCGAAGGATGGTCGCGCATATACAAAGGTTATCAAAATGGTGAAAAGCCCCAAGACCGGTGCTTATATTTTCGATGAGCAGATGGTGCCTAACGAGGCCGTTAAGGACTTCTTTAAGAACTAATCCTGATTTTCATATACAGATAAAAGGTTGCAACTTCAAGGTTGTAACCTTTTTTGTTGGTAGCCATCATCGCAAACAATGCCTGTTTGCTTTCTGCTTCTCTACTCGTCTTGTACCTAACAGAAAACGTTTTTAAGGAGACCGCAGCTCCCCGTCTGACAGACACTTCTTCAACCATTGAAAGACTGCAAGACAGCCCGGGATTTGACAGAACATAGCTTTTACGTCCTCAAAGCTATCCTTTAACGCGCTCAAAGCTATCTTTTTACATGCTCAAAGCTATGCTCTTACAAATCATTTTGATAAAGCGTGTGTTTCGCGGGGTTATCGATGCTTGGCTTATCCCCTGCCGAAGGCTGAAAAACACCGTTATTATTCATCTGAGAAAGCACACCTTTGAGAAAACGAAAAGAAAGCAGTCAGAGCACTAAAGCTTCAAAAAGAAATAAAAATACACGACAAATAACGCAAAAAGAAAAGAAAAATACGCATTTCAAAGAAAAATATCGCAATTTATTTGGTTCGTATAGATTCTTTTTATATATTTGCGGTGATTGTTGTAAGGATGACTTCTATATCAACCAGTATAGAAATTTAAGTCAGAAGAAAAGTAAAGAGACTCATCACGCCGCGAAGGTCTGATGAGTCTTGCTTTTTGCTTGTATCTCGAGAACGTCAGCTGTTAAGCAATCGTTTGCTGAGGTATCTTACGGGATACCATGTGGAAAGTGCCCCTACAAGGACTACCGTAAGGAAGACAATCAATACATCGCCATAATGCACACTTACGGGATAGGCATCTACAACGAAACTTCCGCTGCTCTCGCCGAGGCTCACCCATCCGTACATCTGTTGCATCCAGCAGAGAAAAAGGCCAAGCAGTACACCCATGACTGCTCCAATGAAAGCAATCAAACGTCCCTCGAAAAGGAATATCTTCACGATTTGTTGATCGTCGGCACCTAAATTTCTCAGCGTCACCACATCGTTCTTCTTGTCGATAATGAGCATAGACAGCGAACTAACGATATTGAAACAAGCCACTACAAGAATGAAAGTAAGAAAGAGGTAGGCAATGATTTTCTCGATGTTCATGATGCGGAAGGTATCGGCATGTTGTTCGTAGCGATCGAGTATGCGGTATTTCTCTCCGGCGATGTGCTGCATGCGCGTTTTCACAGCTTCGACATCACAATCGGGTTTCAGCTTTATCTCCAACGAAGAGAGTTCGCCCTGCCGTTCAAAAAGGCTTCGCGCAAAGGCGATAGAAGTGAGAATGTAGCCTCGGTCGTAGCGTGCCTGCTTCACAGAGAAGACCACGCCCGGGGAGAAAAGCGAGTCTACAACAAAGCCGGAACGAGGGTTTGTGATGTCAAAATCGGCATCTCGTGAAGGAGCAAACAGTTTCAGATAGCCGTTCCATCGTGTTCCTGTGCCTAATACCTGTGCCAGCCGTATGCCGATGACACCATATTGAAGATTAGCCGCTTGCAGTCCGAAGGTACCATCGCCATAGAGAATGTCTTCAATGTGCGTCAGTTGTGTGAAGTTATCTTCCACTCCTTTCACCGTTACCATGGCCTGCTTGTCGCGATAGACGGCTAATGCTTGGTCTTCCAGACACTCCGTGGCTACAGCAATCTCGGGTTGTTGGCGAATACGGGTGAGTATGGGGTCGTCGGAGGGTATGCTTTTCCCCTTTGCTGGCACGACTTCCAACTGCGGATCAAAGGTCGTGAAGAGCGAGGCCACTAAGTCGTGAAAGCCGTTGAAGACACTTAACACGATGACAAGCGCCATGGTGGCCACAATCACTCCTATAACAGAGATGAGACTGATGACATTGATGGCGTTGGTACTCTTCTTTGAGAAGAGGTAACGACGTGCAATATAAAAGGGGAAATTCATTGTTCAAAGATGGTCGCATGCCGCATTGTGCACGGGAGAAAGCTTTCTTTTTCGGCATTTTTCCGAAACTGCAAGCGGCAGATAAGCTGAAGCGCGTTTATTCTTGAGCGGTTTGCGAGGAGTTGCCGGCTTGCTTGTCTTTCTCTAACAGTCGGTCTATCTTCTCTATATAGTCGAGCGAATCGTCTAAGAAAAAGCGTACTTCCGGGATGATACGCAACTGATTGCGCACTCGTGTGCCAAGGTCGTAACGTATGGTTTGCGCGTTTGCGTTGATATTCTTTAATATCTCTTCGCCTCGTTCGGAAGGGAAGATGCTGAGATAGCCCGTGCAGATGCTCAAATCCGGTGATATGCGGCACCGCGTCACACTGACCATCACACCGTGCATGCTGCGTGTCTGGGTTTGGAAAATCAAGCTCAACTCCTTTTGTAACAGGCGTGCGATACGGTTTTGTCTTGTCTCTTGCATAGTTATTTCTTTCTTCTTAATATGTGCAAAGGTAGTATTTATCAAGAAGAACACAAAAGTTTCATTCTCTTTATTTGTGACATAGGCCACCCTGTGCTACTTTTTCCGAATCAAAGTAAGCCCGTCTCTTAGCGGCAGAATCACCTTTTCCACCCGCGTATCGTCGGCAATGGCATCGTTGAAAGTTCTGATGCCGCATGTCTGGGCGTCTTTGTCATAGGCAGGGTCTGTCACATGACCATCCCAAAGGGTGTTGTCGGCCAAGATGAAGCCACCTTTCCGCAATATTGAAAGTGCCATTTCGTAGGTTTCAAGGTAAGTGCGTTTATCGCCGTCGATAAACACGAAGTCGAAAATAACGCCCAATTTGGGGGCTTCCTCCACAGCGTCGCCGATAAGGAAACGTATCTTTTCCGCCACCGAAGAGCCTTCTATCCATGGTCGGGTAAAGGCTTCCTGCTCATCGTTCACTTCAAATGTCCATACCATGCCTCCCGCTTCGAGACCTTCGGCCATACATATCGCACTGTAACCGCTGAATGTTCCTACCTCGAGCACATTCTTCGGACGTATCATCTGCACAAGCATTTTGAGCAAACGTCCCTGCAAATGTCCGCTGGCCATTCGCCCGTGAAGCAGATGAACATTCGTGGCGCGATAAAGACGGTACAGGTATTCGCCCTCGGCATCAATGTGGTCGAGGATATAACGGTCGAGTTTCTCGTTGTCGGTCATCGTTCTTCGTTTTGCCGGTTGATAAGTGCTTCGAGAGCAAGTCTGTAGGAAAGAAGCCCGAAACCGCAGACAGTGCCCACGCAGGCACCGGCTATCAGCGAATGATGGCGGAACTCTTCGCGTGCGTGAATATTGGAAATGTGTACCTCAACGGTAGGAGCGGTGATGGCGCGGATGCAGTCTTGCAGGGCAATGCTGGTGTGCGTGTAAGCTCCGGCGTTAAGGATAATGCCTTGGAAGCTGAATCCCACTTCCTGCATCTTGTCTATCAGTTCGCCCTCCACATTGCTTTGAAAGTATTCCAACGCCACTTCGGGATATTCAGCCCTCAACTTCGGCAGGAAATTCTCAAAGCTGTTGTTGCCGTAGATGTCCGGTTCCCGCATGCCGAGCAGGTTTAAATTAGGTCCGTTGATAATCTGTATTTTCATAAAATGATGTTTTTAAAGGGTTGATTGACTGCAAAGATACAAAAGGAAAAGGGGAAAGCGAGTGTTTGTTGCCGGTTCTTTCATGAGACGGCATCCACAGACGAGCGGTTGGCATCTCGCTCCAAGAAGGCTGCAATATCGTTGCAAAGTCGCTGGAAAGGAGCGGAGAGTGTGTACCCCATGTTCATTCTCAATACCCCCTCTACCTCTTCTGCGCAATGGGCATAAGAAGCCAGCTCGTTGTGACGTTGCGTGGAATGCACGGCATTGCGGTAAATCTCGTTCTCGCGCTCACGTCTAAGCTCATTGCACACACGTTTGAGCATGGGAACGACAAGGCTGTCGTACAGATGGTGTCCTTGTATATAAAGGTAGGTGGTGGCAGGCGTTACGCCAAGTGCTTTGAGTTCATTTTTCAAAGCGATGTAACTCTCTTTGGCATCGGGATGCTTTCTTTGCAGTATCTGTATGTATCGGCCTACTTTTCGCCGTAGTTTTTCAATGGCGGCATAGGGATTTTGCAGGTTGAAATGGCCGGTTTCTACTACTCGGTTGAAATCTGTCAAAGTGAATTGGCCGTAGATGCCTTGTCGATAAACCCAGATATTCCAGACAAAGAGGGGAAAGATGGCTTTGGAAAAGGCTTCGAGATATTCCACAAAATCGAAGATATGATGGTCGTTGAGCGTTGCCATCACGCAGACCTCGTGCAGACTTTGCGCATAGCAGCGATAGTTTTCGATGGCATAGACGTAGGTATGGAACACGTAAGGATTGCCCACGACCTGTCGCGAAAGCGGTGTACACCCCTGCAGAAGGTAATCATAGTCGGCATCTACGCAGGCAATCATACTGCTGCCCACTTGGCGGGAAAGCAGATTCATCAATACGGATTTCTTGCCTTTCACGAGACTGATTCGCGAGGGAAGCATCACCTCGAAGTAACGGGTGTGGTCTTCAAAACTGCCAAGCACGGTGCGCCAGAAGAGAATATCATCGTAACTCTCCACATAAGCTACTATCTTTCGCCGTGCGCGCTTGGAGGTGAGGTGGTTGGCAGCGTCGAAATAATGAGAGGAAAGATGGTCGTTGAGTCGTCTGCCCATGGCATGTCAGTGTTGGTCGGTGATATCGGAAACCTCTGTGACTCTGTCCATCCATCCATTCATGATAACGGCCGGCGAATGGGTGGTAAGGATAATCTGCACATTGGGATTGAGGTCGATGATAAGGTCGATAAGACGTTGCTGCCAATCCACATGCAGGCTGACCTCCGGTTCATCCATAAAGAGTACATAGGGCAGACTGTCTTCTACGAGCACGGTGAGCAGGATGACGAGCATCTGTTTCTCGCCGCTCGAGAGCTGATAAGGCATCAACGTCTCACCCATCTGCATGAATTGTATCTCGTTTTCGCTTCTGACGATGGTTTTGCCTGTTTCGGCGAAGAGATTGTCGAGCATATCCTGAAACTTACGTTTGGGTTCGGAGATGCGTTGCGCCTCGCTGGCCGTATCGGGGTTACCGCTTTGCAGGGCTGTAATGATACGATTGCCCATGTTTACTTGGTAATCGAGGTATTTGCGTTGCAGTTGGAAGATTTGCCAATCAAGCTCCGTAGCCAACGAGAGGTTCATTTTTGTGATGGTATCGGCATTGATGAGCGGTTTGTCGAACGAGCGGATTACGTCGTAACGAATGCGTTCGGCATCGGCAGGATAGACTTTCAGGTGCACGCCCCGTGCGGGTTCGTAGGTTATTTCGCCACTTGTAGACAGGCCTTTCACCACTTTGTTTAAGATGGTGCTTTTGCCCACACCGTTTACACCGCTGAGTACGTTTACCTGACGGTCGAGGTTCCACACCACGTGCTTTCGTCCGCTCCACAACGATTCTATCTCAATCTGTTCGATGTAGTCTGCATATTTCATGAGGCCAGCTTGTTTTAAGTTGAACAATTGCTTGTGGCAAATATACGAATTTATGATGAATAAACCGTTTCCTGACAGCAAATAATGACCAAGCGGAGGAAAAACGACGAGGCGCTGTTGGAACCCCAATCAATCACAAGCGCTGATACGCTCTGCGCAGAGGGTGGAGAAAGGCCTTAATGAGCGAGCCGTTTTCTGCTCACCAGCAAACTTTTTTCTGCTCACCAGCAGAATTTCTTTTGCTCACCAGCAGAATTTCTTTTGCTCACCAGCAGAATATGGGATGCTCACAACCACATGTATAACTTGAACCAAAATCGGTCATAAGACTGCTCATCTACCCTTTTAATAGGGATGACTTCGCTTCCTGTCATCTTCCATTCGCTTGCCGGCATCTTGCATGTCGCCCTTTCTCGACGTAGCTCGCTATGCCCTTGACAGACGACAAACCATCTGCACGACCATCAAATAAAATCTATACAAGCGTTCATGCACGATTTGGAATAGAAGAAAAGGTATAGACGAAAAAGTAAATGCTAAAGGGTTACGACATAACCCCTTAGCACTTATAGGATATCGGCAAAGAGAGCAGTAGATGCTTGCTTTGCAGAGTGTGTAGAGCAGGGTGACGATTATTTCACCATCACTTTCCTACCATTATAAATATAGACACCTTTCGGCAGATTGTCGAGTTCCTTCTCGCTGCTTACAGTTGTCAGATAACGTCCTTGCAGGTCGTAAACCTTGTTGCTCATATTGGCCTTGCCCTGTACAACATCATGAATACCGGTGGTAGATGCCTTTACGAGATTCAGTTTCTTCCAATCGTTGTGGGCAGCAAAGGCACTGTATGCGGCATCGGGAACAACCAGAGTGATTGCCTTTAAATTGGTGACGTATTGGAACAAATCTTTGGCAAAGTCGGGTGCAACGATAGCCCCATACAAGCTCCAATCTATCTTTTTCAGTTTTGAGCAGTTGCCGAAAGCATACTTCTGCAATGTAATCGTGGCAGGAAGTTTCACCTCTTCCAAAGACGAACATTGGTCGAAAAGACTTTCTGTGCCGGTGAGCTTATTGCAGGACGACAGGTCGCAAGTCTTCAATGTTTCGCATCCGAAGAAGGCATCCGACATATTCCGTACATTGATACAGCCTTTCAGATTGATTGCTTCCAGTTTTTTGCAGTTCTGGAAGGCCGAACGGAAGCTGGTGAAGTGAGCAGCTTCGGCATCAGCCGGCATCACCACCTCTTTCAAAGCTTTGCATCCTTGGAATGTGCCCACGCTTCCTGCGCCGTATTCCACATATAATGACGTGCCTTCTTTGATGGTAGCTTTGCTCATATCCAGCTTTTCAATCACGGAATTGCCTGCCGGCGGGAAGCCGGAGTTATTGCCGATAGCAGCTGTGAGATGAGCAAAGTCTACGGTGCTCCATTCTCCTTCCAATATGATTTCTTTGGCATCTTTCAACGATGCGGGAATGTGTTGGGCGTCGAATGTAAATACCGTCTGTACTTCTTTGGCTTTTTCACCGGCCACAATAGGCAGAGAGCTGAATGTCATCTGACTTTCTGTGGCATGATCGCCCAATTGTCCGCCACGGTTCTTCCCCCAACCGTACAGTTTTCCCTTATCGGTTAATACGATGGAATAGGCCTCGCCCGATGTCAGTTGTGTGACTTTTACATCTTTCGGCAGTTTAACAACCACAGGAAGTGCTGCATACGTGATACCGCCACTGGGGTTATCGGCAGCTACTCCTGTGCCATTGCCCAATGCACCGTCCTCGTTTGTGCCCCAGACATATATCTTTGTGGCCACACCTGCTGTGCCGACGCCTATCACGCGGCCGTTTCTGTAGCCCGAAATAAACACCACCTCTTCGCTGATGGACGTGATTTTCCGTGGCGTTGTCACCTTGGTAATGTTCTCATCGTTGAGTCCCAATACGTTGTTGTCTGCCGAGCCCCATACCCAAAGCGAGCCGTCGGTCTTTATTCCGTAAGCACTTGTGGAAACAGCAAATACGCTTTTCCAATCGGTTTCTGTGCCGATACGGGTAGGAACTTTTGTGTGTTTGGGAAGACCGCAGAGCGTACCTTTGTTATTCCAGCCCCATCCCCACAGTGAACCGTCGGCTTTCAGAGCTATGACAGATGCATCCCCTACGGCCACCTGCGTCCAATTATTGTCTGTTCCTATCTGTTTGGGAGTAGATTGGTTGGCATAATTGCCCATGCCTAACGCTCCTTTTTCTCCTTCTCCCCAGCCCCATAGAGTGCCATCTGTTTTCAATCCGATGGCGGTATGTCCGAAGAAACGGGTCACAGCAACGCTTTTCCAATTGTTGTCGGTGCCTACTTGTACCGGTGTCTTATGCCCTGTACCGTCGCCAACGCCTTGTACTCCTTTCGTATTGTCACCCACAGCCCATAATGTACCATCGGTTTTAATAAAGAAAGCATAAGATTGTCCGGCCACGGCGCTCTTCCAATTGTTGTCCGTACCAACTCTTGTGGGGATTGATACTTTGCCGGCACCGCCTCCGATACCTAACTGTCCGCTTTCGTTCCATCCCCAAGCCCATAGCGAACCGTCTTTTTCTATGGCGTAGGTGCTGCCTTCGCCTGTGGTGACAAACTTCCATTGATGGGTTTGTGCACCGGCATGATGTGTTGCAAAGATAGCGAATATCGATGCCAAAAGGGTTTTAATAATTGTTTTCATGTTTATTACTTTGATATATTTCTGATGATTTAGAATGCGAGTTTCACATTTTCTCCACGAGGTCCCTGCACAATGTAAACGCCACTGTTCAGTTCGGGCATCGAAATGCTTGCTGTACCGGATTGCACTTCTATATTTCTCACGAGCTTTCCTGTCAGGTCGAATACTTTCACAATACCGCTATGATTAGTTGAAAGGGTCAGTGCTCCATTGGCATACGTCGCATGGAATACTTTTGAAGTGCCGTTTTGGGCAGATGAGATGCCGGTTGTCGCCATCGGGATTCTGATAAGCGGGCAGATGGCAAAGCTACCTGTTCCGCCCCCATACGAACTGATGGGACGCAGGTAATCGGTCTCACCTTTCAATCGGGCAAAGGAATTGTGTGCCAGACGGTTGTTTACATCGACACCGGAGAGGTTCGTTCCGATTTGGTCGGTCAGTATGCAGAAGTCTTCTGTAGCAGGGTCATTGCTAAAACCCTCAACCGAAACAAAGAAAAGACCTTTCCCAAAGAGGTCTAAAGGCGTATCGAAACGGAATGCAGCAACAGCTCCACCCTCAACGGGAGCCCATGCACCGTCTTCACCATCGGCTTTTATATCTTCCATCTTCAAGGTTTGTGCTTCTACGGGAGTGGTTGTGAACTTCAAATCACCCGTTTTCGGAATTTGCACCATCCATATTTTCAGTACAAGCTTAGCATTTGCCTTATACTTTGTAGGCTTGTGGTGCAGGTAAACATTTACTCCATCCAGATAGGCTTCATCTGTTCCTATCATGAAAAGATTGCCTACGCCGACGATGCCCTTGTTATTGGTGCCACCTAAACATCCCCCTACGTTAATACCATCATTGAATGGTAACATGGTCAGTTGATAGGTCGATCCCCATTGACGCATGTCTATTGTAGTGATTTCAGAGGTACCTCCAGCCTTCATCTTTAAGTCGGCATGGTACGAACTCTTGCCTCCTGCTGTTGTAACTTCGAGTGTTGGGAAGTCGAAGACGCCTTGTGTGGCATACTTGGCAGCAGCATTTTGTGTCTGCAATGACGATTCGGTTGCCCCGGGAATTGTCCATTCCCATGCTGTAGGGCTGTTTTTCGAAGCATCGTTAAACACGACTTCGCGCTCTTTAGATGCCAACAACCAAGCTCCGCCGTTAATTGCGCGATGCCTTACAAGCAAGTTACACACGGCATTGTCGGTCTTCTTAATGGTCGCGATGTTACGTAAAGGTACCGGCAAACTGTAATTGGCATCGGTAGTACCACCAGACTGAGATACCATCAATTCTGCCTTGGGTTTGCATTCCACGGCCTTTAACACCTGCGCCTTCACAGAAACAGAAGGCAAAAACATGCACAAGCATGCTGAAAAAACAGTAACGTTTCTTTTCATAATAATTGAGTTTAATAGGATATGTCTTTCATTAAATCGGGCGTAAAGATACGCAATTAAAAGGAAGAACACGAAGAACATATGGTAATAAAAACAGAATAAAGTTAAAGATACTAATAGATTTCAATGGACGAATCAGGTATTTTTACCGATAATAGTTTGGTTTTCACATAGATTGTTCATGCCTTTCCTATTTCATTATTACAGTTTTTATTCCCATTGATGAAATGATTTATTCGGTTTGCTATTGCGCCGTAAAAGGAAAATACTATCTTTGCAATCATTTATTATTGATACTATTCTATAACCTAAAACCTAACAAATGCATGAAAAAATTACTATTTAGCTTTTTGCTAACGTGTCTTTCCGTGGGTCATGTAATGGCCGATGAGGGAAAAGTGGTGATTGCAACTGCTATTCCCACGGGAGAAAACCTTACAGTGCGTGTAACCCGAATGAATGATGCCGACAAGGTGTATGTGGATTGGGGCGATGGCACCATCAAGGAAGCGCAACTCGAGGGGTGGAGCAGTTCTAAGAAGTGTACGGGTAAGTTGTTGAGCGATACCGTGCGAGTGTATGGAGACTTTAAGGAACTGGAGGTATCTGAAAGTAAGGTGAGTTACCTGAAACTCTCGGCACAACCCCATCTTATCAATCTTGATATGCACAAGAATGAGCTGACCTACGACGGACTCGACCTGTCGGGAGCCCCCAACTTGGAGAATATCAACCTGAACAACAACAGTATCGTGAGGCTCGACCTGCGTCTGTTTACGAAACTGAGCATCTTTTCCATCAACCATAACCCGACATTGACGACGGTGTTGTTTGCCAACGGTAGCACAGCACTTACAAATATTGATATGTCTGATTGCGATGTGACACATTTTTATCCCGTCAGTTTACCGAATCTGAAATACCTGAATCTGGCGAATGACAATCTTTCGGAGCTGGAGTTGAACACCAATTACCCCGAATTGCGCGACATCGACGTGACGGGAAGCCAGTGGATGGAAGCAATAGATGTGACCCGCCAAGCCAAACTTGAGAAACTCTCTATCGGCAAGACGTCCATTAAGGAGCTGAATCTTGTGAACAACACAGAACTTATCGCACTCAATGCTCCGCATACTGCTCTGACAAAGCTCGACCTAACAACGAATAAGGTTCTGACAACGCTTATCCTCAACAGTACGAAGATAGAACGGTTGGTGCTTGCACATTTACCCAACTTGCAGTATATCAACGTGGACAGTACGCTCATTCAGCGCCTCGACCTCTCGCATCAGCGTTTCTTACGCGACGTGAGCGCACGGGCTACAGGTATACAATTTCTTGATATGCACGGCGCCATAGGTACCAATCGATTGAGAAAGCTCGACATTCGGAACTGTGAAAACATGACCGCACAGTCGCTGAACTTCACTTTCATGGCCATGCCGGTGCACACAGGGGCATCGTATGGAAAGAATGTTTTCATAGCCGGTTCCCATGGCGAACATGCCAAGACCGAATTGCTGAAGTATGATGAGGACAATTATTATAAGGTAGATGTGGAGGGCGACGGTACAGCACCGATGGACTCCATTTCCATCACTGCTCTGGCGGCCGACAATGGCACGTACACCCTTTCACAAGTGATAAACGGCGGAAGCTATGATACATGGGGCGATATTACCGCCAAGGCTCTGCCGGGATTCCCCATCCGAGTAAAGAGTACGCCCGCAGCCGGCATGGAGTTCGTGGGAGTGGAAATCAACGGGAAACTATATGCCGACAGCATCTTTGTCGTTTCTGCCGCTGCCACGGTGAAACCTGTGTTCAAAGCTACGGGCAACAACAACGCCATTGTTCTGAAAGTTCCTTCCGGCAAAGAGCAACAGTATTTCCTCTCTGCTGATACGGATGATACGGAAATCCAAATAGATTGGGGCAACGGTGAGAAAGAGACCGTAGTGCTACGTGCAACTCCAACCCTCGTGAAGGGTACGACGGCCGGTACCACTGTCACCATTTATGGAGCAGTAACAGGTGCCGACGTATCGAGTTATCCGGGCGTAAGCATCGACAATCGCATTACAAGTATCGACCTGAGCCGCAATACCAACCTACGCTCCCTCCAAACATATATGAACCGTATCGGTTCGATTGACGTAAGCCGTCTGTCTGCACTCGAAACACTCGACTGCGCATATGGCGACCTTGAGGCACTCGATGTGAGCAATAATCCGAAACTCACCACCCTGCGTGCCTATGGAAACCACATTGAATCGCTGAATTTGGCCAATGCAACCGGCTTGCTCCACCTTGATATGAAAAACAATTGGCTGACCGCTTTGGATGTAAGCCACAACAAGAAGCTCACGTTCCTCAATCTGAACCACAATGAAATCTCGCAGATAGACGTGAGAGACATGGCCGACCTCGCACAGCTGGATGTGTCGAATAACAACCTCAATGTATTGAATGTAGATAACAATATGCACTTGACCGAGCTTCATACTGCAAACAATAAGCTCACGCAGCTCAATCTTTCCCATAATCCGCTGCTTGCTACGTTGTCTGTCGAGGGCAACAAACTCATTTCACTCGACCTTACCGGCCACGATAAGTTAGCTTACCTTAATGTGGGAGGTAATTCATGGGATGCCTGCACACTCAACGACCTTTATTACAGCCTCTCTCAATATCCCAAGACGGGCGATGAGAGCAAGCCTCGTGGCAACACGCTCTATGCGAAAGGCGACAAAGCGGATAGCTATAATGATGCAGAGCATGCGGAATCGGCCATTGCCGTTGCCAAGGGATGGAAAGTTAACTACGAGGGAGACGGTTCCGGTTGTACCATGGCTTATATCACTGTTGCTACGGCAGAGAACGGTACGGTAAAGGTATTTACCACTACCGATACGGAAGTGTTGTCGGGCACTAAGGTAGCGAAGAACACCGTGCTTGTGGCTAAGAGTACACCGGCCGCAGGATATGCGCTGGTCAGTGCCACTGCTAACGGCCAGCCGCTCGACAACGATGGACAGTTCATCGTGACCGAAGCGACCACAGTAGCCGCAACTTTCACTATCTCGTCGGGTATCAATGATGCCAAGGGGTCTACCTTTACTGCTATGGGTGGAGCAGGCGAACTGACATTCCTTGCCACTACACCTACCGATGTACGGGTATTCACTGCCGGTGGGAAGCTGATGTTTACGGGCATGGTGAACAATCGTTATACCCTCAGCCTGCCTGCAGGTGTCTATATTGTAAAAACCCAAGGAGTGGCCAAAGCCATTGCCGTGAGGTAAGACGATAGTTTGCACAAAAGAAAATCGGCATCCGTGTTCTTACGGGTGCCGATTTTTGTTAGCGGTCATTACGAGAAGCCGTTCGTCAGTTTGTCGTTATCTGCACGGTAGCCCGTCGATTATAGGGAGCCGGAGAGAGCTGGCTTACACCTCCTTTGGCTACGATGTTGATGTCTTCTTTGGCAATACCCATCTTTATCAACTCATTGGCCAAACATTGTGCCCGTCTTTCAGCGAGCGTCTGATTCTGTTCTGCATGGCCTGTAGCACTATCAGCATAGCCTGTCACGGTCAGTTTTGCATGATTCTCTTTGGCATAGTCTGCCAATGCTGCTACGTCTACAAGGTCTTTAGGCGACGACAGTACGTCATCATGGTCGAAGAATACCGATACTTCAGTGGCCGGTGGGGCAGCCGGAGTTGCAGTCTCTTCTGTCGGCTTTTGCTCATTGAGCAGTGTCTGTAGCCGCTCGTTCTCGGCATTGGCATCGCTGAGTTGAGCGTTGAGTGCGTCGAGTTCGGCCTGTGAGAGCGCACGCATCGCCTCCGTATCGGGCACTTTGCTCCATGTGGCTTTGCCCAAGCGATAGGTCAGCCCCACCTCTGCATACAGATGATTGTCGTGGGCAGACCATCCGCGTCGTACACGTACATGTTCCATTCCGTCGATGTCGGACTCAAAGTAGTTCCATCCCATCTCGATGTGTATGGCCGTCTTTTCACACAAATACACCTCACTCATCAGACCGATACTGAGGTTCATCGCATAACGATTGTGGGTGAGTGAACGTCCGATGCCGGCTCCCAAAAACGGGATAACGCTCCATCTGCGATCGGGATTGTAGCCTTTCACCAGACTGTTTAGGTTGAAGAGCACATGCTCATTCAACGACCAATACTTGTTTCCGTTATCTCTGCCTGTTGCATCTACTACGGTCTTACCCCAAATGCCTTGCAACTTGGTGCGCAAAGCAATACCGGGGGTGAACCATTTGCCGATGGCAACAGCAAAGCCGGGGTTTGAACGGAACTTCTTAAACGGACTGCGGGGCAATCCCTGCCCGTGTTCCTGACTCGAATACCATGTATTCCAACCTGTACCAGCCTGTATGAACCAGTTACTCCAAAAGGAATTGGTGGCTACACTGTGTTTCTGTACGGGGAGTTCTTCTGTTTCCTGCGCCATGACAACAAGGGAAATACTTGCTATGGCTGCGGTCATCAATAATTTTTTCATACCTTTTATTTATTCATATTCTATCACGATAGTATACCGATGGCTGAACCTATTCTCTTGTCTTACGAGAGCGCGAGGTGCCGCCTATCTTTTACAAAGATAGTAGGTTTTTCACTATACTTGCCTTTTTTACGCAAAAAAGAACTGATAGTTGATGAAAAATACATGACCGGTTGGGATAAATATCCCACGCATTGCCCCTTCTGCTCATTCTTTAATAGGCCTTGCATCTAATATACAACCGGCATTGATGTACCAAGGTTCCGAATCTTCCCAAAAGAATGTCTTATTTTTCACTCAAGTAATCCAAATCTGTCATGAGAGGGTTGTACGGGAAGCGATGTCATCCCTGTAAAAGGGTAGATGGGCAGTTTCATGATCGATTGGGGTAAATATTCCTTGTTTTGTTGCAGGTTTCTCGATTTAAATATTTACCTTTGCACTATCGAAGGAAAGTTGGCAGAGTGATCGAATGCGCTGGACTCGAAATCCGGTATACCCCTTTCGGGTA
>ERZ772960.325-NODE-325-length-44766-cov-7.645904_pt1 | contig 44766 bp, 41 predicted proteins | sample MGYA00580678_ERZ772960 | MGnify/ENA primary metagenome ERZ772960 (study PRJEB29015, sample SAMEA2737930) | human oral metagenome | biome: human oral; feature: human-associated habitat; material: dental | place: China | collected 2059 ...
TGGAACACTCCAGACATAGATGCTTTGACAATTTCATCGTCAACTTATTAGGGGCTATTGCTGCCTATTGCCTGTTCCCCAAAAAGCCGTGTATCAATGTACAAAGGACTATTGACACACAGCTTACTTTGTTCTGAATTCGTCGAACTCACGTTAATATATATCATAATGATGAATACAATAATAACTTGTTACTTTTATAATCGTATGATTTCGCTACTTGTTGCTCTTCCTTTATATTTACTGTGTTGTGGATTAAATGAATAGCGCAACTGTAGCATTACACCCCGTGTATCAAGTTTTCTGTTTTTTGAGTAATAGACATCATTGATGTGGCTGCTCCATCGCTCCTTGTCGGTATTGAATAAATCTGAAACCTTAATCCACACCGCCAACTTGTTTTTTAGCAAAGAGGCATTCAGACCGATGTCGGTACGGAAAGAGGGTTTGAAATCAGACAAATAGAGATTGCCTGCTGCTGTTCCCCATATGTCGAACGAAAGATTGACGTGCTTCGTGAGATGGAAGAGATTATCAAGTTCATAACTGAAATAGGGTTTATTGTAGTTTCTGCCATGATACGTAAAAGTTTGCTTGAATACACTCATTTCAATTTTAGGACGCCAGAATTTTATCGTTGATGAATAACTCACCGTCGCGCTCCATTCCCGATAATGTGGAATGTTTTCTGTCGTAAACAACATCGCTGAAGTACTCTCTAACTTCTTGGTTGTTCGCATGAGACTGTTCTTATACCAAGTATGTGTTATATCAATCATCAGACCTTTCCACGAAAACACGTAATCCAGAATATAGTCATAGGCCGACAGCAGCAGTGGGTTGCCTCGTTGATAGGTATATTTGTCCACATATACAGTGCTGCTGTTTAATTGCCCATAAGAGGGGCGATGAATGGAGTTCGTGTAACTCAATGACATGGAGACAGCATTCTTGTCATAATCAATCTGCAAGTAGGGCAAAATTTTCTTATAGTCTTTACTAACCTCCTCATTGAGCTTTTCATTATGAAAGTATTGATAATTGGCAATTTCTATGCGCCCTCCCGCTTCTATGGAAAAATGCCCGAAAGTCTTCGACAGTGAAGAAAAGAGCCCCCACAATCTTTGGCAGTTTTCATCTTCGCTTTCATTTAAAGCTGTATTGCTCGTTTTGTTTGCATGATATGAATATTTGTTTTTCGTGAAAGAAAATTCCAAACCATAATGTAGCTCTCCACCCCACAATGGATTAAGGATTTCTGTCTTGCCTGTATATAGGTGATAATCGGATTTATTTTTAGAATCCACATCTTTTTTCTGTGCCCAGGAGGTTTCGTATTGAGAAAGTGCTTTCCCTTGCATATAATCAACATTCATAGTCAATCTATTACCTTTCCCCCAGGAGGTGATATAATATGCATTCAGTGCATGATTTGTTTTTTCATTTTTTCCCAGCAGCAAGACATCTTCTGAATGTTTTGTGGCATTATCCACTGAATATATGCTGGTTCCGCTCATTTCATCTCTGTTGGATGGTGACCGGGAAAAGTTGTATTTCATGCCAAAGTCATTTTTCCCATTGTTGGAAAAGTTGAACCCCGAGTTTATATTGAATGACTTGTTTTTAATATTATTGTTGAACGATTGGTCTACATTGATGGTGTTACTGTTATGGTCAAAATCAATCAAATTTCTTGTCGAACTTTCATTGCGATCATATCTGAACTCCATACCACCGAAAAAATCCCACTTTCTCAAACGATAGTTCAATTTTCCAAACTTTAAATGATTGAAATGTTTTACCAGAGTTTCGCATGCTGTAAGATTGACGCTCAAGCCTTCACCTTTCCGGATAGTCTTTATGTTGATGACTGCTTTTACGTTGTTTCCATAGTTCGTACCTGGATGAAGATTGATTTCAACATGTTTCACCTCATCACTGGAAAGTTTTTGCAACTCATTTACATCGTTAATCTTTATGTTGTCTATATAAATCAGAGGTGTTCCTCTGCCAAAGACGGAGATACCTTCCGTCGTACGGCTGATAAAAGGCATCATGGACAGAACCTGAATGGCATCGCCTGTTCGTGCCAACAAGGTGTGCTGCACATTGACTTGCATTTTCCCTCGATTCATTTGAATGACAGGACGTTTCCCGGACACGATCACTTCATTCAGCTTTTGTGTCTCTTCAATGATCATAATGGTTCCCATATCCACACGAGGAGTCAAATATATGTTTTTGTAGCCAATACTGCTTATCCTGATAAGACAGTCATCCAAAAACAATTTTGTCGGATTCGGCAGCAAAAAATGCCCATCATCAGTTGTTACTGTTCCTGAAATAAAAGTACTGTCTGATTTTGTCAGCAAGATAACATTGGCATAAGCAACCGTCTCGCCACGCTCATTAAATATTTGTCCTCGTATCTCCTGTGCGTTGAGAGGCAAGTTCAATAATAAACTTAGGATTATCAGGAAAAGTTCTTTCTTCATAATTTCATTTGAGATAAAATCATGTCAATATGTGTTTAATAAAAAGAGCAGGCAACCTTATTGACACTTTGGCCAATTCCTCTATCAAGAGGACAGGCTCCTCCACAAACCGGTAAGACGGGACAGTCAATACAATCAGAATTTTCAAGATGATTGGTCTTGAAAAAATAAGAAGACAACCTTTCCGGTGATATACTTTCTTTTATGATATTTCCTGTGGATTTATTTTTATTCCCAGCCTCAATGCAAAAAGAACATGATAAGTTGCAGTTCATTGTTCGACAGATATAAAGCAATATTCGATCATTACGAAACATTTTGGAATACTGAATGTATTTATATTTTGTATTTCTGCTTTTCTCTCATTTATAATAATCCTTATATCAATTAATTGCTTAATTATAACGTGGGCTCGATGAATTATAAGTGTCTATAAATTTGGTGATTAGCAAAACTTATTGTAACATTAAGGTGTTGATATACAAATAAACACAAACAAAAATTGCTATGGTCACCGAGAACAAAGTTACAGAAATGTTTTGTATTTCAGACGATTACTGCAAAGAATATGCGTTGGAATGGAATAAAAACCCTCTTTCAACTTCCTTTCCCAATAGCTCAAAGCGTGATAAGAGAAGGGAAAGAATGGGCGATGTGGGGGTGATTACCATCCTTGTATTGTTTTGCTGCAATACGTTCTGAAATCTCAAGTATTTTTATTTCTTCTACGTTAGGCAAGAACTGCATTTTACTTTAGCATGAGTAATCTCGGTACTTCAAATTCGTTTATTTCTTCAAATTGTAGACCTTGTAATGTCCTAGAATTAGTTGACAACTTTGGGTTCATGAATCGTTGGATAATCATACACCTAGAGACGTATATTTAGGACAAGGGGAAAAAATCAAAAAGATAAGAAAAATAATAAAGCAAAATTCAATCAACAAAAGAATTTTTGATAGAATGAAATATCAGAGTAAATAACTATATTTGCAATTGTACACTTTTGTTTGACAACGTACATAGCCCTTTCAAAAAGGCACTATCACAATGTTTCTAAAATAGGCCGGAGTAAGGAGCGTATCAAACAATTAGTTGCTGAACGCTATGGTTGCAACCTAAACCAAACATGTGATGAGATACGAAGAACAAACAGATTTAATGAAACGTGCCAAATAACCGTACCGCAAGTCATAGTTTGCTTCCTTGAAAGTACAGACTTTGAAAGTGCTATTCGCCTTGCTGTATCAATAGGGGGTGATAGCGATACTATAGCCGCAATTACAGGTAGCATTGCAGAAGCCTATTATGGCATACCTCAACACATACAAGACAAGGCATTGAGTTATCTTGATGCCGATATGAAGAGCGTAGTAACTAATTTCAGACAGAAATATGGAAAATAACCAAAATAACAAGAGGGACATCCTTATATATCAATCACAAAATGGCCAAATCAAGGTTGAAGTTCGTTTCGAAGATGAAACTGTTTGGCTTACGCAGCAGCAAATGGCAGAACTCTACCAATGTTCAAGAACAAATGTGGTAGAGCATCTTAAGCACATCTATGAGGATGAAGAATTAGAAGAACAAGCAACTTGTCGGAAAATCCGACAGGTTCAAATGGAAGGCAACAGAGAGGTTTCACGAGAGTTCCAATTTTACAATCTCGATATGATTATTTCGCTCGGGTATCGCATTAAGTCGCAAACAGCAACACAATTCAGAATTTGGGCAACACAACGCCTCAGAGAATATCTTGTAAAAGGCTTTACACTGAACGACGAACGACTAAAGAGTGGTTCGGGCTACAATTATTTCAAGGAACTACTTGATAGGATTAGGGAGATACGTCTATCAGAACGACTATTCTATCAGCAAGTCAAGGATATTTATGCTACCAGTATAGACTATGATCCATCTGATGAAATGACTATTTCTTTTTACAAAGAGGTGCAAAATAAGCTTCTTTGGGCAATAAGTGGGCAAACAGCAGCAGAACTTATTTACTATCGCTCCAATGCAGAACTTCCAATGATGGGGCTTACATCAACAGAAAAACAAGGGAAAGTAACAAAAAACGATGCTTTAACGGGCAAGAACTACCTGAATGAAGAAGAGATGCACCAGCTTAAACTTATTGTAGAGCAATTTCTTGCTTATGCAGAAATGCAAGCTGTTGCAGAAAAGCCTATGTATATGAGAGATTGGATACAAAAACTTCGCCTTATTTTAACGATGAATGAGAAAAACATACTTGAACATGCGGGAAAAATTTCTCATAAATTAGCCGTCTCTAAAGTAACAAAGGAATACGAAGCTTATAAAATCAGGCAACGCGAAATAGGACACCTTGATGACATTAAGCAATTGGAACAGGACATCAAAAGACTCAATAAAAGCAATGAACGACATGGATAAGAAGCAAACCTTAATAAGGTAATGTCGCTATTATAGCGGTCAAGAAGCAAGCCTTTTCGATGATGCTACAATGGATTGGTTTTGGGATATGGAGCGTGTGTATGTTTCTTCACAAGGTCAATTCATCGGGGAACGAGATTACTACAAACAAATAAACGGGAAATCTTATCTGGGCATTCCATTTGATTTGCTTATGGTAATGTTCGCGTTGTGAGGAAAGACGGCCTATTTAATCAAGGATAACTGCAACTAGAAAATAAAAGATTAATTTTGCAATTAGAAGACAACTGTCAACTAACTATGTAGTTAAGAAAAGAACACGACAAGCCTAGCTGAACTTAGCAAATAAACTTGTCAAAGAAGAATGAAATTAAGAAACCAAAGTTGTCAACTAATTCTAGGACATTACAAATTTGTAGACCTATTCTCGTCTTTTTCTAAGCTTGGGACTTTTTTTCCTATACGTTGAGAAAAAAATTCCAAGCCTTGGAAATAAAATTCCAAGCTTTGGAATTGATGACTTTATAAGTGGCGTTTGCTATTTGATGGTGCTTCGAGGATTATTACCCTTATGTAGATTACTTCTGCACAGAGGCCGATAAATGAAATCCAATAGTTTATGCTTGCGCCCCTTAGTGTGGGCAAGTCCCTAAAGTTCGGGAACGCTACCGGCGAGCAGCAAACATCGGGTGTGCATATTATGGTGTTGATAATCAACATAAATGTACAAAGCAAACGCCTCTCGCTTGGTTTTTATAGAAACTGCCGTAGGATAAAAAAGTATCACCTACCCCGATTGCCGGTCCATGTTTGGCCAGCGAAGGATAGCGTTTAAGCAAGGCTTCTTATGCCTGCACTATTACCGAGAAAGTAAGCGGCTTAAATCAGATCCTTGATAACTTCAAAGTATTTGTCATCATCAAATATCTCTTCGCCTTCCAGCATATAGGCCCTCATCAAAGGATCTTTTGCTTCTTCTATACAATTTAGTTCGTATAAGGATTCTCCCAAACCAACCCAGACGTATCCACATTCAAGTCCGTCAGGACATAGCAAGGCTCTATTATAGCAATCGTTTGCAGCAGGATAATTGTCTAAGTTAAAATAGCAATCTCCTAATGCTACATAAGTGTGCAAGGCTATTTCCCAGTCGGTTTGCGGCTGAGGGATTAAAGCCAGCGCACGTTCGTAATGTTTCAGTGCTACGTCGAAAGCTTCTTTTTCAAAAGCTTCATCTCCTTTGTTCATCTGATGCATAATGGCATCATAAAGTTGATCGGATAATTCAGTCATTGTTTAAGTCCTTCCTATATAAAAATTTAGATACTTAGATGGTTCATCTTCAAAGTAGCGCTTTCCTGCCATTTTTACAACTTTATCAAAAGCAGTGAAAGCAGCATCATAATCACCCATCTCATACTTGTATTTTCCTGTATGATGCATGAGTTCTTCATCCCTTTGATGAAGCTGATCGTTTACGTATGCCATTCTGTCGAGCCACGTTTTAGCATTCTTCATATCTAATGCGCTAAAACAATCATCAACAGCATATTTTGCCGTATTATAAGCTTCATTCCAGTTGTTTCTCGGCTCCGGATACATAGACCAAGTACGCTCGTGGAATTCAAGGTAAGATTGTAAATCGCCTGCGTTGTATAAGCGATGAGCATGCGCAGAAACAGCATCTATTTCTGCTTGTAAGGTGTTCTCTAAAATGGCCATTGCTTATTGTTTTGAAGGCGCTTTGTCTGCTTTATGTGCTTCATTTTACCTTGCTCCATTATATCTGTTGGCACCGCCGCGGGATAGGGTAGCCGGCGATGCGCGCAAAGCATCAGGGGATGTGGATGAGGACAACGCTGCCTTTGATGGTGTAGACGCCCTCGCAGATCGCCGCGTCGTGGCGCGCAAGAGGGGTGTCGTCGATCAAGCAGTCGGTGAGGGCGAAAAGGATCGTCCGGCCGCTTGGCAGGGTAGAGCAGTTGTCGAGTGCTATGCGCGCCGTGATGGGTAAGTCGCGGCGGACGATTACGTTGAAGTCTATCGCGCCCGGCGTATTGCGAGAGCGCATTGCCTGCCCGCCATCAAACTCAAATAAGTCAGTAGCAGATAGCTTTACCGCATTCTCTTCGCCCACAGCTCCATTTTCCGCTGCCGATTGCGGCTCGGATGCGCTCGGATAGAGCACGATCTCTCCATTCAAAGGCATAAGATAGCGCCGATAACCCGTGAAGTCGGAAAAATTGCTCTCCGGCGTATCTATGACCGCTGAAGAAATACGGACGTCAAAGTTGCGCGCGGCGAGACTTGCCGTCGCCGGAAAAATGCAGATCTCGCGGGTTATGCCGCCTGACCACTGCGTCGTTTTGTAAGTTGCTTGACGAATAATCTGTATCATCTTCTTTATATAAAGTCGGCCGCCGCAAAGAGCGTGCGGCGGCCGATAAAATAGTTTTATGTCATTGGTGATCAATCAAAGGTCGCGTGCTACGCGGAAACCTACGTTGTCAGCCGACATTGTCTGAAAGTCGCTAAAGCGGTTTGCACTGCGTGCGAAGCAAGCATTATGGCCCCAGCTTCCGCCGCGCATAACTCTATCATTACCGGTCGCCGGTCCTGTCGGATCCGTAACGGCCGTCGAAGGATAATTGTCATAAACATCAGCACACCACTCGTAGACATTGCCGTGCATATCGCAGATGCCCCAAGGGTTCTCGTTGTCTAATTCGTCGACCTCTGTCGTGCGGCCGCGGTAGATGCCTTCCGGATAATCTTTGTAAGGTTCAGTGCCATCGTAGTTGGCTTGATCCGTCGTGACATTGTCGCCTGTAGAGAACGGGGTTGTAGTTCCTGCGCGGCAAGCGTACTCCCATTCAGCCTCAGTGAGAAGACGGCAGCCGAGCCATTCGCAGAAAGCTTGTGCGTCGTTCCAGGTTACGTCTACAACAGGGCGTTTTCCGCGGCCCCAGTTGAAGTCTTTTGGCTTCTCGCGTCCGGTAGCTTCGCAGAATTTGTCGTATTGTTCGAACGTAATAGGGTATTTACTGATGTAATAGCCTTTGGTCAGGGTCACCGTGTGCTGAGTTTCATCCGGGTCTGCCCCATCTTCGCTTGCCGGACTTCCCATTTCAAAAGTGCCCGGTTCTACTTTAATCCATTTAATCCCGATTGCTTCGGCCGGATCTTGAGGCTTAGTTGCTTCAAAGAAGGTTACATCAGTCACATCCTTTACAGCCATCGTATCTTTGGTGCCGTTTGAGAGGCTGATGACCATATTCCAATTTTGAGCAAACAGATTGCCCGCTGCTGCAAGAAAGGCTGCAGCTGTTAAGAGTAATGTTTTTTGTCTCATCGTAAAGTATTTAACGTGGTTTTACTTAGTATTTTATTTTTAGGCACACAATTTTGGGTTGCCTCTTGTGTGCGATAAGGCCTTGAAGTGTGATTTTCGGAAGTAAAGGTAGAGATATTTTTTATTATACAAATATTTTGCAAGTACATTTTCCCCTTAAACTTGCTTTTTTCTCTCTTTTTTTGCTGCTGAGGCCTCATTTTTGGCTGAAAAAGGCTGATTACGGGCAGCAAATCAAAGTAAAAAAGAACGAGCAAAAGTTGGCTGCCTCTTGCCCAATGCCTACCTTTGCAGCGCATATTTCGGGCCCGACCGGATTTGACAGCGGGACGAGGTGGTGCGTAAGCACGCAGTGCGCCTGAGGGTGGGCACTTTAATATCGGCCTTCAACAATTTAACTGGCGAAAACAATTATGCTCTCGCTGCTTGATCGAAGTATAGTACATCAAAGCTTTATCCGTTCACGGCGTGAGCGGACGAGACATCACTCCGAAGCTCTTTTTCCGAAGCTCGCGGGCATAGTGGTGCAGACAAATCGGGAATAGTTGCGATTGGCCTCGCAAGCGCGGCGAAAATTTAGAGGATAAGGTGGCGTAAGAGTTGCTCTGCACTCAGCGTTGCTCGAAAACAATGGCAGAGATAAGCGTGTAGAAAGCGTATGATTTCCCCGTTTGGACGAGGGTTCGATCCCCTCCGGGTCCACGCCTGCGTCTTTTTGACGTGCACAAGTAGAAAAGCGCCCGCCGATGACTATTTGTTTAGTCGGCAGGCGCTTTTCTTGTGGGCCGTGTTCCTCTATAATATATAATGTCTTCCGCCTTTTGTGGCGAAGGTTGGCCGGTCGAAGGGTCGGCCGACTCATCCGGAGAAGCCATAACGGAAAAAGCTCCCGCAACCGAGTGGCAGTTGCAGGAGCTTGTCTGTTGTCTATGAAAATCTCAGAGAGATTTAGAGTTGGTCATCTTCCGGGTGTTTGTCCAAGAAAGAAACCAGCATCCAAACGTTCTTCTCTTGTCCAACGAGGAAGTCGTCCATCAGAGCTACCGTAGCTTCATCACTATATTCGCCGGCCAAGTCTACAATCTTGCGTTCCTGCGCAATGAGGTCGCCAAGGTTTTCCAGCACACGGCGTAGGCCATCCTTGCCTTTCAAAGGCAAATTACCATCTTCTTTAACGTTAGATGTCTTCAAATATTCGCTGAAGCGATTTTCAGGCGTATAACCCAATTGTAAGATGCGTTCTGCGATTTCATCAATCTTTTCTGCCGCGTCGTTGTAAAGCTCTTCATATTTTGCGTGCAGGGTGAAGAATCCTTTGCCCTTTACGTTCCAATGGAAGCCGCGGAGGTTAGTGTAGAAGATCTGATAATCGGCCAATAATTGTTTGAGAGCAGCTACAACGCTTTCAACTTTTTTTTCATCTAAGTGTAGATAATCCAATGTCTTCATAAGTTTTATGTTCTAAATTGTTCTGAGAGAATAGCAGATTTTCCGCTTTCGTTCATTGACAAATATAAGTCAATCAAAAAGAGAATGCAAATGTTTTGTTGACATTCTGTTTATTTTTCAGATCTTCATCTGCGATTTTATAAAAACTATATGCGCAATATCTGTCGTTGCTATATGAAGATTGCATTTAGGTGCGTTATTCGGCGACGCATAAAGCGAGGCGTAACCTATTCCTCTTTTCTTCTTCCCGTTTCTTGTGTTCAAATAAACAGAACTGAGGCTGTTTTGGTTTGTGCCGGCGCTCTTGGTATATGTTTGCCCATTCTGTTATCCACGCTGTACTACGCTGAGATAGACGTCTGCGGTAAAACTTTACGTAACACGGCGCGAGAATGGTCGAACCGGGCGGCTGCACCCCATTGTTGGGGTGAGAAAGCTAGTGAGACGAATTAAAGGCACAATTTTTTTCGTGCGAAAAAGAAAAAAGCACTTTTTCTTGGAAAAAATACCGCCTCAAGCACCTTGAAAATACGTAAAACTTAAACGCAGGTTGGGCGCCGAATACTCGAAAATGATTACCCGTCGCGAAGTGTCGGGAAAAAGAAGTGGGTGACAAGTATCGGTAGGCGTCCCTTTATGGCCGTTTTGTCTGCGCTGCTTTTTGCGCCGATTGGGGTGCGCCTTGAGCGAAGTTTGTACCGGTTTTCCGAACGTTGACTTTTTCAGAAGAATGGGGAAGAATAAGATCGTTACCCCAAAGCCGAGTCTGCTTGCCGGCAAGCGCCTTTGCGTACAGGGCGGGCGGCCTACCGTATAAAGCCAGAAAAGGCCGACTTAACAAAAGCCGGCCCTTTTCGGAACATAACAATTTAAATTTTCTACTCAACTCAGAACGGCCGTTTCCGCATCTCCCGACGAGTGGCGTACCGTTTCCACAAAACTATGCTGTGGCGCTGAATCTGATTGCAAAGGTACGCTTGTTGATTATCCGGTGCAATACCTAAAAATGTGGATTTTTGAATTTTAGCCGGAAAAAAGCGGGATCTTTCAGAATTGATACGTGAGTGTGACGAGCGCCGTTACGTTGCGATCGCCCGTCGCATTGAATTTTGTCAGGCCCAAATCAGTCTCGATACCCAGTGTAAGGTGCGAAGGCAACTGATAGCCTAAGCCTATGGTCAGTCCGCCGTCGAAGCGATGCGTCCCGTGCTCTTTGAATGTTTGCGTATCATAATAGAGCTTCCGAGAACCTATTTGCCCCACATCGCCTCGCGTCGTCTGCTTTCCGCCGAGCCCGTAAGCCACGTAAGGGCCCGCAGAAGCTACGATATAATGCCCGGCTGAAAGGCGGAAGTAGTAATTGAAGACGAGTGGGAGTTCGAGATAGTTGGCCGTTGTCGTGCGATTTCGGATGCCTGTTATCGGATTACCATCTTTATCCAAAGCCTGCGAGCCGTCATCGTTGCGGAAATAGACGCGCTGATTGTGATTCTTCCACCCCTTAGCGTAGAATACGAGTGAGGGCGCGAACGTCAGACTTTGCGATAGCTCAAACTCGACACCCAGTCCGGCCTTAAACGATCCGATAGGCGTCGCATTATTATAATGTGTAGCCACGCCGCCGCCGATGCGCATTTGGAAGTTTTGCGCCCGCACACCGGCTGCCGACAAAATCAGAAGTGCTGCTAAGAAAAACCTACTCATAAGGGGTAAAGATAAAGAGATGAAATGCTTATTTCTTGTTGTCGTTGTTGAAGAATTGCCGCCAGTCGCGCTGCGTATCCTCGTTCGGCTTGCTGCTTTTACGGCGCTCTCCGCGCGGTGCTTTACGCTCGCTGCGGCGGCCGGCATATTCCTCGCGGGCCGGCTTGCGCTTGCGGCCGCGTGCCTTTTCCTCGCCGCCTTCGGGGTTCACCCTGTCGGCTGCATCTACGACAACGGGGCGGTTGCCTACCTTGACGCGTGCCATTTTCTTGAGCACGATCGGTGCATCCTCTTCAGGCACTTCAAAGAACGAGCAATTGTTGGTCAGATCTATACGTCCGATCTGTATTTTCCCCTTCACGTAGCGATTGATCAGATTGATGATCTCCCGCGCATAGAAGTTGTCGCGCTTACCTAAGTTGATGAAGAGTCGTGCGTAGCCCGGATCGGCCTTGTGTGGGCCGCGCTCGCGTCGCTCGCTGCGGTTGCGCTCTCGGCGAGCTTCCGGCGTGTCGCCCTTTCCACCCGGTTGGATGATCTCCGGTGCATTGGCATAATACTTAAGGAAGCGGCCGAAGGCATCGCTCACCAAGCGACGTATGAGGTCCTCCTTAGAGAGCCAATCCAATTTGCGGAACACTTCCGGCAAGAACGGGGCAATTTGCGTTTCGTCGACTTCCACGTGCTCCAAGTGGTCCATCACGTGATACAATTGCTTCGTGCAAATCTCTTTCGGCTCGGGGAGCACGCCCACTTCAAACTGTTTGCCGATCGTACGCTCGATGTTGCGTATTTTGCCCTTCTCGCGCAAATGAATAATGGCGATGCTTGCGCCCCGCTTGCCGATACGCCCCGTTCGACCACTGCGGTGAATGTAATTCTCAATGTCGTCCGGCATCCCGTAATTGATGACGTGCGTCAAGTCGTCGACGTCCAAGCCGCGCGCCGCCACGTCGGTAGCAATGAGCAGCTGCGTGTTGTGCTGGCGAAATTTCTGCATCGTCAAGTCGCGCTGCGCCTGCGAAAGATCGCCGTGGAGCGCCTCCGCGTTGTAGCCGTCTTTGATCAAAGCGTCGGCCACTTCCTGCGTCTCCAAGCGCGTGCGGCAAAAGATAATACCGTAGATCTTCGGATAATAGTCGACGATGCGCTTCAGCGCGGGATATTTATCGCGCGCTTGCACAAGATAATACGTATGGTTGACGTTTTCAGCCCCTTCATTGCGCGATCCGACCACAATTTCTTTATGGTCGTGCAGATAATTGCGGGCAATGCGCTCAATCTCGCGGCTCATCGTCGCGGAGAAAAACAGCGTGTTTCGATTCTCCGGAACGCCCGCCAAGATAGCATCAATGCTTTCCGTGAATCCCATATTCAGCATCTCGTCCGCCTCGTCAAGCACCACGTTCTCCACGTTCTCGAGTTTGGCCACGCCGCGCTCCATCAAGTCGATGAGGCGCCCCGGGGTCGCTACGATTACTTGCGCGCCGCGTTTCAGCGAGCGGATCTGGCTTTCAATACTCGTACCCCCATAAACAGCCTGCACGTGCAAGCCGTCAATGTATCGCGAATAGTCTTTCAAGTCATCGGCAATTTGCAGGCAGAGTTCTCGCGTCGGACTCAGGATCACGGCCTGCGTAGTGCGTTGCGTCGGATCTACCTTTTGCAAAACCGGAAGCCCGTAAGCTGCCGTTTTGCCTGTACCGGTCTGTGCTAATGCAATGACATCATTGCCCACTCCCAAAAGATATGGGATTACTTCTTCTTGCACAGGCATCGGGTTCTCATAACCGAGCTCGGCAATGGCGCGTCGAATCTCTTCGTTTACGCCTAATTCTTCAAAAGTCTTCAAATGGAATAATTAACTAATAGTTACGTGCGCAAAGGTACGAAATAATTCCTCAGCCTTTGCCAAATATGCACCGATTTGTTTTGTTTTCTAACAGATTATGATGCTATTCCGAGTTTTTAGGATCGATTTTTCCTCCTCGTTTAATGCAATAAAAGCTGCCGATTGGCGTCATGAAAACTGCTGTCGGCTCGCTCCTGCCGCCTTTGTACGCTGTTTTCATCGCCTAAGAAGCGAGAAAATGAAGCCAATACCTTGTCCGCCCCGCCCAAAAGCCGTACCTTTGACAGATTAACCAAATATGCACACCCTTATGGAGCAATTGCTTCACTACGTATGGCGTCATCGCCTCTTTCCCCTGCGTCCGCTGACGACGCAAGGCGGCGAGCGCGTTGAAGTAATCGACGTTGGCCTCCCCAATCCCCATGATGGCCCCGATTTCTTCAATGCGAAAGTGAAGGTTGGCGCCACCTATTGGGCCGGCAATGTGGAGATCCACGACCGCGCCTCTGATTGGTTTCACCACGGCCACGATCGCGATCCGCATTATAATAATGTCGTGCTTCACGTTGTGCGTGAGGCGGACGCTCTCGCGCTGACGCAAGACGGCAAGCGCATTCCGCAGCTCCAACTCGAGGTGCCGGCTTACGTAGAGGCCAATTATGCCGCCCTCTTTGCAGAAGAAAAATATCCGCCTTGCTTCCGCGTCCTGCCCGATCTGACGACGTTGCAGCGCACCTCGTGGCTGGCCGCCTTAGCCGCCGAGCGCTTGGAGCAGAAGAAGGCGCGCATCGACGACTATTTGCGGCTGACCAATCGTGATTGGGAGCGCTGTTGCTTCGTTGCCTTGGCGCGCAACTTTGGCTTTGGCGTCAACGCTGAGGCCTTTGAACGCTGGGCGCTTAACATACCGCTCAGCGCTGTCGGCAAGCACCGCGACAACGCTTTCCAAGTCGAAGCTTTCTTCTTCGGACAAGCCGGTTTGCTCGATCCGCAAGCCACGCCCCAAGAGCGGCAAGATGATTACTTCCGCAGCTTGGCCGACGAATACCGCTTCCTGCGCCACAAGTTTAGCTTGACGCCCTTGCCCCACGACTTATGGCGCTTTCTCCGGCTACGGCCGCAAAATTTTCCCCACGTGCGCATCGCGCAGCTTGTCAACCTTTACCATAGCAACCAAGTAAATCTCTCTCGCTTGCTCGAAGCCGCGTCGGCGGCCGACTTGCGCGCGCTGCTCCAAACGTCTGTGACGCCTTATTGGGAGACGCATTATACCTTCGGCCTCCCAAGTAAGGCCGCTCGAAAGGCGCTGCAGACGTCCGCCCTCGACCTTCTGTTGATCAATACCGCCGTGCCGCTGCTCTTCGCCTTTGGGCGCTCCCATCGCGACGAGCGTATGTGTGAGCGGGCTTTGCGCTTGATGGAGTCTATCGCGCCCGAGCGCAACAGCATCGTAAAGGCTTGGGCCGATGTCGGACTCAAAGCGCGCTCTGCTGCAGAAGGTCAGGCGCTCCTCCGTCTCAAGCGCGACTATTGTCAGCGCAAGGCCTGCCTCGATTGTCGTTTCGGCGCGGCTTATTTGCAAATGGGTGCCCCCAATACCGCGGGCGCTCAGCTTGATCAATGATTTTATCACCTTATATATACGTTTGACGTATGAAGACTGTTTTTGAACTCGAAATGAAGGTGCGCGATTATGAGTGCGACCTGCAAGGCATCGTTAATAATGCCGTTTACCAACACTATACCGAACATACGCGCGCCGAATATCTGCGCTCCCGCTTCGAAGGTATGGAAGCTTTGCACGAACAAGGCATCGATACCGTCGTAGCACGCTTGGAGATGGCTTTCAAAGCCCCTTTGCGGCCCGGTGATCACTTCGTCTCGCGTTTGGGTATCAGAAAAGAAGGCCTGCGCTATATTTTTGAGCAGACGATCTGCCGTTTGCCCGATGAGCAGGTGTGTATGCAGGCGCAGACAACGGTCGTCTGTCGCATCAATGGGCGTTTAGGCGATAGCCCGGCGCTCAATGAGGCGTTTCAAGCCGACTTTAGTGAGGTGAAATAGGTCTTAGGCTTTTCGCCCCTCTCTTTTATGTATGCTGATCAATGGAAAACACGCAACCTACGACGGAAACGTTGAGCCTGATGACGCTCGGCGCACTGCCCGGTGTCGGCTTAAAAACGCTGCGCACCATCTTGGCGCGTTACAAGTCTGCCACGGCGGCACTCGAGGCCTTTGCGCGGGGTGCTGAAGTCTGCGCTTGCTCGGCCGAAGATTTGGTTGAGGCGCGCCAATGGGCTGAAGCGGAAATGGCTTATTGCGAAGCTCACGCGGTAAGGATCTTGACGATGGCCGACGCGGACTATCCGGCGCGCCTACGCACTTGTGATGATGCGCCGCCTTATTTGTTTTATCGCGGAGCGGCCAATTTGAATGCAAAGTATGTCGTGGCCGTGGTCGGCACGCGCAACATTACGGAGTATGGCAAGGACCTTTGCCGCCACCTCTGTCGAGATTTGGCCAACTTTTCGCCGGATGTGCTCGTCTTGAGCGGATTGGCTTACGGCGTCGACGTGCACGCGCACCGGCAGGCTTTGGAGGCGAACCTGCCGACCGTGGGTGTGCTCGCGCACGGCTTGGATCGGCTCTACCCGTCGGCGCATCGCACGACGGCTATTGCGATGCTGAACAAGGGCGGTTTGCTCTCGGAATATCCGCGCCTGACGGTGCCTGAGAAGGGGCGATTCTTGCAGCGCAATCGTATCGTGGCGGGGATGGCTGATGTGGTTGTCGTCGTGGAGAGCGGAATTCGCGGCGGCGCGCTCGCTACGGCGCGTTTGGCGCGTCAATATGAGCGCCCGGTATATGCCTTTCCGGGGCGTGCAAGTGATGAAATGTCGGCCGGATGCAACGCTTTGCTGCGCGATGGGCGTGCGCGGTGCATCACATCGGCCAAGGATCTGCTGGCCGACTGGCTCGGCGTGACGACTAAGGCGCAGGATGAGGCTGCCGCGGCAGACTTGTTTGCCGACTTAGACGCTGACGGGGAGCGGTTGGTTGCCATTCTGAGGCAGTATGACGCGCGAACGCTCGACCAACTCGCCGCAGAGGCCGACTTGGACCATTCGGTGGTGGCTTCGCTCTTGTTCGATTTGAACATGCGTGGGCTTGTCAAGACGCTTCCCGGTGGCGCTTATCGCCTGATGCGCTAAACTACGAGGGGCGCCCCGGTCTGCTACCGCCCAAGGTTGAAGGTGGGCGTAGGATGTTGCAATTCTTTTATCGTCAATGGCTGTTTGCAGCTGTCTGCGCTCATCTTTATGGCGTGGATGGCCGCTTTTTTATGCTGCCAATGCGTTTGCTGAGGCTTTGCGCCTTTGCGGCGATCTTGTCGCTTGGCCGAGCGTTGTTTCGGTCTTGATTTTTGTAGCTGAAGGAGGATAATGGGGCGCGCTTCGGTAGCTTTTCAAATGATCAATGGTCGGAAAATTTTTCGTCAAATCGCGCCGACTTGCTTTTTCATCGTGAGCGTAAAGGTCTACGCTCACGAGGGGACGTTCTTTTTATCGTGATGAAAAGGGTGTGCGCTCACGATGAAAAAGCAAGCTACTGCGTTTTCGCGAATAAAAAATAAGGATGGAGACGTTGAAAATAGACTTAAACCTCTTCGTTTAAGCCTTCCGGATGCTCGATGGTGGGCGTCGATAGGAGTGCGGCGGGTAGGCGGCCTTCGTCGCTCTCAATGTGTCGGCGCGAAGGTGGCGTCAGGGCGTAACTTTCTGCGTTGTAATGTTCCCCAAAACTCAGATCGAAATCGGCTTGTAGGAGTTGGCGGGCCAAGGCCGGACGCCCGCGAAACCCATGTATGACCCAGCGCTGCGTAGGGCGGTAGTACTTGCGCAGGGCCAAGAGGCGGTCGAAGGCGCGCACGCAGTGGAGGATCAGCGGCTTGCCGTAGGCTTCGCTCAAACGGACGTGGAGGGGGAAAAGTTGCTCTTGCACGGCCCAATCTCCGCGCAAGCGGTCAAAACCACATTCGCCAAGGGCCACAACTTCGTCGCGCGCGGCCCAAAGTGGTAGTTGCTGCTGCAATTGTGCGAGTTCGGCGGGCGGCAAACTGCTCCACCAAGGATGAATCCCAACCGAATAGTACGCATCGGGGAGGGGCGCAAAAGGCGTTGCGCCCGACAAAATTTCAAGCGGCAGATTGACGATGGCCGAACCGGCCGGTGCGTCGAGGTGATGGGTATGAAAATCGAGCAAACGAGTCACGGGACGGGATCATATCCGCTTCCGCCCCACGGATGGCAGCGCAAGATGCGACGAACGGCTAACCAAAGGCCTTTGAAAAGCCCATGTTTCTGCAGCGCTTCAATAGCGTATTGTGAGCAGGTGGGCGTAAAGCGGCACGAAGGTGGCGTCAGCGGAGAAATAAAGCGTTGATAAAAGCGGATAGGAAGGATGAAAAGGCGTACAAAGTATTTCATGATGAAGCAGTTTCCTTTTCTACGATGCGCCGAAGCAGTTTTACCAATTGCGCTTCGACCTTTGCGGTGGGCAGTGTGCGATCTGAGAGCCAGAGAAAGGCGATGTGGAGTCCCTCATCGGGCGCAAGGATGGTGGGCAGGAGATCTTTGTGGTGGCGATAGGCTTCGCGCAGGAGGCGTTTGGCTCTGTTGCGGTCCACGGCGCGGCGCAACTTGCGCTTGGGTACGCTCAACAAAACTTTTATCGCGGGCTTGCCGCCCGGCTTTACGCGCCGATAGACGGCACGCAGCGGATAGACCGAGGCGGAGTGGGTGCCTTCGGCAAAGAGCGATTCGATGTCTTTGGTCAAACAGAGGTGTTCGGCCTTACCAAAACTGTAGCGCTTCATTAAGGCAAAAGTACGGAAAACTATTCGATTGTCCGCCGCTCGTCGCCTGAAATTCGCCGCAGCGAAAGGGTTGAATAAAAAGAGCACCGGCGCTAAGATTGCTTAGCGCCGGTGCTTAAACCTAAGTATGTTTGTAAAATGAAGTGTTTCGTGTGTTATTTGTTTTCCTGCTCCAGATAAAGCTCTAAGCAAGCGGGCATCGAAGGCGCTTCAGGCGAAGGCGCAGCGACGGCAGGTTCGTAGCCACTGTCGGTAATCGCTTTGAGCGTGGAGCGGCCAAAGCATCCGAGCTTCACACCTTTTTCCCGGAAATCGGGATAGTTCTCGCAGAGAATCTCAAAGCCGCTCGGGGTGAACGGAATCACGAGATCGTAATCCTCAATCGCTTTGGGCAAATCGTTGCTCACGGTGCGATACATCACACACTCGGTATGGTTTAGCTTCTTCGCGTTGAGCGTTTCTTCTACTTCGTTGGTGTGGACGCTGCTCTGAGGAACGAGGTATTTTTCCGTCTTGTGCTTAGCCATTACCTGAACGAGGTCGGGCCATTTACCCGTTTGGCTAAAGAATACTTTGCGCTTGCGATACTGAACGTATTTTTGGATGTATAAAGCGATCGTCTCGGAGAGCCCAAAGTATTTCATATCTTCCGGAACATTGACGCGTAGCTCTTTACACAAAGTAAAGAAGTGATCAATTGCGTGGCGGGAAGTAAAAACTATAGCAGTATGGTCCAAGATCTGCACTTTCTGCTGGCGAAACTCTTTTGCGCTGAGTCCTTCTACTTTGATGAACGGGTGAAATATGATTTCGATGCCGTATTTCTTTTCTATATCAAAATAAGGAGACTTCTCGGACGTGGGGTAGGGCTGCGAAATGAGGATTTTTTTTATCATCGTTGACTTTGAATACTTACTCGATAGCAGTCAGACTGTTTAGCAAATAAACCAAGGCGCGCCACAAGGCGAACAGTGGTAGTATTTCCAGGGTGCAAAGGTACAAAATAATATGTACACCTGACATTCTATAGCCGGAAAAAATATGGAAAGCCTTGTAAGTCAACATGAGTTTGTTGATACTGAGCAGTACGAGGACGATCATGGGGAGGGCGCTGAAGGAGAGATCGAAATAGACGACCAGCAAGGCGAGTGGGAAGAAGGCGATGCCGAGCGAGAAGACCGAGAGCAAGTAGGTCTTGCGCCAAGTGGAGATGACGTCGTGATCGAAGAAGACGTTGTTGATCAAATAGTAGAGGATGATTTTCAATAGATAGAAGGCGGCAAAGATGCCGGAGGCCGCGAGCAGGATAGTATAGGGCGAAACGATGTTAAACACTTCCGGCAGGCGATTCTGTACGAAGTCGAACGTCAGTATGCCAAGGACGAAACAAGTCTGTAAGATGAGGAAGAGTTGCCCGCGAAGCTCGGTGTCGGTGCGCTCGGTAAACATATTCCGATGGTCGTAAGGACGGAAGAAGTGCTTGATGCTATTGACCAGATACCGCCGCGAGCGAGCAATCACCAAGACGCCGAGGAAGAAATCAAGCAACAGAGCGATAGTGACATAATTGTCCGTGCGAAAGCGATAAGGAATAGGATCGCCCGCTATGCCTTGATCGTGATAAGGCGCTATTTCGGTGTGAGCGCGCAGGCTGTCGTCGAAATCGCTATGCAATAAAGCCTTTCCATAGAGCCCGCGAATCATCGTCGAATCAGAGTTGAAGAGTCCGTCCTTAGGGTCCGCCGGCCGCACACTTGGCGCACCTGCGAGTTGTGGCTCGGTATGTTCGACGAAGCCCGTATCCGCCTTGAGCGGCTCCATCTTGATGCGCGTATAGCGATGAGGTGCAGCCGTCGAGAACGCATTTGCGGCGGTCTGACCTTGTTCTGTTTGTAGACTGTCTTGCTGCACCATATTATATATGTATAGGAGGGGTGGGGAAGGACTGATCAAGTGAGCGCGGCAAACTTCTGCACGCGTTTATCCCAAAGCGGCGTGGTTTCCGCCAGCAGAATTGCCTCTTCCGGTGTGGCAGCTACGCGCCAAATGGCTTTGTGCCCTTCGCGCATAAAGCGCTCGTCGGCCGCGCGGTCCAGTTGGGCCAACAGTGGATCATAATAGCCGCACGTATTGAGGATGATGATTGGCTTGAGGTAGAGGCCGAGTTGCTTCCACGTGATAATCTCCATCAATTCTTCGAGTGTGCCGACGCCGCCGGGCAGCGCGATGCAGGCATCCGATAAGTCGGCCAACTTCTCTTTGCGCTCGTGCATATCTGCCGTGATAAGGAGCGGCTGTGAAGGATGTTGCCAACCTTGCTCCACCATAAAGCGGGGAATAATGCCGAGCGCCTCTCCGCCGGCAGCGAGGCAGGCGTCGCACGAAGCGCCCATCAGGCCCATCCGTCCGGCGCCGTTGATCAGCGTGTAACCCTTTGCGGCCAAAAGGCGGCCGAGAGCTTGTGCATTGTCGATGTAGGCTTGGCCCAATTGTCCGCTGGAAGCTGCGTAAACAGTGATCTTCATTCTTTTTTGATCTTGAAGTTCCGGCGAAGCATCAAGTGCGTTCGACGCTCCGCCGGCATATTGTCAGAGGCCGAAGGCGGCCTTTATTTTGTCAACATAATCAAGTTTTTCCCAAGTAAAGAGTTCCACTTCGATCTGCTTGTCGGGTTGGCCTTTACATTTGAAAGTCTTGGTCTTGAAGCGCGGCTGATGCCCCATATGTCCGTGGTTAGCCGTTTCGGTATAAATAGGCGTGCGGAGCTTGAGGCGCTCCTCGATGGCGTAAGGACGCAGGTCGAAGAGTGTGCGCACCTTTTCTGCAATTTCGCCATCCGACAAGGCTACGCGTCGTTTGCCATAGGTGTTGACGTTGATGCTGATAGGCTCAGCGACGCCGATGGCATAACTTAATTGGACAAGGATTTCGTCGGCAACGCCGGCTGCCACTAAGTTTTTCGCAATGTGGCGCGCTGCGTAGGCGGCGCTGCGGTCTACTTTCGAAGGGTCTTTGCCGGAGAATGCGCCGCCGCCGTGTGCGCCGCGGCCGCCATAGGTGTCGACGATGATCTTGCGGCCCGTGAGTCCGGTGTCGCCGTTAGGCCCACCGATGACGAACTTTCCTGTCGGATTGACTAAATATTTAATGTCGTCGGCGGCGAGCATTTGTTTGATTTCAGGCGTATGAACGCGCTCGGCAATGGTGCGCGGAATGAGTATTTCTATTACGTCGCGGCGAATACGGGCCAGCATCTGCTCGTCGGCTGCTTCCTGCGAACCGGCTTCGGCAGCGGTGATAAACTCATCGTGCTGCGTCGAAACGAGAATGGTATCAATGCCAACGGCGCGATCGTTGTCGTCGTAGCGGACGGTCACTTGACTCTTCGCATCGGGACGAAGATAAGTCATCTCCTTGCCCTCGCGGCGGATGCGCTCGAGCGTGATCATTAAATCCGTGGCCAAGGATAGGGACAGCGGCATATAATTGTCGGTCTCGTTGTTGGCATAGCCAAACATCATACCTTGGTCGCCGGCGCCTTGTTCTTCGGGCGACTGGCGGTCTACGCCGCGATTAATGTCGTCGCTCTGTTCGTGAATGGCACTGAGAATGCCGCACGATTCGCTGTCAAACTTATAATCGGCTTTAGTGTAGCCAATGTGGGCCACCGTATCGCGGACAATGGTCGTAAGGTCGGCCCAAGCGTTAGAACGCACCTCGCCGGCCACGATGACTTGCCCGGTCGTGACCATTGTCTCGCAAGCAACGCGGCTATGCGGGTCAAAAGCCAATAAATTGTCTAAGACGGCGTCTGAGATCTGGTCGGCCACTTTGTCCGGATGGCCTGCCGAAACTGATTCTGATGTGAATAAATAACCCATTTTCCTTCTTTGCTTTTGTAGTGAATAGAATGTTACAGGAACTTGGGGCTGATGTCGTTCTGAAAAAAATGAGCGCCTCCTCGGGAGTGGCGCCTACAAGTGTCGGGGCTGCTTCTTGGCAGCATTTCCCGGCATCGTTTTAGCATTTTTTCGAGAGGTTGCAAGCAGCCAAATCTGTCCTCTTTTGCTTTTTTCAGTGGCAAAGTTACGGCTTATCCTGCGAAGTAGCAAACAAACAACGGAAAAGCTTGTGAAAACTTATCTGCGCTTCCGCCGTGATGCCGACTCTTTTCGGAACATCTGATGGCTTAGCTCATTTATCGCCGCGGCTTTTTCTCACGGGCTAATGATCGGGCTTCGCACTATACGAAAGCGCGACTAACGGCGGCTTCCGCTCTGATAAAAGCTACAGCAAACTCAGTTTGCGCTTAGCCTTTTAAGTATAGATAAGTGTCTATTTCGCGCTCCGCTTGTTGAAACAACAGTTCCAAGTAAGCGGACAAAAATCCCCATAGGAGGAATTAAAATTCGCATAGGCGGAAAAAAGTTCCCAACAAGTGGAGGTAATGCTTTCTGCTTGCAGCGCCGCCGCTTTATTGTTTTGTAAATGTATGAGTCCTACTAAACGAAGAAAACGCAAAGGCAAAAAAATATGCGGTGAGGCAGCAATTGAAACAAAGAAAGCCGAGCGGAAATTTGAACTGCGCGAACCGAATAGTGTTTCGGTGTCGTTTTTTCAAATTTCTGCTCGACTTGTTAACGTTTTGCGGCGGCTGTTGCGGCTGATTAAGGGGCGAGGGATGGTGCAGATCGGCCTGCTTGCCCATTGCGCCCTAAATCTTCGTAGATGCCAAGGCTTGCGCGACGGTAAGTTTATCGCTCTGCAGGTCTGTCGATAAGAATCGAAGGCCCTGACATAGACGGTAAGGCGGCAAATTCCTCTGCCTCCATTGAGGTGCGCTTCTCTTTCGCCTCGAAGATGCTATCCTTAAATTTGACCTCACGCTTGAGTTTCGTCAAGGCCGCTTTGGCTGCCTTCTGCTGGCTTTCCTTTTTCGAGTAACCGCTGCCTTTTCCGGCCTCCAAGCCTTCGAGGCGCACCGTCGTGTAGAAGACGGGGCCGTTGGAAGTATTATTCTCCGTGCGATCCAGTTTGAACTCGGCGCGCAATCGATTCTTTTGGCTCCATTCCAAGAGTTTACTCTTAAAATTCTCTTCCTTTTTCGCCACAGCCTCTAAGTTGATGTGCACACCTAAGATGCGCTTGGCAAAGAAGCGGTAGGCCGCGCGGTAACCTCGGTCCAAATATAAGGCGCCAAAGAACGCTTCGAAAGCATTGCCGCCAATATTACTATTGTGCGAGGTCGCCCGCATCGAAGTGCGTAGCAGTTTTGAAATACCCGTCTTCTCCGCCAACTGATTCAGCGTGGCCCGCTGTACGATTTTGCTTCGCGTGCCGGTGAGGAAGCCCTCGCGCTTGCGCTCGAAGCGGCGGAAGACAATGTCGCTAACTACCATTTCCAACACGGCATCGCCCAGAAACTCCAGGCGTTCATTGTTGACCGTGCGCCCGTTGCGTCCTTTGTATTCAGAAGAACTGTGGGCGAAGGCAATGCGGTAATATTCGATGTCGTGCGGGTAGAAGCCGAGTATGTTGTAGACTTTGCGATAAAGCTCCTTGTCTTTGCGGAAAAGGAGCTTTATGCGGTCAATCCAATTCAGCATCATTGAGCGACATACTTCTTCATAATGCAGCACGCATTATGGCCGCCGAAGCCAAACGTGTTGCTCAAAGCGGCGCGCACGGGGCGCTCTTGCGCTTTGTTAAAGGTGAAGTTGAGGTTGTAGTCGATCTCGGGATCGTTGTCGCCTTCTTCGTGGTTGATGGTCGGCGGCACGATGTCTTCCTTTACAGCCATAGCCGCTGCGATAGCTTCTAAACCACCGGCTGCGCCGAGCAAGTGGCCCGTCATGGACTTCGTCGAACTAATGTTGAGCTTATAGGCCGACTCACCAAAGACGTCGCGGATCGCTTTTACTTCGCTGATGTCGCCCACCGGCGTTGACGTACCGTGCACATTGATGTAGTCAATTTCGTCAGGCTGCATGCCGGCATCTTTCAGTGCGCGCTTCATCACGAGCGTAGCGCCGAGTCCTTCCGGATGCGAAGCCGTGATGTGGTGCGCGTCAGCCGACATACCCACACCGGCCAGTTCGCAGATAATGTTTGCGCCGCGCGCCAAAGCGTGGTCGAGCGTCTCGAGTACGAGGCAAGCCGCTCCCTCGCCGATAACGAAACCATCGCGACTGGCCGAGAAAGGCCGACTTGCGTGCATCGGATCATCATTGCGCGTAGAGAGTGCGTGCATAGCGTTAAAGCCACCCACGCCTGCCGGCCAGATGCCCGCCTCAGCGCCGCCCGTAACGATCGCGTTTGCTTTGCCTAAGCGCAGCAGGTTAAACGCGTCGGCGATGGCGTTAGTTGAACTCGCGCAAGCTGAAGTTGTCGTATAGTTAGGTCCGTGAAAACCATAATCGATGGCGATTTGTCCGGCAGCGATGTCGGCAATCATCTTCGGAATAAAGAAAGGATTAAACTTCGGGCCGTCTTCTTCGTGAAGCGCATAGTTTCCGGCCTCCACTTCGAACGTATTGATGCCGCCGATGCCTACGCCGAGGATCACGCCGATCTCATTCTTGTCGACGGTTTCCAAGTCCATACCGCTGTTTTCTACAGCTTCGCGCGCCGCAATCAGGGCAAATTGTTCATAGAGGTCCATTTTGCGCGCTGCCTTGCGGTCAATGTATTTCGTGACATCGAAATCTTTTACCTCGCAAGCAAACTGCGTCTTAAACTTCTCAGCATTGAAATGCGTGATAGGGCCTGCGCCGCTCACGCCTTTCTTCATGTTTTCCCACGTTTCGGCCGCCGTGTGTCCAAGTGGCGTAATGGCGCCCACACCGGTGACTACAACTCTATTTAATTCCATTGTTTAATTTTTGAAAAAATGAAATCCGCGCCGCGCATCAAGCTTGGCGGGCATAAAGAACAAAATAAAAGGAATGCTTCTGCCGATTCTTCGGCCGGGAAGATGCATCCGAGTCTGCCCCGAGGTATTAAAGTGACCGGCGATGATCGATCTTGCGAGCCGATCACCTTAATGCCCTGCCATCGTCTTTCTTTTGCAGCGCCTGCAGCGGCGTTTTGCAGTTGTGATGGCTGTGGCGGGTAGCGCTTAGCTTTGCAGTTGTAGAGCTCAAAGTCTGTCGGCGCCTGCAGTTTTGTCGGATTTCCCTGATAAAGCAGTAACGTTTAACGTCTTCAGGTCTCTCTCGCCGAAGCGAGCCGCCTGAAAACGTTAAACGTTATCTTATTAAAGAAGCATAGCTTACTTTGTGTGCTCTTCGATATAAGCGATTGCGTCGCCAACGGTGCTGATCTTTTCTGCTTGATCATCGGGAATAGAGATCTTAAACTCTTTCTCGAATTCCATGATCAGTTCTACCGTATCCAAAGAGTCTGCACCGAGATCGTTAGCAAAGCTTGCTTCCGGTTTAACTTCAGCTTCGTCTACGCTGAGCTTATCTACGATGATTGCTTTCACTTTATCTGCTATTTCAGCCATAATCGTGTGTTATTTAGTTGTTAATAATAGATTTCGATTCATCTGAATCGGCTGCAAAAGTAGCCTTATCTCTCAAAACGGACAAATCTTTTGGAAGAAAACTACTAAAAAACTGCACATTTTACACTTCAAAGTGCAGATTCAGGCGCGACTTTGCAGTTTTTTCGGCTTTCTGTGCGTCCGCAAAAGCAAGTCCGCAAACAGTTTCGAGCTGTTTGCGGACGCTGCCGGCTTTATATCAGATTCAAACGGTCTGGTTTTTCGCCTGCCCCTCTATATAATATGTCTCTGCTTGCCGCAGTTTTTAGCGGCGAATGTATTTTTGGCCTTGAGCGATGTAAAATCCCTTGTAGGGCATTGAAATGCGCCGCCCCGCAAGGTCATACGCCACATCTTCGTCCGCCTTTGTCGGCGCAATGGTCGGTTTTTCGAGTCCCGTGCTCGCCTCGCTGAAAGCTTCCATTATAATGGTGGGCGAGCAAACCTTGTTGCGCTCCGTGAAGGCCCCCATATCGTAGCCGCCGTTATAGCCATTGGGCGCTTCGGGCTCCCAATAGAAGACGCCGCGGCAGTCTGCATTTTCCGCCGCACGCCGTAGGAGCAAACTCAATCCGGCTTTGCCTTCCGCCGCACGCGTCACGTTGAAGCCTGTCTCCACAATCATCGTCGGCACGCCAAAAGTGCGCCGCACGAAGGCTATGTTCTGCATGCAATGATCAATCGCTGCGCTGACATTCTGCTCATTATTATATTTGACCGCCGCATCCGGATAGAGCGACATCCCGACCATATCGAAGCGCGCCCCGTATTGCTTCAGCAAGTTGAGGTTCCATTTATATAAGTCTTGGTTAAAGCCATTGTCGAGGTGCACCAAGACGAGCGCATCGGCAAAGACGCTTTTCACGGCTGCGTAGCCGGCGTCGATGATGCCGGCATATTGCGCCGCCTGCTTCGATGCGCGGCCCACTTCCCACAGTAAGCCGTCGCTGGTCTCGTTGCCCACTTGCACCCACTTCGGACTCACGCCCGCCGCCTTCAGCGCTTGCAATACGCCGGTCGTATGCTGCTTCACGTCTGCTAAGATTTGCGCATACGTATGGTTTTTCCACGCGGCGGGGATGTATTGTTTACCCGGGTCGGCCCAACTATCGCTGTAATGAAAGTCGATCAGCACGTCCATACCCAGTTTCTGTGCGCGCAGGGCTTTCTTGACCACGTCTTCCGTGCCGCAAAAACCATCTTGGGGGTTCACCCAGACGCGCAGGCGAATGGCCTGCAAGCCGAGCTCTTTCATCAGTGCGGTGCACTCCCGCGCTTCGCCGCGCGCATTGGCAAAACTGTAGCCCTTGGCCTCCATTTCGGTTACCCAACTAATGTCTGCACCTTTGTAGAAGGCGGTTTCTTTCGCCCTTGCGTCGTCTTTGCATTCCTGCCGGTGCGTTTGCGACGCTGCAGCGTAGAGTGGCGCGGCAAGCAGGAGGACAATGCTGCCGAACACGATGCGGCGCAGCGTGCTCTGCGCGCGCTTCGTGTAGTCTTTGATGATAAGTGTTGTCATTTGTTCGTCTTTTTAGTTTAATTATCTTGTATATATCATCTCCCTATTTTGGGGTTCGAGATCGCATTGTCGCCCTTGCGTCGTCTTTGGAGCGTTGCGGGTGGCGTAGGCTTGTGGCGCGCCGGCTGAAGGTCGGTTTGTAGAGGGCAAAAGTGGCGGTTTCATCGTGTTATATGCCGCTTTTTATCCCCTTCCTTCGGCCTGCTTCAGCTTAGAATGCTTGGGGCGGCGCGCTTGCGCTTTTTGTGAGGAAGTAGACTGCGAAGATACGAAATTATGAGTAAAGTAGTGCGCAGGCAGTTTAATCTTTGCACGCGCCGGTGCTGCTTTTTTTCGCTTCCGGTGCAAGGTGTAAACCGAAATTTCAACTTTTTGCACGGATTCATCGCAAGATTTGTTGCTGCCGGCGTGTTTTCGTTGGCGGCCGTCGTCTTTTTCTTCTCCTACATTGCCTTTTCCGCCTCCCACCGGTGGAGGCGTGAAGACGGAGGGTTGATTCATTAAACGGAAAATGGCTGTTATGGACGAAAAAGGGCGCATTTATCGCGCACCAAGCTCTGTTCGCCCATCGCCAAATTTTGCTTTCGGCGTGTGTCATCACGAGCGCAAACCTTTTTTCTCACGAGCGTAAGCTCTTTTTATCGTGAGCGCACACCTTTTTTCTCGTGATGAAAAAAGGATGAAAGGCGATGTTGTGCCGGTTTTGCTCCGATTTGAGGGCCGGCTGTTGGTCTTTTCGGGTTATGAAAGTTTGATGAAGAGAAATAGCGGGCCGACTTACGCTGTGGCAAATTGGCTGTGCGCTTGGTCAATGGCCTTTTGCGAAAGAAAAATGGCCCGATAGCGGGCCACAGATTACGTGCGCCTCGCGCAGCAAGGCGGAAGCATCGAAAAAATGAGCGGCGATGCCGGCCGCGTATGAAATAGGGTGGCCGCGAGGGTTGCTCAATCAAGCATCGGCCGCAGCATATTGCCTGACAAGTGGGCGCACGGCCTCGATTTGCTCAAAGAGCGCGTCGACCGTTTCAGCCCGCAGCAATGAAATGCGCTTCTCGCGGAAGTCGGGAATGCCTTTGAAGAGTGGCGTTGCAGCGATATGGCGACGCACGTGGAGGATGCCGCGATATTCGTCGATGCGGTTGACGCTCTGCACGACTTGCGCTTTGAGCACATCCAGTTTCCAATCGGCCGAAAGGGGCTCGTAGCTGCTCTCGATGGCGTTGACGGGCGTGTGATGTTGGTCGTGGACAGCGTCATACATTTCCTTGAAGATCCAAGGCCGACCAAAGGTGGCGCGGCCGACCATACAGGCATCCACGCCATAGCGCTCGAAAGCGCGGCGCACGTCTTCGCCGGTCGTCAAGTCGCCATTGCCGATGATGGGTATGTGTATGCGCGGATTGCGTTTGACTTCGCCGATCAGGCGCCAATCGGCCTCGCCCTTATACATTTGTGCGCGCGTGCGGCCGTGGATGGTTAGTGCGCTGATTCCGCAATCTTGCAACTGCTCCGCCAGTTCGGTTATGATTTCATGCTCACTATCCCAGCCCAATCTGGTCTTGACGGTGACGGGAATCTTGACCGCCTCGACCACGCGGCGGGTAATTTCGAGCATCAGTGGGACGTTTTGCAACAAACCCGCGCCCGCGCCTTTTCCGGCCACACGCTTCACGGGGCAACCAAAGTTGAGGTCCAATATATCCGGATGCGACGTCTCCTCAACTATCTTCGCCGCCTCCGCCATCGCGTCGGGGAAGCGTCCATATATTTGTATGGCGACCGGCCGCTCGGCGTCGCTGACTGCCAATTTGTCCAAAGAGCGGCGCACATTGCGCACGAGGGCGTCGGAAGCAACAAATTCGGAGTAAGCCATCGCAGCTCCCATCTGCCGACAAAGCTTGCGGAAGCCGATGTCGGTCACGTCCTCCATCGGTGCAAGCAGTAGCGGGCTTTCGCCCAGATCAACGTTGCCTATTTTCATACCGTTTGTATCGCAGGAGGCGTCTTTCGCAACCAATATTTAAGTAGTAGAACGCCGATAATCAGCAGTAGGGCACCCCAAACTTCGGGATAAGCGTCAAGAAGGACCTTCTCCGATTTGTTAGTCGGGTCGAGGATGCTTATTACCGTACTCAAACCGTTGTTTAGAATGTGTGCCGCCAGACAAATTCGAATGTCTCCGAAGCGATAATACAAGATAGCCAGCACGATGCCTGAACCGATGGCCGGAATCATTTGTGCAAAATTGAGGTGATATAAGCCAAAGACCACGCCGGATACGATGATGGCAACGAGCGGTGAAGTCATGGCCTGCAAACGGCGCTGAAATACTTCGCGGAAAGCAAGTTCTTCGCCAAGAGGACCAAAGACTACGATCGCTAAAATGCCGGCCGGATTGGTTTTCATCTCATTAAAGACAGCTTCTATCCCACCATCGTTCAAATCAAAACGCATCAAGATGAAGGCTGCAGAAAAGCTGATACAGAGAAAACTCAATAAAGCCGTGGTCGTCAGCGCCGGCGATAATTTGCGCTTGGCGTCGGTGAGCGGATGGCGAGACAGCTGCGTAAGTCTGTAGAAGAAATACAGCGAAAGATTGGAGCAGATCAACGCCAGACCTAACATCGTCGGCATGTGTTCAATCGCGTGCGGATCAAAGGGCTTCCCTTGCAGCAAATCGGGGAGTACGCCGATGAAAAGGAAGACGGCGCCGAAAAAAGCTTGAAAGGCGTAAGGCATAATGAGGGCTACGATCAGCAAGCCTATTTGCATGGTTTTACTGGTTTGCATAGTCATTTAATATATGTAGGGTGTTGTCAGCATCTTGTTGTAATTGGTGGCGCAGGGCTTCGAGGGAATCAAAGCGTTGCTCGTCGCGGAGGCGGTGAACAAAGCGCAAGGTGAGTGCTTCGCCGTATGCGTTGCCCTCAAAACCGAACAGATGGGTCTCAATCGTGACCTTATTGCCGTCGTTAAGGGTCGGACGGAAGCCGATATTAAGCATCGCGGGATAAGTTTTGCCCCTGAGTTCGGCAAAAACGGCATAAACGCCGCGCCCGGGCAGACATTTCTGGGGGTCATCCGGCTCCAAGTTGGCCGTAGGAAAGCCCAAGTCGCGCCCGATATGGTGCCCCTCGACGACGTGTCCTTTCAAATCGTAGCGCCGTCCGAGACTGGAATTGACGCAGGCGATGTTGCCGGCCTCCAAACAGCGACGAATCAGCGACGAACTAAGGGTTAAGTCTTCGTTTTTATAGGCTTCGGCTTTCAAAACTTCGATGCCGAGCGAGGCGCCCAAGGCTTTGTAGGGCGCAAGGCCGACAAGGCGGTCGGAACCAAAGTGATGGTCGTAGCCCATTAAGAGTACGCTGACGCCCAACTTGTCGCGCAAAAAATATTGCATAAAGTCCTTAGCCGGCAACTTGGCCAAGGTGGGTGTAAAGTCTAATATGGTGCAGCAATCCATCCCACTTTCTGCGATGAAACCGAGCTTTTCTTCGGTGGTCGTCAGCATTTGCGGGCGATAACTGACGTCTAAAACGCGGCGCGGGTGAACGGAGAATGTGATAGCCATAGCCCATCCGCCGCGGCGGCGGGCTTCGTCGCGCACTTGTTTGAGCAAGTAGCGGTGGCCCAAGTGCACGCCGTCGAAAAATCCGACTGTGGCGACGATCGGCGTGGCTGAATGAAGCGGCTGCCGAATCGGCTGAGCTTGATCAAAGTCTTTAATAACCAGCATTCGCTTCGTCTTTTAAGCGACCGGCGTCGTCGAAAAGTTGCATCCAACTGCCGTCGGTCGGCGTATGGAAAGCGCGCAGTCCTTCTCGACGCGCGGCTTCGCAATTAGCGGCCGCATCATCAAAAAAGAGGACCTCCTCGGGCCGACAATGGAGCGCTTCGACGGCCTTTTGGAAAATCTCCGGCGCAGGCTTCTCCACGCCCATCTCAAACGAGAGAAAAGTTTCGTCGAAGAAGTCTGAGACGGTGTGGCCCTGTTGTTCGATAAATTCCGTCCGAGCTTTCCCCCAAGAAAGCGGGTTCGTGTTGCTCAAAAGGGCGATGCGGTAGTGGCGTCGCGCTTTCAAAATCAGCTCCAGCCGCTCCTGCGGCAAACGTACCAAAAGCCTGCACCACGCCGCGGCGATCTCGTCGTCGGTAAGATCCGACTTGGTTGATAAGGCGCGCATCTCGTTCAGCATCGTTTCCGTGTTGATCTTGCCGCTTTCGTAGTCGGAAAGAAATCCCGCTTGTCGCGCTGAATCCAAATAAGGACGCAAATCTATCCCGATTTGATCAAAGCCGGCGAGCGTAAGGTCCAAATCGAGGTCGACCAAGACCCCGCCCATATCAAAAAGGAGTACCATATTTATTTATGCGTTTTTAGCGTTTTCATCACAATGTTCGATGCGGTAGAGTTTATCTGAAGGGCGCACGCGCTCAGATACAGGAATTGAAATATGCTGTCCCTTTTCCGCATGATCAACGGGCTGCAAATCGTATCTGATCTCCGTCGCTTCAAAATAAACAGCGCCCGTAGAAGGGCCGACGACAAGAAGTTTGTCGCCTTTGCTGATGGATCCGGCCTCAAGCTTAAACTCCGCCACGCCCAACTTTGAATAATATTTTACGCCCTTGCCGACATAAACTTTCCGCTCTGTGGCTTCCGAGCCGTACTTCTCGCTCCATTCGCCCAACTTCCGACCTAAATAATAGCCATCCCAGAATCCGCGATTAAAAACTGTGGCGAGGCGTTCATCCCATTCGGCCGTTTTTTCAGAAGAGAAGGTTCCGTCGACAACAGCTTCGAGCGCCTCTTTATAACAGCTGACGACGGTCGATACGTATTCCGCACTGCGCGCACGCCCTTCGATTTTGAAAACACGAACGCCCGCTGCATACATTTTATCGATGAATCCGATCGTTTTTAAGTCTTTCGGACTCATAATATACTTGTTGTCCACGTCCAGTTCGACGCCGGTTTCGCGGTCGCGGACCGTGTAGCCGCGGCGGCAGACTTGCATACATTCGCCCCGGTTCGCGCTGCGGCCGAGATTGTCCAAAGACAGATAACATTTGCCGCTAATCGCCATACACAAAGCCCCGTGGCAGAACATTTCGATGCGAATCCGTTCGCCCGAGGGGCCGCAGAGGTTTTCTGCGACAATCCGGTCGTGGATTTCCTTCACCTGCTCTAAATTTAGCTCCCGCGCCAAGACCACAACGTCCGCATAATGCGCATAAAACTTCAAAGCATCGATGTTCGAAATGTTCAATTGCGTCGATAGATGCACCTCTTGCCCGATTTCCCGGCAGTAAGTCAAGACGGCCACATCCGCCGCGATGACCGCCGAGATCGAAGCCGCCTTTGCCGCATCACAAATCTCGTGCATCAGCGCCAAATCTTCGCCATATATAATCGTGTTGACCGTCAAATAAGTCTTGACGCCGCGCGCCTCACACGTAGAAGCAATCTCTTTCAAGTCGTCTATCGTGAAGCGATTGGCCGAATGAGCGCGCATATTCAGCGCCTCTATGCCGAAGTAGATCGAATCTGCGCCGGCTTGCAAGGCGGCCGCCAGACTCTCGCGTGAGCCTACGGGTGCCATTATCTCATAATCTTTCTGCATCGTCTTTCTGCTTAATTTTTTGAGGGCCGATCAGCAGCCTTCACTTACGGGATACACGAGGTTGCGTGCCGTTATTTCTTCGAGCGTTTCCTCTACATATTTACGTGCTTCAGCGCGAGCGCCGTCTAAGTCGTGCAATTGCCAATTGCCGCAATCTTTCGCGTTAGCCCCCGGTATTTCGTCGTCAAAATCTGCCACGAACGCAAAACCGCGGCGCAGCAAGTCGACCATATCCTTCGAACTCAAATCGCCGCGCACTAACAAATAAAAACCCGTGAGGCAACCCATCGGGCCCCAATAAATGATTCGATCGCGCCATTCCGCATCATTGCGCAAGAAAGTAGCCATCAAGTGTTCGATGGTGTGCGCTGCGGCCGGCGTCATCACCGGTTCAGCGTTGGGGCGCTTGAGGCGGACATCGAAAGTCGTAATTACTTCTACGCCCACACGATCTTTGCGCGAAACGTATATGCCGCGCTCCAAGCGCGTATGATCTATCGTAAAGCTGGGTATCTTCTGCATCTCTTTTTTACAATTTTCGGCAGCACCCGAAGGCGTTGCCGTGCTATTTTTGTGCAAAAATACAATTTGAAGCACAAACAAAAAAGCGCAATAGTCTGTTTTTCATCTCCGCTTGTCGTATCTTTGCAGCCGATACCCCATAATAAAAACCACGTGATTGTAGATATTATTTTCATCGTCCTTGGAATGGTTGCCGTCGTTTGGGGCGCCGACCGCTTTACTGACGGCGCGAGCTCCATTGCCACGCGTCTCAATGTGCCGCAAATCATTATTGGCCTCACGGTCGTAGCCTTTGGCACCTCGCTGCCCGAGTTTTGCGTCAGCTTTGTTTCAGCCCTCAAGGGGACGCCCGGATTAGCCGTTGGCAATGTCGTGGGTAGCAATATCTTCAATTCGCTTTTGATCGTCGGCGCTACGGCTGCCATCTCCCCAATGCTGATGAGACCCTCATTAGTGAAGCGCGATATGCCCGTGTTGTTTGGCATTTCGCTCATCTTCCTCCTCCTCGTATGGGACGGCTTCTTGTCGCGCATCGACAGCTTGCTGCTCTTACTCATCTTTGTGGCCTATATGGGGCAAGCCATTCGCCAAGCCAAAGTCGGAGAGGCCGAAGGCAACGCACCACCGCGCTATGGCCGTTGGGGAAGTTGGTTTTTTGTCATCGTCGGACTGGCTTGCTTGATCGTAGGTAGCAATATCTTCGTCAGTGGTGCTTCCGGCGTAGCCCACAGGTTGCACGTCTCCGAAGCCGTCATTGGTTTGACCGTCGTCGCAGGCGGCACATCGCTCCCCGAGTTGGCCACCAGCATCATTGCCGCGCGAAAGGGACAAACGGACATCGCCCTTGGCAACGTCATTGGCAGCAATTTGTTTAACGTCCTCTTTATTCTCGGTGCGACGGGCGCTGTTTCGCCCATGTATTTAGGTGGTGTGACGATGATCGACTTTGCTGTGCTGATCGGCAGTACGGTATTGTTATGGTGCTTCTCGGCTACGAAACTCCGCCTCGACCGTTGGGAGGGCGTTACGCTCTTAATCGTTTTCGTAGGTTACATGAGCTGGCTCATCTATTCGGCCTAAAGTCGCGCAGGCGGCCTTTGCAAGGCCCCGAAGGCTTGCTCTCTTTTTCGTAGCTTCGGCCGGTAAAGGCTTCCGTCTCATTTGCCGACCATAAAATACAGACAATCGGTCCTCTTTGCCGGACAATGCAAGGCAAACGGGCCGATTTTTTCGTCTCCATACACCACGTAAATTTCCCCGCGGCCCACTTGCGCCGCGTACGCTCACGAGCGTACATTCGTTTCATCACGAGCGTAGACCTTTTTTATCGTGAGCGTAAACCTTTTTCATCGTGAGCGCAAGCGGCGCCTTCTTGCTTTTGTTGGTTATAAGTTTGATTATAAGGTGCTTTTATGTGGATTTAGATGGCGGTAGACGAGACTTGTGGATGCAGAAGCGCCCGCTTGCCGGATTGTTGAGGGCTTGCGCGTGTAGTATGCTCTTTCTTCTCCTTGGTGTGGCGTTCTTAAAGGGCGCAGTGCGGGAGAAACGGGGTGAAAAAGGGTGGGGAAGGGTTGGTAATCAGTAGCTACGCAAGCTGCTGAAGCGATAGAAAGTAAACTTTCTGCTTGTTTCTACTCGCTACTTGCACTATCTTTGCATAAGATAGGCGGCGTCTCGGCAATTAAGCAGGCTTTATGGCGCTTGACTTGCACTATCCGAATAAAAAGAAATACAATCAGACTTATGAAGTTTGCACTAATAGGCTATGGTAAAATGGGGCGGATGATCGAACAGATCGCGCTCAGCAGAGGACACGAGATCGTTTGCACCATAGATGTAGATAATCGAGAAGATTTCAGTACGGAGGCTTTCCGCTCTGCGGACGTTGCCATCGAATTTACAACGCCGACGGCGGCTTACGACAACTATGTGCGCGCTTTCCAAGAAGGCGTGAAGGTTGTGAGTGGATCTACGGGCTGGCAACGTGAGCATCAGGAAGATGTGATGCGACTGATTGACCAAGGAAATACGCTCTTTTGGGCGTCAAACTTTTCCGTGGGGGTGGCGCTCTTTAGTGCGGTCAACCGCTATCTGGCCGCGCTGATGAATAAGTTTGAGGACTACGACGTGCGTATGGAGGAAACCCACCACGTCCACAAGTTGGACGCGCCGAGTGGGACGGCCATCACGCTGGCCGAAGACTTGCTCCAACGCCTCGACCGCAAGCACCGTTGGGTGTTGAACGAATTTCATAAAGCTGACGGCAGCGTGGAGCGGCAGCAGCACTTGGCGCCCGATACGCTGGCCGTAGACGCTTACCGGCGCGATGAAGTGCCCGGCACGCATACGATTGTCTACGATTCGCCGGCCGACAGCATCCGCATTACGCACGAAGCCCACAGCAGAGAAGGCTTTGCGCTCGGCGCAGTGATGGCGGCTGAATATACGGCCAAACATACGGGTTTGCTAACGATGAAAGACCTCTTTGATTTTTAACACAAATAGTACGAAAATACGATGAAACCGACAAAAAAAGACCTCATCAAGTGTGTCGTTTATACGCTGCTCTACTTGCTCTTCCTATATTGGGTGGAGAGTTTTTGGGGCTTGCTCGTCCTGCCTTTGATCTTCGACGCTTACATTACGAAGCGCATCAAATGGGGCTGGTGGAAGGAACTGAAAAATACGACGGCGCGCAAAGCTATGGGCTGGGTCGACGCGATCGTCTTTGCCTTGGTGGCCGTTTACTTTCTCAATCAATTTTTCTTTCAGAACTTCGTCATCCCTTCTTCTTCTTTGGAGAAGACGATGCTCACGGGCGATTATCTTTTGGTAAGTAAGCTTTCTTACGGACCGCGCATTCCGCAGACGCCACTCTCGATGCCGCTGGTGCAACATACGCTGCCGGTGCTCAATTGTCAGAGTTACATCAATTATCCCCATTGGGATTATCGGCGCGTGAAGGGCTTCGGACGCCCTGAACTGAACGACATCGTCGTATTCAATTATCCCTCGGGCGATACCGTGGCGGCCAATGCACAGGATCAGGACTTCTATCGCTTGGTTTACCAGATCGGCGACCAACTGCTGACGCAACAGGGCGCTATGTCGCAACCTTTTTCGGCAACGATCAACGGCGGGCAGACGTATGAGACGCAGCAGGCGGCCTTTCGTCGCATCTATGCGGCCGGACGCGCCTTTATGGAGATGAATCAAGGCGAGACGGGGCGCATTTTGTCGAGACCCGTTGACCGCAGAGAGAATTACGTGAAGCGCTGCGTCGGACTTCCGGGACAAATGTTGCAAATACGTAAGGGCCGTATCTACCTTGATGGCAAGGAAAATCCGCTTCCCGAAGAGGTACAATTCTGCTACGAGGTGCAATTTAAGATGTTGCCGGCCGAAGATGAACGCAAAGACTTGGGCATCACGAACGAAGACCTCTCGCAACCCGTACCTGAGAAGCAGTTGGCCTATTATATGCCGCTGACAAAAAGAGTGGTCGACTATTTCCGCCAACACAAAGAACTCGTAGCCTCGATTCGCCCCTTTGAACCTAAGGTGGATTGGCTCTATCCACAAAACATGGTGAAGCGCTGGACGCCCTCCAATTACGGGCCGCTATGGATTCCGAAAAAAGGTGCAAGCCTCAAGCTTACGCTCTACAACCTGCCGATCTATGAACGCCCCATTCGCGTCTACGAAGGCAATGATTTGCAGGTGAAAAATGGGAAAATCTACATCAACGGTAAGCAGACGGATACGTATCGCTTTAAGATGGACTACTATTGGATGATGGGCGATAACCGCGATAACTCTGCCGATTCGCGCTTCTGGGGTTTCGTCCCCGAAGACCACATCGTCGGGAAGCCGCTCCTCGTTTGGCTCTCGCTCGATAAGGATTATGGACTCTTCGATGGGAAGATTCGATGGAAGAGAATATTGAAGAACGTCTCGAAAATCCATTGATGGAAAATCAAGAGCACGACTTACACCATAATATAAAAGGGCGGCCGCTTACCCGTGAAGCCGCCCTTTTATCGTCGCTGTACTTGGGACCGGTACAGTACTATTCCAAACTCTATGCTTGCGATGCCGTCGTCGAAGATCGCGGCGAGCACTTTGAAAAGCAGAGTTTTCGCAATCGTATGTGCATTGCCGCCGCCGATGGACCGCTCGAACTGACTATCCCGATTGTCAGAGACGGCCGTATGCGGCAACCGATGCGCGAAGTGCGCATCAGCGACCACGGTCGTTGGCAACATCTGCACTGGACGGCCTTGGTTTCGGCTTATGAAAACAGTCCTTATTTTGAATATTACGCCGATGATTTTCGCCCTTTCTATGAAAAGCCGTTTCTTTATTTGGTCGACTTCAACGCAGGTTTGCAGCAGACGGTCTGCGACTTGCTCCAAATCTCTCCGAAGCGCGAGGTGGCGGATCATTATATAGATATTGTCCCGCCCGATTGCGTTGACTATCGCGCCTTGATTCATCCGAAACGCTCTTGGACTGAAGATCCGCATTTTCGTCCGGCACCTTATTATCAGGTATTCCAAGACAGGTCGGGCTTTCTGCCGAATCTGAGCATCGTAGACCTGCTGTTCACGATGGGACCTGAAGCCCGCTTGATCTTGCGTGCTTCTTTTTGCGCCGACAAAGCTTCTCAACGTACTTAAATCTTGACGCTGCGCGGGCGGCATCCTTCTTCGCGGGGCCTTTTTCCTTTCTTTATGTAGCGGTTTTGCAAGCGAAAGATTGCTGATAAGCGGCGAAAACCTTTCGTTATGACGTTGTGAGTAGAAATATTTACAGCTTTCTTTGCACAGATAAGCGTATTTTTCATTTTTAATCTGTAAATTTACACCGTTTCTTTAATCATAACCATTATGAGAGCATACAAAACCTTACTTCTCCTCTCTTTTTGCCTGCCCTTTTTGGCGGCACTTTTTTCCACTGAGGCACTGGCCCAGTCCTCTAACAGCGTAACGCTTACCACGCGGCGCGAGATCGGTCACGAACTTGGCCTGCGCTTGAAAGGCGACCGCGAGACGTTTAGCTTTGAAGGCTTGGACGACGTCTGGGAAGACGAAGGCGTGTTTATCGGAAAGATAAGTTCGCAGAAAATTACTGTTAAAGGCGAATTTAAAAGTTTTAACTGCACCGAGTGCGATGTGGACAGCTTTGTAATCAACGAGGCGCCAACCTTAGAGACTTTGATTCTCGACAAAAACAACCTGCAAAAAATCGACTTGAAGAAGTGCGATAAGCTGACGTGGCTAAGCCTTATTCAAAATTACTTTACAGAACTTGACTTGCGCGAGAACCCGACGCTCAAGCGCCTCTATTGCTCGTTCAATAGATTGGTGAAGTTGGATGTTTCTCAGAATGGGTTGCTTTACCTCTTCGATTGCTCCAACAACGCCCTCGATACGCTCGACATTCGTCCGCTGAAGAACTTGTGGTATCTCTATTGTATGCAAAACAACTTGCGCCAATTGTACCTCCCCAGCGATGGGCAACTGAAGAGTCTGCACTGCTATAACAACAAAATCAAGTACAGCAATATGACGCAAATGATGAACGACCTGCCTAACCGCAAGGGCACAAGTTATTCTTGCCGCGTAGCCGTGTTTGATGATAATGCAGATCAAGTTGAGAAAAACCGCTGCCTGGATAGCGATGTAGCCATTGCCACCGATAAGAATTGGAGCGTAATCACGGCTAAAGGTTCTCCTTATGCCGGCATAACTCCGCCCGATCCTACTTTGATTGTGAATCTCACCACCGAGCGTGAAATTGGTGATACTTTGCGTCTGACTTTCGATGCTGACGATGAGCCGATACTTGAAGGGCTTTCTATGCTCGACTATGTCAACAACCAACAGATCGACTGCCGCGTAACGGCTAATGAGATTAAAGTGAGCGGCGTTATTCGCGACTTGCGTGCCGACAGTTGCAGCTTGAAGACGATCGACTTTGAGCGCGCTGACAAGTTGCAACAACTGCGTTGCAAGGGCAATAAGTTGCAGCAAATGGATCTGACGGCTTGTAAGCACCTCACTTATCTTAATTGCGAGGACAACGCATTAGAGACGCTGATGCTTTATTCCGGCGTGCAGCTCGATACATTGCGCTGTGCCGGCAATCGCTTGAGCGCGTTGAAGACTGAGGCCGATACGACTTTACGTTACCTCGATTGCAGCCGTAACCAGCTTGAAACGCTTCAATTAGGCTCACATCCTAATCTCACTTACCTTAACTTCTCAGAGAATAAGCTCAATGGCTTCACGCTGAAGGCTGATAGCTGCGCGGCCTTGACCGACATCATCGCTTATGGCAACCATTTCAGTGCCGAGGCAACGCACAAATTTATGAGCAGCTTGCCCGAATATGAGAAGAAAGACGGCCATCAGTTAATTTGGGTCGATTCTGAAGCTTATACACCCGAAGAAATGAATGCTTATGCACAAGAAGACCTCGACGCAGCACACGCAAAGGGTTGGGAAGTGTATGATAACAAGGGTGGAAAGCCTGAGATTTTAGTTGTTACCGGCTTGCACAATATTGCCGCAGGGGCAGCAAGCACTTGGCAATTGCAAGTTACCGGCGAAGGTATACAAATCAGTGGCGCTCCCGAGCGCGCTACTTACCGCTTGAGCGATGAAGCAGGACGCTTACTGCAAAGCGGCTATACAGATGCTGCCGGAAAAGCAAATGTAGCGTTCAAAGCCAACAAAGCGCGCGTTTATATCTTGACTGTAGGCCGCGAAAGTCTTAAGTTTATGATGCCCTGAGTAGACGCTCAGTAACCCTTTATATATTTGTAGCGCCACTCCTGTCGTTGAAGATAGGAGTGGCGCTCTTTTTCTGTTTACGACCCACGGAGAAAGACGCCCGCGCAGCGCCCACAATCCGCCGGCTTCCGCTATCTTTGCAGTTGCCGATTGCGCTGCTTCGCGGGCTTTGAAGGCGGAGAGGCGCGCGAAGCAAACGTGTCGGCGGCTTCGCCGCACGATCTATACAATTATATAATACGTCCTCAACAACATGAACGAACAGATACCTCTAAATAAACTTTGTCAATCCTCTACACCCGATTTGCAAGCGGCGGCCGAAGCCGGTGATGCGCTTGCGCAACGCGTTTTGGGTGAACGCTACGCCACCTTCGACGAGATTATTCCGCCGCAAGACGGCGAAGATCCGTTTTTGCCCACACTGCGGGCGGCGGAGCACTGGCTGACGCTTGCGGCGGAGCAAGGTGATACAATGGCTATGCGCGAATTGGGCGATTTGCATAGTGGACTCTTAGGCGAGCAGGGTAACATCCAGACGGCGTGGCAATGGTATGAGCGGGCAGCTGCTGCCGGCGATGCCGCCGCACAAAACAGACTCGGCATACTTTGCGAGAATGGAATGGGGCGGCCGCGCGATTTCGCCGCCGCAGCCCATTGGTATGAGTTGGCGGCTGCGAGCGGAGAGACCTTGGCGCGCTTTAATCTCGCCTTGTTGCTCAGCACCGGCCGCGGCGTACAGCAAGACGGCGAACGCGCCTTGCAACTCTTGGCCGAAGTAGCCGCTACGGGCGATGGAATGGGCGATTATTATATGGCCGAGTTGTTAGAAAAGGGCCGCGGCGTGGCGCGCGATCTGCCCGCTGCCATTCGCCATTATGAAGCTGCTCGCGCGAAAGGGGTTGATGAAGCCGTCTATGCTTTGGGGCGCCTTTATTTTGCAGAAGGACAATTTACGGTTGCGCGCCCCTATCTTGAAGCCGCTCTCGGCTTAGGCGGCAACCTCACGCGTCAGGCCGACCGCCTCTTACAGCAAATGCCGCCTGCCGACTGAGGCATATATATATGGTGTAGACCGCTTGGCCATCCGCACTATTCTTTCAAGCGGCTGAGGAGTAAGGCTTCTTTTTCGTTGGCTTTTAGGACTAACATAGACAGCGAATATTGTCGCCCGGCCTCTCCGCCGTCGGCGAAGCTCTTCGGCTAACGCCGGAAAGCAGATGTGCGGCACGTCAGCGCCATTACGCGTCATAAGTTTACCGTTTATTATTACTATGACGTGCGGCGCTCCCCATTTTTGCTTTTAAGATGGTAAATAGTGCAAGTCTACTTGGTAAAAAGCACTTATAAGTGCGAAAAAATGCGCAGTTCCATTTGACCTATCCGTGAGAATTAGCTAATTTTGGCCGCGAAACTATATTCATTCATTATAATAACAACCAGATGAGACACTTAAAGTTTGCCTTGTGGGTCATCGTTGCCGCTTTCGCTTCGTCTTGGCAGGCATCGGCCCAGGCTACGCAGCCACTCCCCAAGGACGCTGCGGTTAAGATGGGTACATTACCCAATGGCTTGACGTACTATGTGCGCAAAAACAGCCTACCGGAAAAACAAGCCTTTTTCTATATCGTACAGAAAGTTGGCTCAGTGCAAGAGAACGAGTCGCAGCGCGGCTTGGCGCACTTCTTGGAGCATATGTGCTTCAATGGTACGACCAATTTCCCCGGCAATGGCGTGATCGAAGCCTGCGAGCGCTTTGGCGTAAAGTTTGGCGAGAACATCAATGCTTATACGTCGACTGACGAGACCGTTTACAATATCGACAACGTTCCCGCTACGGCCGAAAATATTGAGACGTGCTTGAAGATTTTGCACGACTGGTCTAACAGTCTGTTGCTCGAGCCGGACGAGATTCAGAAAGAACGCGGCGTGATTCACGAAGAGTGGCGTATGCGCAGTTCAGCTCAGCAACGTATTCTCAATAACAACTTAGAGAAGCTCTATCCGGGCAGTCGCTATGGACGTCGTATGCCGATCGGCTTGATGAGCGTCGTAGACAATTTCACGCCTGATACGCTTCGCGCATACTACCACAAATGGTATCGCCCGGATCTCCAGGCTGTAGTTGTTGTGGGCGACATCGATGCGGATCAGATCGTAGCTAAGATCAAAGAAATCTTCAGCCCGATCCAAAACCCGAAGAACGAGGCGAAGTATGAAGACTATCCGGTGCCTTCTACGATGAAGCCTATCTATGTTATCGACAAAGACAAGGAGCAAGGCCAAGCCGTTATTCAGGCTATGTTCAAGCACGATCCGATGCCGAAAGAATATCGCAATACGGCGGCTTACCTAATTACTGAAGGACTCACGGATATCATGACAAGCGCGCTCAACGCACGCCTCAATGAGTTGTCGCAAAATCCTGATTGCCCCTTCGTAGGTGCTTATGTCAACGACGGCAATTACCTCATGAGTAAAACGATGAATGCCTTCACGCTCATCGTTGTGCCGAAGCCGGGTAAGGACACAGAAGCCTTCCGCGTAGCCTTTGAAGAGTTGCAACGTGCACGCCAATTTGGCTTGACGGCAACGGAAATCGATCGTGCTTACAATGAGATGGTCAGCCAGTTTGAGCGCATTTACAACAACCGCGATAAGCAACGCAGCCCTTACTTCATTCAGCAGTATGTACGCAATTTCCTTGATGGCACACCGATGATGTCTATCGAAGATAGCTACAACTTCATGAAGATGGTTGGTCAGCAACTGAAGCAGGCCGGTGCGCTTACTGAGGGTTGCAATAGCATCTTGAAAGAATATACGGCTTCTACTGACAGCAACTTCGTTGTGCTCGCTATGTGTCCGGATAAGGCCGGCATCGCTGTGCCTACTGAAGCGCAGTTGGCTGACGCTGTGAAAGCTGCACTTAGTGCAAAACTGACGGCTTACGTTGACAACGTTAAGAACGAACCGCTCATCACGAAGCTTCCTAAGAAGGGAAAGATTGTAAAGACTGAAAAGTCCGACTTTGGCTATACTTGCTGGACGCTTTCCAACGGCGCAAAGGTTTACTATCGTCACACGGACTTCAATGAAAGTCAAGTCTTGATGCAGGCTCGCAGCTTCGGCGGCTTGTCTTATGCAAAGGTTAACTCTAAGGCTGACCTCTTCAATGTGCGCAATGCGTCTACATTCATTGAGCAATGTGGTCTCGGCAGCTTCTCTGCAACCGAACTTGATAAGGCTTTGGCCGGCAAACAGGCTTCAGTAAGCGCTTCGATCGACCGCGAAACGGAAGGACTCGATGGCAATGCTACGCCGAAAGATCTCCGCACGCTCTTCGAATTGACTTACCTCAAGTTTACCAACCCCGGTAGCGACCGCAAGGCGTTCAACAACGCTGTTGAGTCTATGAAGACGCAGCTCGCTAACGTTGAGGCTGTGCCCGAAATGGCTTTCAGCGACTCAGTATCGTCTACGATCTACAACCACGATCCCCGCGTGAAGATCTATAAGTCTGCCGACTATGATATGGCTAACTTTGACCAGATGCGCGCTTTCTATCGCGAGCGCTTCAAGTCGCCTTCCGACTTCAACTTCTATTTCACCGGCAACTTCAATGTAGATTCGCTCAAGCAATTTGCTGAAATCTACTTAGCATCTATTCCTTCTGCAGGCAAGCGCGAAGTACCCAAAGATTACGGTCTCCACAAGGCTACCGGTATCGTAGACAACCGCTTCACGCGTGCAATGGAGACGCCGAAGGGCAACATCATTCAGGTTATCTGGGGTGAAAATCCTTACTCGATGAAAGAATCTGCTACGGTTGACGCTCTCGGCGACGTACTTACGCAACGCTACCTGAAGAGCATCCGCGAAGAAGGCTCTATGGCTTACAGTGTAGGTGCGCAAGGCGAGGCTTCTTACGGCTCGAAAGAAGAATATCTGATCTACGTATCCTGCCCCGTGAAGCCGGCTAAGGCTGACTCTGCTCTCTATCTCATTGACTTGGGATTGAAAGAAGTGGCTAAAGATGGTTGCACGAAAGAAGAATTGGATAAGATCAAGCAGTTTAATCTTAAGAACTATGCCGACAATCAGAAAGTCAACAGCTATTGGGCTAGTTTGATCCGCAGCAAAACGCTTTGGAATAAAGACCTCCATACGGGTTATGAAGCGGTTATCAATGGCTTGTCTTCTGATGATCTTAAGAACTTCGTGAACAATGTTGTTCTGAAAAAGCTCAATCGTCTTACGATTACGATGCTTCCGGCATCTCTTAAAGAATAAGCATTGCCGATCATTTCAGCTTCAGTCCTAACGATAAACGACTGATCCGCTGATTTCCCATAAAGCTACGGCCCGCCTGCAACCAAAGCAGACGGGCCGTAAGCGTATTAAGTCATTTCTCATCAAGCGCCTTTACAAGGCTGTGCGGGATGTTTTTTTTCGTGCCGTAACCCCTTAGGCTTGGCCGTTAACCCTTTCTACTGGCGGGCATTGGCATGATTTTAAAGACCAACCCTATGGGGTTGACAATTTTACTATGCTCCGAGGCAGCGTTGACGTTGCACGTCAACACTGCCCTACCAAAAGACTAACCCC
>ERZ772960.326-NODE-326-length-44746-cov-5.631179_pt1 | contig 44746 bp, 38 predicted proteins | sample MGYA00580678_ERZ772960 | MGnify/ENA primary metagenome ERZ772960 (study PRJEB29015, sample SAMEA2737930) | human oral metagenome | biome: human oral; feature: human-associated habitat; material: dental | place: China | collected 2059 ...
AATAGACCTTGTGAACTAAAGTGTTCGCAAGGTCTATTTGCATTTTACTCCCCTCCCTCTTCGGGGAGGGGCTGGGGGAGAGGCTTCTTCTCCCCTCCTTTGGAGGGGTTGAGGGAGGCTTTTGGGTCTTTTATACCTGTTGCATGTCATGCAGTCGCTTGTAGTATCCGTTCTTGGCGATGAGTTCGTCGTGCGTGCCGCGCTCGATAATTCGGCCTTCGTGGAGCACGCAGATTTCGTCGGCATTGCGAATGGTCGAGAGGCGATGGGCCACGGCCACGGTCGTGCGGGTCTTCATCAATCGGGTCAAAGCATCTTGAACCAAACGTTCGCTTTCGGTATCGAGGGCCGATGTTGCTTCGTCGAGAATGAGGATAGGCGGGTTCTTCAAGATGGCACGGGCAATGCTGATGCGCTGCCGTTGTCCGCCGGAAAGGCGCCCACCACGGTCGCCGATATTCGTGTCGAAACCGTTTTCGCTCTGCATGATAAAGTCGTATGCGTTGGCAATCCGGGCCGCATTGGCTACTTGTTCGTCGGTAGCTTCATCGTTGCCAAACCTGATGTTGTTCTTGAACGTGTCGTTGAAGAGAATGGCTTCTTGGTTGACATTGCCGATGAGACGGCGCAGGTCGTGAATCTTCAGGTCTTTTACGTTGATTCCGTCGATGAGCACTTCTCCCTCTTGCACGTCGTAATAGCGCGGTATCAGGTCAACAAGCGTAGATTTGCCCGAACCGCTCTGTCCCACCAAGGCAATCATCTTGCCCTTGGGAATGGTGAGGTTGATATCGCGGAGCACCCATTGTTGGTCGTATTTGAACGACACGTGACGGAACTCTATTTCGTGTTCAAAGGCAACGAGAGGGTGCGTGTCGGGTTTCTCTTTGATGGTGATTTCTGCCTGAAGTATCTTGTCTACGCGCTCCATGCTGGCCAAACCTTTCGGTATGTTGTAGCCGGCTTTGGAGAATTCTTTCAGCGGATTGATGATGGAATAGAGCATCACGAGGTAGTAAATGAACTTCGGACCGGTCAGCGTGTGGTTGTTCAGCACGAGCATTCCGCCTACCCAAAGCACGATGATAATCATTACCGTACCCAGAAACTCGCTCATCGGGTGGGCCAACTGCTGGCGAATGTTTACGCGCATCACGTTTTTGCGGTAGCTGCTGTTGGTCTTGTCGAAGCGTTTGTTCATCAGTTCCTCGGCACAGAAGGCTTTGATGATGCGGAGTCCGCCGAGTGTTTCCTCCACTTGGCTCATCGTGTCGCTCCACAGGCTCTGGGCTTCGATGCTCTGTGCCTTGAGCTTTCGGCCCACAAGTCCCATGAACCAACCGAAGAGAGGCACGAAGATAATCGTGAAAAGCGTGAGTTGCCACGAGGTAATCACCAGTGCCGCGAAGTAGCTGATGATGAGGATCGGGTTCTTGAAGAGCATGTCCAAGCTGGCCATGATAGAGCCTTCGATTTCCTGAACATCGCCACTCATGCGGGCAATGATGTCACCTTTGCGCTCTTCGCTGAAGAAACCGAGCGACAAGGCATTGATTTTCTGATAAAGCTGATTGCGGATATCGCGCACGACTCCCGTGCGGATAGGGATAATGCAGGCTGAAGAAAGGAAGTAAGCTCCTGTCTTCAGCATCGTCATAAAGGCCAAGAGCAGTCCGATAACGAGCAATGTGTTTGCCGGACCTGTTGTGGCGATGAAGTGTTGAATATAGTAGTTGGCGTTGTTGGTCAGCATTCCAACGAGGTCTTCAAGCCCGTGAACATTGTCCCAAATGACAAGTTTCGTGACCGGTTTCACATCGCTTGTCTTGAATAAAATCTGCAAAATGGGAATCAATGTCATAAACGAGAAGATGTTCAGCACCGCAGAAAGGATGTTGAACACGACGCTCCAAACTAAATATTTCTTATAAGGTGGAACGAAACGGCGCAATACTTGCAGGAACTCTTTCATAGGTAATTATCTGCTTATCCAGTTTTCTGTTTTTACTTTCGGTATCCTATCTAAATGCTTTATGTTATCAGTGACAAGAATACAATCATGTGCTACAGCTGTTGACCCAATCAACAGATCAAAATTATCTATCATCAAGCCTTGTTGACGTAAAATAGTTTTATTTTTGCCGAATAGTGATAATACATCAGATATAGGAATGACTTCAAACAAATCCGTCAGAATTTGAATTTCTTTTAAGTGTTTCTGCTGTTTACTGTTATAAGCCCCGTAATAAAGCTCGGCAATAGTGATTTCAGAAAGCATACAAGACGCTATCCCCACCTCTTTTATTTTATCAGAGACAGGGTAGCGACCATGTAATAATTCTATGCAGATATTGGTATCAAGCAAGTATTTACTCTTCATTGAATGACACAATTTTGTGAATGTCATCAGTTTGTCGACCTTCTTGTATACTTTGTTTCACCACATCAATATCAACATCTGCCCATGAGCCTGCCAAACCATCAAGCAAGCTGAGCTTTTTCTGACTTTTCAGCTTCGCTTCTTCCTCTTTTGCTTCATGGATGAGCTGCTCACCAAGCCAACGTTTGTTACTTGGAGAGAGAGACATAGAGTTGACAAAGTCCAAAAAACTTCCTATATTGATTATTGCGTCCATATATATGATTATGATTTATATTTCATTTACCCCATGTTCAAACAAATATTCAGGCGAGATAGTAGCACTATTCGACCAAAAGATGGTGCTATCAAGTCCAAACTGAACGAATTTACGCTTGTCTTTCAATTCTTCGAAAGCCGGATAACTTAACAAGGGCGTCAACTTCACTTTCTTCTTTTTGCCATTGTTGAACAAAAATAGTAGGCTGTAATCTCCTAAATATTCAACATTTGTTATATTCAGTATCATCTTCTAATTCTTTATCGGTTTATCTTATAGATTTTCTCACCTCTTTGTGCCTTGTCCCACAGCTGCATCAATTCATCTTCATGCTCGTCCATAAAGGCATTAATGATTTCGATGGCGCGCGAACTGGTCTTTTTCTTCTATCAATCTGTCTTTGATGGTAATCGTAAACTCTCCCATCACCACTCTTTACATGGATATGTGGAGGGTTATAATCAAAACCATAAATATAGATGGCTATGCCTTATAAGACAAAGACAACTCCCATGATAATATCTCTTTTGCAAATATAAACATTAAAAGTAGAACGGCAAAGCGTTTCCGTAGTTTTATCTTCTTCGAGTCATTTACACTTCTTCGCCAAAGAGTGTGGCGCTTGTCGAACCGGTGATGCGCACCTTGATGAACTCTCCGATGTGGTGACGGCCTTTTTCGATGATGACAGCCTTGTTTTGTTCGGTTCTTCCCATGAGATGATTGCGGTCTTTCTTACTGAACCGCTCTGTCAGAATGACGAAATCCTTGCCTTCGTCCTTCTTATTTTGCTCGGCACTGATGGCTGTCTGCAATTGGATAAGCTCGTTCAGTCGGGCAATTTTCACCGCTTCAGGCACGTTGTCTGCCAAGTGTTTGGCGGCATATGTCCCCGGACGCTCGCTGTATTTGAACATGAACGCACTGTCGAAGCCCACTTCTTTCACCAAGGAGAGCGTCAATTGCTGGTCTTCTTCGGTTTCATTATGATAGCCCACGAAGATGTCGGTGGTTAATCCGCAGTTGGGAATGATGCGCTTGATGGCCGCAACCTTATTGAGATAGTCCTCGCGGGTGTACTTTCTGTTCATCAAATGTAGTATTTTATTACTTCCGCTTTGTGCCGGAAAGTGGATATGGTTGCAGAGGTTTGGCTCGTCGGCAATGGCATACAGAATGTCCTCGCTCATGTCTTCGGGGTTCGATGTGGTGAAACGCACGCGCATATCAGGCACACTCTGGGCCACTTTCCGCAGCAGTTCGGCAAACGAGGTGCCGTTTTCCGGCCGCTTGCCATTGGGCAATAGTCCATAGGAATTCACATTCTGACCGAGTAAAGTAACCTCTTTAAACCCCTTGTCGTGCAGGTCTTTCACCTCGGCCAAGATGCTTTCGACATCACGACTGCGCTCTCTTCCGCGCGTAAAAGGCACGATGCAGTAGTGACAGAAGTTGTTGCAACCGCGCATAATGCTTACAAATCCGCTCACCCTACCGCCAATGCGTTGCGGAAGCACGTCGCGATAGGTCTCGGTTGTAGAGAGTTCGGTGTCCACAGATGCGTGTCCGAGCTCGCATTCCGCAATCATCGAGGGCAGGTTGAGATAGGAGTCGGGACCGCAAACAAGGCTTGCATGATGGTTTTTCACCAAGTCATCTTTCACACGTTCGGCCATACAGCCGAGCACACCAAGGATAAGTCGGCGTCCTTTCTTCTGTTCGGCGTGCAGCGTATCGAGCCGGTTATAAATCTTATTCTCTGCATTTTCGCGCACACTACAGGTGTTCAGGAAGATGGCATCGGCCTCTTCTTCGTGCTCACACACGTCATATCCGGCCATTTTCATCACTGAAGCGACAACCTCACTGTCTGCAACATTCATCTGACAGCCGTAAGTTTCTATGTATAGTTTCTTGTTCATAGGTGGAAGGAGCCCTAAACCCACCCCCAACCCCTCCCCAAGGGAGGGGAGAAAAGGCTTGAGAGGCTTGTTATGGCCTATGTATTGTTTGCTTTATTATCTTTATTTCTATATCAATTATATGTTTCGTTATTGAAAAGTCAACCGTAATCTTCCGCTTTTTGCAACTTTTTTTCCTTGGAAAATCAATGATTTTTGTTTCTAAATGCGTTAAACAGGAGATGCAAGAAAGTTCGAGCAATTGTCATCTCCCCTCCCTTCGGGAGGGGCCGGGGGTAGGTTTTGAGCTGTTGATGAGGCTCCCTACTCCATAAAACACCACGCCCGTGACCACTCCCGCAATGGCATCAATGACGTAATGTGCCTGAATATACACCGTAGCCATGCAGAGGAACACGTAGAAAGGCAATAGAGAGAACAGCAGTTTACGACTGCCGCTACGCCAAGCCAACAGCATGCAGATGGTGCCCACGCCCACATGACTGCTCGGAAAGGCTGCCGTGGGGCGTTCACCTGCAGCCTTTGCGTCTTCAACAAGGCCGTAGAAGAAGCCTTGTGTATAGCCGGGAGCCGGCAAACAGTCCTGATGATGGTTAAAATAATCGCCCACATTGGGGAATATTCCCTGTGCGACATGCTGCAAACCGATGGCCTTATAATAAAAGGTCGGGCCCACAACGGGCAGCAAATCATAGATTGTATAGTAGGCAAAAAACGAACCTAAGATGATAAAAGCAGCCTTTTGAAGGTCTCCATAACGCTGAAAGAAGTAGTAAAGCAGCACGACGGCAATCATCGGATAATATGCCGCATAACCGCAATCCATCAGTTCACTCACGATAGGCGAGGGGAAAGTGCGGGCGAATTCCAATGCGGGCTGGAAGCCGAAAAGCTGCTGTTCCCACGTTGCAAACACGTGGTCGAGGTTCGGAAACATGCGGTTAATCTCATAGGTATCGGGATACCACCACGCCAGCATAGCCATTTGGGCGCCCACACGGACAAACATGGTCAGCTTACAAGGCAGCATTCGGTAGGCCGCCCACAGGAGTATCGTCATCGCACCCACGCGTATCCGCCCCCAAATCATGGCTTCGGGATTGACGAGCTTGGTCGAAGTGAACAGCACGATGAGCAGTGTAAAGGCGATATAGCCCAATACTACCCACTCAAAAGGCAGCAATCCTTTATGTTCGGCCGTCCAACCCTTACCCTGCCAAGGCCATGTTGCGTTCTTTTTCCTTCTGTTTCCCATTTACAACCAATTGTTCTCCTTATACCAACTGATGGTCAGTTGCGTGCCACGCTTAAGGTCGTATTGCGGATGGAAGCCCAGTTCGTCTACTGTCGGCTCTATGTTGCAACGCCAGTTTCGCTGTTTCAAGATGTTGTATTTGTCGTTGTTGAGTGCCGAAATCCTGCCCGTCATGTGTCCGATGTGCTCACCAAAGAACGTCACAAGGTGCAGAACCCACACCGGAACCCTGAGTCTTATCCACCAAGGCCGGCCCAAACAGTCGTGAATCAAGTTGCTGAAGTCGGCCGATTGATATACATTACCGTCGCTAAGGAAGTATTTCCGGCCGTCACGACCACGGTCGAGGGCGAGGAATACAGCTTGAACTACGTCGAGAACATAGACAAACGTGATGTCCTGACGCCTGAAACCCACCGAGAAGTCCACATGTCCTTTGATGCTTTTTGCCATAAGGAAATAGTCACGTTCACGCGGACCGTACACCCCTGTGGGCCGTAATATAATGTAAGGAAAATCATTTCCCACACTATCGAGAAACTTCTCGGCCTCCAATTTGCTCTTTCCGTACGCGGTATTCGGGCGAGGTATGTCGTCTTCGCCTATCTCTTGATAAGGTTGTTGCTCCTTGATTGCCCCGTAAACACTAAGACTACTCAAGTAAATAAAGCGGCGGATAGGCATCTCGAGTGCCAAAAGAGCACGTACAAGATGGCGCGTTCCGTCGGTGTTGATCCTGAAGAACTCCTCTTTGTTGAGGCACTTTGTGACGCCTGCGGCATGCACAACGTAGTCGAAAGTGTGCCCGGTTAACTGCTTCTTCAGTTCATCTTCATCGGAGAAATCAAGTTCAATGAAGTTGATGCGCGCGTCAGTGAGATACTTTCTTGAGCTGCTTTTCCTCACAGCGGCCCACACTTCCATCCCTCTGTTGAGTGCTTCCTCCACGATAAAGCTGCCAATGAAGCCACTGGCACCCGTTACTAATATTTTCATCAAATAGCTATTTCTGGGGCAAAATTAATGGAAATTCCATGAACCGCAAAGGATTTTAGTGATTATTTAGGCTTAGGACGGATATAGATGCTTTGTCGTACTGCTTGTAGTCAGGCGGTCAAAAACACAATAGCTTTAGCATTGATAGGCTAAAAACTGCTGTTCGCTATTTCAATCTCAGCTTATTATCGTGCAAAATGGCTGTGAAAAGAATGTAGGGACGCATGGTTCGTGCGTCCGCTTAACGTTGAATCAGAAGCTAAATACACGGCTATTAGAGCGGCCGCACGAGCCGTGCGTCCCCATACCTCTTTCATTGATAACCAACAACTTACATCTCGCGTTCCAATATCAGCCATTTCGCCGTGCAATCTCACCCATTTTATCGCGTAATATGGCCCATATTGTGCGGCAATGTGGCTGAGATTGAAAAACGATTAAACGAATGTTGGGATGCACGCCCTGCGTGGTCATCGGGTGGCGAGCAGGAAAGCAAGGCTTCGCTTCACGGGATACCACACCGAAAGCCAGCCAACGGCAATCACCGTGAGGAAGATCAGAACCACATCATCGTAGTGCACGCTGACAGGATAGGCATTGACGACGAAGTTCCCACTGCTGCTGCCGAGCGAAACGAAGCCATATTGCTGTTGAAGCCAGCAGAGCAAAAGGCCCAATCCGATGCCGATAACGGCACCGAAAGCCGAAATCATGCGACCTTCAAACATGAAGATTCGGGTAATTTGTCGGTCGTTTGCCCCCATGTTTTGCAGGGTCGTGATGTCGTTTTTCTTGTCGATGATGAGCATGGAGAGCGAACCTATGATGTTGAAACAGGCCACAATGAGAATGAAAGTGAGGAAGATATAAGCGATATACTTCTCGATTTGCATGATCTTAAACGTGTCTTCCTGTTGCTCAAAGCGGTCTTTTACCTTGTATTTCTCGCCCACAATAGCTTGCATTTCACGCTTCACCGCATCGAGATCGCTGCCATCTTTGAGTCTGATTTCAAGCGAAGAGAGTCGCCCCTGCTGCCCAAAAAGGTTGCGGGCAAAGGCTATCGGGGCGATGATATAGTTCTTGTCGTATTTGCTTTGGTTCACCGAGAACACCACACCGGGCGACAATAGCGAGTCAACCACGAAGGCTCCGGCCGGATTTGTAGCGTCGAACTGTCCCTCTTTCTGCGGGGCATAGATGCGAAGATAGTCGCCGAAGCGTGCACCGGTGCCCAAGGTGGAGGCCAATCTGATGCCCATCACGCCGTATTGCAGGTTGCCTGCGTGCAGACTATAGGTGCCGTCGCCATAGAGAATGTCCTTGATATGCGTCAATTGGTCGAAGTTATCATCGACACCTTTCACGATAACCATGGCTTGATGCCCGTTATAGAAGGCCAAGGCTTGGTCTTCCACGCTCTCTGTTGCCACGTCTACGTCGGGCAAGGCCTTTACTTTTGCGAGCAAAGGGTCGTCACTTGGGGCCGTTTTCCCTTGGGTCGGAACGAGTTCAATCTGCGGGTCGAAGTTCGTAAAGAACGTGGCTACCAAGTCATGGAAGCCGTTGAAGACACTCAAAACGATGACCAATGCCATCGTAGCTACGGCAACTCCGATCACCGAAATAATGGATATGACGTTGATAACGTTCGTACTCTTCTTCGAAAAGAGGTAACGACGGGCAATATAAAATGGGAAATTCATAAAAAGCCTCATTCAACCATTTCCCCGGATACCCACCCCAACCCTCCCAAAGGGAGGGAGTCCTTGCTTGAAGCCTGTTTGTAGAGAGGAAATCTCACTGACAGAGCTCCCTCCCTTTGGGAGGGTTGGGGTGGGTGTTAGGGTTGTTTGTTTTTTAATAGCTCATCTATTCGCTCGATATAGTCCAAACTATCGTCGATAAAGAAGCGGAATTCGGGAATGATGCGCAGCTGATTGTGCATGCGACGGCCCACTTCGTAGCGCACGGTCTTCTCGTTCTTCGTGATGTTTCCGACGATTTCCTCACCTTTCTCACTGGGGAAGATGCTCAGATAGGCCGTACAAACACTCAAATCCGGGCTGATTCGTACGCGTGTCACGCTGACCATCACGCCGTGCATGGCGCGTGTCTGCTCCTGAAAGATTGTTGCCAGCTCCTTTTGCAACAGTCTTGATATGCGATTTTGTCTTGTTTCCTGCATCGTTTTTCTATATTTACAGTAAAGATATGGCTAACAAAGACAATGAAAGCTTGCTTCCAAATTGTCGGGTGCAGCGATATCTTCTGCAAAGATAATGATTTTTCCCGTCAATCTGTGCGGTTGTGGTTGCTTTTTATGATGCTTTCAATCATCAACGGCGCGTTTTTTGTCGCCTGACTTTGCTCGGTTACCATCGAAAGGCGGCTTTTCCGATGCGCAAATCCGGCTGATTATTTTGATATTCACCACTTTTCAGTTACCTTTGTACCATAAATCAAGATTATGGAACAGGAGAATAAAGACTTAAAGGCAGTGGAACTGCCCGAGAATGCCTTTCGCGAACTGAAGGAAGGCGAGCAGTATGAACCGGTGATGCGGGGCGAAGTATGTCCCGAAGTGAATGGCTGGTCGGTGATATGGGGCATATTAATGGCCGTTTTGTTCTCTGCTGCGGCCGCTTATCTGGGCCTGAAAGTGGGCCAAGTGTTCGAAGCTGCCATCCCGATAGCTATCATTGCGGTGGGTGCTTCGACTGCCGCAAGGCGCAAGAATGCCTTGGGCGAGAACGTCATCATACAGAGCATAGGGGCTTGTTCGGGTGCAGTCGTGGCCGGAGCTATCTTCACTTTGCCCGCTATTTACATTCTTCAGGCCAAGTATCCCGAGATGACAACCTCCTTCTTCAACATCTTTATGGCCTCAGCCTTGGGCGGAATCCTCGGCATTCTGTTTCTTATTCCGTTCCGGAAATACTTTGTCAGCGACATGCATGGCAAGTATCCGTTCCCTGAAGCGACTGCAACAACGCAGGTATTGATAAGCGGTGCCAAGGGAGGAGCACAGGCCAAGCCCCTCTTGATAGCCGGTCTTGTGGGCGGACTTTACGACTTTATCGTCGCAACCTTGGGTTGGTGGAACGAGAATTTCACGAGTCGTGTGGTCGGAATTGGGGCCGAATTGGCCGATAAAGTCAAGGTGGTTTTCAAGGTAAACACTGGAGCTGCCGTGCTTGGTTTAGGCTATATCGTTGGCTTGAAGTATGCCCTTTACATCTGTTTTGGCAGCTTGGCCGTGTGGTGGTTGATTGTTCCGGGTCTCTCCCTCTGCTTTCATGACCAAGTGTTGAACGCATGGGACCCCACAATCACGCAGACTGTGGGAAGCATGAGCCCTGAGATGATATTCCGATCCTACGCCCGAAGCATCGGTATCGGGGGCATCGCGATGGCCGGTATCATTGGGATTATCCGTAGTTGGGGCATCATTCGCGATGCCGTGGGGCTTGCTTCGCGCGAGCTGAAAGGCAAAGGAACGAGCTTGAATGACGTGAAACGCACGCAAAGAGACCTCAGTTTCAAAATCATTGCCATAGGAAGTTTGGTCATGTTGGCACTCACTTTCTTCTTTCTCACAGGCGTTATGCACGGGAATTTGTTCTTTGCTGTCGTCGGAATACTGCTGGTGACGGTCATAGCCTTCCTTTTTACCACCGTAGCCGCCAATGCAATAGCCATCGTTGGCACCAATCCTGTGTCGGGAATGACGCTGATGACGCTCATCATTGCAAGCATTGTGCTGGCCGGAGTGGGCCTGAAAGGACCCTTGGGAATGCTGGCTGCGCTCATCATGGGCGGTGTTGTTTGCACGGCATTGAGCATGTCTGGCAGCTTTATCACAGACCTTAAGATTGGCTATTGGCTTGGGTCTACGCCGCAAAAGCAGGAGAGTTGGAAGTTCTTGGGCACCATAGTGAGTGCCGCAACGGTTGGAGGAGTGATGATGTTGCTCAACGAAACCTATGGATTTTCAACGGGACAGCTTGCCGCTCCACAGGCCAATGCGATGGCAGCCGTGATAGATCCGCTTATGAACGGGGTGGGGGCGCCGTGGATTCTCTATGGTATTGGTGCGCTGTTGGCTGTCGTTCTGACGCTTTGCAATGTACCTGCGCTCGCTTTTGCACTGGGAATGTTCATTCCCTTGGAGCTGAATGTGCCGTTGGTTGTAGGCGGTGCCATCAATTGGTGGGTCACTTCGCGCAGCAAGGACGCCGAGGTGAACAAGCAACGTGGCGAACGTGGTACGCTCATTGCCAGCGGATTCATTGCCGGCGGAGCCTTGATGGGCGTGGTGAGTGCGCTGTTGAAGTTCGGTGGATTTGATGTTTGGCTGGCAGACGTGGGCCTTTCGGTGCCCGAAACATGGTGGGCAAACCCATTAAGCGAGGTATGTTCGCTCGCAGCCTACGTCTGTCTGGTTCTCTTCTTCGTCCGGATTACCCGCAAATGACATATATATAATAAGGTGTAAGCAACGAAAGTATGACATTAAATAAAGACAGCAAGATTTATATTGCAGGCCATCACGGACTCGTGGGCTCTGCCATTTGGAAGAATTTAGAGCAACGTGGCTACACAAATTTGGTGGGACAGAGTCACAAAATGCTTGACTTAACGGACCAAAATGCCGTGAAACAGTTCTTCAATGTCACCCGACCTGATGCCGTAGTTTTGGCCGCAGCATTCGTCGGGGGCATCATGGCTAACTCGCTTTATCGCGCAGATTTCATCATGCAGAACATGAAAATGCAATGCAATGTGATTGAAAACGCTTACAAATATGGCGTGAAAAAGCTGCTATTCCTTGGCTCCACGTGCATCTATCCCAAGAATGCACCGCAGCCGATGCGCGAGGATTGCCTGCTCACTTCACCTTTGGAATACACCAATGAGGAGTATGCTATCGCCAAGATTGCAGGACTTAAGATGTGTGAAAGCTATAACTTGCAGTACGGAACCAACTATATTGCCGTCATGCCTACCAATCTTTACGGACCCAATGACAACTTCCATTTGGAGAATAGTCACGTGATGCCGGCCATGATGCGCAAGGTTTACTTGGCTAAACTCATTCATATTGGCGACTGGGATGCCCTGCGTAGCGATATGAATAAGCGTCCCATTAATCCCCCAAACAGCCTCCGTGAGGTCATAGGGGCAGGCAATGTAGATGGCAACAGCACGAAAGAACGCATGCTGAAAGCCCTGGCTTTCTATGGCATCGAGGACAATCGAGTGACGCTATGGGGCGACGGTAGCCCGCTAAGGGAGTTCCTTTGGAGCGAAGATATGGCCGATGCCAGCGTGCATGTGCTGCTGAATGTCGACTTCAAAGACATCATCGGCATCGACAAATACTCCTCCGTTTGCTACGGAGCAAAGGCAAATGGAGTCGTTGACCGCAACAATTCGGAAGGCCGGGGCGGTGCTATTCCGTCGTTAGGTGAGATAAGAAACTGCCACATTAACGTAGGAACAGGCAAGGAACTCTCCATTCGTGAGCTGGCAAACTTGGTCGTTCAGGCGGTCGATTTCAAGGGAGAAATCGTCTGGGATGCCTCAAAACCCAACGGAACCCCACGTAAACTCATCGACGTGGAGAAGCTGCATCGCCTCGGTTGGACACACAAAGTGGAAATCGAAGAAGGCGTGAAAATGCTCTATGAGTGGTATCGTGAGCGCCTGAAATAACCAAAGCATAATGATATGGAACATTTTTATCCACTGCTTTTCGAGCCCAATCTCCACGAAACCGTGTGGGGCGGAGACCGCTTAACCACTTGGAAAACCCTCCCGGCCCACGCATCTCCCGTGGGAGAATCATGGGAAGTGAGTGCCGTTCCGTCGAGCATCGGCATCGTAGCCAACGGCCCTTACAAGGGCACAGACCTCGTTTCGCTCATCAACCGCAGCCCCGAAGCCATCTTGGGTGGCCAAGTTTCGCGGCAATACAAGGGGAAAATGCCGCTCTTGGTGAAGCTGATTGATGCGCAACGTGACCTGAGTATTCAGGTCCATCCCAATGAAGAAATGGCGCAAAGAGTGCATGGTAAGTTCGGAAAAAGCGAGATGTGGTATATCATTTCAGCTGATCCCGGCGCTTATCTTTACGTGGGGTTCAACCGCAAAATCGATGAAACCGAATACAAACAACGCATTGCCGACGGCACCATCACCGATGTATTGGCCCGCCACGAGGTGCATCCGGGCGACGTGTTCTACATTCCTGCCGGCCGTGTTCACGCCATCGGGGCCGGCATTCTGCTGGCCGAAGTGCAGCAAAGCAGCGACCTTACCTATCGCATCTACGACTATAACCGACCCGGAATGGACGGAAAACCGCGCGAACTGCACACGGATTTGGCCGCAGAAGCCCTCGATTATCATGTCGAAAGCGACTATCGGACGCACTATTCCCCCACAGATGAGGGGGCCGTCTCCTTGCTTTCAACCCCTTATTTCACGATAGATTTGGTCGAAACATCAGTGCCTTTCCACCGCAATCTCACCCAACATGACAGCTTTGTCGTCGCCATGTGCCTCGCCGGCGACTGCAAAATAAGCGTCAGAACAACGGGAGATGAAGTCTTGTTGCACGAGGGGTTCAGTTGCATGATCCCTGCCGTTGTGGCCGATTACGACCTCATTCCCGTGACCGGACACACTAAAGTGCTCGACGCCTACATTGCCAACAAGCCGTAAGGCACATGTTTCAGTTGACAAGTTGGCGATAAACGAGTGAACAAGTTGCGTGCAACAATCAACTTGTTCACCCATCTACGCGTTAACTATCAACTGCAATGTGAGCGGACGCACGGCCCGTGCGTCCCTACATACAGTCAATCGGCCCGAGGCATCGGCCACATTGATAACCAACGACTTACACCTTGCGCCTTCATCTCACCCATTTTACCGCACAATATGGGCCATATTACCGTGCAATATGGCTGGAAATACCGCGCAATAAGACTGATATTGCAACGCCATCTTAGGACTGTAAAAAACGGGCGGCATGGAATTATCCGTTGTGCATGATAATTTCTGAATTAAAAACATTACCTTTGTAGACATTATTTCATGACACGCACGGGCGAAACACAAAAACAAAGGATAAAAATAAAATAAAACAGGCAAATGGATTACAACTTCAGTGAAATAGAAAAGCGATGGCAGCAGGCTTGGGCAGCCAACCGGACCTACAAGGTAACGGAAGACAAGTCGAAAAAGAAGTTCTATGTGCTCAACATGTTCCCTTATCCGTCGGGGGCGGGACTGCATGTGGGCCACCCCTTGGGCTACATTGCGAGCGACATCTACGCACGCTTCAAGCGATTGCAGGGCTATAACGTGCTCAACCCCATGGGATATGACGCCTATGGCCTGCCCGCCGAGCAGTATGCCATTCAAACGGGCCAGCATCCTGCCCTCACCACCGAAACAAACATCAATCGCTACCGAGAGCAGTTGGACAAGATTGGCTTCTCGTTCGACTGGGACCGCGAAGTACGCACCTGCGATCCGGGCTATTATCACTGGACACAGTGGGCATTTGAGAAGATGTTCGACAGCTTCTTCTGCAATGAATGCGGGCAGGCGCGCCCCATTGCCGACCTCGTCAGGCACTTTGAGGCCGTAGGAACCGAGGGTGTGGACGCCGCCGAGACCGAATCGCTTCACTTTACGGCTGAGGAATGGAAGGCCATGAGCGAACATGAGCAGCAGAAAGTGCTGATGAACTATCGCATTGCCTATCTGGGAGAGACGATGGTCAACTGGTGTCCGGCCTTGGGAACGGTGCTTGCGAACGACGAAGTGGTGAACGGTGTGAGCGAACGTGGGGGCTATCCCGTCGTTCAGAAGAAGATGCAGCAGTGGTGTCTGCGCACTTCGGCCTACGCACAACGCCTGCTCGACGGACTGGAAACCATCAACTGGACCGACTCTATCAAGGAAACACAACGCAATTGGATAGGACGTTCGGAAGGAACGGAGATGGAATTCTGCCTCTCCCCCAGCCCCTCCCCGAAAAGGGAGGGGAGTGATATGTCTGATGTCTCAAAAGCAGAGGGGCACTTCACTATCTTTACAACTCGAGCTGACACGATTTTCGGCGTCACGTTCATGGTATTGGCCCCTGAGAGCGAGCTGGTTGAGAAGCTGACAACGCCGGAACAGAAGGCCGAAGTGGCCGAATACCTTGCCTATGTGAAGAAGCGCACCGAGCTCGACCGCATGAGCGACCGCAAAGTGACGGGGGTTTTCAGCGGAAGTTACGCACTTAACCCTTTTACGGGAGACAAATTGCCCATTTGGATTTCTGAATACGTGCTCGCAGGCTATGGAACCGGGGCCATTATGGCTGTTCCTGCACACGACAGCCGCGACTATGCCTTCGCCAAACACTTCAATCTGCCGATTATCCCGCTGATAGAGGGGGCCGATGTGAGCGAAGAGAGCTTCGACGCCAAGGAAGGCATCGTGATGAACTCGCCACGTGAGGGCGTAAAGACGCCCGATGGATTCAGTCTCAACGGCAAGACGGTGAAAGAAGCCATTGCCGCCACGAAGGAATTTGTGACGAAACACGGGCTGGGACGCGTGAAAGTGAACTACCGTCTGCGTGACGCCATCTTCTCGCGCCAGCGTTATTGGGGCGAACCGTTCCCGGTTTACTATAAGGATGGGCTGCCTTACATGGTTCCGGAGGCGTGTTTGCCGCTCGAACTGCCCGAAATCGACAAATACGAGCCCACGGAAACGGGCGAACCTCCGTTGGGACGTGCCAAGAAGTGGGCGTGGGACGAAGTCAAGAAACAGGTGGTAGACAAGGCACTCATTGACAATAAAACCGTATTCCCACTCGAATTGAACACCATGCCGGGCTTCGCTGGCAGCTCGGCTTACTACCTGCGCTACATGGACCCACACAATGCGCATGCCCTTGTGGGCAAGGCAGCCGACGAATATTGGCAGAACGTAGACCTCTACGTGGGCGGAACGGAGCATGCAACGGGCCATCTTATCTACAGTCGCTTTTGGAATAAGTTCCTTTTCGACTGTGGCGTGAGTTGCAAGGACGAGCCTTTTGAGAAGCTCATCAACCAAGGTATGATTCAAGGACGGTCCAACTTTGTCTATCGTGTCAATAGCGACGACCACTCAAAGGCCCCGGTTTTCGTTTCAAAAGGGCTCAAAGACCAATACGACACGACTCCTATCCACGTGTGGGTGAACCTTGTGAAGAACGATATCCTTGATACCGAGGCCTTCAAACAGTGGCGTCCCGAATACAACAACGCCGAGTTTGTCTTGGAAGACGGCAAGTATGTCTGTGGTTGGGCCATTGAAAAGATGTCGAAGAGCATGTACAACGTGGTCAACCCCGACGATATTATCAAGGAATATGGCGCAGACACGCTGCGATTATACGAGATGTTCCTTGGTCCGGTAGAGGCCGCCAAACCTTGGGACACTAATGGTATCGACGGATGTCACCGTTTTCTCAAGAAGTTTTGGAACCTTTTCTGGGAGCGTGGCAATGAAAACAAGTTGATAATCGACGATGTTGAGCCCTCGAATGAAAGCCTCAAGAGCGTACATCGGCTCATCAAGAAGGTGAGCGAGGACATTGAACGGTTCAGTTACAACACTTCGGTGTCTGCTTTTATGATTGCCGTCAACGAACTCGGCCAACAAAAGTGCCACAACCGCCGGTTGTTGCAGACCATGGTTGTTTTGTTGGCTCCGTTTGCGCCCCATATAGCCGAGGAACTGTGGCATGTTTTGGGCAACAAAGGAACCGTTTGCGATGCCGAATGGCCGAGTTTTGACGCGGAATATCTCGTGGAAAACGACGTGCAACTCACCATCAGCTTCAACGGAAAGGCCCGTTATCAGAAGACATTTGCGGCAGATACCGACAATGCCACCATCGAAAAAGAAGTGAAAGCCGACGAGCGTAGCCTGAAATATCTTGAAGGTAAGCAGATTGTAAAGGTGATTATCGTTCCGAAGAAAATCGTTAATATAGTTGTTAAATAAATGTTTGAGAAGATCAAATACTGGGACGAGGTAAAGGACTACCTCTTCATTACGCTCGGTATCATGATGTATACCGTGTCGTTCACCGTGTTTCTCATGCCTTATCAGATTGTGGCGGGCGGCGTAACGGGCTTTGCGGCCATCATCGACTATGCAACGGGCTTCCATATCCAGAACACTTATATCATCATCAACATGGCGTTGCTCGTGGTGGCACTGAAAGTGTTGGGCTTCAAGTTCATGTTCAAGACCATCTACGCCATCTTCCTGCTCTATTTCATGCTGATTGTGGCCCAAGACATCATTCCCAAGCAGCCAAACGGCTACCCTATCAAGCTGTTGGGCGAAGGTCAGGACTTCATGTCAATGGTCATCGGTTGCATCATCACGGGATTGGCGCTGTCCACTGTGTTCTTGCACAATGGTTCCACGGGCGGGACGGACATTATCGCTGCGGCTGTCAACAAGTACCATAATGTCTCGCTCGGAACCGTGTTGATTGCGATTGATTTCTGCATCATTGGCAGCTGTATGTTCTTTCCGCAGTTCGGAACCTACTTGGAACGGGCCCACAAAGTGATGTTCGGTCTGTGCGTGATGACGCTCGAGAACTTCTCACTCGACTATGTTATGAATGCAAGACGGGAGAGTGTGCAGTTCATGATCTTCTCAAACAAGTATCAAGAGATAGCCAATGCCATCGGAATGGAGACCGGACGCGGCGTAACCATACTCGATGGGCACGGCTGGTACACGGGAAAGGAGATGAAAGTGCTGTGTATTCTGGCCAAGAAGCGCGAAAGTACCGACATCTTCCGGCTCATCAAGTTTATCGATCCCAATGCTTTCGTCAGCCAAAGTAGCGTCGTCGGTGTCTATGGAGAGGGTTTCGACGAGATGAAAGTCAGGATAAACAAGAAGCTCGAGGCCACAAAACACAAACATAAACACTTGGAAACATGAAGATTGTATTTGCAACCAACAACCTACATAAGCTCGATGAAATCCGAAAGATACTCGGAAAGTCATTCGAAATCGTCTCTCTGAAAGACATCGGTTGCGATGTTGACATTCCCGAAACGGGGACTACACTCGACGAGAATGCCCACTTGAAAGCCAAATATGTCTACGACCACTACGGACTCGACTGCTTTGCCGATGACACGGGGCTGGAAGTGGAGGCCTTGGGTGGCGCACCGGGCGTGCATAGTGCCCGTTATGCCGAGCAAGATGACCACAACAGCGAGGCAAACATGGCCAAATTGCTGCGCAATATGGCTGATATTACTCACCGAAATGCCCGCTTTCGCACGGTAATATCACTCATTCAACACGATGCCGACAATCCCCTTCGCTATCGTGAGTCGCTCTTTGAAGGCATTGTTGAAGGGCAGATTGCTACCGAAAAGCGTGGCACGGCCGGCTTCGGCTACGACCCTGTCTTCATTCCCAACGGCTATGCCAAGAGTTTTGCTGAACTTGGAGAGGCAATCAAGAACAAAATCAGCCACAGAGCAAGGGCTGTGGAGCAGTTGAAAGGCTACCTCTCCTCAACAACCTCGCTATCGAACCCCCACCAAACAAAGAGAAGAGCAGACGGTTTTACCGATGATGGGGTCGCTATGTAGGGCCGAACGAGTCCGTGTATCCGATCAAATGACACGTGAAATGGGAAAAGACACAACTTTAGATCAGGCATCATGATAAGAACCATTAACCATAGTCTTCATCAACTTATGTGCAAACGCCACAGCATATCCCTCTCCTTCCGCTTCGGAATGGCGTTGGGAGTGGGGCTTTTCCTGCTCCTTTCCTCTTTCACTTGGCGTTCCTACCTCTCTTACTCCACGCCCCAGCAAATCGTTCAAGCCGACGGAAGGCTCATTTACGTGCTGGCCAGCAACGGACTCTATGCTTATAACACCAAAGATCAAAGCGTACGCACGTTCGACAAGGTGAACGGGCTCTCCGATTGCAACATTTCGCACATCGCTTACAACAAGGTTTCGCACCGATTGCTGATAGTTTATGCCAATCAGAACATCGACTTGATGGACCGTTCGGGCGAAGTGACTAACCTCAGTGCCTATCATAACACGACGATGACGGCCGACAAGACCGTCAACAGCATTTATATCTCGGGCCGTTACGCCTATTTGGCAACGGGTTTCGGCATCGTTAAGCTCAACACGGCGGTCGTTGAAGTCAGTGATACCTACAATCTTGGCTTCTCGGTCGACTATGTTTATATCCGCAACAACGCGTTCTTTGCGGCCTCAGCCAAGCAAGGTGTCTACTCGGCCCAGCTGACTGCGAACCTTGCCGACAGGAACAACTGGCACCGCGTGGGCAATTATGTGGCCCCGACTCCTGAAGATCTATCCGCACTATGGGCGAAAGTGGCCAACGCCAATCCCGGAGGTCCACGCTATAACCACTTCGGTTTCATGCGTTTCCACAAGGGAAAACTCTACACTTGCGGTGGTTATGGTGCACCTTTCAGGCCGGGAACGATACAAGTATTGGCCGGAAACACGTGGCAAATCTATGAAGACGCGGCGCAAATCCAACCGAAAACCGGGCTAAGCTATCAAGACATCTATTGCATCGACATCGACCCGAAGGACGAAAACCACCTTTTTGCCGGTGCACGTAACGGACTTTATGAATTTCAAGACGGGCATTTCAAAGCCTTTTACAATCATAGAAATGCTCCGATCGGCTTTTCTACCAACGACAAAAGCAAGGAATACGAGTTGGTGACCGGCTTGAAATTCGATGCCAATGCCAGTCTTTGGCTCTTCAACAGCCAGTCGCAAACCGCCTCATTGCTGCAATATTCCGATCAGAAATGGACCACTCACACCGCCCCCGCGCTGATGAGTTTCAACGGAAGAAGCCTTGCCAACGCCGAAAAACTCATGTTCGACAGTCGCGGTCGCCTGTGGTTTGTCAACAACAACTGGACACTTGCCTCGCTCTACTCCTATCAACCGGAAAGCAAAACGCTGCATGCTTTCACCTCATTCACGAACGAAGACGGGACTACATTGAAGGAATTGTGGAACGTGCGCTGTGTCGTTGAAGACAAAGAAGGCAACATCTGGATCGGAACCAATGTGGGTCCGCTGATGCTTCCCCCCAATCAATTCGACAGCAACAGCCCGGTTTTCCAGCAAATAAAGGTGCCCCGCAACGACGGAACAGGCTATGCCGACTATCTTCTCAGCGGCGTTGACATCACGGCCATGGCCATCGACGGGGCCAACCGCAAGTGGTTTGCCACCAATGGCAACGGGGTTTACCTCGTCAGAAGCAACAACATCGAAGAGCTGCGCCACTTTACGGCAGAGAATAGTCCGCTACTTTCCAACGCCATTGAGAGCATTTCCATCAACGATGTCACGGGCGAAGTGTTCTTCGGCACTGATCAAGGACTGTGTTCCTGCAGGGCCGACGCCACAGAAGCACAGGAAGAAATGACCGAAGCGAGCGTTTATGCCTATCCGAATCCTGTCCGACCGGACTATACGGGGCCGATTCATGTGACCGGACTCACCTATAATGCCGACGTGAAAATCACGACTTCCAACGGAACCCTCGTGAAAGAGGGGCGCAGCAACGGCGGACTTTTCACATGGGACGGCTGCGACAAGCAGGGAAAGCGCGTGGCTTCGGGCATCTATATGGTCGAAACGGCCACGCAAGACGGTAAGAAAGGTGTCGTATGCAAGATTGCAATCCTCAACTAAATCTATCCGATAGGCTGTCACGACAATGGGCAGTGTGGCTCATTGTCCTTACAATTCCCGTCGTATGCTATGGGATTACGCTCCTCATGCCCACCTTCGACGACTTCACTTACTTTACGGCTCCCTATCCAAAGAGCCTTTCCGAGCGGCTCATTCCCTTCGGTTCGTATTGGCGTCCCTTTGATGCACTCTTCGGATATTTCATCGAACGCCACGTTGGACTGTTCCCCTTGGCCAACCATCTCTGCGTCTTCGCGGGCCATATAGGCAACACCTTTTTGCTATATCGGCTTTTGGAGCGACTGAAGGTCGGCCCTTTGGCCCGCAATTTCGGGCTGCTTTACTTCTACATGGCACCCGGAGTGCTGGGGACGGTCTTGGATATCGACTCCCTCAACCAGACCTATTCCCTGCTATTCGACCTCATGGGATTGCTTTGTCTTGTTACTTTAGAAGGGCGATGGCGGCTTGTCGGGTGGATAGCCTGCACGTATGTGGCGACCCTTTTCAAGGAAAACGGCATCATGTGGTTTGTCATTACGCCGCTGTTGGCAAGCATGTTCCTTCACTGTTCAAAGAAAACCATCTTCCGTTTTGTGGCCGTCGGCATGTGCTGTGCCCTGCTTTATGTCGCTGTCCGATTGAGTTTCCCGGTCAACCACAGCCCTTTCAACCATGAATATATAGAGACGACGTTGGTTGCAAAACTCAAAGACCTCTTCGCTTTCATTGGTCTGACCTTCCTACCTTTGGACTATGTGGCCCTTGTTCACGACAGAAACTATCTTTGGACCGCTTGTTCAGCGGTGCTCACGCTGTTTTTTTTCGGCTATGTCTCGGTCAAAAACCACCGGACCCTACTCGGGAAAACAGGGCTCCTCCTGCTGCTTTGTGTGCTCATTGCGGCCGCTCCCCATCTCGCAACCGTTTTTACGGCGATGCATGCTTACGGCCTGATGCCCCTGATGGCCCTGCTGTGGGCACTCATCATCAACCGCCTTCCGTGCAAACCGCTCCTGCTTTCGCTGATGACGGTAAGCCTTTTCACGATAATCCTCATCGATTTGCACCACTGGAATGAGACCCGTTTATCGGGACAACGCCAAGAACGGCTTTCCAAACAAGCGCTCCGTGTGTTGGGAGCGCCTGTGGATAGTGTTTTTAGTATCAACATTGTCGATGACTATCGCAAGTATTCCACCTTCTGTGTGCGCCCAACCGACGCCTTTGCATGGGGGAACGGCGTGCAGTTGATGACTGCCTATCGCTGGCCAAAAACATGGGAAGACGTCTCCATTCCCGAGGAACAACGTCGCCGGGTGCCCGAAATTGCCGACAGTGCCTACCGTGTGGGCTTCCGAAAAGTGCTGATCATCAGCCATGAAACGGTGACACTCGTTGCCAAAAGAAACGCTCAAGACAAGCAAGAACCATGAAACCGACCGATAACAACAGCTATCGACATATTCTGAAATACACGGGTATCTTCGGAGGTGTGCAGGGATTGAACATTCTCATGGGCGTGGTACGCAACAAGATCGTGGCCGTGTTGCTGGGAACCGACGGCATGGGGCTCATTTCACTGTTCAACAGCACGGTAAGGCTCGTGTCCGACGCCACCAATCTCGGCCTTTCCATGAGTGCCGTCCGCGAACTTTCAGCGGCTTATGAGCAGGGAGACAAGCTGATTTTGCAGCAGAAAATACGGATTATCCGTACATGGAGCCTGCTCGCTGCCCTTGCCGGAATGCTTGTTTGCATGGTTCTAGCACCGGTGTTCAACCGTTTCACTTTCGCTTGGGGCGACCATACCCTGCATTTCGTCGCACTTTCACCGACAATAGCCTTTCTTTCGCTCGCAGCGGGCGAGACTTCGATTCTCAAAGCCACCCGACAACTGCGTCGACTTGCCCTGCTTTCCGTCTATGGTGTGCTGGGTGCGCTCCTCACCTCCGTTCCCTTGTTCTACATCTGGCGGCAGGCAGCCATCGTTCCCGCCATTGTCATCGCCGCAGTTATTCAACTTTTGCTGGTCATCACGTTCTCCCTGCGTCTTTATCCCCTTGACATCAGGTTCAACCGCCGCACCCTTCGCGAGGGATATGGCATGGTGAGCCTCGGTGTGGCATTCGTTATGGCGGGGATTTTGGGCAGTGCGGCCGACTTCATCATTCGAAGTTACCTCTCACATGCAGGGGAACTCCACACCGTGGGCCTTTATAATGCGGGCTTTATGGTCACGATGACCTATGCCGGCATGGTTTTTCATGGCATGGAGACCGACTATTTCCCGCGACTTTCAGGGGTTAAGCACACCGGAACCACGCTCAACATTCTCGTCAACCGCCAGATTGAGGTCAGCATACTGCTCATTTCGCCGCTTCTGGTGGCCATGACGGTGGCCCTTCCGCTCCTTGTTCCCCTGCTTTTCAGCCAAGAATTCGGGCCCGTCATCGGCATGATGCGTGGCAGCATCCTTGCCATGTACCTGCGTGCGCTGTCGCTTCCCATTGAATATATCGCCCTTTCGCGTGGCAATTCCCGTGCCTATCTCGTGCAAGAAGGCTTTGCCGCCGTCCTACTTGTCGTGTCTGTCGTTACGGGTTTCCACTTCGGAGGCCTCACGGCCACGGGCTATTCCATCACGTTTGCCACGCTCTTGGAACTCATTTTCGTGCTCTTTCTCACCTATTATAAGTATGGTTACCGCCTGTCCCGGCGTGCTTTTCGGCTCATGTTGCTGCAAACGGGTCTCGGTCTCGCCACACTTCTTGCCGTTCTCGACCTCGATGGCCTCGCTTACTGGCTCGTCGGGGCCGCGCTTGTCGGCGTGAGTGGGACCTTGAGTTGGCGACTATGCCGCCCAACATAGGGTCCTCCCGCCCCCTTTGTCCGCCTAATCGGTTTCCCATCCCAGCCATTTTGCGCGGTGAAATGGCTGAGATTGCGCGGTAATATGGGCCATATTGCACGCTAATATGGCTGACATTGGAACGCGATATGTAAACGGTTGATTATCAATATTGCCAATACTCCGGTCCGTTTGAATGTATGTAGGGACGCACGGTCTGTGCGTCCGCTCGCGTTTCAATTGACAGTTGACGAGTAAACGGGGGAATAAGTTGTACAAATCGCGCGTTCCTACGGTCCCACCACTGCCGTTTTGCAAACGTATGAGGGTATGAAATGGAAAAAGGGGAGGCCCGATTGGAGGCTTTCCTGCGCCAAAGATGATGTTTTTTGCAGTCGAATACAAACCCAATATGAATGATATTGCCGGGCAAAGAACACTAAAAAGCAATATAAAGTTTTCTTATTTGAATATTTTTTGTACCTTTGCAATATTCAATATCAGTGAAACTGCGAATGAAAGATATATGCTGTGTGGGGCATATCACCCGAGACAAGATCGTGACTCCGCGCAAAACCGTTTACATGGCGGGCGGAACTGCCTTCTATATGGCCTATGGTATCAACCACTTGCCACATGACATTGCGTTCCAATTGGTCACAAAAACGGGACCGGAATCGCTTGATGAGGTGGCCCGTATGCGTCAGAAAGGCATCGAAGTGCAGTGCTTTGAGAGTCCGCATAGCGTATATTTTGAGAACCGATATGGCCTCGATAGCAACCGAAGAACGCAGCGCGTGCTGGCCAAGGCGGCCCCTTTCACGGTGGCAGAAATGCAGTCTTTGGAGGCCAAAGTGTTCCATTTGGGCAGCTTGTTAGCCGATGATTTCCCGCCAGAAGTGGTCAGATTCCTTTCCACAAAAGGCCGTATTTCGATTGATGTGCAGGGCTATTTGCGCGAAGTGCGGGGTGAAAACGTGTATCATGTGGACTGGAAAGACAAGCGGGAAATCCTTTCTTGCACCGATATTCTCAAGCTCAACGAACATGAAATGGCAGTGATTGCCAACTCGAAGAACCCACGCACGGTGGCTTTGCAGCTGGCCGAACTGGGCGTAAAAGAGGTGATTATCACCTTAGGCAGCTACGGAAGCCTCATCTATGCCGACAACCGGTTTTATGAAATCCCTGCCTACAAGCCCCGGGAAGTGGTGGATGCCACTGGATGTGGCGACACCTACTCGGCCGGTTACCTGTATATGCGCAGTCTCGGGGCCGATTATGCCGAGTCGGGTCGGTTCGCTGCCGCCATGTGTACGTCGAAATTGGAGCACAACGGCCCCTATGACGGGGATTATGCAACGGTGATTGCCCGTGCAAAAACACCATAAATACGTAGGAACACGGCTGTAGGAACACACGAACCGTGCATCCCTACAGCACAGTGTACATACTTTAGCGGGGAGAAGTCCCCGCTGTTAGCTTCTATTTGTCTATTTCTCCGGTTCAAAACCCATCAGGAACAAGCCGTCGGACAGCTCTACCAGAAGCGAAAGTTCGCTGTCTGTGAGTTTATTCACCCGCACATTCTTCATCTCCAAGGGTCCGATGGGAATCCGTGTGCTGATGGTTAGCACCTTATTGCTGATGGTCCACGTTCCTTTATCATCGAAATGCTTCATCGGACTCGACACGGTGAAGATGAATTTGCCGCCGGTTTCGAACTTAAAAGTCTTCTGTGCTTCGCCTACGAGCCTGTCGTAAGGCGTTTTATCGCTGTTCTTTATGAGCACACGCGACTTCTTTGCTACTGAGTTCCACGCCTGTTTTGTCAGCAAACTCTGCAGTTGTTGCTCTGTCAATTGCTGTGTTGCAGCCGGTATTTTCAGTTCTTTGACGGTCTTACCGCGCTCGTTTTCTTGAACAACGACCTTCAGAATCTGCTCGTAGCCCACCAATTGTTCCACCTTAAACAGGGCTGTTCCCTTGTCGTCGGCAAACCCTTCGGCAAGCACCTGTCCGCGAGTTGTGGCATAAACCAACTGCACATGGGTGTTGGCATCAAGCTTGTTCACGGCTATCGTGGCCGTTTTTGCTTTCTCATCAAGGTTCATTTGCACCACGGGGTCCTGTTTTCCACCGGGCGCATCATCGTCTTTTGAACACGAAACCATGGTTACGGTCCCCATCAACAGACAGAGAACGGCTAAAAAATTACATACATTCTTTTTCATTGTCAATTATTTTAATCATTAAAAAAGTTAATCATATATTTTATCTCCTTCCACTCCGTAGTTTCCATTACCGTCGCTCACCAACCAAGAAGGCCTGTTTTCAATCACCGTTTTATTGGAAATATTTTGGAAATAAATTTGATATTCCCTGAAAAACTGCCGCTTTGGCCTTTTGAAAGCACTCTTTTTAAGGTTCTTCGGCAAGATAATCTTCCTTACGGCAAACTCATCTTCGGCCGTTTCATAGATGAATAATGACTCAAGTTGCGTGCAACGACTCAAATCGACTACCTCTGCTCTAAGATAAAATAAATCTATTCGTTTCAGTGTTGCAGGGAAAGTAATATGCTTGAACATCGGTATCGGCTTGCCATTTCTATCGATACTCCCTATATAAATATGGCCCGAAGTGAGCTTTGTGTGCGAGAAATCGAGGTATTTCACGTCTCCGAAGGCACTTGAAGGGAAGAGATAGATAGAGTCTACCTGTGTCGGTAGCTTCATATTTGCCGAGATAAACTTCCCGTTTGAATAGACTTTGAGCTTCGTAAGGCGTGAGTAATCGAACGAATCGTCGTCTTTATAGGGTACATTTCCCGAGCCTCCGATATACAGTTCCTCGATGTTTGCAGGCAAATCTTTTGTTGCCACCGCAGTGAAATCGGGGTTATACGAGAAGAATTTGAGTTTGTTCAGTCTTGAAAGTCCCTCAAGTTCGACGCTTGTCTGCGGGGCATCGGCCCGCGAAGTATAGCCTCCTACGGTCAAAGTGTCAATCTTATCGTTCAAAACTATCTTCTTTAAAGAGCGTGTCATGGACGAAGTTTCAATCACATAGAGCTTATGTAACGACGAATGGGCAACGTCTAAGCGTTTGAACCCCTTGTTCTCTTCCGTGTTGGTTGACAGTGCCAAGTATTGAAGCGCCTTGTTGTTGACGACCAATTGCTCGTCGGCAGCATCCGAATTCTCAATGTCTATCCGCTTTGCATGAATATCGTTGAGGTTGGCATTGGTGTAAACGCCATGCTTCAGCTCCAAGGATTTCATCGTATGTGCAGGCGTTTTGAGGTTCGAAAGATTGACACCATCGAACAGAAGTGTCTCCAATCGGTTGTTCTTTGACAGGTCGTAGCCGGCCATATCGATAGGTTTGAAGGGCTTAGAAGTGAACCACCATTCGTATTTTTCCTTGTTGGCAACGAGCGAAAACACCTTTAATTGCGTGAGTTTATCAAGGTCTTTCACCTTAGAAACAAAGCAAGAGGGAAACACCAATGTCTCCAATGCGGGATAATTGGCCAGTCCCCACAGCGTAACTTCCTTGTTGGTGTATTTCAATCCCACGTAATCATAGAACTCACTTAGGGTTTTCAATTGGCTCGGCGCAACCTCATCGTCGTTCTTAACCTTTAAGAATAGCGTGTCACCGCTTTCAAGAATGTAGCCACAGCCATGTGTCAAGGCTTCTTGATAGAACTTCTTATACTTGACCCAAAGTGCTTTTTGCGTTGCAGCATCAGTGATTTTGGCAATGTCTTTCCTTGCTTCTTCGAAACGATAAGTAGCTAAATACGTGTCAATTCGCTCTTTCATATAGTCCTGATACTCGGCAGAATTCTCGTTCAAATCGATGTCTTGCGTGATAAGGTTCAGGATTTCGCCCTTCTCACACGATGCAAACAGGGCTACACTAAGCAGCGATAAAATGGTATATACAAACTTTTTCATATTTAATCTGGCTTTCTTTGTTTAATTCAATTGGCGAACAGCGTCCTTGATTCCCACGAATTTAGAAGTGTCGGGCATCGGAGTCTTCAGCATAAACACGTAGTGTGTCTCTTGTTCCGACGTAACTCTGAACCAAGCGCCTTTGCTTGTGTTTTTCACAAGCTCTAAGATATAATAGAAATGTCTCCATAAATAAATTCCTTTCTCAGGCGTTTTGGAAGGCACGAAGACTGCCTGCGACTTGTCGGTGATAAGGTTGAACAACACTTCTCCCATGCCGAGATGCGGCATTTCGTCGGTCTCTACGATGATTTTACTGCCATTTATCCGCCAAGTTGCATTCACTACGGGATAGTTATCTTCGTATAAATTGTTCCAATTCTTCATCAATGCGTCTTTCATCAGCTTCGGAACCTGAATAAACGCCTTATTATCTTTTCCCAAAGATAGCTTCAATCCATAGAAGAAAGCAGGCGTCTTGGTCAGCAAATCCTCAACAAACAACGAGCGAACCGACAGTTGTGCGTCGTCTTCGGCTTCGTCTTTGTTCTCCGTTTTATATGAAATTGTCTCCCAAGAAGTGTTGACATAGTTTGCCAAAGACAGCGGATTATGGCTCACAGGCATTGTGGAGAACCAGTCTTGGCTTGTGGATTTGCCGATACCGGGAAACTCTTTTTGCGGGTTATCGCCATAGATGGAGGTGTTATTATAGAAGTCTATCATCAGAACACGGTCGCCCACGTCGATCAATGCCGTCAAGATACTGACATTATCTTTGGCCTGTAGGTCTTTCACCTTAAGCTTCATATTGATATATCCCACGGGAGTTTTCGTGTCAACGACAATAGTATTCTTCTCGGTTGTAGAGACTTTCCACTTTCCCTGACAGAAGATATAAGACTTTTCTCCAAGCGGTGGTTGGAACAAAAGCGTGGAACTGCCGTCGCGTCTTAGTTCCATTCCCATCCAAGCCATCATATATAACATGCTTTCAAAGGGAGAAGAAGCCTTCTCTTTGAACTTTGTCGTGGTCCAAACGGTGGTGTTCTCGATACCGATGTTCTTGTACCAAGTCACGTTTGTCAGCTTCTGAACAATCGGATTGCTAAGGTCCGGCGTGCTGCTTGTCTCGTATACATCGATAGTATCGCGTTGGTCGCAAGCAGAAAAAAGGATTGTCGCAAGCAAACTTGCTATGATTACGGTCTTTTTCATTTATTTATTTGTTTATAGTTTATATTCAAGTGCCAAAGAAACATATCTTTTAGGACGGGAAAACCTGCTTAATGACTTCTTTCCGTCCTGAAAGAAGTAGTTGATGTTAGAGAGTAAGGCCGGATTTGTCAGTTGTCTCAAATCGTCCCAACGTAGGTATTCGCTGTTGAGGATATTGTAAATGCCCGCCCTCACGGTCAGATTACGGGTTATTTTGTAATATCCATAGGCATCAAAAGTGTAAGCATTGCTCATGAATGAGGCCGGATAGCGTCGTATCAGCTCTTTCCCTGCGGCGTCTTTGTCCCAGAATGTGGTCTGAGAAACAGGCTTTGCAAAATAAAGATTGGCCTTCGCATTCACCTGCCAGCGTGCTTTTGGGGCCGTATACTCCAGTCCGATGTTTCCGGTTAACGGCTGAATGCCCAGCATACTCATTCCCGATGAAGACCTTCCTTCGGCATAACTGAAGGCGGAAGAAACCATGAAGCCTTTCAATATTCCCGTCCATTCTTCGGGATAAAACTGCAACGCGACATCGAAACCTTTGAGATTGGCCGATGTTTGGTTGACATTCTTCACGTAGGAAATGTTCTTGGGCGTCTGCATCAGCGGCTCCTTCACCGTCAATGTGCCTTGTTTCAACTCGATAAAGTCGGCATAATGGTTATAATAGAAGCTTAATAAATAGCCAAGGCCCCAGCCCTTGCCACTCAACTCCAACTCATGATTATAGGATTTCTCGGCTTTCAAGGCCCTGTTCGACAGGACAACGAATGATGGCCATGCACTGTAGAACTGGAAATACTGCTCTTCTGTGTTGGGAACTCTAAAGCCCGTAGAGAACCGATACGATGCATTCAGGAGCTGACTGTGGGCATATGACACGATACCTAAGAACGAAAAGCCGGCTTCCTTGTCGTCGATGGGGTCGAAATTCATTACAGCTCCCTGCATGTTCTGCAGGAGATAATGGATATATCCAAGGTTTTGTCCCTCGCTTTTTCGGTCGTCTTTCGTAGTAAAACGGTCGTATCTGGCCCCTAATTTCATGGTCAGCTTTTTGCCAAAGGCGATATCATCCATGAGAGAAACGCCGTAATTCAACCGTGTTATGGGGTTCAAGAACGAGTAGGTCTGTGCAAACACGCCCATAGGTTCACCGTATCGGTAGACCTTTCCCATTCTGACAGTGTATCCGGTCACAGGGTCTGAGGCCTGCGGAGCCTCCATATCAACGTTCCGCGTATCGTTTTTTCGCCGCATTGCCATTGCAGTCAGGTTGAAGATATGCTGCCCAAAGGCCCCAAAATGAAACTTCTTGGAGTCTAACTCCAATCGAAACAAATGGTCTTTCGTTGCCTGTCCTCTGTATTTCGTGTGCTTTCCCTCATAAACAAGGGTCATTTCACTGTTCACAAGGTCGAAATTCGGTCGATAGAAGTCAGTCCATGAACTGGCATCCAAATAGGAATTCTGATGATGTACCTTGGTCGTCAACTTCCGAATAAGCCCCTTTTCGCTCAGAAAACGATAGGAAAATGACAGCGACCGACACAACGATTGATCGTGAGAATAATAGTATGGCTTCCCGTCTGCCGTGAAAGCATCAATCGGTTCCAATGTCCAAATGTCGGCATTTGTCTTTCTGTTCATCGCATAGAACGCCAAAACGAACCTGTGATTGTCGTTCGGTGCATAAGAAAGTTTGCCCAACCATGTTGCTTGATGAAAGTCCATCGGGTCTATTTGCGTAGAAGTGATGTTGCGGGTGAGCTTTCCATGTGAGAAATTCCGCAGTTCATTGCCATCCCGATGCGCTGCCATCAGGAGGGCATCAACATGCTTTAAGCGCACAGCTCCACCCAAAAGGTAGGTCCGAAGGTTCTCTTTTCCGTTGTAATTCACTGTAGACAACAGTCCCCAAGACTTGTTTTCACCTATCAAATCTCGGGCTTCTTTGGTCGCATAGTTCACCGTTCCGCCCAACGCTCCCGTTCCACTTGCGAAGGAATTGGCCCCTTTTTGTATCTCAACCGACGAGGCAAAATAAGGATCGAAGTCTATTCTTGAGGCATTGGAAAGTCCATATGAACTGAAAACGACATTGTCTTGGATTTCCGGTTGCAGTACGCCGTCGATGCAAATAGCCACTCTGTTGGCCTCAACACCACGGATGGCAAAGCCTCGCATACCCCCTCTTGAACCCGAAACAGACACGCCTACCGATGGAATATAACGCACCAAGTCGTTCATGTCCATGGGCATCTCTACTTTAAGTTGCTCTGCCGTTCGCCGAATCTCGCCTACTTTCCGACCTTGTCTGTCAGCCGTGACAACAACTTCCTTTATCTGTTGCGTCTTTGTTGTATCCAATCTCGTCTGCTGGGCACTTGCTTTCAGTACTCCACCAAACAGAAGCAACGACATCAAGATATAACTATTGTGCTTCATCGTCATTAATTAATGAGTGTGAGTTCGACCTCGAAAGGAAGAAACTTGTAGGTTCTTCCGCCACGTTTTATTTTCTCTTCGGTTTTAAAGGCCTCCTTATCACCCGGGAATTGAACGCGAATCAAGGTCAAAAGCCATTGCTTTTTCAACGTGTGTGCCCCCTTGTTGTTCGGCAGAAGCACGTCCTTATCATCGGCAGGTGTCAGCTTAAAGGTCACGGAAAGACGCTCGTCGTTCATCTGAATGAACTGTTCGGGAATGCCTCTGAAGGTCAGTTCGCCCTTGGCAGCATTGTATTCGTAGAGCAATCCACGTAGGGGAATACGGCGAAAGCTGTTTTGGCTCCCTTCCATCATTGGCAATCTGAGTTCCGGTTTCGAGAAGTTTGCCACCTCGTTGTTGATATCGAACCACAGATAAGACTTGCTTTCATTGATGATAAAGATGCGAGATAGCAGACGATCATTGTCTGCAATGAGCGGAATGGAGCTGCTCTTGCTATATTCTTCGTTGCTGTCGAACTCTCGATTGATGCAACTACAGAAGGCCATCAGCATGCAGAAGCACAGCCAAACCTTTGATTTCGGGAAACGCGTCATAGCGGTTGAGCTGTTAATGTGAATGATTTAAACCCTTCATAGTAGGCAAATTTGAACTCGTCTGACCAGTAGTCAGTACTTCTTAGGTTCACCATTACATACAAACTAATACGAGGTTGCGAGAGAACGAGCTTGTTATCTTTCACCGAATAGGTGTATTCATAATACCATTCATGGGCAACATTGCCACGACCCGTAAAGAAATCGGCATTGTCTATCATGGGAACACGGAAGCAAATCTTATGACCATAGGTGTAACAACTGATGTTGTCTTCGGCCATTAGCTCTTGTTTCCAGTCGCCTGCACTGTCGAAACTCGATGAATAATCCACGATAATAGGTGCAAGGAAGAAGCGTTTTGCCGTGATGCTGTTGTTCTTATTGAAGTGAAAATCAAAGCTGAAGTCTTTCAATTTCTTATAGGCATCCGAATAGAGGTCGGCCATATCCATCACATCTCGGTCAATATCGACCTTCCATTTCCATTGTTTGTTCAGCAACTCGGCAGGAAGCGGACCCAACTTGCTTTCCCTTTTCTTCATAATCTCCTTGACTTGGCGCTCCATTTCAGCCACTTTTGTCTGCAGATATTCATACTTTTTGCCCTTTCGCGCACGGTAAGGAAGCTCATGAAGTACGCTTTTACAGTTGATGATAATGCTGTTTTTACGGATATATCCGTCGTAGATAGTGCCCTTATTGAGTTCTGCTTCCATACTGTTTTGTATTCTTTTCAGTCGGATTGCCATTTTTATCATCGACTCATTGACGCGGATATCCTGATCGGTCAACAGGTTCTTGTCGCCTGAAACCAAATCCGACAGCACGAAATTCCTAAGATTTCGCTCGGTTTCGTCAGGATTTTCAAACCCTTCATAGAAGAGTTTATCAAAGCGGTCTGCAAGTTCTTGCTTTGCAACCAAGGCTCTCTCGTTTTCGTCTAACTCTGTTTTCGTACACCCAGTGACAAGGAAACAGAGTGCTATCAGCGTGCTTCCGAGTACGACAGTCATGCCGTTCGGCTTGTTGTTTCTATTGAAGTTCATGTTGTTTATATTACAATTATAAATGAATAGTCAGATGAAGATACCGTATTCCAAGGGCTTATATTCCGTAAGACACCATTATTTACGCACGGCATCGATAACGATTGTCACGGGAAGTATCTTCGGTAACACTTTCAAGTCAAGCTTTCCGTCTTTGAAACTGCCGCTTGCTTGTGCCTTATCCGTATCGAATCCTTTCAGATCGGGAGGCAGAATGCCTTCCGGGAGCTTATCGGGATCGACTTCTTTTCCACCATTCGGCTTGGCCTTAAAAGTGCCTTTTACGGACTGGAGCCTGACGGTTCCGTCCTTTTCACGTCTCGCGTCCATGACGAAATCTACCGAAACGGCAAACGGCATGCGGGCTGTTGCACTCAATTTCCCGTCAGAATCGAACATCGGAGCATTGAATTTCTCGAAGTGAAAACGCACTTGTTTGTTGCCATTAATAGCTTCCAAGACAACGAGATGAGGCCCTTGGGCCATTTTCTTAGTTCCCATTGTCGGGGTTATTGTTGCCTGATAGGTTCCAACAACCATGCCGACGGCAGCCGAACTGTCTGAATCGTCATCGTTATTGCTGCATGATGCGGCCATGAGTGCAACCAAAACGAGCATTGAAAGCATGCTCATTAGCTGTTGAATTCGCTTTAAAAACATATCATTATAATTTTAAGTGATGGGTTATCTTTGTCTTTTTTCCTTTCATTCACTGCTTTTTACCTTGCCATTGCATCTTCATGGCCACGGGTAACATGAGATCTATCAAGGCAGAAACCTCGTTTTTCGAACGCAGGAAGTATCCTTCCAGCTCGGCATCATCGCTCTCCGGTAGCTCAAGCCCTATTTGTTTACCTTCGTCAGACGTTCGAACGATTCCGTCACGACCATGCAAACGAATGGTGTCGCCGATGCCTTCGGACAACAAAATGTCCATTTCAACACTGACATAAAGCGGCATGAAGTTCGTATGAAACTTGCTGATACTGAGATGTAACGACCCGTTTGCGTTGGTGGTGCAGCGCACCTGATGCTTGCCGGCCGTGAAATAGAGGAGCGGTTTGAGGCGCTCGGCATCATAATAAATCATCGATAGTCGCGAAGCATACTGTCCTTCGATGGCTTTTGCCAGCGGACGTGTTCCCAAATCCTTGTCCATATACTCCTTTTTATTGGGCAACAGCGTTTCCGGATGCGTATAATCGTCGGACAGGAACGCTTCTTTCTCACACGACAACAGCAGCGACACGGAGCCAAGGATAATGCTGATGGCCCATGACGGACGAAGAGTTACGGGTTTGAAACCTCGATGCTTCATCATGATAATCCCTTTCTTCGGTTCTATCGCTTACGCGCCACGATGCTGATGGCATTGATGTGACGGGCATGCTTGCGGAAAATACGTCGCATCTCAAGTACTCTCTTGCGGGCAACACCGTTCTTCAGCATTCTGAACAAGATGCAGATGAAACGCCAAAAGCCTTCGTCTGCTATCACACGCCCTGTTTCCAACAAGTGCATGGGCTTGCTTTCAACGAACGAAACCTCAAATCCGTTGTCTTCCAAGAGGCCTTTCCATTCAGCAAGCGTCAGTGGGCGGACATTCGTTTTTATTCCTTTGGCCAAGTCACTCTCTATCTCTTTGCGCACTTCTTGCGGGGTATCGTCAGGGAAAATACCTATTTCATGGATACCATACAACCCTCCCGGGCGCAGCAAACGGGCGGCTTCGGCAATGATGGCCTGCTTTTGCGGATTGCTTTGCATGGTCAGCATGGCCTCTCCGTACACCTTTGACGCGCTGTTTTCAGGCAAACCGGTGTCTGAAGCGTTCCCAATGACAATCTTCATCTTATCATCTTTCACATTGTCTTGAACGCGTTTCGCCGCTTCGGCATTGAGTTCAACAGCCACATAGCTGCGAGGGTGATGCGAAAGTGCCAGCTTTGCCGTGTAACCTAAGCCCGGAGCAAACTCCACAACATCGTCATTGGGAGTGATGTTCATTGCTTTCAGCATGATTTGCGTCAATGCCTTACCTCCCGGACGCAGCACTTTTTTCCCTAATTTTGCCAGCACCCAGTGGCCTTGTTCCATGTTCATGCGTTTCTCTACCATAGTTTTTCCGTTTTTATTGTTGTTATTATTCATGTTTATTTTAAGTTTATCATTGTTAATTTCATTCTACCAACGCCACGTTAAGCCTGCAAACATACTCCGAGGTTGCCCGGGAATGAAGAATGTCAACTGCTTGGCAGTGAATTCGGGGAATGGAATTGCAGGCTGATGTATCTCATCACTGATGATATAACTCGAGGCATAACGTCGGTTGGCGATGTTTTTCAGCTCTACATAGAGGTTCCATTGGGTGCCGATCTGATAGCCTAAGCGGGCGTTCCACACGTGATATGCGGGCTGAAACATCGTGTTGGTGTGATCAATCGGGGTCTCTCCCGGTTTCAATTCCAATGAGATTGATCCGTTCAAACCGCAGGAATGCTGATAATCGAGCGAGGTATTGATGTAATGTTTCGGGACTCCCGCAAGATATTTACCATCATATTTGCCGCCTTTGAAGGTGAAACGACTGTAATCATACACTGCCCCTATCGTGAAACTACCTATATTATATCCGAAAAGATGGGGCTTACTTGCCATCTGTATGCCCACTTCCAGCCCCTGATGAACAGTGTTCGGATAGTTCTCCGTACGCTTTTGACCACGTACATAGTCCTTTATTTCAAGTATTTCATTGGCAACCCACGAGTGATAAAAAGCGACATTCCATGACAAACGGCTTAAACGTCCCTTGCTACCCAGCTCGAATGTGGTGGCAGTCTGCTTCTTTAAGGCAATGGAAAAGAGCTTCTTCGGACTGGTATTGATATTCGATGTCACCTCCGTTCCTACAAGTTCATCGAATGTCGGCGGCTCATAACTGTTGCTTACATTGGCAAACAGTTGGATATCCTTACGTCTGACAGGACTCCATATCAGCCCGATACGAGGATTGAAAGCCGTGAAGTGCTGCCGAAGCGTACTGTTTTGGGAATAGAAATACCGGTATTTCTTCGACATATGGCTGTACCATGGGCGAAGAGAAGGGTCGCCGAAAGCGTCTTTACTGTTGCGTTTGTTATACACACCATGCACATCCAGCACCGCATGTAGCTGGTCGTGAAGCGCATAGTCGGCTTCCGTGAAGACCGTAAAGTTGGCAGCATGTAACCTATCCCGGGCAAACATGAACGATGCTTTGCCGTCTTTATTGATGTGATAGCGGCGATCCATCCACCCAAAAGTGCTCAAAACGCCGGCCGAGAGCCGCATTTTTGACATCGAAAGATGATAATAAAGCGTCGCACCGATATCGTTATTGAAGGAATGGGGAATGGAGATGGTGATGGGAAAAGCGAACCAATCGTCGGCATACTGATAGTAAACCGATGCCGAGAGATTGCTTTTTGCATTCAAAACAAACCCTGTCTGATTGGCAATCCTGAACATATCGACATTGCGATGCGGTCTGTCTCGCAATATGTTAGGGCCCATTGAGAACGGAAGGTCAACGCCCGTGCTTACCTGTTTAGGGTCGGTCATGAGTTGGTCGAGGGTCAATGGTCCCGGCATTTGGAAGAAAAGATGCGTGAAATGCACGAAAGTTCTGTTCTCAACCGTTTGCTTTCGGTTTCTCCACCCTATGTTCACAGAAGCCGTCAGCCGTTGGTTTTTATTGTAAATACGATAACCTTCCTGCCGATTATAGGTCGAAGCTGCGAACATATCCCATGCACCGAGGCGCTTACCCATGCTGAATGTCAATCCAAAAGTACCGTAAGAGCCTCCTTCAAGCTTTACACTTGTAGTGCTATCCGTCAGTGCCGTGCGGCTTACAAAGTTCAAAGCGCCACCCAATGTGCCTGCACCGAACCGCAAGGCGTTGGCTCCTTTGAACACTTCTATATAGCGGGCGGTCATCGCATCCATGATACCTATGACATAAGAACCATCAGAAAAGTTCACAGGAATGCCGTCTTGAAGCAGATAAACGCCTCGCCTTTGAGGGTTACTCTGTATGCCTGAGCCTCTGATATTCAGTCGTGGCTGGTCGTTTGCACCAAAGAATTCCTGTATGATCACGCCGGGTTGCAGTCTCAAAGCCTCTTTCATGGTAGCCATTCGCTGATGGTCTGCATGGATTTCTACAAGAGATGTGCTACCGGCAATGCGTCTTTGATTGGCCAAGGCCTGCATGATATTGGGCGAAGTGAGGCTGTATCCGGCCCTTACCGACACTTCTTTCAACAAGATGACAGTGTCGTTTAAATGGCTTCTTTGCTGTGCATGCGCAGTGGAAAGAGGACTTATGAAGCACACAATGGCAAATATCGTTTGATGTAGGTTCAAGAAACCGTCCCTGTTTGTTATGATTTTAGAGCTGTCGGATATTGAAATCCAATCCCTATGCAAAGTTAAAACAATGTGAAAAAGGTAGAAGTAACAAATGAGACCGATAAAAATAAATACCTAATTATTGTGATACGGACCTGAAGGAAGGGTGCAGTTCGATAATGAATGGGGAATATTTGCCGTTATTCATACATGGTTGTTTGAGCGGACGCACGAACCGTGCGTCCCTACATGCGTTCGCACGGCTCGTCCTCTCAACCATTTTACGCATTAATGAAGCCATGATGGATATGTAGGGACGCACGGTTCGTGCGTCCGTTCAACGCGGAACAATCACCTTGTCCACCTGTCTACTTGTCAACTGTCAATTGAGAAACGGAGCGGACGCACGAACCGTGCGTCCCTACATACATTCAAACGGACCGGAGTGTTGGCAATATTGATAATCAACGACTTACACCTTGCGTTGTAATCTCAGCCATTTTGCACGGTAATCTCAGCCATTTCACCGCGCAATATGGCCCATATTACCATGCAATCCCAGCCATTTTACACGCCAATAGGACTGAGCCGGAAATGTGGGTGAACCAAAAGGCTGGTCATTTACAAGTCTATTTACTCCTAAAAACAGATAAATCGACACGCTACGTTGCCGTTTTCCGCTTTTTTATTACCTTTGCAAGCAAAGAGAAACAAGAATGAAGATAGGAATTATCGTTGCGATGGACAAGGAGTTCGCGCAACTTGAAAAGGTGTTTCGGGGCAATGAGAACATCATCTTACAGCAATGCGGCATCGGAAAAGTCAATGCTGCGGTGGGAACCACGCAGATGATAGCGCGCCACCAGCCCGACCTTATCGTCTCGACCGGCTGTGCCGGCGGTGCAGAAACGGTTGATGTGGGCGATGTCGTGGTGGCCAGTGCATGCGCATACCATGATGCTTATTGCGGAGACAACTGCCAATACGGTCAAATCATGGGCATGCCGGCCCGTTATGAGGCGCCGATTGACCTTGTGGAAAAGGCTTTGAAACTCCATGTAGAGGGCATTCGAATCCACAAAGGCCTAACGGTGAGCGGCGAATGGTTTGTGGATTCGCGCGAGAAAATGCAGGAAATCATGGCCCATTTCCCCGAAGCAATGGCCGTGGACATGGAGAGTTGCAGCATTGCACAGGTGTGCCACCTCTTCAATGTGCCCTTCGTCAGCTTCCGAATCATCAGCGATGTGCCTCTGAAAGACCACAAAGCACAGATGTATTTCGACTTTTGGGACCGGCTGGCAGAGGGAAGTTTCGAGGTTACCCGACAATTCATAGAAGCAATTAACAAGTAAAAAGCCAACGATATGAATAAGATTCCGAGCTTTACCATCAATCATGAGCAACTGCTCCGCGGCATTTATGTGAGCCGAAAGGACACGGTTGGCGGCGAAACCATCACCACTTTTGACATCAGAATGAAGGAACCTAACCGCGAACCCGTGCTCCACAACGGTGCCATTCACACTATCGAGCACCTCGCGGCCACCTATCTTCGCAACGATGATGAGTGGAAAGACCGCGTGATTTACTGGGGACCGATGGGTTGCCTCACGGGAAATTACCTCATTCTTCGGGGCGATTTGGAGAGCAAAGACATTGTGGAACTGATGCAACGCACGTTCCGTTTCGTGGCAGAATACCGTGGGGAGATTCCCGGGGCAGCTCCGATGGACTGCGGAAACTATCTGCTTCACGACCTGCCGATGGCACGTTATGAGTCAGCAAAGTATCTTCACGAGGTTTTGGAGCATATTTCGGAAGCCAATCTGAACTATCCTGCTAAGGAATAAGCCACATGCGGCAGGGCAATCTCAAAGGTTTGAATCGAAAATTGTAGCCCACGAATCGTCCACTTTGATGTTGATGCCGCGTGCTTCAGGCTCGGATGGCTTCGTGAAATAGAGGCCATTAATGCGGTTGATGCCGTTCATGACAATCCGAACGTCATTAAATGTGTGTTCAGCAACAACGTTGTTACTGGCATCTAAGGCTGTTAGTTTTACCTTCAATGTGCCTTCTTGCGCCTTCGGAAAGGTGAAAATGCCATACGAAGAAGGCCCATGATGCGCCTCTTCGGGGACATTCAGCATCTCGGTTTGGCGCGAATTGACGCAGCCGAAGCCTTGTATGGCATCTAAAGAGCTGCTGCCTCCGGTGTAGTTAAAGCGAAGGTGAGTGACCTTTTCGGGGATTGCTTTGTCGAAATTAAACTCCACTTTGGCCACACAACGCGTCAAAGTGACGCCCAATTGCATGTCTTCGGTGACCGTGAACGTGCCATTATAAAGAAAAGTATCCGTGATTTTACCGCTGAAACTGATTTTATCCGCATGGGCTGTCGAGGCATTCTTTATGCCACTATGGGCCACTATCACCAGTGAATATTCTCCTTCGGGAAGGTTGACCTTTAGGTTTCCGAAGCCTTCTTCACCCTTTTTTTGATTGATGCCGGTTACTTTCGTACCGTGATTATAGATAGCTGCGTTGATACATGAGCACACTTCGCCTACGCCAACCACTGCCCTTACCTTGCCGTTTGCATATTTTTGTGCAATATCGCCTATGTGGAAACGGACTTCATAGCCTTTCTTGTGCGACTGTTTTGTGTCGATGACGGGCTTTTCGCAGGCCATCAAACCGGATAAAAGGACAAGAATACCTATCCTATTTAATATTTTTTTCATGGCAATAAAAGTGTTATCTTAAGATTTCAAACTTGTATCCGACGGAGAATGTGAAGCATTTGTTCTTGGAACCTATCTCTTTTTCGGCCTTGGTCAAGGGAAAATTGTAACGTGCATCCATCACGACATGCCCGTATTCGTAGGAGATTCCGAGAGGAATAGCCATGTCAAAAGTGTGGAAAGTAGGCTTAATGTCAATGCTTACAGGGGAGGGTGTGTCGTAAACGGTGCCACCATCTCGGTTGACAATAAACGTCGTTTCGTCGTATTTCATCTTTCCTTCCAACAGAAAACCAGCCTGCAAGCCGGCCTTAATGGCCAATCCCGGGGCCACATATCCGCTGAATAGCAACGGAACCTGCACGTAATGAAGGTTCATGGCCATGTTGGAATAGCCCGTATATTGCCCCGCTTTGCCTGCTATGGCATCGCTGATATCCTTGTAACGGCAGCCTTGTAACGAATAAAGCACGCCCAAAGAGAGACTGTATTGTGGCTGAAGTTGATACTCAAATTCAGCCCCTCCGGCAAATCCGGCCTTGTATTTCGGTGACGCATTCACGGCATTTTGCTGAACACCAAACAGGATATCGCTACCCGAAACGTTGGAAAGATTGACACCAACCTTCGGTATAAACGAGAGTGTTCCAACCTTGCTTTGTGCAGAAACAGCCAAGACGAAGACCGAAAAAAGAGGCAAAAAGAAAAAGCGTTTCATAAGCATACGATTTAATTATGAAACGCTTTCAAGTGGAAATTATTGTGCATGCTCAGCAAGATAAATGCGCTTTGCACACAAGTTCGGCCTTTTCAGATGGCTTTATAGCCCTTGGTGCTGTTGTGTTCCAAGAGGTCTTTGAGGTTTTGTTCCCTGAATTCTCGCTCTTTTTGCTCGTTATAGAGCAGCTCGGCCTCTTCTTTCTCTGCTTCGGAGTGCTCAAAAGTGATGCAACGGTTCTTCAGTTCGGCAACAGCCCAGCCCAAAAGGGCAATTGCAATCAATGCAATGAAAATGTATAATCCGGTCATAATGCTTATGATTTAATGGTTTATTCCTTGTTGGCACGCTTACGTTCCAAGTGATCGAGCAGTATTTTACGCATTCGCATGCTCTTCGGTGTCACCTCAACATACTCATCTTCCTTGATATACTCAAGGCATTCCTCGAGGCTCATCACGGTCTTTGGAATCACACGTGCCTTTTCGTCCGAGCCACTGGCACGCACATTGGTGAGCTGTTTGGCCTTGGTGACGTTTATAACGAGGTCATTGTCGTGCACATGTTCGCCCACAACCTGTCCTGCATAGACCTCTTCTCCCGGGTCGATGAAGAACTTTCCGCGGTCTTGGAGCTTGTCAATGGAGTACGCATAGGCTGTTCCGGTCTCCATAACTATCAGCGATCCGTTGGTACGACGGGTGATTTCGCCTTTAAAGGGCTGGTAGTCTTTGTAGCGATGGGCCATGATTGCCTCGCCTTGAGAGGCTGTCAAGACATTCGTTCTCAGCCCGATGATGCCGCGAGATGGTATTTCAAAGGTGATATTCACACGGTCTCCTTCGGTGTCCATGCCTGTTAATTCACCCTTACGGCGCGTCACCATGTCGACCATCTTGCTGGAATAGTCCTGCGGAACATTGATGGTCAGCTCTTCAATCGGCTCACATTTCACGCCCTCTATCTCTTTATAAATCACCTGAGGCTGCCCAACTTGCAGCTCATATCCCTCACGTCGCATCGTTTCAACAAGCACCGAGAGGTGCAAAACCCCTCGTCCACTGACGATCCATTTATCGGTTGAGTCCTCAAAAGGGCGCACCCTGAGGGCCAAGTTCTTTTCAAGTTCCTTGTTCAAACGGTCGTTGATGTGACGCGAAGTACAGAATTTTCCCTCGCGACCAAAGAAAGGTGAGTCGTTAATTGTAAAGAGCATGCTCATCGTTGGCTCGTCAACTGCAATCGGAGGTAGGGCTTCCGGGTTCTCAAAATCAGCGATAGTGTCGCCTATTTCAAACTTTTCAAGCCCCACGACTGCGCAGATATCGCCGCTTCCAACGGTGTCGGTGGGTTTGCTTCCCATGCCTTCGAAGGTGCGAAGTTCCTTGATTTTGGTCTTTTCCATGCTGCCGTCGCGATGGCAGATGGTGATGTTCTGCCCGCTTTTCAGCGCACCTCGATGCACACGTCCAACGGCAATACGTCCCGTATAGCTGGAGTAATCGAGCGAAGTAATCAGCATCTGCGGCGTTCCCTCAAGCTGTTTGGGGGCCGGAATGACCTCAACAATCTTGTCAAGCAGGTAATCTATGTTGTCAGTTTGGGCTTTCCAATCGGCCGCCATCCAGCCATTTTTGGCCGAACCATAGACCACTTGGAAGTCTAATTGCTCCTCGGTTGCATTCAAATCGCACATTAAATCGAACACCATTTCGTAGACTTCTTCGGGCCGGCAGTTGGGTTTGTCGACTTTGTTCACCACAACCATCGGCTTCAAGCCTAACTGTAAGGCCTTTTGAAGCACGAAACGCGTCTGCGGCATCGGTCCTTCAAAGGCATCGACCAGCAGCAAACAGCCGTCAGCCATGTTGAGAACGCGCTCCACTTCGCCCCCGAAATCCGAGTGACCCGGTGTATCTAATATGTTAATCTTAGTGCCTTTCCAATTGATAGATACGTTTTTTGAAAGAATGGTTATCCCACGTTCGCGCTCCAAATCATTGGAATCGAGCACCTCACCGCTGTTATCCTGTCCCTCACGGAAGAGCTTTCCGGCGAGCATCATCTTGTCAACCAGCGTCGTTTTGCCGTGGTCTACGTGCGCAATTACTGCAATGTTTCTGATATCTTGCATTTGTTTACCTTAAAATAAGCTATATTAAATCGCTGCAAAATTACAAAAAATAACCGAAGTACAGCGCATCATCGTTGATGAATGGAATATTTTAAGTGTTAAAAAACTTATTCTCTCGGTCCCATTGCAGTCTTGTTCCGATCTATTGTGACGGCTTTCCGTTCGCTTCCTTTGCCAAAACGATGGCCCGATCGGTGCGCCTCACCTTGCAATCGTAGAGCTTGGACAGAATGACGAGGCATTGATTGAGGTTCGATGAGGGCAATGTTCCCGTGAAACGGTCGGCTCCATTGATGTTCAGCAAGCGGATATTCTCCCCGTAGACACGGCCGATTTCCTCCACAACCTGCGTCAACGGTGTGCTTCGGAACACGATTTCGTGACGCTGCCAAGCCGTGTAATAGGCGGCATCTTCGCTGAACGGCACCACTTTGATGCGGCCCGTGGCCTTGTCAAGCGTGCATTTTTGGTTGGGCTTCAGGTGGATTTCCTCCTTCGTCTTGTCCGAATGAAGCCACACGGAGCCCTCAAACAGGCAGAGTGTCGCTGTCGGTGAGTCGGGATAACTGCTGAGATTGAATTTCGTTCCCACCACTTTCACGCGCATACCCGACGTATGAATCACGAAAGGATGGGTGCTATCGTGGCGCACATCGAAGAAACCCTCGCCCTGAAAAGCTATCTCGCGTTGCTTCACGAATGCCTGTGCCCGATAAGACAGCACAGAACGCTGGTTCATTCGGGCCTGCGTGCTGTCGGGAAAGACCACGCTCACCTGTTCGCCTTGGTGGGTCAGAATGGTTAAAAGACCGTCTGAGGGCGTCTGTTGCTGGTAAATCACATAGCCTAATGCCCCCAGACAGATGGGAAGCAACACCACTGCGACACGCTGGATAAGCGTCCATGCGCGGTGGCGAAGCCCGGACGGGCTCCCGATTTGTGCGTCCAACCTTTGCCGAATGACCGCTATTGCCTCTTCGGGAACGCCCGATACATCAATATCTTCCTGCCAATGGGCCTGCATTCCGGCTGCTATTGTTTCGTCAGAAGCGTCGTTCACGTGCGCTCGAAGGCGCTGCAACTCTTCCTTTGTCAGCCTTGTTTGTCTGTATTTCTGTTCGATATGGTTCATAACCTCATGTGTGCTATGCATGAAAAGACACGGAAAAAACGAAAATATACTGCTATTTTATGAATTATTAGAATATCAATAGCAGTGCAGGAAGCATGCCATAGCCCAACCGTCTGACGAAAACCATCAGTTGTTTCAGGCCGAGCGACAGTTGATTCCGCACCGTTTGCTCTTTGAAATCCAGCAGTGTTGCAATCTCTTTGATACTCTTTTGCTCCAGTCGCGCCAGCTCGATGACGCGCCGTTGCGTAGGCGGAAGTCGGTCAAGTCCCTGTCGAAGCACGCGAAGAAAGTCGTCATACTCCATCAGCGTGCTTTGTCCTGCGGTGCCGAGACGGTTGGCATAGTCCACATAATCCTCGAAACGGGGACTGTTGAGTGTTGCCCTATAGGCGTTAATCAGCAGATGGCGTGCCCTGATGAACACAAGGTTGAGCAGCGTTTCCTCCTGTCTGATGTCATGCCGGTGGTTCCATAGCCAGACAAAAGTGTCTTCAACGATTTCCTCCACCGTCTCCCTTTGGTGGCAATATTCAAGCGCAAAGGCGAAAAGCCGGCGTGCATACATGTGGTAAAGCCTGTCGAATGCCCATCGGGAATCGCGTTTGAGCTGCCAAATCAAGTAATCTTCTCCCGTCGATGTATCCTTCATGCGATGCTTTCAATGCTTAAGTTCGTTCAAAAGTAGTGGCCTAAACGGGCCAATCATCAGATTCAAGGTTCCAAATATAAGAAAAACTTTACAACCAAACAAACTTTCTTTGAAGTTTGAACTTTGAAGTTTGAACTTTAGGATTTGTTGGCTTTGAAGTTTGAGTTTTGAACATTGAACTTTAAGATTAGCCAAATGATAAGATA
>ERZ772960.328-NODE-328-length-44321-cov-7.151674_pt1 | contig 44321 bp, 39 predicted proteins | sample MGYA00580678_ERZ772960 | MGnify/ENA primary metagenome ERZ772960 (study PRJEB29015, sample SAMEA2737930) | human oral metagenome | biome: human oral; feature: human-associated habitat; material: dental | place: China | collected 2059 ...
GTGACGGTGACGGGGACGAGATGCACCGCATCGTCCTCGACCACGTAGACCTGCGCCGTATCGCCCGTCTGGTACAGCGCGGAGAGGGGAATGGCGGCACCCTCTTGGACGGATGCACCGAGGCGGACGCGTGCCGTCATGCCGAGCGGGAGGTCGGCGGGCGCATCCGTGAGTGCGATCCGCGCCGTATAGGTGCGCGTCGCCGCATCTGGGACGGGCGAGAGTTCGCGCAGGGTGCCCGTGTAGGCGGCACTGTTCGCCCAGAGGGCGACGGCAGCGGGCATACCGACGGAGACCTCTGCGAGATGGCTCTCGGGCACGGCAATCTCGATTTCGCGCTCGCCCTCCTGCGTGAGCGTCATGACCGTCTGCCCTGCGGCGATGATCTGTCCCTCCTCCGCCGTGATGTTCGAGATCACGCCGTCCGCACCCGCGACGAGGTTCGTGTAGCCGAGTGCGTTATGGCTTGCCGTGTCCTGCGCGACTGCCTGACGGTACGCCGCCTCGGCGGCGCGTTCGTTTGTGCGGTACTGGTCGAGCATCGCCTCCGAGATTGCCTGTGCGGCGTAGAGCTGCTCGTAGCGCGCGCGTTCCGTGCGTGCAAGCTCGTAGCGCGAACGTGCGGCGGAGACGGCAGCGTTTGTTGCGTTCGCCTGCTGCTGCACGTCGCGTGCGTCGATCACCATGAGCACGTCGCCCGCGCGGACGTGTGCGCCGACGTTTACATTGCGCGAGAGAATCTGTCCGCCGACCTGAAAGGCGAGCCGCGTCTCATAGCGTCCGCACACCGTGCCCGTGTAACCGCCCTCCGCCGCGGCGGCATCGCCGACTGTCATCGTCCGTACGAGGGGGGCCGGTGTTTCTTTTGCGGCATCATCGCTGCAGCCGGCGGCGGTGAGGAGGAGTGCCGAGAGGATGATGGTCATGTAGAAACGCGCATGCATGGTGATCTCTCCTTTGTTTTCAGTAACTTCTTGAAGTTTACCACCGAATTGGGAGCGTGTCCATAAGGAAGGGATTTGAACACGCACAGAAAAAAAGACCGCACAGCGGCGGTCAGAGTCGAAAGAGTTTGGCGTGGCTGCCGAGACGGGTGAGTGAGAGAATCAGTGTGTCCTCGCGAATTTGGTAGATCAGCAGCCAGTCTGGGGTGATGTGACATTCGCGATGATGGCGATACCTGCCAGACAGTGCGTGGTCGCGGTGATGAGCCGGCAGTGGCTCATGTCGCGCAAGTGTGTCGATGATGTGGGCGAGGAGGTCGAGGTCGCAGCCCTGTTTGATGGCGGCTTTCAAATCCTTTTTGAATTGCGCAGTCTGCTTAATACTCAGCACGAATTTCCTCCTGCGCTTCTCGAATGAGGTCAGCTGCACTCGCGTAGGATTTTGCGGGCAGTGCACCGCTTGCAATCGCGTCGGATTCACGGAGAGCAGCAAGTGTTTCTGGATTGAAACGTGGTTTTTGGACGGCGAACGGCAGACCGTCATGCAGCAGTACCTGATGGAAAAAAATGTTGATTGCTTCGGAAGCAGAGAGTCCAAGCGTTTGGAAGGTCTCCTCGACAGCAGACTTGAGTTCCGGTTCGAGACGGATATGCAGTGTTTCTGTCTTTGCCATGCGAATCATCTCCTTATATAAAATTGTATCACGTTTGGTAGACATTCGCAAGGCTCTTTCTATGATGGCTCTTTGTCAATAGTTACGGAGAAATTTTACGGATATTTTTTGTTTTATTTTATAGAACACTAGAGTGTCTGTCAATTTTATTTTGTACGGCGCATTCTACGTTCCTCGTTGTTGAGAATGTAGAGTACGCGCCGCCGGAAGTTCACGAAGTTCCGAAAACCGTAGCAGACTCGTTTTAGGACTTTAATCGTGTTGTTGCACCCTTCCGTAAATCCGTTGTTGTAACCTGTGCGAATGCCGTTCCATATTTCTTCTTTCCATTCTTCCAGAGTTTTCAAGACGCGCCGGAAGGGGGCAATGCCGGCAGCAAGTACGTGTTCCTTAAATCGTTGCAGCCGCTCTTTGTAGACCGCCCGATCAACACTGTCAAAGAGGCGGCAGTATTCTTCTTTCAAAGCATGGGCGATTCGCAGCCGCTCCGAGAAGGAAAAGATTCTCGCAAGTTTGTTCTGCTCAGTAAGGTTCAGTTTCGCTTCGCGTCCCAATAGGATGTGACGCGAATTACGAAACCACTTTCTATCACATGCGGGCAGCTTTGCCTGCACTTCCTTTCGTATGCTGTCGAGCGCATTGTTGGCGAGACGGATGGCATGAAATTTGTCGGCTGCGATGACCGCGTTTGGAAAACACTCCAGAGCGAGCTTGTGAAAGAACGGTGACAGATCAATGCTGACCATCGTTACGCTCTCGCGTTCGGATGCAGGATATTCGAGGAGTTTGTTGTAGATGGATGCAGCGCAGCGGTCATCAATGACGTTGCAGCAGCTCCGATTGCTCAAATCGTTAATGACGACCTGATATTTTGCGCCCACATTTCCGCAAAACTCATCTATGGAAATAACATTGCCCAAAACAGCGGGGGCTTCTTGCTGCACTGTGCGGGCAAAATGCCGCATAACCGTTTTTGTGGAAATGTCATGTCGGCGGGCAATTTGGGAAGCGCTGATGAGTTCCCCATGTGCATGGACGATGCTCTTGATCACACTGCGGGGTATTCGCTGATATGAGTCGATAAAGTCTCTGTCTTCGGAAAATGTCTTCCCGCATTCTTGGCAGCGATAACGTCTGTTTTTATAAATGTAGGTGAGCGTTGTGTCCGGAATCCCTGTTAAAGTTTGTTCGCGATACCGATCCACATAGGTGTGCTGCGATCCGCACGCAGGGCAGTCATGATGTTTGTGCGGCAGGTGGAAGACCATGCAGTCCTCCGCTATAAATTTCTTGCACACATCAGGAAGTTTTAATAAAAATTTGTTAAAATCATCACACATGGAGAAAGCCCCTCTCTGTTTTCTTTTGCCAATTACACAGTATAGCGGAATTTCTCCATGAAAAAAAGACGAGTCACTGCGATTTACAGTGACTCGTCTTTTTTGTTGCTCAAAACGGTATATCGTCGTCGTCAATCATGACCATCTGGTTGAACGGAATGGTGAGGTCTTCCACTTCCGGCGGGGAGGTGACTTCTTTTCCGTCTTTGCGCGGTGTCAAAAACTCAATGTTGCCCGCTGTAATTTTCGCGCGGTACTGTTTCTTGCCCTGCTCGTCCGGGTAAATATCCATGTCGAGCCGTCCCTGTACGTTGATGAGGTCGCCGATGCCGAGCCGTCCCATACAGATGTCGGCAAGGGCGTTCCATGCCTCCACGCGAAAGTAGTTGACGGGATAGTTGCCGTTCTCGTCCTTCTGGAAGCTCTTACGAACGGCAATCGGAAAACGGATGACGCGTTTTCCGTTTTGCGTTTCGTTCTCGTGCAGCTTTGCTGCGACGCGACCGCTGAGGATGATGCTGTTCATTTGAATTTCCTTCCTTTCGTCGTCGGACGTTTCGGTGCGGTGTCAGGCTTTCCGTTTTGATCGGGGAATGTCGCCCTGCATTCGGGGTAACCGGTGCAGCCCCAGAAATATCCCTTCGCGCTTTTCATACGGCGCATGGCTTTCCCGCACTGCGGGCATGCGATTCTGTTTTTCGGTGGTGCGATGGCTGCGGTCTTGGCGCTCTCCAAAAGCTCCCGCAGATAGATTTCCTGCTGCGCGAAAAAGTCCTTGATGGAGATGCTGCCATTGCTGATCCGATCCAGATCGTATTCCCACCGCGCTGTGATATCTGGAAAGAGGATCTTGTCGGGCAGTATCTTACAGAGTGAGATGCCGAGATCGGTCGGAACAAGCTGCTTCTTCTCCAAGCGTATGTACTCCCGCTTTTGCAGCATTTCAATGATGGAGGCGCGTGTCGCCTCCGTGCCGATGCCCGAACACTCTTTGAGCTGCTGCCTGAGGTTTGCGTCTTTGACGTATTTATGGATCTCCTTCATGGCTTTCAGGAGTGTTGCCGGCGTGAACCGCGCCGGCGGTTTCGTCACGCCCTCCTGAATGATTCCGTCCTGATACGTAACGGAATCACCTTCATGGACACACGGCAGACTCTGCTCCTCGTCTTCGCCCTCCTCCGCAGCACGCTGCTCTTTTTTGTAGAGTGCCCTCCAACCATCCTGTAAGATGACCTTGCCGTTCGCTGCAAAAATCTCTGCACCCGCAGCGACTTCGATCTTCGTTGTGAGAAATTCCTGCACCGGATAGAATTGTGCGATGTAGGCTTTGACAATGAGCGCGTACAGATTTTTCTCTTTCTCTGTGAGCGTGTCATAGTCCGGTCGGATCGTCGTCGGAATGATCGCATGGTGCGCCGAGATTTTTGCGTCGTTCCATGCACGGCTCTTGATCTGCCGATCCGCCTGTGCGGCAAAGGGGGAAAACTCTGCACCGAGCGCGGCGAGATGGTCGAGGATCGTGTCTTTGTCCGCAAGCTGGTTCTCCGGCAGATAGTCGCAGTCGGAGCGCGGATAGCTCGTGAGCTTCTTCTCATAAAGTGCTTGCTGCGTGTCGAGAACTTCCTGCGGAGCGTAGCCGTAGATTTTTCCCGCGTCGATCTGAAGCGCCGAGAGCGAGTACGGCAGTCGCTGCGGGCTTGTGCCCTTTTTCTGCTCCATGCTGCGAATACTTGCAGTGGCAGTGCGAACGGCAGCAAGGATTTGTTCTGCAACTTCACGCCGAACGATGCGTCCCTCTGCGTCTACGCCGTCCATCTCACGCGGCTTCCATTTGGCGAGAAAACTTCCTGCCGCATGCTGCCAGAGAATCCGAGGAGTGAAAAATGTGATCGGGCGAAATTTCTTGATCTCGATCTCGCGGCGCACGACAAGCCCCATCGTCGGGGTCTGCACTCTGCCGACGCTGACGGTATTTTGATACCCTGCTTCGCGTGCACGGATGGTATAGATGCGCGAAAGGTTCATTCCGATGAGCCAGTCGGCGCGACTGCGTGCGAGTGCCGAGTTCCTGAGACCGACAAACTCCTGATTGGAACGCAGCTGACCGAGTGCCTCACGCACGGACTTCTCGTCCAGCGCGTTCAGAAGGATACGTCGAATCGGCTTGCTGCCTTTGAGGATTTGCAGATCGGCAAGCACTTCATCGACAAGCAGCTGTCCCTCCCGATCAGGATCGCCCGCATTCACAATCTCATCCGCATCATGGACGAGCTTCTTGATGAGGAGATACTGCTTCTTTGCGTCAGGCTTCACTTTGTTCTTCCACACCTGCGGAAGAATCGGAAGATCCTCAATGCACCATCGCTTGTACTTCTCATCGTAATCTTCGGGACTGCACTGTTCGAGGATGTGACCGAAGCACCACGTCACGATGTCACTGCCGAGATAGATAGCGCCGTCCTTTTCTTTTCCACTGCCGAGTCCTGCCGCGATGGCACGACCAAGGCTCGGCTTCTCCGCAATAAAGAGCCGCATTACATTCTCCTATACTTCGCCGCTGCGACCGGAATCCTGTGCAGCAGATTCATCGGTCGCATTTTCATCCGTCCCCGTCACAGTTTCCTTTTGTGCGGAAAGAGTTTCCTGCGCGAGTGCAAAAAAAGCGTCCAGACTTTTCGCGTCGCCGCCACCGAGGTCTGTGATATATGTCCCGATGATTGCGTTGCGCCGCTCCCGCGCACGAACAAGATCCGCCTTCGCCTCCTTCAGCCGCTTATCACAGCGTTCAATCTCCTGTTCTGTACGCTCAATCTTTTGGTCGATTTTTTCAAGTGCCGCCTTGATTTCCTCCATTGTCATTCCCTCCATTTTTCAATCCCCGCAGGAATGCGAGGACAACAGTCGGATCATAGTCATAGAGTACGCCCGCTTCCTCAAAAAGAAGTCCCGCCTGCAAAAGCAGATAGGAACGTTTCCTGCGCTGCAGTTTTTGCAGACGGGATTTTTCTGCGGCGAGAACTTTTTTTGCCGCAACAAGTTCTTCTTCCATGCGCTGCAGTTTTTGCTCTGTCACATCCGCCTCCATCGAAAAATCCTATCGTTCTTTCGCCGCAATTATCTTAACACAGAGGACGTGGCGCTGTCACAGACCGGATCTGTCCGTTGATTCCGGATGCACCGCTGTGATACACTCATTTCGTAAAACACGTTCAGGGCACACTTAGGAGTTTCTATTTCATTTCCCTTATAGGAAAATTAAACAGAAACTCAGCCGCAGAAAAATTCTCGCAGTCCGTTTGCAAAATCGGTCAGCTTTTCTTTTTGTCGCTCGCCTACGCTCGCTGAACCTTCGGTTGAGAAACGGATCCCCTGCGAAAGGAAAAAGTGTATGGCAAGCTACCATTTTGAACTCAAGTCCGACAAAAAACCAAGCGGTGTTTCGATCAAGGCGGGCAGTCACATCTCCTACATCAACCGTGAGGGAAAGTTTCAAAACATCGACGCAAATACGGAACTCCGTGCCGATGTCCACAGCTATCGCAGTACGATTTCCGGAACGCATCCGATCCTTCCATTGCCGCATCAACCGGTGCTGCTCTACAGCAGTCCCTTCGGGAAAATCAAACTCGACGCACAGGGAATCCACGTCACCAAGAACGCCTCACCTCAGACCGTCGGGATCGCCCTTGCTGCCGCGCAGCGCATCTTTGGTGAGGAGCTTTCCCTCGGAGGGACAGAAAAATTTCAGGAAGAGGCACTCATCTCTGTCCGTGATCTGAATCTGGATGTTCATTTCACAGACAGAGCGCTTGAAAAGAAAAATACCGCAAACCGAAAGGAGCGTGAAGAAATTGAACGGGGACGAAGAGATGGAACTCGCGGGACAGTTGGACGCACTGGACGAGATGGACACGGAGGTATCTTTGGACGAACCGAAGGAAGCGCAGGAGGGCGCAGCAGCGGACGTGTCCGCGCCCTCTCCCCCTCCTCCAGCGTATCCAAGTCCGACACTCATCAACCTACCCTCGACGAAATTGCCAAAAAAGGACTTCTCCTGCATGTACTGCCCGGCGGGAATGTGGGCACTAAAGGGCGACGCACTCCTGTGTTTTTGTCGGATGATGTCAAGCGTCAGCTATACCTCCGAGGAGGAGGACGGGAGACCCGTCTGGCTCTGCGATGGACTCACGCTCGCGCAAGAAGGCGCGATGTAGAACGCACAGCAGATGCCATCTTGGAGATTCTTCAAAAGGGTACAAACAGCACATTCGCTTCCTCGCACCTACAGTACATCAACCGTGAGGCGGCGCACGAAATGCGCGGTGGCTGCGTTGCAACGGGACACCAAATGCCGGAGTGGGCAGAGGGTTCGCCGCTGAAATTTTTTCACGCGGCAGATCGTTACGAACGTGCGAACGGTGAGCGTTACAAAGAGATCATCTTTGCCCTTCCGAACGAACTGAATCTCACGGAGCAGAAAGAAATCCTCGACGAATTTCTTTCCAAACACCTCGCAGATCATTATTATGCGTGGGCGATTCATGAAAAGGTCGGCACGCTTTCCTCCGGAGAACGGCAGCCGCACGTTCACATCATGTTCTCGACACGCGAGATCGACGCACAGGAGCGGCAACAGGAGCGAACGCCGGAGAAGTTTTTCGGGCGTGCGAATCGGAAGCATCCCGCGCAGGGTGGCTGCGCCAAAGCAGAGAAATGGGTCGGCAAAAACAGGAGAGACTATCTCCTGCACCTACGCGAGGACTTTGCGAAAATCCAGAACACCGTTCTTGAAAAATACGGTGTCCCCGTCCGCGTCGATCATCGGACACTCAAGGCGCAGCAGGAGGACGCGCTGCGGCGCGGCGATCACGTTCTCGCCGAACTCCTCGACCGCATTCCGGAAACGGACTTCGCTGTTTCCCTCGACGATATTTTGAAAAAGAATGCACGCGTGGAGCGCTTTCAGCGGCTGCGTGCACTCAATGATCGGTACCGACATATCGTCAGTGCGAAAAATCTTGCCGCCGATCATGTACGGCAGAGCAAAGCCGAGGAACTCTTTGCGCATGTATTGGACGAATACAATGAACTGCGGGAAAACCTGCCGGAGGATGTACGCAAAGACCTAGGGGACGCGCATCGTGATCTGATTGCGACCGAAACGACCGTCCTTTGGGGTGATGCGGCACAGGAACAGGCACGCCTCTCCTTCATGGAAGAAGAGACGCGCACGCTCTGGCATGATATGAAAGCGGCGCGGAAAGAACTGCTTGACCTGCGTGCGTTCGCGGCAGGCGTTCAGGCGGCAGAAAAGACCACAGGAGACGAGGAGCACGCTGCTGCCGGGGAGCTGCTGCCCGTACTCGAAAAAAGGATTGCCGCAGCGCAGAAAAAGTATCAAGGTCTCGCAAAAAAGTTGCAGCCGGAGATGCGCAAATTATCCGCACGCGGAACCGCGCGGAACATAGAGATGCGTGTCAATCAGCTGCTCTTTGAAAACGAACTTGCAAAAAAACGCTTCGAGAAACGGCTGCGGGATTTTGCAGAAATGGTCAAGACTGCAAAGAACAATCTGCGCACGGATGAAGACTCGCAGACTCTTTCCCTCGCCGATATCGTACGTATCCTCGCCGAGGCAAAGAGGCATACGGATGCTGCTGTCGTCGAAAAGCGCAAGGAACTTGCGGCGGCGCAGAAGGACGTACTTACGCCGGAGCGCGCTGAACTCATCGCACAGAACATCTTCGCGAGAGGCGCATGGAAGGAGCTGCGTGCACGCGAAAATAAATACCGCAAACAGGAACAGTATTATAGGAACGATGTGGAGGCGTGGAAGAAGGAGCGCGACGCATTCGAGAAAAAGGAAGCCCCCGGCTTCTTCGCCTCGTCAGCCGCAAAGAAAGCATACAAGGAGGAAGAGAATGCGCTTGCGTCTCGGCGCAGCGCACTCGTCGAACGAAAGGAGAGTCTCACGAAGGAGGCTGCCGAACTCGCACGGATGCGCAGCGAACTCACCGAACGGTGCAGCACTCCCGAGGCAGTGAAAAAGATCGCGGGCATTGCTGCGGGCGTCATGGAGCGCAACAAGCCGTTCGCCGCAAAGGCATCGAAGCTCGCAGGAGAGCTTGCAGCCATGACGAAGGAAAGCGCAGACCTCGGCAAAGAAAAATCCGCTGCCGATCAGCAGCGGAAAAGCGAGGGCGACGGGGTACGTTATACGGTTGCATCGCACACCGGAAAGGGCGGCAGTGGTTCGCGCAGCAAGGAGCTGGATGCGGCGCGCACGATTGCAAAAGGGATCAGCGATCCCCAATATGCGGCACTCGTCGCACGCAGCAAGGACAGCCGCATGGGAGAAAACTGGTCGCTCATGTCGGAGATGGAGAAGGACGAAATCCTCGCCGAGAGTGCAAAGGGGAGATAGGCGCAGCGTGTTGACAGCGGGAAGATGTTTGCTTTAAGATAGTTATGGAAGACGAGAAAGGAGTGATTGCCTTGGAACTGCACACCTATAATGATTACCTGCGCGATCTCTTGAAGGATGCCCCCTGTATCCTTGCCTATGATACGGCTGCGGATTATCTGGGGCTGTCCAATGGGAGCAGTTTTCACGAAACTGCCCACATCTATGTGCAGTCACCATTGCACATAGACGGAACAACAGAGCATCTCATTCCCTCTTTCTCCGCTGTGGAGCACGAACCGCGCAACGGTCTTATTTGCACGACCGTCAATCAGACGATTAACGATCTCCTACGCGCCGATGGCGACAATCAGGTCATACAGGAAAGTTTGGCTGACGTATATTTTTCCAACGGAGAATCCTTTGATTCCTTGCAGATCGAGCAAGAGCTTCTCCCCCTCTTTGAGAAATACAAAGTATGGGCAATGGAATACTATGACGAGGAATGAAGCATGAACGAAAACGAACAACTCATGATGAAGGTCATGGCAGAACTCACACGCGCGAAAGCCCCTATCATTTTCAAAGGGGCAATGAATCTGAATTTGGCACTGCTGGAAGCTCCGCCCATCTCAGTACACCGTATCACACACGATATTGACGGTGATTGGCTGGGAGTGAATCCCACCGCTGAAACGATGCGCGAGGTGCTGGAAAAAGCCGTTCGGCGTGTCGATCCGAGTCTATCTGTTGTCGTTTTTCGTGAACCGGCAGAAGAAAAATCTGCGGGATTCCGAATTTTAGACGCCAACAAAGAACGTGTATTCAAGGTGGATTTTGGACAACGCAGCCATCCTTTTTATCAGAACTATCAGATATCCTATCAAGGTCAGCCGCTCTATATTCGCGGCGCAACGCTGCCAAAAATGCTCTCGGACAAGATTTGTGCCATCGCAAGCCCGAAGGTCTTCCGCAGGGCAAAGGATCTTGTGGATGTCTATATCCTATCGCATTGCAAGGATATTAACCTGCTGGATGTTCACCGCCTGATCCATGCGGGTGGTCGCACCCTCGGAACTTTTGAGGAGTTTCGCACGAGGCAGGAGGATTTGAAGCACGCCTACGAAAAGTTGGCGAATGTCGAAAACAAGCCGGAGTTCTCTGCGCTATATGGGCGATTGGAGAAGTTTCTCGCCCCCTTTGCAGAGAAAAAACTGCGTCCGCTCGCATGGACGGGTGAAAAGTGGGACGTACCGCAAAGAACACAGGAAAACAGCAAAAACACAGGACGATAAGAGGGTCTGCCCGTACTGGGGGCAGACCCTCTTATCGTATATACCGCGTTGTTCTTGCTAACGTGCTGCGCTGATTGCAGCGCCCCGTCCCCTTTCCCGTTCGCGCTCTGCCGATGTGTCGCGCGCGAGCTTCGTCCCATAGGCGCGGTCGCCGGAGATTACGGCGTAGGGGCTGTTGCGCTGGATTGCCCCCGCGATGCGCGGGAACGGGACACCCGCCTCCAGCTGCTTCTGTGCAAAGAGGCGATCCGCGTCGCGCCATCCCTTCTCATCGGTCGGGCGCAGACTCGACAGCCCGCAGAGATAGACGCGCTCCCGAAACTCCTTCGCGTAGTCCGCATCCATCTCACGATAGCGCGGATCGACAAAGCGATCAATCGGCAAATGCGGATTTTCCCCGCGATAGAACACATCGTGAAATTTTTTCTGATAGGCAGTATATTGCTCCTCGCCGACGGCTTCCCTTGCCTCCTCCTGCTGCTTTTGGATGATCTCTGACGATATGCTCGTTAGGATGAAGTCCTCTTTGTACGGGTAAAGCTGCATTTCCTCAAAGCCGACTTCGTTGACGCGAAAAATACGTTCGTCCGCCTCGATGAGATCGCCGACACGCATGCCGTGCATGCACTCTTCCTGTGATTGGTCGTCCCGTTTGAGCTTCTTATAGAGGCGGTCAAGGGTGAATGTCTCACGGTCAAAATTGGCATCATAGACGCGGTCAAAGTCCCGAACAAATTGCATACCATACTTTGCTGCGGGCGTTCCCTCCTTCGTCCGGAATACCGTGACGTGGATGCTCGCATCCGTAAAGGTCGGTACATAGTCCGTGTCCTTGATCTCAATCAACCGGTCGTTGCTTACCCCCACAGTTCCTTTCCACAGCATTGTTCTCTGCAAAAGGTCATCTCGAATCTCGGCGGGCACTTCCTGCTCCGGAACGCCAGCAGGAGCGAGCGCAGTCTCCTCCGTCCTCGTGCGCAGACGGGCAGGGATAAAGTCTTTGATGTACTCCGTGATCTGTTTGGCATCGGAAACGGCGTTTGCAAAGGCGGTCTTATCTTCCTTCAGTTCTGTCATCCAGCTTTGTAGATACGCTGCATGACCCTCAATACTCGATGGCAGACCGAATTCCTGTGAGAGAAACGCCGATGTGAGTTCGGCACGCAGTTCTTCACGGGCATAGTCGGGTGAGCCGAATCCCCCATACCTCTCCCGATCCAGACGCGAGGAATGCCGCGTCCAATGCGCGAGTTCGTGCAGTGCCGTCGCATAGTAGTCCGCAAGCTCCGGAAAAGCCTCTTTCGGCGGCAGATGGATTTCATCGCTGCTCAGACTGTAAAAGGCACGGTCTGCCTGATCGTGCTTGATGACCGCATGGCTGCCCGCTAGGATTGCCTCGGCGATCTCGTGGACTTCCTCGTGCGTATAGCGCTTCTCCTTTTCCACATACGCCTTTAGGGGATGGTCTGTATAGAGCGGCTTGCCGTCCTCCCCATACAGGCGATTTCCCTCTGCGTCGCGATGGTACTCGCGGCGCAGACAGTCCGACGCATGATAGAGGGCAACGCATTTCTTTGCCCAGTATTGCTCCTCCTCGGGCAATTCGTTGCCGTATTTATCCTGTGTGACGTGCCAGCGTTGGAGGACAGTGGTCGGCTTTGCCCCCTCCTGTGTACGGTATTCCCACAGGAGTTCTTTGGGGATTTCCTTGCCCTCTGCGCGGTATTTCTCCACGCGCTCCTTATGAATCTTGTTCTGCTGTTTGAGCACACCGATGGAGAAAAACCGTGGATCTTCGCTCTCCTTCTCTGCCATAATGCACGAGAGAAAAAGGCTGTTCATGGGGTTGCCGTACGGACGACCAGATTTCCCATTGATGGGGACGTGGAAGATCGACGCCCCCACCTTTCCGTCCCAGCCCTTCTGCCATGGCAGCTTTCCGCTCTCCATGAGCGCCACAATCTTATTTGTTGTTGCCTCGTAGATTTCTTCCTCGGTTTTCTTGGGATAGACTTTTTTCTGCGCCGCTGCCATTATGTCTGCCCCTCCTCATCGACGCGCCTGTGCGTCTGCCCGTCCCAGAAGATTTCCCCCGGATGGCTGTCAAAGATACCGTTTTCCCAGCTCTCACGCAAGTCCTCGCCGAAGATCTCCATTGCCTCTTCCTGCGTGATCGTGATCAGTTCGTCCAAGGGATCCTCCACATGCAGCTGCTTGGATTTCGTATTCATTGTCCTATCCTCCTATCTTGTCACTGCTTGCTGCAGCGTACCGCGTCTTTCTCGTTCTCTGCGTGCGATTGCCTCGACGCGCATGGAAAAGCTCTTTTCCGGGAGACTTTTCTGCGATGGAATTTGAAGCGCTGCAACAGCCTCCTCCGCGGAGTTGTCCATGAGCTGATCCAGTTCCCTCAGACGTGCCATTTTCTCACGCTCCTCTGCTGCGTGGGCAAAGGGACGCCCCTGTTCCTCTTTCGCGCGGGCAAGATTGTTTTCTGTCTGTACGATGTCCTCCCTCTGCTTTGCAATGCGCTCGATGATACTCTCCGAGAGATGTTTGAGGCGTGTAAACGTATCCTGCGGTCGCTCGCCGATCCGCACGCGGTAGCTGCTCCTCCGGTGAAGTGACAGCATGGGGGTCTTCGTCATGTGGTCGATGACGATGCGGCATTTCAGCCCTTTGTATTCGCCCTCAAAGCGCAGCATAGCGGAAGGATCTTTCTGCATTTCGCTCCATGCCTTTCCCGCTTCTTTTGAATCGGTGTAGAGCACGCCGTTCATCGTGATGGCAAAGGACTCCTTGCCGTTCATGCGCAGCGTACACTCCTCCATCCGCTGCTGATCGTCCAGAAGTCGCTCCAGTGCCTCCTTTTTCTCCTTGATCTGCGCCGGATAGTCCCGATGAATGAGATTTTGGAGATGCTGCTGCTGACTGAGATAGGCAGATTTCGCAATCTGTATGCGCGAAAGGTCGTTTTCCAGCGTCATTTTCTCCTTGATGAAGGGATTGCCCGTTGCAATCGCCTTGATCTCCGCATAGCTGAGAACGGTCTCATCTACATCCTGCATGGAGCGTGCGGGCGTCTTCGAGGTCATGATCTGAGAGATGAAGCGCTGCTTGTTCTCTACAATCTGCCACATATAGGCGTCAAATGTCCATTCAGTGACATAGCGGAAAATCTTGACCTTCTCATTCTCATTGCCGGGACGAATGATACGCCCCATCCGCTGCTCAAGATCGGCAGGTCGCCACGGGACAGAGAGATCATGCGTCGCAACAAGTTTGTGCTGCACGTTCGTCCCGACACCGAGCGTATCGGTCGAACCGAGCAGGACGCGCACCTCGCCCTCGCGCACTTTCTGAAAGAGCGCATCCTTCTGCTTCTCCGTCTTTGCCTCCTGCACAAAGGCAATCTGCTCCTTCGGAATGCCCGCCCTGATGAGCTTTGTGCGGATGTCATCGTAGACGTTGAAGCCGCCGCGCCCCTTTCCGGTCGCCGTGGACTGGTCGCAGAAGATAATCTGCGTCCCTTTGTTCTCCATATTCCCCCGATAGGTGGCAAGGACGTTTTCGACGCAGCGGTTGACCTTGCTGTCCTTGTGATCGGGCAGCCCGGGATGAATGATGCGCGGATCGAGGGCGAGGTTGCGCCCCGTGTTTGTGACGAGGAGCATACTGTCCTCCGTCATTCCACCGTCCACCTTTTCCACAAGGGGCTTCTTGCCGGCTCTGATCTCTTGGGCACGCACGGCAAGCGTGTCGATGATTTCTTTCTGCTCTGCGCTAGGTTGAAGACGTTCGACAACATACTCTGCTTTGGGGACTTTGATCCTCCCCTTGAGCATATCCGATGTACGGATGTCGGCGAACTCCTTGAACATATTCATGAGTTCGGGCAGATTGTGGAATTTGGCGAAGCGTGTCTTCATCTGGTAATCCCTGCCCTCGGGCTTCAGTTCCATGCCAACGGTGATTTCGCCGAAGTTTGCCGCCCATGCGTCAAAATGGGAGAGATTCTGCGATTGGAGACGGGGCGCAGCGAGATAACGCTGCATGGTGAAGAGTTCCGTCATGGAGTTGGATACGGGCGTGCCGGTCGCAAAGATAACGCCCTTGTTGTTCGTGATCTCGTTGATGTACTGGCATTTCAGATAGAGATCCCACGCGCGGTCGGATTCGCTCGTACCGATGCCCGCAACGCCGGAAAGCCGTGTCGGCGTGTAGAGATTCTTGAAATAATGTGCTTCATCCACGCAGAGCCGATCAACGCCGAGTTCCTCGAAGTTGATCACGCCCTCCTTGTCCTTCTCTCCCTGCCGCTGAAGTGTTTCCAGCTTTGCCTTGAGACTCTTCTCCTTTTTCTCAAGCTGACGGACGCTGTGCGGCTTGTCCCCCGACCGAATGACGTTCTCGCTTTCAAGGGCTTCCCGTATCCGCTTAATCTCGGACGCATAGAGTGCCTCCTGCCGCTCCTGCGAGACCTTGATCCGCTTGAACTGTTCGCAGCTCATCACCACGGCATCCCAATTCTGCGTGGCAACGCGCGCAATGAATTCACGCCGATTCTGCTTCTCGAAGTCCTTCTTTGTCGCAACGAGGATTTTCGCCTGTGGGTAGAGACGTTGGAACTCCTCGCCCGTCTGCTCCGTCAGATGTCCCGGAACGATCATCAGGGCTTTGTGCGAGATGCCGAGCCGCTTCGCCTCCATGATGGACGCCACCATCTCAAAGGTCTTGCCCGCACCGACACAGTGCGCGAAAAGCGTGCTGCCGCCGTAAAGGCTGTGTGCCACGGCGTCCTTTTGGTGCGCGTTGAGGGAAATAGAGTTCGACATCCCCGGAAAATGCAGATGGGCGCCGCTGTACTCGCGCGGACGGATGTTGTTGAAGTTGCGGTTATAGTAATCGGTGATGAACTGTACGCGCTGCGGGTCTTGGATGAGCCACTCCTGAAACGCATCCTTGATCTCCTGCTGCTTCATCTGCGCTGCGATGGTCTTTTCGCGATCCACGATCTTCTTTTTATCGTCGTCCGTTGGGACATAGACGACAGGCGTCCGAAAGTTGAGTGCCCCGCTCAGAAGCTCATAGGCATCCTTTTCCTTCGTCCCCCAGCGCATTGTTGCAGGATTGCGGCGCGCGTCTGCGGGACGCTTCACCTGCCATTCGCCCGTCTCGGGGGAATACGCGACCGCAACAGACCACTCCGGCTGGAATTTCTCCTCGATGAACTGCTCGATATAGCGCGTGGGCAGCCATGACACGCCGAGTCCGCAGGAAATGTCGCCGATCTCCAAATCTTTCGGCTTGACCTCCTCGAGTGCGGCGTAGTTCTTCTGCACGCGGAAAAGCTGCGCCTCGAGCGCAGCACGCTCTTCCGGCGACGCCTCCGCGCCGCTCCCTTCTGCAAGCTCCTTTTCGATGACAGCGCGCCTTTTTTCGAGGTCTTCCATCTTTCCACGAATGTCCCCGGAGAGATAGGCGTCCGCTTGCACATAGCCCGCTGCCTCATCGTAGAAAATCTGCTTGAACTCGAGTTCACTGATAAGGTCGCTTGCGGGCTTTCCCGTAAGTTCTGCCATATAGGAGAGATCGACGCCGCCCTTTTGCTGCATGGAGATCGTCAGGGCGTCGGCAGCACTCTCCGCCTCAGTCGGTACGCGCTGCGGGACGATGGTACGCTCCGTGAAAATATCCGCCTTGCGGATGAAGTTCTTCTTGCTGTCATAGATTTCATAGGCGGCAATGAAGTTGCTACCGGGATCGACGCCAAAGAGTTTCTTGAGCGTCTTATCCTGCACAATGCGTCCATAGCGGCGCACATGATCCTCATAACGCTCCGTGAGATTCTTTTGGAGGGCATAGAGTTCTTCATTGGAACACTCCTCCTGCTGCGCGCTCAGGAGTGCATGACCCGCATCGCACAGATGGACGGCAGAGATCACACGCGCCCGATCCTTCTCGGACAGCTCCGGCGTACTGCGCACGCCCTCCGTATCCACAAAACAGAGTGCCCCGTCCTCTACATAGAAGCCCATGGATGCACGCTGCTCTCGCTGCTCCTGCACGGGGATAGGCAGCGTCTCGGGTGTGGGCGTATAGATACCGGTCGGAAGCGCCGTCAGCCGCTCTCTGATCGCAGAGCCAAGATTCTGCCCCTCGGGCGCAAGGACGGTCTGCTCGCGTCCGTACGCCCCCGATCGTGTTGCAAATTCGCCCAGAACCTGCTCCGGGTTGTGATAGAAATACTTGTTGATGTTCTCCCCTGCTGCCCGCTGATAAAGAACGCCGTCCCAGTCCACGGCGGCAAGGGCATCCTGCTGCTCCTCAGCGGGCGAACGCGCCGGATCTTTTTTCCGAAAGACGAGCAGATCGGAGATCACGCGCGTACCTGCAGCGGAAAACGCCGTCTCCGGCAGCCGCAGCGCCGTCACAAGGCGCGCCTTGTCCGCGAGCATCGAGCGCACGCGCTCCTTGCCCTTGTCCATCGTCCCCTTCGAGGTGATTGCGACCACAAGACCGCCGGGGCGTACCTCGTCAATCATCTTGTTCAGAAAGTAGTCATGGATACGCAGCCGCTCACCGAGGTATTTGGGATCGCCCGTGATGATTTCATCGCCGAACGGCACGTTGCTGATGGCAAGATCGAACGATCCATCGGCAAAGCGTGTCCGTTCAAAGCCCTGCTGCGCGATTTCTGCGTCAGGATGTGCAAGCCGTGCAATGCGGGCAGAGAGCGCATCGACCTCCACGCCGAACAGGCGGCTCTCATTTCGCATTTCCTCCGGCATCGCGTCAAAGAAACGCCCCACGCCGCACGACGGCTCCAGCACATTCCCGCCTTGAAAACCGATATGGGCAAGCCCCTCATAGATTCCCGCAATGACCTCGGGAGGCGTGTAGTGCGCGTTTAGGGTAGACGCACGCGCAGATGAAAATTCCGCCTCCGTCAGATGTCTGCGCAGCGCGTCATACTCCTTTGACCACGCCTTATTTGTAGGGTCGAACACCTCGGGAATCCCGCCAAAGCCGCTGTAGCTCCGCAAAAGGCGAAGTTCCTCGCTCGTCGGCGGGACTTCGTGCTCCTCCAGCGCTTTCATCACGCGGATTGCCGCAAGATTGCGCGCAAAGACCGCCCGCTTGCCGCTCGTTGAGGACATATCTGCCGCGTAGTCGATGGCAGACAGATCGACCGGAGCTAGTGCTGCAGATCCTCCATCAGGAACTCCTTCACCATCTGCCCGATGGCGTTGCGTCTCTGCACGTTCTCCAGAAAGCTCATCTCCTCCTGCGGCATTTTCGCCTCCTCCATCTCGCAGATCCGCAGATACTCCTCCTGACAGTTCTTCTCGATCTGTTCCAGGTACGGGCTCGCCTCCTCTTCCCGCAGCATCCTCTTCCACTCCTCCGGTCGCTGCATCTGGAGGAACCTGCGGCGCAGCCGTGCCCACTCGCCCGGCACGAACGGCACTTCGTCCTCCGGCTCCTCCTCGTCCTCTTCCTCCTCCCGGTACGGATTCCCCCACATCTCGTTTGCGATCCGCTCGCTCTCCTCCTCGTTCGCCCTCTTCAGTATCTCGTCGAATCCGCCCCACGGATGGAGATACGCCTCCCTCATCAGGTGATCCCGTGCCTCCCATGGATCGTTTGCGTCGAGGTCTCCCCAGAACGTCAGGTACACCGTCAGCTGGTCGATGAGTTTCCTCAGTGTCTCCGTCGGCTGCTCCTCCCACAGGCGCAGCGGAATCTGTGACAGCTCCGGAAAGACCACGGGAAATACCTGCGCCTCCTCCTGATGATAGAACGCCTTCGAGAGTTCTCTCTCCTTCCTCTCCAGACGTGCGTCCCAGAGCTGATCCTGTGCCTGTTCCTTCTCCTCGGCAGTCGCCGACGGATTCGCCAGCGTCTGCCATAGACGGATGTGTTCTTCCAGCGGGATCATGTTCTTTTTCATGGTTTCTTGCCTCCTCACGAATATGCCGCGCAACGGGATTCAGAACCTCCTGTGCAATCGCCCGAATCTCCGTAAGCGTCTTTTCTGCGTCTACATCGTTATATTCGGTGAGGATGAGGGGAAGTCCTACCACATCCTCCGCATCGAAACCAAGACGCGAGAGTGTGACGTATGCAGCACCAAGAGCAACGAGTTCCCTCGCCTTCTCGTCAGGGTATTCTTCCGCCGCTGTACGGCACGCTTCTATGACTGCCTCTCGTGTATCCTTTCCCTGCGCACCGAGCTGCGCCTTTAGGAAATCCCCGTCGCGTGCCTCATCATAACGCCAGAGGAGCGTCTGCAGATCCTGCCGCAGAGGATCGCGCGTATCGCTCATATCGTAGAGATTGTGCAGTTCCTCCTTTCCAGTCTCTCCCGTAAGGATCGGAACGCCGCGTGCGCCGTCACGCACCTCTGTGCGCAGCGCTTTCCATGTCGCAGCGGGCGCATACGCCGAACCCGCTGCACGCCCGTGAAAGAACAGACCGACCTGCGCAGGGATCGGGTGACGATAGTGTTTTGCCATCGCGCCGAGAAAGTCGATGAATCTGTGCTTGTTGAAGCGCAGATCGGCATAGAACCGGTCGCGCTCCTCGATCAGTGTATGTATGCTCGTCATTCTGTCAGCCTCCTCCCCTAAAGTATAAGGGCTTACAGAATGAAAAAACTGCAAACTTTACAGCTTGCAGTTCATTGTATGTTGAGTTATCTGCCCGTGCCACGCGCAGCCGTTTGATCTTTTTCGTTGCACTTCTTGAGCGCCGGCAGAAGAATCTGCTCCCTTCTCATCGCAAGGGACTTTTTCATGTAGTCTTTGGAGATGTCCGAAAGCCCTTCTGTGCGGTCGATGAGGTCGTCGATCCGTGCGGACGCCGCCTTGATCCGTGGCACAATGCGCTGAATGGCACGACGCAGATCTTCCGGAGGACTCTTGAAGATTTCGTGATAACGAGCACGCTTTCCTTGGTAGCGATAAGCCGCGCAGATATTATATTCCATATTTTTGAATACCTTATCATCCGACAAATAAGCTGTTTTTTCTGCATCTGTGAGGAGCGGCGCAAGAGATGAGCCGCAATCATATACAGGTGCAGGGGACAGCGCGCCATTGGGGTCTTCTATAAGCCCCCAATTATCCAAGTGGCGGTCACCATTTCCGATCAGAGCATCCACAACAAACATATCCCAGAAGAAATTTTTTACCTGCACCTTGTTCTTGAAAGTCACATCCTCGTCAATAACCTTCATCACATCTTCAAGCGTCGTTTTTTTGCGCTTCTGACTGTCTGTTTCATGCAGAAAAAACTTGCTGAACTCAATCAGGCAGCCGGGCTTGTCCTGACAAAACACCTCACAGGCAACAGCAATTTTTTCCCTCTTGCTATTGGGCGGCGTTCCGCGTCCCAAAAAGGTATTTTGTGCAGGAATCCCAAGCATTTGAAAGATGTGACAGCCGATGTACTCCGAATAATGGTTATTCATATAACTCAGTGCCGTCTGCTTCGGTGCTCGATTCGGATCGGGAAACTTCACCATGTAGAGCTTTCCCTCATACTTCATTGTCCATTTACTCTCAGAGCCGCCGAAGCGGTTCGGCAGCCATTTCACATCACGCAGATCAACCATAAAGCAGCTCCCCAAAATACGTCAGCATTTCCTCACGGTCGCTTGACGAAATATCCCCTTCTTTCATGGCATATTTCGTCTCAGAATAGAGATGCTGCATTTCTAAGCTCATATAAAGCTGGTTCTTCTCCTCATACGCCCGATAAAACGCCGTCATATACTCACAAAGCACCTCGTCATAATCCGACGGGTTATACTTGTAGGTCATCTTCTCCATCATCCTCGCCTCCTGTTCCAATAAACGATTGCTGCGCCACGTCTCATTGGTAAGGTCAATCATCCGGTATCAACTCCCCGTAATAATCAAGCATAGCATCCCGTTCATCAGCAGATAGAAGGTGCTCCTTTACCGCCTGTTTCGTATCAAAGTAAATCCGTTCCCAGATACCGGAGAGGCGAAGCGCATTTCCTTCGGGAAGAGCCGCATAAAAATCCGTCATACTCTCACAAAGATAGTCCACATAGTCCGCCGGATTATATTTATACTGTATCTCCACGATCATCGCCTCCTATGCCAATTATAGCGCGAACGGGGCAAAGGAGCAACAGGGCGCGTCATTCAAACGGCACGAATCCGAGTGGCTTGCGGCGCTGGTAGCCGCTTGCCTCGACGGCTTCCTTGTCGAACGGGTCGGCGACGATGACCTTCGACCGCTCGACCTGCCGCTGGTGTTCCAGTGCCCTGTCCGTCTCCTCGCGCTGCTTGGTCGCCTTGAGTTCAGTGAGTGCAGCGAGGAGCGCGGTGCGCTTTGCATCCTCTACTGCACTGAGGGCTTCGATCTGCGCCCCGATCTGCCGAATCTCCTTCTCGCCCTGCGCGTGCGCGAGTGCGTCAAGGAGCTTCTGCATCACGGCATCGCTCTCTGCGTGGTCGCTGATCGCGAGCTGCGCTCCCTTTGCGTAGGAGGTATAGGCATCTGCGAGTACGCGCCGCTGTCCCATACTGTCACGCGGCGCGTTGTACTTCTCCTCCTTCTCGTCAAAACCGTGGAAGAGTGGACTCTGCTCCACACGCTTCCACTCCTCGATCTGCGCAATCTCGTTGGCACGATTCTGCGCGTCCTTGGTCTGCTCCGCTCCCGCTGCAAGCAGATCAGACGAAACGGACTGATGATCGACCGTCGCAATCCCGAGCTTTTCGATGATGGTCATAAGGATCGTCAGGAACTTTTCGCCGTAGAGGACGGACTTGATATCACGCGTGACATCGTAGACTGTCCCGCCCTGTGCCGCAAGATCACGCAGGGCAAACGGAGACGGTGCGCTGTCCGGCACAGAAACGGTCAGTGGATTGTAGTAGTTCGGTGGATCGTACGGCTCTGTCACGCCCGGAATGTGATGCCACGCCGATGTTACACCGATCCCGCCCGTGAGCATGGCAACGACACCGACAGCCATCAGGGAAAACTTCGCGCCCCTGCCAAGCGTTGCTCCCACGTTCTTCATACGTTCCATTGAAATGCTCCTTTCGTGAATATCTCTTTATTTTATTCAGATGTTCAACTTGAACATCTGAATATTTATCTTTTTAATTCATTAGGCGGAAGATCTTCGTTTTCATCCTCTTTCCTGTTGTCCCAAGCCGGACGTTTTAACCGCACCAATGCCCCCTCTACGGGAACTTCCGAAAATGATGCAAAATAGGCTGCTTCATACAAAGGGTAAAAAAATAACGTCAAATACCACCCCCCTACGACTCTTTCTTCCTCCGGATTGTAGCGCTCTATATATACTTCCAAAATATCACTGTCATGCAGCTCTATATTTTTTCCCGCCAAAATATAGATATTACCCTTCACTTGTTGAATATGTCCTTCGATTACCTCTTTTGCTTCCATCGTTTTGTAGTATTTGTAAAACATCCTAAGATGGTATTGCAACTCTCCCATATATTCTGCTGAAATTCCCTTTTTTAATTCCGTTAAACGTCCAAGATCATTAGTCAATGTGCCAATTATTTCTGCAGAAGCAACAAGTCTTGCATACAACTGTTTTTCTTCCCGTTTCTCCTGCCTGATTCGCATAAGACTCATAATAGCCTCCTTGTCATCTTATATGTGAATATATACCCGTTTTATTCAGATGTTCAACTTGAACATCTGAATTTATTCTTCCTATATTCATCTATCATTGCTCGTTTGTCAGACGGAAGCCCGGCTGTCCGAACTGCGTCATGATGAATTTCGACACGCGGTCGGCAAAGAACATGAACATGAGTGTTACGAGTGTGAGCTGCATGAGGAGGACGATGTTTGCCACCGCCTTGACACGCATGACCTCGCTGCTGCCGCCGCCGTCGCCGCGTTTGCCGAGCACCTCGTTCCAGTAGCGTGCCCCCTCCGCATCCCACATCCCGCCTGTCCCGCGTGTCCATGCACGCGCAGCGGCTTCGTAACTGCCAAAGTCCAGATAGTAGCCCGTGAGGACGAACTCGGCGACAAGATCCTGATTCTTCGGCGACCACGGGTATGCGGTATGCGTCGGCTCGGGCTCGGTATTGTACGCGCCGCTCTCTGTCCAGCGCGCATAGCTCGCATCCGTGTCGAGAGGGACGCTCGGCGAGGCGTTCATATAGTCGCTGCACCATTTGTCCCAGTATCCCTTATAGATTTGATACGCGCCGTAGTAGCCCTTTCCGTTGTCGCAGTGATAGTTTCCATAGTAGGATTCGACCTGCCGGATACGGCTCATGAGATCCTGCATGCTCTTGATCGGCTCGCCCGCTGCGCCCACCGCGCCGCCCGCAGACGGGCGTGCCTCGGCGACGGTGTTCTGCGTCACCAGTCCCTCGACCGCGAGCTTTTCCAGTGTTGTCTGGAGCATGAGGGAGAAGAGGCAGAAGAACATGATGTTGAGGGAGACGGCAAAGACGCCGTTCAGCCCGTTGGAGGCGTATTTTCGGACGTGTTTTTCTCCCGCAAAGGTGAAGGATGTGAACGAGAAGAGAATGACGAGATAGAACTCGATGTAGGCGATAGCGATCTGCAGTCCGATGATGCAGAAGAGGATGAAGAGCACCCCACCGAAGACGAAGCAGATGAGCGCCGTCTGCCCGTGGAAGACGAGATCCATAATGCCCTCGATCTTCATTGCCTCGTTGATGACGGGTGCGATGATGGACACACCCTTCTGGACGATCTGTGTCGGATCGGAAAGAGCCTCCTGCGATGCCTGTACGCCCTCCATGCCATGTCCGCCCGCAAGCCCGCCGAGGACGGGAAGCCCCGAGAGGGAGAGATTGCCCACCACATCACTCCACCCGAAGAGGAGGAAGAGGCAGAGCGCATAGAAGAGGCTGCGCCGGATGATCCACGTCATGAGCGGTTCCCGATCATCCGCCGAGGCGGTCACCTTTGTCATCGCACCGAGCGCAAGATCAATCGTGATGAGGACGAAGAAGATGGAGGCGATGTACTCGCGCACGAGGGAGATGCCCTTGCGTGCGAGATTGACGGTCTTTTCAACCACGTCATAGATGGGCTTTGCAAAGTCGTTGGCTACGACGAAGTCCACTAGGCTGCCGTGAGAATCCGTATGCGCGTGCCCGTCGACGTTGCCGCCGCCCTGCGCTTTCTCAAGTTCGAGCAGCCCCGGGACATACAACCCCGGATCGACCGGCGAATTGCCATCCGGACGCACCTCGAAATGGCAGTGCGGTCCCGTGGAGTTGCCCGTCGATCCCGCCTTTGCGATGAGCTGTCCCTGCTGCACTGCCTGTCCTTCGCTGACGACGACGCTGCTGTTGTGCCCGTAGAGCGTTGTGAGATCGCCGCCGTGGTTGATGATGACGGTGTTGCCGTAGCCGTCGAGCCAACCTGCCATCGTCACCGTTCCCGCCGCTGCGGCAACGATATCGTCGCCCTTGTCTGCGTCAAGATCGACACCCGCATGATAGCTTTCCTTGCCTGAAATCGGGTGGATGCGCCAGCCCTGCGGAGATGTGACCACCATATAGGACTGACCGTCCTTCATCACGGGGCAGATCATTGCACCGCGCATCATGCCCTTCTTGCCCTCGCGGTCAAGTGCGCCCGTATCCTCGGTGTAGGCAAACGCCGACACCGCAGAGAGGACGAGCTGAACCAGTACGAGGAGAAGGACGAATATGCTGCGCTTCATGCACAGTGCTCCTTTCCGAAATTGACAAGCAAACGGCAATACGATAAAATCAATGTAACAGTTGGATGACAGAGAAGGAGGAGATTGCTATGGGACTGTTCTGGGGAAAGAAACAGGCAGCAACACCGCCCGCAGCCGAGGAAGTCATGCCCGTCGAAGAGCCCTCGCGCTATGACAATCTAAGCCGCGAAGAAAAAGAAGCCATGATGCTCGATACCATCTATGAAATGGCAAAGACGATTGAGCGGCTGAACAAAAAGATTGAGCGTCTGGAAGGAGATATCCAACAAATCAAAGAGGATGCTTCACAAGCACATTACTGGGCATACCGGGCAAGCTAAACGCACAATGTGCAAAGAAGGACAGCAACAACGGCTGCCCTTCTTTTTTATGGCGTACTGCCGTTGTTGCCCTGATTGCCCGAAGATGTATTCGCGCCGCCTCCGGATGTTCCGGCTGCGCCGCCGCTGCCCGAATTCGGCGGAGGCGTGGGACTTGCACCGCCTCCGGATGTTCCGGCTGCGCCGCCGCTGCCCGGATTCATCGGAGGTGCAGGATTCGCCCCACCTCCGGTACCACCACTGCCCGGATTCATCGGGGGCGCAGGACTTGCACCGCTTCCGGCAGCGCCGCCGCCCGAATTCCCTGCAGGGGCACCCGTACCGCCTCCGGAACTGCCAGTTCCTCCTGCTGCGCTTTTCTTCTGCTTGTCTATTGTTTCTCTAATATCTCTTTGAAGAGCGCTGCTCGTATCTTTAAGCGTTTCATGAAACGACTTCATCGCCCCTCTGTACGCTTGCACAGGGCTGCGGCTGTACGCATAGTTGCGCCCAAGCTGCGTCAGTGTGCCGCGAAGCCCCTCCTGTCCCTTTGCTGTCGCTGCGGTTTTTGCCGCTGCATACTGCCCCGCAAGTGCCGCACCGCCCGTAACGGCTGCTCTGCCCGCAGAGGCGACTGTGCCCCCCGCGCCCCGTGCCATATCGACCATGCTGCTGCCGCCGAGCTGCGGGGAGCCGCTGAGAAGTCCCGTGACGAGCGCGGGGATCTTCTTCGTGAGGAAGTAGATGATGGCACAGGCAAGAATCGCCTGTAGGATGATGGCGACATCCGAGCCGAAGCCCTTCGAGCTTTGAAAGTCCTTTGTAAAGCTCTCGATGAACGGGACTGCCATGCTGCTGATGAACGCAATGACACAGATTTTGATTGCGAGGTTGAACATCGCGCCGATCGCCTTCTCCGTGAGAAATGCGAATTTCTCCGTGACGCCAAAGGCAAGGAGCGGTATGGTGAGCAGTGCCATGGTATAGAACTCGATGCGTGCCATGAACATCTCAAGCGCGGTCATAAAGAGGCAGTAGACGATGGCGACCAGTCCGCACACGGAGATGAGCAGGATGCCGAGGCTTGCAAAGCTTGCTTCCCCCCAGATCGCATTGACCATGTCGATGGAGAACTTCACGATCTGGTCGCAGTTGTTGCCGACGATGTTGCTCGCACTCGCCGCATTGTTTCCGCCCGCCTTGTAGCCGAGCATTTCAAAGCCGTCCGAGAGTGCCCCCATGAGGCTGATCCAGTTGACCATGAGGAACATATAGAATCCGGTCTTGAGCGTCATCTGGATCATATACTGTATTTTGTCGCCCGAGGCGAACTTCATCGTGATCTCCCATGTCGCCTGTATGATGGCAAGGACGACAAGGAGCTTGAGGCAGTACGGCAGGATGTTCGCCGCGCCGGGCGTGATGATATGCTGCGTGTAGTTGTCCATGAACTTGCCGAGGATGTTCCACTCGCTCGATGTTTTCGCAAGTTCCGGCTGAAAGTAGGTGACGGCATTCGTCGTCGCGGCGTATTTGTCGGCAAAGTCCCAGAAGCCCACGTCAAACATGAATGCCCCGAAGTTCACGGCAAGTCCCGCGCCAAGCATGACCTGCCACATGAACTTTTTGCCGTCCTCGAGTCCGAACGTGATCATCATGCCCGAGATCACGGTCATCATGATCAGGACGATGTTCATCGCCGTGACGATGCCGCCCGCAATCTCACGGAGCTTTGTGTCAAATGTGCCGCCGAGTCCCGTCCCTGCATTGATGATCTCGGTGTTTCCAAACGCAAGCACCGTATCCGGCAGCGCAAGAACGAGGACGGCAAGCAGCACAGCGGGAAGGTACTTTGTCATAGTGACTCCCTTCTAAAGGTGAATATCTCTCTAAAGTCATTCAGATGTTCAACTTGAACATCTGAATTTTTTCGTCTATATTCACTTACTTCCCTACAAAGGTCTTGAGGCTCTCCTTGCTCGCTTCCTCGCGCCGCTCGATGATTGCCCGCTCACGATTGGCGACGTAGGCTTCCTCTGCCTGCATGGCGAGGAGGTTGGCAAGGAGTTCGTTGGTGTTGCGGTTCATGTAGTAGTTGGCTGCGGCGATCTGGATACCGGACTGGAGGAGCTGCTGCTCGCCCTCGGCACTGTTCGACGCCTCTACTGCTTGCTGCACGCCCTTGTTCAGGGTTTCGCTCGCACGCTGCGCGTTCTGTGCGCTCTTTGCCGCGTCCTGATAGCTTGCATCCAGTATGCGATGATTCTTGACGCTCTCGTGGTAGGGATCGACGAGGCTGCTGTCCGTATTCAGGACGGACTCGATTGACCCGATCTCGTCCATGAGGACGGATTGTACGCTGGTATGCTGGTTGAGTATGCCGGTAGCAAGCCCCTCACTGCGAAGCTGGTCGGGCGTCTTGCTGAAGTTGCCCTCCTTCATCTGAATCTGGACGTTCGTATGCTTTTGCAGGAAGTCAGCGATGATCTTCAGGTCGAGTTTCTTCGCGTCGAGCAGTTTGAACGCGAGTTCCTGCTGCTCGGTAGTGAGGATTTCGGCGGTGGTGATCGCCGTCTTGACTGCCTCGGCGATGTTCTTCTCGTCGATAACGAAGATGGCTGCGTCCGCAGGACGATGGGAGATTGCCATTGCGCCGAATGGGACGGTAACGCCGAGGAGGCAGCCGATGAGGACGGCTGTCTGTAGTCGTTTGCTGTTCATGGTGCTCTTCCTTTCCTGTGTCAGTTGTCAGGGCTGAGGCTGCGGGCGCGTGCCCGTTCCTCCTGCCGCTCCTCTGCCCCCGTCTGCCGCTCCTGCCCCTTCCCATCGCGCCCTGCGCGGGCATCCTTGTCGGCGCGCAGGAGGTCTTTCAGGTCGTCCCGCGTCGCTTTCTTGTCCCTGATGAGCTGCTGCGTGAGGAGCGTGCACGCGGCAGGATAGTCCATGTCAACGCTCTTTCCCTGCGTATGCAGCAGACGATCATAGGCGAGGAGGCGGCGGCGATAGAGGTCATACGCGCTGATGTAGGCTTTCTTCGCGTCGTTCAGATAGGGTTTCTTCCCCTGCCCTTTGCGGTGCAGTACGCCGTCGATGTAGGCTTCCCTGTCCCGTGCGGGTGCAAGAAGAAAGGGGGAATGCCGCCGCATGGCTGCGGCAAGCTCGTCTTTTGCAAAGTCCTCTGCAACGAGTTCTGCAATCGTCCGCTCCTCTGCCGTATCGTCCAGAAGTCCCTCGTAGGCGCTTTGCCGCGCCTCGCGCAGCATGGAGGCGTAGAGTTCGTCCACGTTCTCCGCACATTCTATGCCGGGAGCATTGCTGAGACGATCATACGCAGATTTCATCTGCAACGCTTCTGCGACGAGTTTGTCCGCATACGCCTGTTGCTCCTCATCATCCCCCGCATAGCGGCTTTCCTCGAGAAGGACGCTCTGCATGGTGTAGGCGGAATATCCTTCCTCCCCGATGAGTTTTGCCGTGATGCGTCCTTCGGCATACGGTATGCTGTTCGGATTCTCCCGCACGTCGCTGTCCTGCGCTGCCCAAAGGCGCTGCATTTCCTCCGCGAAATGCGCCTTGGCGTGTGGACGTTCGCGTGCGCTGCGCTGCTGCTCACGCTCCATCAGTGTGGTCAGCACGTCGCTTTCAAAGCGGTTGCGCTCCTTTTCCTCCCCTAGAAGGTGACGAAACAGGCTGTGTCCGAAATAGGCTTCCTGTACGTCGCCGGGGGCGTGTCCCACGCGCAGAAGTCCCGCAAGTGCACGCACGTCCTGTTCGCGCAGGTGTGCGGCGCTTTCCTCGATGCGTGCAGGGTAGGCGCGTTCAAAGACGGCTGCGGGGGACGGGAGTGCTGCGTCTCCCTCCTCCTCTGTGGTGGGAAGTATGCTTTCAAAGTAGTGATTGCGTGCATCCAGCCCCTCGCCTTTCGGGTAACGGCTGCGGGCACTGAGGGCTTCCTGCAGCTGCGTCCTGCCATAGCCCTGCCGCGTCATATCCCGCAGCAGTCCCGCCTCGATGTGGCGAATGATGGCAATATGGTCGATCTTGGCATGGTGCTCCGTATATGCTGCACGCGCTTGCTGTAATGCTTCGCTGCTCATGATTTCAGCGCTTTCCATACGCCTTTGAGCGTATCCGTGACGGTCGCGTCCTCTGCGAAGGGTTTGCCCAAGGCTTCCGTATCCAGCGGTACTTCGCCGCGCTCCTTACGGATTTTGTTCAGTTCCTTTTCGAGGACGTTCATGCGCATCTCCACACGGTTGACGCGAATGGCAAAGTAACAGATCATGATGCAGCAGAGGACAATAATCGGTTCGATCATAATGTATGCGCCGCCTCCTTCGGATAATCCGGAAGTTCGAGTTCGTTCTCCTCCATCCAGTGCGTATTGAAGTCCTCCTGCCCCCAGCGGTCAAGAATGCGCTGACATTTGGTCAGTGCGACCTTGTCCACAGAGACGTACGAGAGTGTGAAGGGGCAGTGTTCCAGCGCGAGGTTGTAGAGCCGTGAGCCGCGTGCCGAGTCGTAATAGTATTCGCGTTTCGGCTGTGCGTGTGCAAGCAGCTGGATCTGCCGGCTGTTGAGACCGAACGCACGATAGAGTTTGCTGCGGGATTCGGTGAGCGCACCCTCATCGGGCAGGAAGATCCGCGATTTGCACGAGGAGAGGACGGTGTCAAAGATGGGCGACTTCGCCACGTCGTCAAGGGACTGCGTGGCAAAGAGTACGGACGTATTGTATTTACGCAGCGTCTTCAGCCACTCCTTGATCTTCTCGGCAAACATGGGATTCTCGAAGAATACCCAGCACTCATCAAGCACGATGAGGGTCGGTCCCGCCTCTGCACTCGTGACGCTTTTCACCACTTCTTCAATGCGATGAAAGATATACATGAGGGTTGTGCCGACGATGCGCTTGGAGTTCATCAGTGTTTCCATCTCAAAGCTCTGCCAGCTTGTGATGGACAGATGATCTTCCTCGCTGTCAAAGATTTCTCCGTACTCGCCCTTATTGCCCTGATTGTCCTCCAAGGCGAGCGGATAGAACGCCTCCTTGAGTCTGCGCGATTGGAGGAAGGAGATAAAGCTGGTGATGGTGCGGAATTCCTGCTTTGTCCCCGCAAGGGTGGCAAGCGAGTCGCGGATGAGTGTCTTGTCCTCCGGCGATACCTCGATCCCCTCTTCCCGCAGATAGTCGGTCAGCCATTCCTGCGCCCATTGGCGTTCGCTCTCATCATCGACGTGGGCGAGCGGCTGAAAGGAGAGTTCTTTGGCATCTCTGCCGATGTCGTAGAACTTCCCGCCGACGCCCATGGTGAGGACTTTGGAGCTTGCGCCCTTGTCAAAGATGATGACGCGGGCGTTGCGGTATTTCCGAAATGCACCCTCAATGCAGTTGAGATGGACGGATTTGCCCGCACCGGTCGGTCCGATCATGAGGGTGTGCCCGAGGTCGCGAATGTGGAGATTCAGGCGATACGGAGACGATCCTGCCGTCTGCGCATAAAGGAGAGGCGGACCATCCAGATGGTCGTTCCACTCCGCCCCTGCCCATGCCGACGGCAGGGGGATCATGTGCACGAGGTTGCCGGTAGAGATCATGGGACGGCGTATGTTGTGTCCGATCATGCCGGGGATGCTGCCCATCCATGCGTCCACGGCGTTAAAGTCCTCGATCTTTGCCCGAAGTCCCCGTTCGATGAAGATTTGACGAATGAGCTTTGCCTTGTCCTCGACGCGGGTACGGGACTCGTCCATGACGACGACGGCGATGGAGGTGTAGATAAATGAGATGTGATCGCCCTCCACGGCGTTTGTCGCGTCGCGCACCTCGGCAAGGCGGTCAACGGCAATGTCATCGACGTTCTCGGCGTTCACTGCGCCCTCACGGATCACTGCGTCGCCGATGGTGCTGGTGATGGATTGCAGTTTCCCTTTCCACTGCCGTTTGAGCCTGTCCAATTCGTCTAATACGTCCGTCTTGGAGAGGCAGTAAGCACGCGTCACCCACCGATAGGAGAAATCCAGACGGTTCAGTTCATCAAAGAAGCCGAAGACGGTTTCCTTGCTGTAGGTGATTGGCACGATGACGCGCATGTGCTTCCTGCCGACCTGCGGTTCAAGTCCGCCGTAAAGCGGCGTATCATAGAGATATTTGTCGATGAAGAAGCGATTTCCCGGATATTTGAGCGGTCGGTGGTTGTCCGAGACGGTGGAGTGCAGATAGGTGAGCAGTCCGTCCTCGTCCAAAAAGTCCACGGAGATTCGCAGCCCTTGGAACATATCGTAGAGTTTTTCAATCTGTTCGGCAAAGTGGGCAAGGATGTCCTCCGCCTTGGTTACCTTCTTCTCGCGCCCTTCAACGATGAGTTCTTTGATCTGCTCCTGTCGGTCTTTGGGCGGCAGGAAGTACAGTGTCCCGTAAAAGGTGGATTCGTAGTAGATTCCGGAGGAGAACAGCTTGCAGCGTTCGGCATCCATGCCGCGCGTCACAGGATCGGGGAAATAATCCGTCGCCGCGTATGCGGTCGATGGCGTACGCTGCGACTCAAAGTAGAGGACATAGTTGGTCTTGAGTCCTGCGAGTGCCTGATGGAGGCGGTTCGTAATGACCGCCAGTTCTTCCTCCACGGAGGAATCGAGATCCGGACCTCGATACTTCCACGTCGCCTGCAGAGAGCCGTCCTTGTTGATACAGACAGCAACGCGATATCCTTTCACATGAATCCTGGTAAATTTGCCAAATGGCATGGCATCCGAAAGACGGTGTACTTTGCGCTTAAACAGGTTCAGCTGGTACAATTTCTTCCTCCTCTCCGATCACTTCTTCCGGCACTTCGCTTTCCTCCTCCTCATCCGTCTGTGCGGGCTGCTCTACATTGAGCAAGTCCTCAAGCGCTGCAAAGCCGCACAGCGGCGGTACAAGCCCCGCCGTGAACATCCCCGGCAGACTGCCCCACCAGAGGTCTTTGGCGTTGTAGTCCTCGATGACGTAGGGAAGCGCGCGTGCATACATGAGGCGGTGAAGGTACGATGCGACGGGATCAAACTCCTCTTTGGGGATCAGCAGGATGATTTCGTTCGTATAGTACCCATTCAGACGCCCAAGCCCGCCCTCGGTAAGCAGTTCCTTGATGTAACGGCGCGACGGACACCATTTCCCCGTATAGCTGCGCAGCTCTTTTTCCGCTTCTTTTTTTCCGAACAGGAGCAGTCGCTGCGTGTGACGGCAGGGAATGCGGTGCCCTGCAAAACTCTGCCACAGTTCCTCATAAATATCTGCCTGTGCGCCATAAAGCGCCGGCAGACTCAGCAGCAGGAATATCTCATCCCCCAGTCGCACATGGTTCTCCGTGAAGTTCAGCGGCAGCCTGTCCGTTAGGTACAGATCCAAGTCAATCGGCGGATCGGGCATTTCCATGCGCCGCTTCCCCATCGTAAGGGTAAAGCAGAGATAATCGACAATCTCCTGATAAGAGAGAAGGTGCGCCTGTGCCTCGGCAGGAAAGAATGCGGCAAGGGTTTGGAGGAAGCCCGCAAGCGTTTCCTCCAATGCCTCAATCGTGATCTTTTCCCCCGTAAGTGTGTTCCTTACTTTGCCGTCCATGCTGCGAAACGGCATCCATGAGACGGTCAGGTACGAGCGGCGCACGCCGCTGTGCTCCTGCTGCTCCTCCACCCATATACTCCATCCGCTTTGCAAGACGGGGAGTGCAATCCGCTGCGTCTCCTCCTCCATTCGATACGGCTGGTACGTGATGATCCCGAGTACGCTGTCATCCTTGCAGCGCAGGATATTGGGGTGCGTGATCCCGCCCCACGAGAGATGTTCCGCCGCACTCTTATTTTGCAGCTTATATTCCTTCCAAGACATTGTGTGCCCTTCCCTTATCACTTAGGTTGAGTAGTAGTCGTGCTTATAGGTGTAGACCATGAAGCAGTCAAAGAACTGGGCATCGTCCTGTGAGAAGTACCGAAAGGCAAAATGCACGATCACATTCAGCGTGAGGAGATACCAGTAGCTCAGACCAAGCGTCAGGACCATAAAGATCGCTGCGCCCGAATTGTAGATGATGCAGCTGCGCGGTACGCCCATGAAGAGAATATACTCCGTCAGGGAGCGATAGAGCGGCAGATGCGTCCATGAAATCGTATTTTGCTGTGTCTGCTGCTCCTCCATGTGCCCCTCCCCCTTTCCGGATTAAAACAGGCAGCCTGTGGTGAGCCCTGTGCCAATCACAGACTGCATGAAGCTGCCCGCACCCATTGCAACTGCGCCGCCACCCGCAGCCTTGACACCGCGCATCATGACCTGCTGCTCCCACCCCATCGCCCAAGACATACCGGCGAGTGCGACGCCACATCCTGTGACAAGAATGGGGATCGGACCCGTAAGCGCGTTGGTAACGGTCTGAAGCGGCTTATCCAGCGGCGTGATGCCGACTGTGTTAGAGCTTTGCCCTGCCGCCGCTGCACCGCTTGTATCCCCGCTCGAGGCAAAGGCGATTGCCGCCGGAAGCATCATGATGGTAAGCTGGAGCACGACGGGGGCACTTGCCTTGAGAAACGACTTGACCTGTGCCTTGGTGATGTTGACGTTGAACTTTTTCATGATGAAAAACCTCCTGTAAGATAGATAAAAACACATAAAATAATTATAAGGGCTTGCAGAATTAAAAAACTGCAAACTTTTCGGCAAACGAAAGTTTTTTTACCAGGATTTTATGTCCTTCTGTTCCTGTTCCTGTTCCTGTTGCCCCACGCGTGCGCTCCCCGCTGCGGATTTCGCGATGCGTGCAGCCGCGTTTTGCCGAAGATCGGTATTGGGCAGGTTCCGAATGTCGGGCGCGTGCTTTTGCAGCGCGGCCGCGATTTCCTTTTCACCGAATCCCTGCTCCGCCAGCTTTTTCGCCGTGCGCACGGTATACACCGGATTCCACTTTTTGTGCTGCGCCAGAAGTGTCTCCTTTTCCGCGAGAAAACTGCGCTCGGTGGAGGACTGCGTCGCTGTCTGCTCCAAAGAACGCTGCTCCGGCACACTGATGAGTTTCGCCATGACAGCCTCGACTTCGGCACTCGCCCGACCGCCGCTGTCCGTGAAGCCGTGGTAGACAGCGCGAAGAAATTTCTTCCCTTTTTCAAAAATAGCTGCGAGTCTGCCCGTTGGCGCTTTGCCCTCCTTGATATAGACCTCAAATCCGCGCGCAAAGCGTTCGTGTTTCCATTCCTCGATGAGAGATTTCTCCTCTTGGACATTTCCGTTTTTCCGCGCGCTCAGGATCGCCGCTTCGCGTGCGGAGAACTCCTTTTCCCACGGTGTACCCCTGTATTCATCGGCTGCCCCCTCATGCCATGCTGCCCATTTCTCAACAGCGGCAAGATCCTGGAAGGTCTCCACGTCGCGCGGCGCAAGACGTTCCATATCGTTGTAAAAGACGTGCGCCATTTCATGCAGGAAGGTGCTTTCGTCTGCTGCCTCAAAAAGGGAAACGAGGCGGCTTCCTTCGTTCAGGACAGAAAACTGCCCTTGCACCTGCGCTTCCTTGTGTTGGTATCGCGCCACTATGTCCGGTTCTGTATAATACACGATAATAGGCTCATTCCAGTTGCAGACTTCTCTTCCCATGATTCCATATTCATAGAGCTGTTCCGATGCCAGCTTATGTATTTCATCGGTGATTTCCTCTTTGCCGTGCGCTGCCTGAATCTCAGAAAGGATGCGACCATAGATGGCTTCACCGTTCATCGTCTGCAAGATTTCCCCCGCGTTCGCTTTGCCATGCTTCACGCTGCTCCAATTCTCTGCGATTTCAAGGAGGCTTTGCTGCACCAACGGATGCTGCTCTTGAAATGGAAGCGCATCGCGCAAAATACTGTCACCAACGATATCGACCATATATAAGGCTTTTGTCCGATACGCTTCCGCAAGCTCTCGGTTGAGCGCAAGGTATATGCCGTATCCATTCGCTGAGCCATTTTTTGCCGAACCAACGGCATCCATAGAGAACTCATCAAAAATTGCGTCCGATCCATGCCATGCAATCTGACAGTAAGAATTGCCGTCGGTATCCTTGACACCGGAGAGCATTTCGCGTATACTGATTTCATAAAGGCTTCCCGCCGTCCCTATCACAGGTGAGATTCCTGCTAGGGGGCGAGGGGTCTTTTTTTCTATGATTACATCATATAGGTTGACATCTGTCGGATTCAAAGTAACTGCGCCGTTCTGTTCCTCTGCAACGAGGCGGACAGTACGCATTTTTCCATTTGCCTGTACGGGTACATAAAACCGATGATACGCACGCACATTTGGTTTTTTCGCTGTTTTTCGATTGGGAATGCTCTCTATGAGAACTGCATTTTTCAAGAGACTGTCAATCGAAAAAATGCTTGCCTCTCTCACCTTTCTTTCCGAAGCGGTCGCTCTCTTGTTGCTCGAATAGGTAATATGCCGTACATCTTTCGGCAAAATGCTGAATACCGCCTGTCCGTCCGCAGACAATGCTGTGTTCTGCTGTTTCACCAATCCGCGAATAAAGTTCAACACATCCTTGTTCGACAATTTCTTTTGCGGCAGCGCAGCCGATATGTCCACGACTGGAACCATATCATTGAGATCGACACCTGCCCTTAGTGCATTGAGCGCTCCTTCCCGTACCTCGCCTTTCGCATCAATGACGACGCTGTTATAATAATCCAGTGCCGTGACTGTTCTTCCCGCTGCGCGTGATTCGCGCTCTGCCCATGCGGTTGCGTGCAGGGCGAAGAGTGCCGCGCCCACACTTGCCGCCGCAGCAACTTTTTCATTTCCCGCAGCAAGCTCCTGTCGCACTCTTTGATAAACGGCTGCGCCGTCTTCCCCTAAAAGCTCTTGAAGACTGTCCCCCATAGCACTCACCTCCTAAATCCGTGTTAATATTTTGTGTTCAACTATTGACGGCGATGGGGCTGCCCTGTATACTAAAAATAATTGAGAAATTGCTTGCGACACCACGGCTTAGTTCGTGTAACGCGTGAGAATTTCTCTGCGACCACGCTTTCCGGCTGCCATGGGGAATTGGACCCCGGCGGGAGTCGGAAAGCCGTGGTCTTTTATATTTTCATCAATCTGCAACCGTATCCAGTCGATGTGTGATGTACTCGTGCCGCTCGCGATCCCAGCCGTCGATGGACAGAACTTCCTCGACACCGCGCGAAACGGCGCGCTTTGCGATGTAGATCACAACGTCGATGGCGCGTGCGATGCCCGCTTGCTGCGCCGAGATGGAGACGCGGCTGACGAGGTCTTCCAGTCGGAAGAGTGTATCGGTCGCGCTGTCACTGTGTACGGTGGAGCAGCCGCCTCTGTGTCCCGTTGACCATGCGTCGATCAGGGTAAGTGCCTCCTTGCCGCGTATCTCGCCGACGACGATGCGGTTCGGTGAGAGGCGCAGCGTCTTGCGGAGCAGATTATCCATGTCCACACTGTCCGTGGTATTGAGGGCAACAAAGTTCTCTGCGCTGCATTTGAGTTCCCTTGTGTCCTCGATGGTAACGATGCGCTCGTCCAGTTTGGAGATTTCGGCGAGCACAGCGTTGACGAGTGTGGTCTTGCCTGATCCCGTGCCGCCCGCGACGATGATGTTTTTCTTCCCGTGAATCGCTTCCAGAATCACCTCACGCTGACGCTCACTCATGGTGCCCTGTGCCACATATTCATCCAGCGTGAGGATTTTCTTTGCGTGTTTTCGGATGTTGAAGCTGGGTGCTTCGACAATCATCGGCAATAGCCCTTGAAAGCGACAGTTGGCAAAAAGCCGCGACTCCGGGATATGGGCTTGCAGCGCAGGATCATTCTTTACGTCAATGACCTGTCCCGCAAGATCGGCGACGGCATAGATGATGCGCTTGGTGTCCTCTGCCTCCATCACAACGCCCGTATCCTGAAACCCCTTGTCGAATGTGTCAATCCAGAGCTTTCCATCCGGATTGACAATGACCTCGGTCACGTTGTCATCGTGCATGTAGTGCATGATGCTGCGCCCCATGTTGTGCTCCAGCATTTGCAGGTGGCGCTCATAAACTTTGTCCTCACGTTCCATCGTGTTCTCCTCTCCTCTTTGCAAGAAGCAGCTTCTTTTTCTGTTCAAAGGTCATCTCTTCCGCGTCTTGGGGCTGTGTGTCTTCGTCCCTGGCTGCATTTGCAGTGGCTTCATCCCACGTTTCATCTTGTCCGCAAGGCGCGGCACTTTCTTCGGCTGCCGGTTCATCGTATTCCTCCAATCGCGTCGGCATCTCCTCTATGGGCGCGGGCGCAGCCGGGAGTGCCGCTGCGCGTGCCTCCTGTACTTCGCGCAGCCGTGCCTCGGCAGCTGCACGATCCGCTCGATGGACGGCAAAGAGTTGGGCGTAGGATTTGACCTCCGTACGCAGGTCGCTGAAGGTCGGCGGTGGTGTCTTGGTGCGGTCGGTGAAGAATTTCTGCTTGAAATAAAAGAGTTTTTTTCCGTAGATCGGTCGGAAGCCCGCAACAAAGACGAGTTCACGGTCGGCGGGCATACGCCGCACCTCGTCCGGTGTCATGAGTTTACGCGCCATCTGCGAGGTCGATGTTGATCCCTCAAACATCTTCCCGTTTGAGGACTTGGAATAGGAGTATATGGTCTGATCCCCGAGGGTGTCAGAAAGGGTCTTTGCCGTTCCGCCGCCGTCTTCCAAGGTCGGCGTGAAGTAGATCTGCACATGGCAGTTGCCGGGGATGGCGTTGTCCTTGGTGTAGATCTTATTGAGCTGTCCCATACTCTGCGCAACAATGCAGATTTTGACACCGTAGCCCGCACAGATCGCAAGTGTCTTTTCGATGGACTCGAGTTTTCCGAGCTGCGGAAACTCGTCGAGCATAAGAAGAAGACGCTGTTTTTTCTGCTTCTTTTCTCCATCTGCCGCGAATTTCATATCACGGACGAGCTTGGAGAGCATGGTGTTGACGAAAAGGCGCAGGATCGGGCGCAGCTTGTCAATGTCATTGGGTTGGAGCACGAGATAGAGCGATACCTCCTGCGATGGATCGAGCAGATCGCGCAGCGAGAAATCCGATACTGCCGTATTGGCTTTTACAAGAGGGTCTTGATAGACTGCCATCGAGGTCTGCGCGGTCTGCATGATGGAGGCGCGTGTCTGCTCCGCACCGTTATACATATTGGCGGCGGCTTCGGCGACCTTCGGGTGCACGAGGAGTTTGTACCACGGGGAAGTCACATCCTGCCCGCTGATCATCTGGTCGATGTCCTGCTTCTGTGTGCATTCGGACAAATCGGGCGCGTTAAAATCAATCGTTTCTCCCGCCTCCTCCGCAGCGATGATCGCCTCGCGCAAAAGTTCCAGATTGCTCTTGGGCGGCTTTGCGTGTCTGCCCTCCTGCAAGGCTTCCTCGTACACCTTTGCCTGTACCTCGTTCGCTGCAACCGCTTCGGCGAAACGCGGCAGGACTTCCCTATAGGTGCGAAAATCCTCCACATACTCGCCGTAAATCTCTTTGAGCATATTTTTCTTGCCGTTCTGCTCCAAAAACTCCTCCTTGGAGATGTGCGGATAGATTTTCATGGATGCAAAGAGCTTGTCCGTGCTCATGCCGGGCGAGGAGAGAAAGCTCATCACGTCGGACGGACATGGAAGGAGGCGCTTCTCCTGATAGTGCTTGTAGAGGAGATGCAGGATAACACCGTTGATGAGGGCTGCGGCAGAGTTCTCCCAGAAGGGATCTTTGCTGCCTCCGTCCCCTGTTTTGACCATCATCTCCGAGATGGTCGAAACATCGGTAAGCTCCTCGAAGGACTGAAAGTCGATTTCTGCGAACGGGTTCCACTTTGCCGCAGAGCCGTCCTTGCAGAGCGGCTCAAATTTCATGACCTTCTGCCCAAAGTGCTTTTTGCGCCATCCTGCGGTAAAGTTCCAAAGTTCCGCTTTGGGGTCGAAGAAGAATATGCTGTGCTTCCAGCAGATTCCGGTCGGGATCATGTTGCAGACACCCTTGCCGCTGCGCGTCGGCGCAACGAGCAGGATGTGCTCCGGACCGTTATGCAGCATGAGTTTTTCGCTAAAAGGGTTGATTCCGACGACGAATCCGTTTTCGCGGATCGCAAGCCCCGCCTCTTTGATGTCCTTTTCCTTTGCGAAATCTGCCGTGCCGTGGCTGGTCATGCGCTGACGGCTTTTGTGGAATTGGTAGATCACAAGTCCGCCGACAAGATAGACAATCCACGGCAGAAACGCATATTGCGCGAGGGTGCGCGGAATCGCTGCGGCGATTTGCGGATCATCTCTCCACGTCCGATGTGCAAACGGCTGATAAATATGCCCGGCGATCTCGCCGGGCAGGAGTGGACTGTATTCGAGATGATCGGCGATTGCCTGTGTTGTGAGCCACTGCGCCGCAACATAGGTGATCCCCGCGAGCAAGAGGCAGAGGAAAAGGGTTTTGTTCTGTTCTTTCTTTTCCTGCTCGTTCATATTATCCTCCGAATGAGATGGGCTGTGTCACATAGACATGGAAGGTGTAGCCGGGTTCGATGGTGATGGTCGGACGTGTCGAGGTGCTGTCACGAACGATCTGCGAAACAGAGTTCAGAACGTTGCTCATCGCCCCCTGCATCATGAGCTGACCGCCCGTGAAGCTGTTCTGAGAAGAGGAGTCGCCGCTTGCATACGAGCCGAGCGCGGCAATGGCACTGGTGAGAAGCCCCGCACTGAACGCACGATCCAGATGGCGATGTACCTTGCCGGTAATGCCGTTATATCCACTGTCATCCACGGCGACCATGCTGCCGCCGATGTTGTAGGCTGCCCCGCTCGGCAAAATCATCGTTGCAAAGGAGATGGCAATGCGCCCGTTTGCCGCGCCCTCGCTTTGATACGTCCCAATGAGGCGTGTCCCCGACGGGATGAGGAGGTTCGTCTCGGTTGCGCTGTCATAGACATCGCGGCTGATCTGTGCGATAACCTGTCCCGGTGTATCGGTGTTGATGCCAGAGAACAGCATCGCAGGGATCATTGTACCGACCTGAAGGATGTAGGGACTGTTTGTATCATACGAGGCGCGTGCTGCCGTTTGGACGGTGTTGCTGTCCGATGTGTCTCCCGCAGCAGTACTTTCCGTTGCTGCCGTATCAGCCCCTGCTCCACCGCCAAGTGCAAACGCGATTGCTGAGCGGTAACGTGTTTCAAGTTCCTTTTCTGCACGTTCCTCCGTGGATTCTTCACGCGCTCCTGCTCCCGCAGCCACGGGGGCAGGTGGGATATTGGGGTGTGGTATCGGATAGGCTGCGTCCGGGGCTGCGGACGGAAGGCTTGGTGTTGGAATCTGCTGAACGGTGACAGCACCCGGCGGGTTTGCCGCTCCACTTCCTGCGGGTCTGCTGCCGTCTGCACCCGGTGCTGCCTGTGCATTTGCCGTTTTGGCGCGCCCTGCATCCAATGTTTTGAGATCGGCATAGGAAAGTTCTTTTCGATCCTCATTGGTATGTGCCGGTTCACGTGTCTCTGGCGCAAGTCTCTGTGCGGGGATGCGCGCGGGCTGATCAGTCGGTGTGTCCGGCTTTGAGATGTAGTAGCTTCCGATGAAGACGAGAACGCCAAAGGCGATAATGCCGCCGATGATCTTCTTGCGGATTCCGTATACATTACGGTGCTGTCCGCTGTTCATCTTTACATCGCCGGGATTTTCCTGCGTCTCATCCTCGATCTCAAGATCCGTATCGTCCTCATCTGGTCGCTTACGCCTGTTCCGGCTGAAAAAGGTTTTGAAATCGGCAAGATATTTGCCGATGCTTTGCGGGTTGAATCCTGCCATGCCGTCACCCCTTATGCGTGATCGTCACCATGCTGCGGTCGGAAACGCGCAGCTGTGCCTTGTCAAATGGAAGATCGACGATGTAGTAGCCGTCGCGCGTGTGATAATTCACGAGCGTCATGGTATTCTTGCCGCGCTCGGTCACAAAGAGCGGTACTTGCTGCTTGGGCAGGGTCTTATATTTCAAATAGGTTCGTGTGCCATCAGAAAACACCATGTCAGGCACATAGTCTTTCGCTTCGCCTTTCGTCTTCACCTGAAAGGAAAAGTCGAGATTTTCAACGCTCGTCGCATTCACGCTGCCCGTGCGCAAACGATCTTCCTGCTCATGGCGACGCATCATGTCCGCATGGTCTTCTGTCCCGTACGTCCAATAGACCATCGGATTGTACCAGTCACTTGCGTTCAAGATGAGCTGATAGCTCCGCTTTTCCGTGGTGATGATGAGGTTTGTTGTGCTGGACTGTACGACCGGTTTGACGTAGAGATGGGGAACGCCGTCCACTACGGACTGATCGAGCTGCCATGCCGCCGTATCTCCGCCGCCAACGAACTTAATCGTCTCGCCCTTTCTAAGCGCAAGATCGGTGATATACCCCGGACGGCAGTAAATCTTATAGAGCTGTTCGGGGGCGTAGGTGAACACCATCGTCGAATTGCCCTGCGCATTGATCGCGTCCTGCGTGGTATTGATGGAGCGATAGGAGCTATCCGGGTTGACAAGCTGTCGATCCGTCGGCGCAGGAATCGCCGTGCGCCGGAACTCCTGATCCCTCTGGATGGTCTCAAGCTGCGCTGAAAGTGCATCCAGAATGCGCAGGATCGACGCCTGTGATTCTGTTACCTCACTTATGCTGCCGCGCAGCTCCGTGACTTCCTGCGAGAGTTTCTTGACATTCGTTTCTTCTTTGGTTGGTGCGGTTGTCTGCTCACTTGCAAACACATTCCCTGCAAAGCTCAGTGCCAAAAGACTAAGCAGAGCACCACGGGCGTATTTCTTCGGAAACAGTTTCATGTTCATTTCCTCCATTAAATGAATATCTTGTACTTATTATTCAGATGTTCAACTTGAACATCTGAATAAAAGCTAGTTGTTATTCATTTTCCTCCAGCAGTTTGGCTTTTCTTGTTCATTTCCTCCGAGAAGCTAAGATCCGAAATGTAGAGTCCCAGCGGGTTGATGAGAAGCCGCGCTTCATCTCTTTGCTCGATCACGGTTATGGTGAATACCCCCTGATAGCTGCGCTGCCGCTGTGCGCCGGTCGCAATATCAAACTCTTCTTCGATCCATGTCACATGATAGGAGTCCGTATCTGGGATTTTCTCCATGCTGTTGATTTTCGTTTGCGCCGTGACTTTCGCATAGCGCTCACGGAAGTGTTCGTTGCGCTGGATCGTATGATATTTCTGCGCAGCGGACTGTGTCAAAAAGGCGAGTGCCTGATTCTGCATACGCTCCTGCTGAACGGGATCGAGCTGAATGTTTCGCGCGTTCTGGATGAACTGTGCGAGGAAGTAGCGGATCTCCGTCTCCTGCGGTGTGTAGTTCTGTGCAATCAGTGCCCCCGCCTGTTGTACCTCTCCCGTCGTCTTGTCTACAGTTACGACATAGGGGACAACCCGCGAAGTAAGCGCGAGCGTCGTAAGACCGCCGCCGAGCATGAAACAGACGACGAGAAGACCGATGGCGATGCGTCGCCAGTTGTAGTTTTGCACAACAACCGATCCGATCCGCTCATCGTATGCTGCACGGGCACGTTCTGCCGGTGTCGCAGGACTTTTCATGACACTGGTATCCGAATATTTTTCAGGCTGCTTAAAGCCAAGCACACAATAACCCCCTTCATATCTTCAAAAAATAACGCCTTCACGTTCCAAAAAGAAGTACGGGATCATGTCCCGCAAACTTTGCCGCTCACACAACAAGCGATCCGTGTGAAAGAAAAACTCCACCTTCAAGGCATCCACAGCAAGCACAATATATTCCGCGACTGCAAGCATCTCGCAAATACACTGCGCAGAGTGCTCCATGCGCATCCGTACGGCACATTCACGCCAGTGAAGCCGCCCGAGTTCCTCATGTTCGGCAATGCCCGTAAGATAGTCCCGTATGGCTTCTGCGTGCTGCGCCACACCGCTTCCATAAAACGCAATCCGAAGGTCGTCTGCGCTTTGATAAAGACGTATGGAAACTTCTCCCGCTACCCGTCCACCGGTGTAATGCAGCGCATGTCTGAGTGCGGGACGAAGCCGATGTGCCTCGCCCGTCGGAAAAAATGCCGGCAGCAGTGGCTCTATACGCCGTCGGTAAGCCATACTGTCCTTACATCGCCATGCCCGAATCCGCATTGCTCACCACCATGTCAGGAGCGGCACGACAATCGCAATGATATGTGAGGTCGGAACCGTCCCCGTATACCGACCATCGAAGCTGCGTGTCGTCGTACCAACAGGCAGAAAATCCCCCTCCGGCACAATGAATGTACCTTCCTGCTGCGGCAGCGGACGCTCCATCCGGTCACGTTCAAACACATCGCCGATGTATGCCCCGTCAATGAAGAATCTGTGCGTGTCTGCATCGATGGTGTAGGAATCCCCCGCAATCGCCCCCACACGCTTGAGGAACGGCTCGGTCGGCTTTGTCACATAACCGCGTGCAACAGCATAGCGGCGCATGACCTCCGTCATCTCATAGACGACATAGTCTCCGCGTGCAAGCGGACGATCCGGCACACGCACATAGAATCCTATGGGGACACTTGCCGTTTGGTTGTAAAAGACAGTATTCTGCTCAGGAAACCTCCACCCGAACGCCGCCGTCGCCAGCATCATAACTGCAAATAATCCCGTACACCACAAGAAGGGACGTTCTCTCGGGCGCGGAAATCTTTTCTTCTTCCCCATATCATTCTCCTATCCCTGAACGTATTTCATCCCTCCCTATTGAACCACATTGCAGAATTAAAAAACTGCAAACTTTTCGGTGTCCGGTATTTTTTTGATGCCAAGACATGCTTCTGCGCGACTCAGATAGTCACGCAGTACGTCCTGTGCCATATTCTTCTCCCGTTCGGAAAATGGTGTTCCTATCCGCTCCAACAGTTCGTCCAGTGTCGTGTGCGGTGTTTTGAGTTTTTGCCGAATGATTCTGTGCGCGATGCCGTCCTCATCCGGCGCAAGATATGTGTCGATGAGAGCAAGCAGTGCGCGGCATCTGCACCGCGCGCGAGCAAGCCGATCCAGCCAGCCTGCGTCCGCAGGAAGATCGACCCGCAGGGAAAAGACGGCAAGACGCGCGTCAATGACGCGCAGAAGGTTGAAAAGCACTGTCCGCGAGAATGCGTCTGCAAGCGTCGGCTCATAGAAAAGCAGTGTCTCAAGCCGCAGCAGAATGCGGTCATTCATGAAATAGAGATTGCGCTCCGACACAGGCATATTCATGTTGATCCACTGCATACTGCGCCCCATGCGATAGCGGTAATGCACAAAGTCACGCTCGATCTCCGGCAAATCGTCCATGAGCGAATGAACGAGGATGCGATCTATGAGTGCTCGCTGCCAGCGCAGATATGCCGCAAGAAGACGCGGGCGCGTTTCGCTTGCGCAAAGCACCTCAATCTCCTCAAGTCGCATGGGCAAAGAGCTTTCTGTGAAGGCTTTGCGGATTGCCTGTGCGGCAAGGTATCTCCCGACATTCGGATTTCTCATACGCAGTTCCCTCCTTCACTGTCAAGGACTTGCCCGCCCCTGTGGATTCCCGTGTCTGCGCAGGTATTCCTGTGCA
>ERZ772960.330-NODE-330-length-44214-cov-3.739442_pt1 | contig 44214 bp, 43 predicted proteins | sample MGYA00580678_ERZ772960 | MGnify/ENA primary metagenome ERZ772960 (study PRJEB29015, sample SAMEA2737930) | human oral metagenome | biome: human oral; feature: human-associated habitat; material: dental | place: China | collected 2059 ...
TATCGATGCTGATGGCTTTGGCATTTTCGTATTTTTATACGAGACTTTTTGTAAAGCCAATTGAAAGAATGGCAAAAGTGACACGAAGAATGCAAAAAATGGAAGAAGTTTACTGTGAAGAAGGAAGAGATGATGAAATTGGTGAGCTTGCGAGAGATGTGAATGAGCTATATATGAACTTAAAAATGACCATTGAGAAGCTTGAGTCAGAGAAAGAATTGATTTCGAAATTGGAGCGAGAAAAAGTCGATTTAGTAAGAAGTGCTTCGCATGAGTTAAAAACGCCTTTATCTAGTTTACATATTATGCTGGAGAATATGCTGATCGGAACAGTAAAACCAAAAAATTATAAGGAGAAAATTGATGATTCACTTTTGATAGTAGAGAAAATGTCTAAAATGATTCAAGATATTTTGAATGCAAACATGGTGAAGCGGGGAGGTGAAAATAAGGAGATTGATGTAAAGAAGGTGATTTTAGAGGAGCTAAAGGAGTATGAGCTAATTGCGAAAACTAGAAATTTGCAATTTGAAAAGAGGATAACTGATTTTAAAATAAAAACTAACGATGCGGCGATAAGAGAAGTATTATCTAATTTAATTTCGAACGCAGTAAAATACGCAGAAGTGGGGTCAACAATTGTGGTGAAATGTGAACGAGGAAAATTTTCAATCTGGAATCAAGGGGAGAGGATAGCGAAAGATCAGATTTTGGATCTGTTTAACCCTTTTTATAGAATGGATGGAGAAGGTGAGGGGAGCGGAATGGGGTTGTACTTCGTGAAAAATATATTAACAGGGTTAGGATTTAAATTTCGCTTGGCAGCATATAAGAATGGAATGAGATTTGAGATTTGGTTTAAATAATAAGGCATCGTGGTGAGGTGTCCTCAATTACTATTGATCAAAACCAAAAGTACTGAATGGTATATTATTCAAGGCTGATTCTAAAGAGAAACGTACGGAGTCGATGATTGAAATTGTATTGAACTGATCAATGCTAAGCCAAATTAGGTCATCACATTTTTCAGGTTCACCAATTTTTGGATCACCGTTAAAATCTGAACATTCAAAGAACAAATTGATATAATTGTAGCTTTTGCTACTAGTCTTTTGGTATTGGGTAGTATTGATAAGTTTCAAATTTTCTGGTTTTATTTTAAGACAAACTTCTTCAAACGCTTCATGAATGCAGGCGGATATTGCGGTTTCACCTGGATCAACATGTCCAGCAGGAAGTGTATATTCACCATCTTTCCAACCGGTATTATGTCTTCTAATAAATAAAATTTTTCCAACATCATTTTTAAAAATGATGTAAACTGCTAATCTAACTTGTTGTCGTTCTTCCATCTTAGGTCTCCTCCAATGTATTATAGCTTGTTTGTCTTGGGATTTTATAAAAGATTTACTATATTTGACAATTATAGATAATGGTTCGAGTATTGATACTAGAAAATATCTTTCTAATCTACTATGTAATAATTGTGGAGTTCTCGTCGATTATAATCTTAATGATTTGATAAAAAATTTGAAACGGTTATTATCCATGGATAATAAGTCTTTGAAATTAATGAGGATGAATGCAAGAAGACTAATTGAGAGTAAATATTCTTGGAATGTTAAAATAGATGAAATAATTGAGGCTATAGAATGAAACTAATTCTAATGAGACATGGTGAAGCAAACGATAATGTTGAACAGATTTTTTCATCAGATAATTTATCTTGTTCGTTATTGACGAAGCATGGGACTCGACAAGTTAGGCAAGCTGCAAAGAAGTTAGGTAAAATAGATAAGGTATATTATTCACCGATTTTTCGAACAGTACAAACTGCTAACTTGATTAGGGGCTATTTGCCAAATATTGAATTTGTGTCAGAAGCTAGAATTAGTGAAATAGATTACGGTAATTATAATCAGAAAAAGAATGATTATATATTGGATGATGTGCGTAGGCGTCAAAAAGATGGCGATTTTTTTATAAGATTTGGGGAATATGGTGAAAATAAATTTGAGATTTATAGAAGATTGTTAAGTTTTTTAAAAGATTTAGAAAATGAGAATTTTGCAAATAATAATATTTTAATTATCTCTCATGGAAGTATAATTTCATTTTTGATGAGAATTTTAAATGTAAAATCATCTCACTTGAATAAAGGTGATTTTGTGTGTATTGATAATGTCGATTTTAATGAAGTTGATAAAGCTAGGAGTGAATTTACTGAGATAATTCAGAAATACATTAGACAAAGAGAATATATAACTAAAAATGTTGACTGTTTTAATTCAAAAAGCTTTCTTTCTTCTATAGCATTAGAACAATATAATGATATCAATTTTAACAATTTTGTTTTAAATGAGTTATGTGAAGGTTTTAATGATGAATTAAGATTAGTATCTAGCACTAGTAAGAATGTTGATATATCACCAAGTGGACAGGTTATTTGTATCTGTATTTTTAGAAATTTTGGGGATTTTTTCCAGAAATGGATTATTCATTATAAGAATATTGGCATAACTAAGTTTGTATTAATAAATTGTGGCAAAATTGAAGAGTTTGATGAGCTTAAGAAATATATCAATAGTCTTGATGTAGATGTTGATTTTTGGCGGTGGTCTGGTGTGTTTAGCTGCAATAAGGAATGTGCAATTAAACAAAGAATTATTGATTTTTATGGAATAAATAAATGGTATTTACTTGTTGATTCCGACGAACTGTTTATTTTTCCTGGTTTTTTAAAAAAGAACATACGTGATTATATTGTTGAGTTGGAGCAAAAACAAGTTTTACTAACTAAAAGTCTAATGATTGATATTTATCCTAAGGGCAATGTTTTATCGAAAAAAGATTTAGATGAATGGAAATATATAGATAAAAATGGGTACTGTCGTGAATCGAAACGTAATAAAATAACAAGATTTTATGGTGGTATGAGAACAAGAGTATTCGGAATTAAATCTAGTATTCAAAAAATGTCACTGTTTAAATATACAGGCAACGAATTTATAGCAAATGATCACTTTATTTACCCATATGAATTAAATAACGTACCGCTTAAACATGTTTTATTACACTATAAATTTCAACCAGGTTTTTTGGATTACTATAAAACTTTGATCGATGAAAAAGTTCACTGGAATGAATCTAGTGAGTATAAAAAATACTTAAATATTTTTGATAAAAATAAAGGAGTAGATTTGTATGATGATTGCATCTCTACTGAAATAGATTATGATACGATTTTTGAACTTCTAAAATAATATATTTTTGCATCAATTTCATATTTATTTCACATTGAAATGATATTTTAGTGGGGAAAGGAAGAATATGGAAGTAATACAACGTGCGTGGAAATTTGTCACGCGGAAAAGATTAAAGTCAGTAATAATGCTGGTGATTTTGCTTTTGATGTCATCAGTAATTTTGAGCGGACTTGCTATTAAAAACGCCACAGATCAGGCGGCTAGTGAAATTGGGAAGAAAGTACAAAGTGCTTTTGTGCTGGAGAATAATGCCCGATATAACATGGGAACGCCTCGAGGTGCGGGGACGGTAAAAAATAAAGATATCGAGCAAATCGCAAAACTTGATGGGGTGACGGGTAGTGTGAGGCGCATGGATGCTTTGGTAGATTTGAAGAATGCAAAGCAAGTGAGATTGCCGGGTGGAATAAAAGATTATGATGCGAAAAAGGAAAAGGATTACGGCGAGGCAGTGAATTTTATGGGGGTAAATAATTCGGCACAGGAACTGAAATTTAGAACTGAAACTTTTAAGCTGGTGGCTGGAAGGCATATTAAAGAAGATGATAAGTTCAAGGTTTTAGTGCACGAGGATTTTGCGAAACTAAATAATTTGAAATTGGGTAGCAAAATTAAGGTGCAGGCAAATCCGCACGATCCTGATAATTTGCAAAAATCACATGAATCGGCAGAAGTAGAAATTGTGGGTATTTTTAGTGGAAAGAATTCGCGAAAAGCTGCAGTACGTTCGGAATTATTTGAAAATATTTTCTATACAGACCTTGCAACAACACGTAAGGTAAATAAAGTGAATTCAGATAACGAAATTTATCAAAATGTGACATTCTTTGTAAAAGATGTGAACACGATGGGACGAGTTTTGGAGCAAGCAAAGAAATTGCCAATAGATTGGAAAATGTATCAGTTAACAAAAAGCGAACAAGAGCTTGCGGGGATTACTAGTACGCTTGGCGGAATTTATGGTCTAGTGTTTGGCGTGATGATGTTCGGTGTGATTTTAGGGATTGGAGTGTTGTCTCTAGTGCTATTTCTTTGGATCAATGAGCGAAAGAAAGAGGTGGGGGTGTTGCTAGCGATTGGGGTTTCAAAATTTAAGATTATTCTACAATTTGCGGCAGAAATCTTGATGATCTTTGTGATTAGTTTTGGATGTTCGTATTTTATTTCAAAGGCAGTTTCGCAGAATGTGGGTAATGATTTGGTGACACAGGCATCGAAGAATACTACAAAGGAAATTAACAAATCTTTAAATGGAAGTTTTGGTGCGGATGCGGATTCATCAGTGACAACAAAGACAATTGATCATATTGATGTGGAAGTGAAACCTGAACTTTTGATTGGTACTTTTGGATTTGCCATGGTGGTGATAACGATTGCGATTTTGATTGGTACTTCACCAATTCTCAAATCAAAACCAAAACAGTTGTTAATGGAAGTGGAATAAAATGAACGTGATATTTCGAGCAATTTTGGCAGTGCGAAGAAAACTAGCGAGAAGTTTGATTCTATTAGTCTTGATGATTCTGATCTTTTCAGCATTGATTTCTGAAGCAGTGGTGAAAAACTCAATTGTAAGCCTGAAAGAGAATTTAAATAAGAATTTTCGAGCAGGTTTTACAGTGAGTACTGGTGCTAAAATGGGGGGTGGTATGGTGGGCTCTGGAGATGTAAATGAGAAGGATGGCAAAAAGGGGGATGCCGATGTCTCCAATACTGGAATGACATTAACCCAAGCGAAAGAGATTTCTAAGCTAGAGGGAATTGAAGCGACAAATTTCTTAAATAATGAATTGCTTGCTAGTAAAAAGTATAAATTAGTGGAAAATGAGCGCAGAGGAATTTCGCTGGATAAAAACAAAGGTAGTGATGTTAGAATTCTGGCTATATTCGTGAACGAAAGTAAGCTTTATGCAGATTTTCTGAATGGTCGATATGAGATAAAACAGGGAAGAGGGCTGGAAAAAGAGGGGGAGAATGAGATGCTCGTTCATGAGGAATTTGCGCAGCTTAACCATGTGAAATTAGGAGATACCTTGAACTTTAGATTAAATGGGAAAAATTTGAAGTTGAAGGTGGTGGGAATCTTTGCCGGCAAGGATAGCCAATCGAATGGATTTGCTTCTGAAATGGCAGAGAATAGGCTGTTTGTGAATTTTAAGACGCTTGAGAAAATGTCGAAAAACTTAAGAGTGCAACAGGCGAGTTATTTTGTGAAAGAGCCGAAAATGGTGGAGGCGACAATTGCAAAAGCAAAGACATTGAACTTGCCATGGGATAACTTAAATGTGGCGGATAATTTCGAGAAAAATAAGGGGCTCTATCAAACGATTGAGAACGTTGAAAAATTATTGAATACGATGTTGATTGTGATTTCAGTAGTAGGGATTTTGGTGCTGGGGTTTGTATTATTATTCTGGTTCAGGGGAAGAATTCATGAAATTGGAACTTTAATTGCGATTGGCAAGAGCAAGGGAGAAGTTTTCTTGCAGTTAGTGATGGAGCTGATAGTGATTGCGACGATTAGTTTTGTGCCGGCGATACTAGTGGGAAATTTGACATCGGGGGTGATGACGGAGACGATTTTGGAACAGGCGGAGTCGGAAGAGACCGGAAACACAAATTCACTTACGGTTAATCGCAAAGAATTGGGACCAGCTGATTATATGGGGGTATATATGCTGGGACTGACGGTGATTTTACTAGCAATTGGTAGTGCGTCGATTTCGACAATGAGACTGACGCCAAAACAAATTTTAACGAAAATGAAATAGGAGAAATATGACAGTTTTAAGTATGAAGAATGTGTGCTATCGATATGAGAACACTGGGGTGGAGGTTTTAAAGAATACAAATGTTGAGTTTGAATCTGGAAAATTTTATGCAGTAGTTGGAAAATCTGGTTCGGGAAAATCTACTTTTCTAGGTTTATTGGCTGGATTAGACGAACCGACGAGTGGGGAGATTTTGGTGGATAAATTTGATATTGCGGCGGTGGGGTATAATTACCATCGTAAAAATAATATTGCACTGGTTTTTCAGAGCTATAACTTAATTGACTATTTGACGCCAATGGAGAATTTGAAGTTAGTAAATGCAAAGGCTGAACCGGCGGTGTTATCGCGAATGGGGCTCGATAAAACTATGCATGAGCGTAATATTATGCATCTTTCGGGTGGACAGCAGCAGCGTGTGGCGATTGGGCGAGCATTGGTTTCAAAAGCTCCAATTATTTTGGCGGATGAGCCAACGGGGAATCTCGATGAGGAGACGACGGACGATATAATTGAAATTTTAAAAGAAGCGGCACATAAGGAAAATAAATGTGTGATTGTGGTGACACACAGCGATCAGTTGGCAAAATCGGCGGACGTAGTATATCAATTGAAGGAAAAGACTTTGATAAAGAAGGGAAAGTAGGAGAAAAGTTGCGTGATATAATATCTGAAGAAAGGTATGTATGTGTGCGCAATTTGTGACTTCAAATAAAATAACTTGTCCGAACTGTGGAAGTTCGAATGTGACGCCGATGGGGAAAAGTGGTAGCTCGGCGGCGGAGCGAATGATTTTTGGCAAAATGGTGATGGGATTATTCGGGGCACTTTTGGGATATTTTGCTTCGAGTGAAAAATATAATTTTCACTGTGCAAATTGTGGTGAGATGTTTTCGATTAAGAAATCCTAAAAATAGCCAGCTAATCACTGGCTATTTTTAATGTTTATGCTAAAATGAAGTTATTGATTCAGAGGTGAATCTTGAAAAGTTAATTAAAGCGTGGGCGAAAGGAGAGGTGTCCCATGGTAAATAAAAATATTGAAACAAAAACAGAGGCGACAAGAAAGAACGCTGGTAAACCGTGTAAATATATTTTTGTGACGGGTGGCGTATTGTCGGGAGTCGGTAAGGGAATCACGGCGGCTTCGATAGGGGCGATTTTGAAGGCGAAGGGTTATAAAGTAACTATGCAGAAGTGCGACCCTTATTTAAATGTAGATGCAGGTTTGTTAAATCCGATTGAGCATGGTGAGTGTTTTGTGACGCATGATGGAGTAGAGACGGATCTAGATTTGGGACATTATGAGAGATTTTTGGATTTTGAGACTAATCGTTATTCGATTACTCTGTCTGGCTCGATTTTTAAGGAACTGATTGAGAAAGAGCGAGCTGGTGGATTTCATGGGAAAACAGTGCAGTTGGTGCCGCACTTTACAAATTTAGTGCAAGAAAAAATTGAAAAAGCTTCCAAAGATTCGGATATTCATATCGTGGAGATTGGCGGTACGGTCGGAGATTACGAAGGCTTATCGTTTATCGAGGCGATTAGGTTGTTTGCGAATCGAGTGGGACGACGAAATTGTTTATATGTGAGCGTGGTTTATGTGCCTTGGATTAATACTTCTAAGGAGTTGAAGACAAAGCCAGCGCAGAATGCATTAAAGGATCTGCGCGGATTTGGAATTATTCCGGATGTGGTGGTTTGTCGTACGGAAAAACCAGCACCGCGAGAGATTTGTGAAAAAATTGCTCGTTTTTCAGGAATTTCTGATACGGCAGTACTGAATTTGCCGGATATCAATTCGGTTTATGATGTACCGTTTAATGTTTTGAAATCTGGAGTGCTTGAAATTTTGAATGATTTTGTGGGGGATGATACAGAGCCGGATATGACGAGATGGTTGGAATTTTCGAAGCGCAGAGCGGAGAAATATGAGAAGACCGTGAAGGTGGGCTTGGTGGCAAAATATGTGGGGAATGAAGACACATATATTTGCGTGACTGAAGCTTTGAAAGCCGCGGCGGCGTGGAGTGGAGTGAATCTGGAGATTAAATGGATCAATGCTGAAAAAGCGGAAGATAAAGATTTTGCAGCAGTAGATGGATTGGTGGTACCTGGGGGGTTTGGCTCCAGAGGAGTTGAGGGGAAAATTCGTGCGGCAGAATTTGCGTTGGCAAATGATAAGCCATATCTTGGCCTTTGTCTTGGAATGCAAGTGGCGTGTATCGCGGCAGCAAGAAGAGCGGGACTCAGTAAAGCTAATTCAGAGGAATTTGATGCAGAAACTCCTGAGAATGTGATTTATATTATGGACGACCAGAAAGGTAAGGAGTCGACTGGGGGGACGATGAGGCTGGGAGACTATAAGGCAAAGCTGGTGAAAGGTAGTGAAACGGCTAAAATTTATGGGAAAGCTGAAGTGATTGAGAGACACCGTCATCGCTTTGAAGTTAACCAGAAGTTTTTGGACGAAATTGCAAAAGGTGGAATTAAAGTTTCTGGTACTTCACCAGATGGAAAACTAGTGGAATTTGTAGAGGCACCAGGTCTGAAATTCTTTCAGGGAACGCAGGCACATCCTGAATTTAAGTCAAGACCGCTGCATGTTCACCCGCTATTCCAGGCGTTTATGGATGCGTTAGTTCAAACAGTTTGAGCGATTTTACAGAGATAAATCTGCTTTGTGCTAAAATATAGGTATGGAGAAGATTAAACAATTACTTAATTCGGTGATTTTTGCACTCTATGGAGTGGAAATTGAAGCTAATGTGGTCGCAGCGCCAAAAGAAACTGGTGCGGATTTTGCAACAAATGTCGCGATGGGATTGACGAAAATTTTGAAGCGAAATCCTTTGGAGATTGCAGAAGAAATCTGCAAAGGACTGTTGAAAAAAGCTGAAGACGGGATTGTTGAGAATGTTGAATGTGCGAAGCCAGGGTTTATCAATATTAAACTAGGTGATGAGTTTTATAAAAATGAGATTGCAAAATATCAAAAAGATTTCTTGAAAAATATATCACATGATGAATATTTAAACAAAACAGTAATTTGTGAGTTTTCTGATCCGAATCCGTTTAAGATTTTGCATGTGGGACATCTTTACACGTCGATGGTGGGGGATTCGATTTCGCGAATTGTGGAATTTGCAGGTGGTAATGTGATTCGCGCAAATTTTGGTGGGGATGTTGGTTTGCATGTGGCAAAAAATATGTATGCTTTGCTTAAACACACGGACAGGATTTCGGATGAGATGACACCTTCGGAAAAAGCGGAGTTGATGGCAGAGACTTATGTTGAGGGGTCAACAGCTTATGAAGAGGATGAAAAAGCAAAACAAGAAATTATTGAAATTAATCAGAAGATTTATAAAATTGCTGTAGCTGGTGAAGAGGTAATTTTGCAGTTGGAGGAAGAAGTGGAGAACACAGAGGGGGCTGCGAAAAGGGAAGCTAAAAGGAAGCTTGAGATTGCCAAAGTGTATTTTTGGGGACGCAAGGCTAGCTATCAATATTTTGAAGAATTTTATAAAAATATAGGAGTGAAATTCGATCGTTACTACCCAGAATCGACGGTGGCCGGTAAAGGACTTGAGATTGTGAAGCGAGAACTTAAGAATGGCGTCTATGAAGAATCTGATGGGGCGGTGGTATTCAGGGGTGATAAATATGGTTTACATACGCGCGTATTTATCAATAAAAATGGCTTACCAACCTATGAAGCGAAAGATATTGGATTGATTTTTACGAAGTGGGCAGATTATCACTTTGATAAGTCAGTAATTATTACGGGCAATGATATTGTGGACTATATGAAAGTAGTCTTAAAATCAGTGGAGCAATATGCGCCTGAATTATCATCAAGAACTTTACATATCACACATGGTCAGGTGAAATTGCCTGGTAAAGAAAAAATGTCATCAAGGAAGGGCAATTTCTTGAAGGCGGTGGACGTGATCAATTTAATTAACGATGAGCTGTTTGAAGTACAGAAGACGGTGAATAATAATCGTGTTCCAGCCGATGCTACTAAGCAAAAGGAAGTAGATCCAAAAATTTTATTCGGAGCCATTCGCTATGCATTTTTGAAGTATAAAGTTGGCGGAGATATTATCTTTGACGTTGAGGAGTCGGTTTCGATGACTGGTAATTCTGGACCTTATCTGCAATATGCGGCAGTGCGAGCACAAAAAGTACTCGGAAAAATTTTTGAATCACAGGCGAATAAATTGAGTAAAGAAAGTACTCAAGAGTCTTGGGTACTTAGTGAGTTTGAAAAAAGTTTGGTTAAAAAAATTATACAGTATAAATCTGTGCTAAGTGAGGTAGTTAAGGAACTGTCGCCAAGTAAAATCTGCACTTATCTTTATGAAATTGCTCAGGAATTTAGTCGTTTTTACGAGAATATTCAGGTGGTAGGTAGTGCTTTCGAGGTTGAACGAGGTGAGATCGTGCTAGCCTATCTAAAAGTTTTGACTCATGGACTTGGGCTTTTAGGTATTGAAGTGCCGGAAAAGATGTAGAGGTGAAGATGAAGAAGGCTAAATTGCTCTGGGTGGACCTAGAAATGACAGGACTTGATCCGGAAAAAGATCGAATTTTAGAAGTGGCGGCAATTGCGACGGACTGGGAATTTCGTGAAATTGACAGAATGACGGCAATTGTGAAGGTGCCAAAAAAGATTATTGAGACAAGAATGGTGGGTGAATTTTGGGAGAAAAACAAGGCATCCTATGATTCGTTAGTTTTACAGAATGAAAAAGGTGAAGACGTTGAAGTAGTTGAAGAAAAGATTTTGAATTTTATTGAAAAGAATTTTGGTAAAGAGGTCTATTTGGCGGGCAATTCGATCCATCAGGATAAAAGATTTATCGTGAAAGAGTGGCCAAAACTGGACGCTAGACTGCATTATCGAATGTTTGATGTGTCGGCCTGGAAGATATATTTTGAAAATGCGTTAAAAATTAAATTTGCAAAACGAGAAAATCATCGTGCTCTTGACGATATTGAGGGGTCGATAGAAGAAATTAAATATTATTTGGGATTTGTGAAGAAAAACCGAGGGTAGATATGAAATTTAAAATTGAAGAATTGACAGGGATTGGTGAATATCAAAGAAAAGAATTTTTGTCGAAAAAAGGCGAACGTGAGGGGGAATTGTTTGTGGCGCCAAACGACAAGGTGTTTTTTGTTCAGAGAAAAAATACCATCGAGGTGAGAACAGATAGAAATTTATCAAAACTTTTGAAAGAACAGTATGAGTCGGTGATGACTTCGCGTTATTTTGGAAACGGGGGAATCGAAGTGGTGATGAGTGGGCAGATGTCGCCCGATGAGATTTATGACATGGCGAGACTGAGTTATAATCTGACGATGGAAATTAAATAGAGATCTGTGTGATTATCACTTTTGATCATTATGTAATTATTGATAATTTCTGTGATTATTTTTTGCGTTGGTCGCGAATTTCCTGAAGAACTGCAAGAATTTTTTCATCCGTGGTTGGTTCAGTTTTTTCTGCTTCCTTTTTGGCAGTGAATTTGTTAATGATACGAATGAAGATAAAAACACAGAATGCTACGATGAGGAAGTCGACGACGTTTTGAATAAAAATACCATAGCGCAAATGTGCGGCGCTACTGCCACCAAGGAAATTAGGGATGGTGAGCTCAAGATTGGTAAAATCGATGCCACCGAGAAGAATGCCAACGACTGGCATGATGAGATCATTGACTAGGGAACTGATGATTTTATTGAAAGCGCCACCAATAATGACACCGACGGCTAGATCTAAGACATTACCGCGATTGACAAAGTCACGAAATTCTTTGAGGATGGGATTGATTTTTTTAATATTTTTCTTAAGTTTTTTCAAATCTGGATTTTTCATAGAAATATTATATCGCATATTTTAGTTGAACTAGACGGCTTTGATATTGAAGTTTTCGTAGTTGGTTTTGAGATTGGTGAGGTTTTTGATTTCGGTATCGGTGGCGGCTTTGGCGCCAGGTTTTTTAGTGCGTTGATTAATTTCGGTTTGATAGTTGATGAGATAGGCGAGCTGCAGAGCGAATTCGCGAACAAGAACACGATCAAGATGAGCGGACAGACGAGCAGTTTCGAGAGTGGCGTTTAAGGCCTCAATCTTGTTTTTTTCTTCAACGGCCAGACTATCTTCGTAAAGTGATTCGACATCTTCGATGCCGAACTCTTCAGTGAGAGATTTTTTCTCGGTAAACATAAGTTCGCTTAAGACGCCATTTAGTGAGGATGTGTAGGCACGAAGATCAGAGGATTTTAGGAGATCAGCATATTTTCTGATGGTATCTTCACTGAGATATTTAGACATAAAATAACTGCGAATGAGGTAATCGCGGTCACGAGTATCTATGCTTTTTTTGGTGCTAAAAAGTGAACTGGCGCCAATTAGAAAAAAGAGGGAGACAATAAAAATAATGATATTTTTAGGGGTGAGGTATTTGAATAAATTTGAGACACCGCCCGAATTTTTATTGTGATTTTTATTTTCGCTTGCGATCTGTTGCAAGTATGCCATCTTATCCATAGGAATATTATAGCATAACAGATTTGAGATGCTATAATTTATGAAAAGAGATGTAAGTGGAGGAAAAGCTTTAGTGCAGGATGCTAAAGAGGAAATAAGAGCAAGACTCCCGATTGAAGATGTAGTCTCACAATATATCGAGTTAAAACGGGCAGGCAGAACGTTGAAGGGGCGTTCGCCTTGGGGTGTCGATAAGACTCCTTCGTTTATGGTGTCGCCCGAAAAAGGAATTTGGCATGATTTTTCGGCGAATAAGGGTGGGGATATTTTTAGCTTTATTATGGAGGTAGAGGGGATTAGTTTTAGAGAAGCTTTGGAGAAATTGGCGGCACAGGCGGGAGTGGAATTGAAGAAATATGACCAAAGCGATGAGGCGAATGCGCGGTTGAAAATGCGGGCGAAAGAAGCTCTGGAGCTGGCTTGTAAATATTTTCAGGTGTGTCTGGCGAAAAATAAGGCGGTGTGTGAATATGTGTTTTATAAACGTAAATTAAATCGACCGACGATTGTGGAATTTCGAGTGGGGTATGCACCAAATAGCAGGAATAGTTTGGTACAATTTCTGGGAAAACGGGGGTATTCTTTGGCGGAATTGAAAGAGGCGGGGTTGGTTAATCGATTTGATGGAGATTTATTTAAGGGGAGAATGATGATCCCATTTGTGGATGCGAATAGTGGAGATGTGATTGGGTTTACGGGAAGAATTGTTGATAAGGGAGAGCCGAAGTATTTAAATACGCCAGAGACGAGGCTTTTTAATAAGGGAAGATTTATTTTTGGATTATCACAGGCAAAAGAGGCGATTCGCAAGAGTAATTTTGTAGTGATTGTTGAGGGGAATATGGACGTGATTTCTTCACATCAAGCGGGTGTGAAGGAGGCAGTGGCGACTTCAGGAACGGCAATGACGGAAAACCACTTGAAAATTTTATCAAGACTGACTTCGGATATTCGGTTGGCCTATGATGGAGATGAAGCAGGAATTAAAGCGGCGGAGCGCGCGATTATGTTAGCGGGGAAGATTGGAATTTCATTGTCAGTGATTTCTGGTTATGGACAGGCGAAGGATCCAGATGAGTTGATAAAAATTGATCCAAAATTATGGCAAAAATGTGTGGATGATAGGATGCCAGCAGTGGATTGGATTCTGAAGAAATATGAGACGAAATTGAATTTAATGACAGGTCCGGGAAAGAAAGAATATTCGGATTTGGCGATGAAGATTATTTCTTATATTGAAGATCCGGTGGAAAAGAAACATTATGAACAGATGGTGGCAAGAAAATTGGATGTGACGGTGGAGGATTTGCAGGCGAAGAAAATTCAGGTAGAGACGGTAAGATTGAAGCCAGTGGTGACACGAAGTCAAGACGGGATGAGTGACGGCGGAGCTGAAAGTTTAAGTACTTTGAAGACATTAGAGGATAGTTTGCAAGCAATTTTGGTATATGGGGGTGCAGTGGGGCAGGAAATTGGGCTTGAAATTCCAGAAAATGAGACGAGACTAGAAGAATTATCTCTGATTTTTGATGAGAAATATGCATGTATGGGAGAGGATGCGCTGAAAAAGGAAACGACAAATTTGAATGCGCGATATAAAGAAGAGTTGAAGAAGCGTAAAATTTTTGAGTTAACGGAACAGCTAGCGAATTTTGAAAATGATGAGGAAAAAACTGTGGAAATTTTGAAACAAATTGAACAATTACGTCGAGAGTAAGACTTTGAGGATAGAATCTAGACTTTTATAAGGATTAGCGGTATAGTTAGATAAAAGTCATATTTTAAAAATCGAAAGGGTGTAGTATGGGAGACAACACGACATCGTATGCCGTATCTCAAGAGGGAACGCTTGAGAAGTTTGTTGAACGTCTAATGACGGAAAAAAGAGTTCCGCAATCGGAGCGGAAAGCGGAATTATTGCAAAAGGTTAGTGATGCAATTATTACGGAAATACTAATGAATTTACCAGATTATTTGTTGGATAAAATCAATGCAGCATATGACGATAACAGGGGTAGTGTGGAGCTGATTGAGGGAATCGTGAAAGAGTCTGGAGTTGACACAAAACAGATTGTAGAAAAAACTCTTTCGAACTTTCGTGAAGAATATTTAGCATAGATGCTAATAAAATATGACTAATACTTAAAATATGACTAAAACTTGGGAAATTGGGAGATAGAAATGGTAGAGAAAATTGGTGGAAGGCAGGCTAGCGCAGCAGCAGAGGCGGCGCCGGCAGTAGTGGAAGACGCGAAGAATTTGGAGCAGCAGGGGAAAGCGAAAAATCAGGAACTGAAATTTGAAGCGAAGAATTTTGAATCTAGTGGCGCTCAAAGAAAAGAAATTTTAAATTTCTTACGTGAAGAGAATGAAGCTGATCTCAAGCAGATGGTTGGTTTAGGTTTAATGGATGAAGCAACAGCGAAAAGAGAATCTCAAAGAATCAATGAAGATTTAAAAACTCAGGAAGAAGCTTTTTTTAGAGCTAAAAATGGCGAAAGTAAGATACGTGATTTTGGGGCGGAAAATCGAGAAAAGTCTAAAGCAATGGGCGAGGGGATGGTCTTTACGAGGGAAATGACTGCCGAAGAAATTGCTCAAGACAAAGACGAAAGCAAAAAGATTTTAGCTAACAGCATGAACAAGGCTATGGGTGAAAATATTCGTTTGCAGTCCGCTATTGAATCAAAAGTCGGTATCTTGGAATCGCAAGCTAGTGAAATGCTTGTTGACGTGGAGAGAATAAAGGGTTTTGGTAAAACGCTGAAAGAACGCTATGAGCGTGGTGAGATTGACAAAGGAAGCTATCGTCAACGATTGGAGGCGGTAAAACAGCAAGTAGAAAAAGCTGAAAAAGAAAATAAACGAATTATGGAGGGGGTTGCGGTTGAGAAGTATGGTGTCTACGCAAAGAGGCAAGTTGAGACTGAGAATAAAAAATATGACAGTCTTGAAGAGGAACGTAAAAAGATCGATGCTGAAATTGAAAAGAAGCGTCAGGAATTTGCTAATGATGGAAGAAGAGGGTTTAATCCTGAGCAGCAGAAGGAACTTGATGCGCTTGAGGACCAACGTAAAAGTTTGCTTGAACAGCAACGCGGCATGAATGAGTTGGTTTCGAAAACCGACGAAGAGCGTATCAGGGAAAAATCATTGCAGATTGAATATGAGGAAAAAGCTAAAGCAGACGTGAGAAAGAAAAATCTTGCAAAAACCTTAGGTGTCTCTGTTGAAGAAGTAGACCAAATGATTGGTAATATGGTGCAAAAATCTACTATTGAGCAACAAGAAGAAATGATGAAAAGAATTGATGCTGAAGCTAAGGCTAAGGCTGACGCGGAGGCGAAGGCAAAAGCAGAAGCAGATGCCAAGGCTAAAGCGGATGAAGAAGCTAAGGCTAAGGCAGAGGCTGAAGCTAAAGCAAAGGCTGACGCGGAGGCGAAGGCAAAAGCAGAAGCAGATGCCAAGGCAAAAACCCAGGGAACTGTTCAATCTGGTAGTGTGACTAGTGGAAAAAGTGTAGATAGCGGAAAGGTTGATTCTGATGGTTCTGCGCAGGTGCAATTGCCTGGGGGTGCATCTGTGAACCTATATAGAATGATGAGGCGTTTTACTACTGGTAATAATCCAGGCAAAACGAAACCGAATCAAGTGGCTGCTGCTAACAATAAAGCAAATACGAGTATTGAAGACGATGAAGATGATGCTAAGATCAATCAGACAGATGATGGAAGAGTAGCGAGCGTGAAACCAGATGTAGACAACAAAAAGGACGATAAGGCTGTTGAATTAGATCAAAAAACTGAAAAGGAAAAAAAGAGGGAGAAATTTGATGACCAATACAAAAGGGTTGGATCAGATTTTGATTCCTATAAGAATTCTTCACTGAGAGGAGCCAGAACCATCGATTTGATTACTAACGGTAATGATGGTTTGCAGGGAAATATTGATGAATTATCTAAAAAATGTTTAGATAATTTATTCTTGAAAAGTGATGATATTACACGCGGAAAAAATATTGCTACGAGACTTTTATGTAATGCAATTAATATTGAAGAATTAAATTGGGTTAAAGAAAATCACCCTAAATTAGTAGATGCATATATAATGTCACGAATTGGTATTGTATCTGATAGTCTTGGTGTATTGTTCGGTGACACGAACCACGTAGATAAAGACGAACTTTGGAGGAAGAATTTTAAAGAAGATTCTGGGGAAAAGCGAACTCCGGATATTTCGGGGTTATTCTTATGGGGAAAAGTGGGTGATAGTGCATCCGGTGTCATGCGAGGAGCTAAAAAAGCATTATTGTATGATGTAATGTCGAAACAAGGTATAGATAGATTCTGTGATGCGTCGGAACTCATTGGGAAACAGATGAAGGAGGTTGGTGAGGCTGTAGAGGCGGAGCGCGCGAGGAAAAGGGAAGAGATAGATTCTGCACGGCGTGAGTATCTAGTCCGTAGTGAAGATGAGGAAGAATATAATTACTATGTAAGTCAAGCTGGTAATGTGGCTCGAGATTTGATTACTGGTTTCTCTGACCCCGAGAATTATGAAATGTTTATGAAATTTATGTCCGGCGAGGACCCATATGAAGAAGATTGGCAAATAATGAAGAAAAATATGTCACCTACTTATGATCAGCAAATACTTGCTAGAGAAGTAAAGAGATCACTTAAAACGGATAGTAATCTGAATAATATTTCTTTTGAGGAGAATTCAGAACCACTAGTCAGCAAGGAACGTAATGAGAAAATTAGAAGTTTCATTAAAGAGATTGTAGATAGTGATATTTTCAGTAGTGCTAGAAATCTGAATAGTGCTGATGGTTTATTTGAATCTTTTTATCTTTATGAAGAGCTAGATATGAGACTTGAGAAAGTCAAGAAGCAAAAAGAAGAATTACAGAAGACATTAACTGGTAATGAATTAAAGATGGATAGTGTTGCTGACATTGACGTTCAGGAAAAGATTCTTGAATCTATGATGAATGCAATATTGGATCGTCGTAAAGAAATTATGAAAGAAAAAGGCATTACAAAAGAAACTGAGGAAATGAAAGCTAATTACAAGAGAAGAACTGGAATTCGTGATCTTTTCCGTGGATTGAGTGATAAAGTGACTAGTATCTTTAAGAAAAAACGAACAGCTTAACTACTAAATTCTGAGTTTTTCTAAATTTGTCTTATTTGACGATTTATGTTATAAATTGATGTGATGGAAAAGAGTATCGTGGATGAGAAAAATAAAATGAATAATGAGGACGATGAACTATTTGTTTCGCGAGACGTTGATTTGGGTCCACAGGAGCCTGGACTAGATGATTTGTCGGAAGACGATGAGCTTGCGGATGAAGACCTTGAAATTACTGCAGAAAACGTAGACCAGTTTGCTGATGACTCGGTGCGACTTTATCTTAGAGAGATTGGAAAAATTCCTTTACTAACTAATGAGGAAGAAGTTGATTTAGCTTATAGGATCCTTAAAGGTGACAAAAAAGCTAAAGACAAGATGGTGGAAGCAAACATGCGTCTGGTAGTTTCGATTGCAAAGCGATACTCAGGACGGGGACTGGATTTTTTGGATTTGATTCAAGAGGGAAATACTGGTTTGCTGCGTGCGGTGGAGAAATTTGATCCAGATAAGGGCTTTAAATTTTCGACCTATGCGACTTGGTGGATTCGTCAGGCAATTACCCGCGCGATTGCCGACCAGGCAAGGACGATTCGTATTCCAGTACACATGGTGGAAACTATCAATAAAGTTTTACGTGCAACGAGGAAGTTGACTAATGAATTAAATCGTGAACCGACAACGGAAGAAGTAGCCAAAGAAATGGGTATGGAGCCGGATAAAGTTGATTATGTGATGAAAATTAAGCAAGACATTGCTTCGCTGGATGCGGCAGTTGGGCATGACGGAGAAGATGAGGATTCTGTACTTGGCGATTTTATTGAGGATGAAGGTCGGGTTTCACCTGAAGATGCGGCAGCAGCGCAATTATTAAAAGAACAAATTGCGGAGATTCTAGGTTCATTGTCTGAGCGTGAACAAAAAGTAATTAAATTACGTTTCGGAATTGGTGGCGGGCGTTCGCACACTTTGGAAGAGGTGGGGGCGGAGTTTGCTGTGACAAGGGAACGTATTCGTCAAATTGAAGCAAAAGCACTATCAAAGCTTCGTAAACATAAAGATACTAAGAAATTACACGAGTACTTACATTAGGAATAGAAATTACATTAAGGCTAGAAAGTCTAGTGGAAACAGGGTATAATCGGATTATGAAGAAAATACTTAGTCGAATGTCAGGGTGGTTAGGGATGCTACTTCTAATATTTGCAACCTGTTTTGGAAGTTTGAGTTTTTCATCTCTTGCTTTTGCTGAAGAGGAAGAACCTTGGACTGGAAGGACCTGTGGAAATGTACCAACTTCAGTTCTAGAGTGTAATCAAAATGATCCAAAGGAAGCGATTTTTTCGGTTTTAGGAATGGTTCTAAATATACTGACACTTGGAATTGGTACAGCTGCGACGGTGGGATTCATCTGGTGTGGATATCTCTATATGACATCAAAAAATGAACCTGCAGTGATTGTTAAGGTAAAGACGCGAATTCTTCATATTGTGATTGGATTAGTGCTTTATGCAATGTTCTGGGGAGTGGTGAACTTCTTACTACCTGGCGGTATTTTTGCTGGGAAATAAAAAGGATTTGCAGTGAAAAGAAGCGGTGAGGATTTTTGGCGAGAGCTGAGAACGAACCGTTTTTTTGATGAGTTAAAATATATTCTTGAGAAAATAACCTATGAAGCTAGAAAACAGCGAGTGCGGTTGGTGTTGGTATTAAATCCGCGTTCGACACAGGCTAAGCGAGCAGAGGAAGAGATTTTGAAGCCACTTTATCAGTATATTTTTGAGGACAAAAAAATAGAAAATATTACTTTATTTAGATACGAGGTAAAACTAACGCATGTGGATGATAACGCTTTGAAACTTGCTGAGTGTTTGAAAGACGGGGATGTAGTGCTGGCGATTGGTGGTGATGGTACAGCATCTATTGGTGTAAATGGTGTAATTTTGTCTGATAAAAAAGTAAAATTTTACACAATTCCTTATGGGAATTTTAATGATATTGCGAGAACTTTGAAAAAGGCGCGCGGACAGAAAATCTATGCGATGGAGGCGTTAGTCGATGATGAGCACTTTCGTTATGCATTATGTTATTTTACAGCTGGGATGTTGGCTGAGTCGACAAAAATTTTTAATGAAAAGAAAAATCGTGAAAGATTGAGGAAGAAAAGAAAGAATTTGATATTTTCTTTGTGGATTCTATTTGTATGGTTTATGAAGAACCGAAGACGACAGTGGTTTTCAGGTTTTCGACAGGAGCTAATGCTGAGGAATGGTGCGAAGAAGGAAGTGATTTTAAGGGGAAATATGTCGGATTTGATTGCACTAAACGGGGCGACAATGGCGAGAATTTTGCGAGGTGGTGAATATTATGGGTCTAAAAGTTTTTTGGTAAGAAATGCGAATCTGGCTGGATTTTTTAGAGTCTGTGGATTTATGCTTAGAGGAATTTTAGGGCATGTGGCGGGGGATGAAGTAAAAAACGTGGTTTATTATTTTGAGCAGCCAACAAACTTTGAGATACAGGCAGAGGGGGAATTGAAAGAATTTGAGGGGATTTTGAAAATAGAATTTAGAAAGTCAGAAAAGACTTTACAGATTTTGTAATGCTTGTGCTATAATCATATACAGTATGAGTCTATTGCATGGAGTGGGCGATTTCTTCGCGTTGGATATTGGTACTAATTCGATCAGGATGATCCAGCTTTCTGGTAATGCTGATAAGGGTTGGGTACTGGATAAATTTGCGTACGTACCGGTTGACGCAAAAATTACAAAAGATGATTCAGAAACTGGCAAAAGAAAGCTGGGCGAAATTATTTTGGGGGCTAGAGAACAGGCTGGAATTCGAACGAAAAATATTGCAATTGGACTGCCAGCAAGAAAAACCTATACGGCGATTATTGAAGTGCCGAATGCACCACAACGAGAGCTGACGCAAACTGTGAAATATGAGGCTGATCAATATGTGCCGATGTCAGTGGATGAGGCAAAGATTGATTTTGCGGTATTGGGAATTAGTCCAAATGATACTAAAAAGGCAGAGATTTTGTTGTCTTCGACGGATAACGCTTATGCTGAGTCTGTAATGGAAAGTGTGGAACAGTTGGGGCTGAATGTGATTGCGCAGGAGCCAGAACCGATTGCGATGGTACGAGCTTTGGCGCCGGTTGGCGTGCAAGATGCGAGAATGATTATTGATTTAGGCGAAACTTCAACTGATTTAGTAGTGATGTACCAAGGTTCGCCGAGACTGGTACGTTCGATTCCGGGCGGTCTGTTGAGCTTTGTACGTACAGTGGAAAATACTTTAAAAGTACGTGATGATCAGGCTAGGCAGTTTATTTTGAAATTCGGCTTAGCACAGGATAAACTTGAGGGGAAAGTGTTTGAGGCTTTGAAGTCGACACTAGAGAGTTTTGCAATGGAAATGACGAAGTCGGTACGATTTTTCCAAAATCGCTATGTGGGAGCGCAGGTTGGGGGGATTGTATTGTCTGGTTTCTCTGGAATTATTCCGTTTATGGCTGAATATATTGAAATGCAGACTGGCGTGGCGACAACGCAAGGTAATCCATGGCAGTATGTGAAGGTGACACCTACTCAACAACAGATGCTACTACCGGTGGCATCGGAGTTTGCGGTGGCAATTGGGCTTGCGGAAAGGAGTAATGAATAATGAAGAAACTGAATTTTAAGAATATGACCTTTTCCGATATTCCTGATCTGATTAAAAATTTGTTTAAGACAAATAAGAATGATGATGTGATGATGACAGGACAGACTGGCAAATATGAAGTGAATTTAGTGCCAGATGTAAAACTGGAAATGTTGAAGATGCAGAAGATGCGTAATTTAGTCTTCTTTGTTTGTATGGTTGTGGTGATTGCATCGGTTTCAACTGTGGCTTTGCTTGGCGGGGTTAAGGGGGCACAGGATTTGATGATTTCAGGGCAGGAAAATCACATTAAGAATTTGAGTGATAAAGTGACGACTTATAAAGAGCTGCCGGATTTTTTGACGATTCAGGATCAGTTGAAGAAATTATCTGAGATAAACAAAAATCGTCCAGTATTATCGAGGGTGTTTCCGATTTTGAAAAATCTATTTCCAACTGGCGCAGATACAATTAAGATGTCTGAATTGAACGTGAATCTAGAAAGTGCAACACTAAATTTTGACGCTCAGGCTAATGCTGGCGAGGATCCAAAAATTGATTATCGAGTACTGGAATCGTTTAAGAAGTCAGTGAATATGACGAAGTATGATTTTGGTCGATATGTGACGGCAAATGGAGAGCCGATTCCAACGCGATGTATTCGTGAAACGGATGAGAATGGTAATTTATTATCGGATAATGGTAGTGTTTATGCGATTTGGAAACGCGGCGTGACCGATTGTGATCCCGGACGTAATGATCATGCTGCAACGGAGACGGAAGAAGGAAATAAGGTGACCGGAGATAAGAAAATTGATTCTTCGGTGACAAATACGGATCTAAAAAATGGTCAAATTGGACAAGTTGGAGAACAGAGCGGTGAAGAGCCAAAAAAGAAGACTGTGACGAAGGTAGAAACAGTAATTCCCGATGAAAAAATTTGGCGTACACCACAATTTGAGACCTGGAGCAAGGGTGAAGAAGTGAAAACTTCTGAAGATGGTGTGGCGGACGATTTGAAATCAAGTTCAGAAACTAAAACCACGACTGAGAATGGGGTGGATACAGATACAACTACGATTAAAAATGTGAAGAATTTTGTATATAAACCTGGTATGAATTTGAAGGGAAAAATTACGAGTATACCCCATTTTGAAAGTGAGTGTATAAAATACACTGGTCAAGAGACTACAGAAGGTGATAAAAAGGTGATAAAATGGAGTGCGCAAAATAATTGTAAGATGGTGCCTGAGGGGACACAGATTACGGATTCTTCAAATGGACGTGACGCAAATAATAACTTAGTTTTGCGTTTTTCGGCGGTACTTGCAATAGATCCAGTGATTTTTGCCTACAATACGAAACACGTAATGACAATTGGGCCAACAGGACAGAACGTGACGGATTCATATCAACAAATTAAAGGAATGTTTGCAGCGAAGGCGAAAGATTGTCGAGCGGATGACGCAGAGTGTATTAACACGAGTACGAAACAGACAGATAGCACAAATAAAGGAAACGAGGGTAAAAAATAATGGCGGCGAAGGCAGTTGGGAAAAGATTCCGAATTAGCAAACTACAGCAGCAAATGATGTTGGCAGTGTTGGGGGCTTCGTTGGTGCTGGGAGTGAGTATCGTTTTCTCAATCCACTTAATTAAACACATGAGATTTAATGCTAAAGTGATCAGTAGTCGTAATGAAGCGATTGAGAATTATGGTTTAGCGATTAAAAATGTGGGAATTTGTAAAGATAAAGATGCCGATGGAAAAATTTCCGATAAGGAGCTGAAGGATTGCAATTCGCAGGCGATTGACGTGACAAGTATTCCGGGGACTTTGCGCTATAACGTGATGGTGAATATGGCGAAAAATACCGATTTGGAGTCGGTGGGGCGAAATAGCCAGAAGCAGTGTTATGATGATAATCACAAGCGGATTGATTTCACTGCGGCATATTCAAAATCGACGACTGATGATGAGCGTTCGTATAATTTGAAAATGATGAAAATGTGTTCTGCCCTAAGAGCGATTCCGGATGCATTGCCGGCACAGAAAAATGATGAGGCGTTGCTTGCATCGCTTAATCAGATTTTCCTACTTTCGGGTTTTGAACCTGAACAATTGGCGCCTGGAACAAACTATAAACAGAGTAAGGTGATAGGAGTTTCGACGATTCCGATTGCGCTCACGGTAAAGAGGAGCGAAGCGGAAACAATGTCGATTATTTCAAATATAGAACGTTCGATTCGTGCATTTAGTATCGGTTCGGCTCAGATTAAATGGGGCAGTAATGCTAATGATGGAAGCTCGAAACTTGATCTTTTGGCGCAGGGCGTAGCTTATTATAGTGCGGAAACCAATGTACAAGAGAAAATGGAAGTAGTACGTGCGAAAGATGATAAAAAGAAGAAATCTGGTGCTTCTAGTACAAAAAAGACGAATGATTCAGCAAATAAAACATCAAATGAGACGAAAAAATAAGGAACAAAAGGAGGAATAAATGAAGCAGTCTGACATTTTTACAATCATTATTATCGCTTCGATTGGAATGGTTGGTGCGTTTTTTGCCTCCAATGCATTGTTGGGGGATCCTAACGAGTTAATGTTGAAGCATAAGACGATTTCACAAATTACTCCAGACTTAGTAGCCCCTGATCCAGAAACATTTAATCAGGACGCCATAAATCCGACGGTAGAAGTTTATGTGGGGCAGTGTGAAGATGTGGATCAGAATGGAATTTTAGACCGAGCGGAGCTTGTAGCTTGTGGAAAAGCGACACCTGAGCAGGCAGCAGAAGAAGAGAAGGCCGCGGAAGAAAAAAAGAAAGCTGAAGAACAGAAGAAAGAGGAAGAGCAGTCTGCAGAAGACGCGAAGAATAAGAGCGATACGCAGCCGGTTGAACAAAACGGCACGGATAGCCGGTCTGATTCGAATACACAGGGTGAAAGTGGTTCAGCTAACACAAATAATTAGGTGGAAAAATGACATTACTAACTCATGAGGCACAGGAAAAGGTCGTAGCCCTATTGATTTCCGAGGGGTTGGTTTCTCGTGAGAAAGTGCAAGAGGCAATGGATGAAGTGGCGAAAACTAAACAACCACTACTGGCGACTTTAACGGCGAAAAAGATTACGGATGCGGAGACGATTTCTCATGCAACTGCAGTGGTGATGAATGTACCATATGTAAGTTTGAGGAATGTGATGTTTGATCCGGAGATCTTGTCGCTTTTACCATATGATGTAGTGTCACGGACGATGGTAGTGCCGCTTGGTGAGAAAAATGGGCAATTATATGTGGCGATGTTGGACGTCTCAAATGTACAACAGACGGATTATTTATCACAATTAACGCAGAAACCGATTCGAATTATGATGGCCTCGGAAGAGGGGCTAAAATCGGCGATTGCACAATATCGTGGTGATTTTACGGCGGTGGAACGTGCGGTAAAAACGACGGAGGCTAGTGAAGTTTCACATAGCGCAGATGTGAAAATTATTACACAGGATTCGCCAATTTCGAAGGCTTTGTCGACGATTTTGACATTTGCAACGAAGTCGAAAGCTTCAGACATTCATATAGAGCCTTTGGAAAAATCTTTGGTAGTGCGTTGTCGGGTGGACGGAGTATTAAGAAAAGTGATGGAGCTACCAAAAACGATTGAGCCGGCACTAGTGTCGCGCGTGAAAATTTTGTCAAACTTAAAAATTGATGAACATCGTATTCCGCAGGATGGTCAATTCACGGTCTTGGTGGATGGCAAGGAAGTGGATTTACGTATTGCAATTTCGCCAGTGATTTGGGGTGAACAGGTGGTGATTCGTATTTTGGATAAGAGTGGTACCACACTGGATATTGAACAAATGGGAATGACTGGGCACGCATTAAGAATGGTGGAGCGGGGGATCGCAAAGCCAAATGGTATGATTTTAACTTCGGGGCCAACGGGCTCTGGTAAGTCAACAACACTGTATGCTTTGATTCGACGGATAAAATCGGATGGGATTAATATTGTGACACTGGAGGATCCAGTGGAATATAAGATGGATGGAGTGAACCAGATTCAAGTGAATGTGGATGCGGGATTGACTTTTGCGGCGGGATTGCGCAGTATTTTGCGTCAAGATCCGGACGTAGTGATGGTGGGGGAGATTCGTGACGCGGAAACGGCGAATTTAGCAGTGCAGGCGGCACTGACGGGACACTTAGTATTCTCAACGTTGCACACCAACTCGGCGGCGGGTATTTTACCAAGGCTTCTAGATATGGGAATTGAGCCATATCTTCTAGCTTCGACGCTTAATACGGTGATTGGACAGAGGTTGGTGCGACGAGTGGCGCCAAAACGTGAGGCGATTCATTCGACGGAAACGGAAACAAAACAGATCAATGATTTGGTTGGCAGTATTTTGCCACAGAATCAACAACAGGTGGCAATAGTTTCGGAGGATTTGGGTTATACGGGATTGCCGGTAGTGAATCCTAATGGTTATACTTTGGTAAAGGGGATTGATGATAGGGAGACGCCGGGCGGATATAAGGGGCGAGCTGGATTATATGAGACGATTGAGGTAGATGATGATATTCAGAAAATGATTACTACGCGGGCGACTTCAAATGAGATTATGAAATTAGCAAAGACGAAGGGAACTTTGACGATGCGTCAGGATGGAATGATGAAGGCGTTGACGGGAATTACGACAGTGAGTGAGGTAAATCGAGTGGCATCTGACTTGACTTAATGTATGAAACTGATAAAGGTTATGTTAAAATAACAGAAGAGAGGATAGACATGCAGGGAAATACACAGCCACAAGCAAATATGACAGCAATGCCGAACGCACAGGGTGCGAATATGGGGGCTGCGAATACGGGGAATATGAACGGTGCGCAACCAGTGATGACGCAGACCGCGGTAAAGACGACGGCGGCACAGCAAGCGGCGGCGGCTTCGACACCAACGGTTTTGCCGGCTTCGATTAAAATCGAGACTTTATTAGAAGAATGTATCAGGCGAAATGCGTCGGATTTACATATCCAGGTGGGGGTGCCCCCAATTTTGAGGATTGATGGAGCGTTGGCGCCGATTCCAAACACGCCAGTGTTAAGTAGTGAGGCAGTTTCTAAGCTGATTTTCTCCACATTGGATTCGATGCAACGTGAAGTCTTATCAAAAGATAAGGAGTTCGACTATTCGTTTTCTTTTGGTGAAATTGCGCGTTTTCGTGTAAATGCCTTTAATGAAAAGGGAAATTTGGCGGCGGCGTTCCGTTTGATTCCGACTAAAATGCCGACAATTGATGAATTAGGTATGCCACAGGTGATTTCAAGTTTTGCAGACTATCCACGCGGTTTGGTGTTAGTGACTGGTCCGACGGGTTCTGGTAAATCAACGACTTTGGCGGCAATCATCAATAAAATCAATACCGAAAAAGCGATGCATATTTTGACGATTGAGGATCCGATCGAGTTTACGCACAAGTCGAAACGTTCATTGGTGGCGCAGCGTGAAGTGCATTATGACACTTTTTCATTTTCGAGAGCTTTAAAGTCGGCGCTACGTGAAGATCCAGATGTCGTGTTGCTTGGTGAGATGCGTGATCTTGAAACAATTTCGTCGGCGATTACGATTGCAGAGACTGGTCACTTGGTGTTTGCTACTCTGCACACCAACTCGGCAGCTCAGTCGATTGATCGTATGATTGACGTTTTTCCAGCTGAACAACAACCACAGATTCGTTCACAGTTAGCTGGAATTTTGATGGCGGTTTGCTCACAGCGCTTGATCCCAGCGATCGGTGGTGGACGTGTAGTGGCGGCGGAAATTATGATTGCGAACTCAGCTGTGCGAGCGATTATTCGTGAAGGAAAAACTCATCAACTAGATACAACGATTCAGACCGGCGCAAATGAGGGGATGCAGACGATGGATCGAACTCTGGCGAAATTAGTGCAGCAGGGCACGGTGACCTATGACGATGCACGGGATTATGCAGTAGATATGCGTGAATTTGAAAGGTTAGTGAAGGGGATTTAATGAAGCGATTTCTGTATAAGGCAAGAGATAGTAAAACCGGCCAGATGTCGAAGGGGGTGATTCAGGCGGAAAACGAGAGAACGGCGGGAAAGCTTCTGATTGACCAGGGGATGACGCCAGACAAGATTGAAGAAGATACCTCAGATATGGGGTTGTTTCAGCGTTTTCAAAATAAGATTACAATGAAGGACAAAATTGTCTTTACGAGACAATTTGCAACGTTGATTGGTGCAGGTTTACCTCTTTCGAATTCGCTGCGTACCGTGATTGAGCAAACGGAAAGTAAGCCTATGCAGAAAGTAGTGGAGTCGATCTTGGTTGATGTGGAAGCCGGTAAGACTTTGACGCAGGCCTGTGAAAAATATCCAGAGGTGTTTAATAAAGTTTACATTGCGCTGCTTCGAGCAGGGGAGGCTTCAGGTAGTTTGGACCGATCGTTGAAGCGTTTGGCTGCGCAGCAAGAGAAAGACCACGCTATGATTACGAAGATTCGGGGAGCGATGATTTATCCGGCAATTATTTTAGTGGTGATCTTACTGGTGCTAGTCTTTATGATCCTTTTGATTGTGCCACAAGTGCAATCATTATATAAAGATTTGAAAAAGCCTTTACCTTGGATGACCGGAGCGATGGTGGATTTTTCGAATTTCTTGATTGCATTCTGGTGGCTGGTGACAGTGGTACTGGGCGTGATAATTTATTTTATTTTACAGTTTAGAAAAACGACTGTGGGGATTGAATGGGCTGCAATGTTTAAGCTGAATGTGCCAATTTTTAAGACTATGTTTTGGAGACTTTATAACGGTCGTTTTGCGAGAACAGCGGCAAACTTGATGTCTTCAGGGGTGTCAATTCAGGATACGCTGACAATTTCTGCGGAAGCAATGAATAATGTGGTGCTTGAAAAAGAAATAAAGGAAGTTTCGGAGAAGGTGAAACAAGGTAAGACGTTATCTTCGTCTCTGAAGGGATTGAACTATATTTTGCCACTACTACCACAAATGGCATCGATTGGTGAAGAATCTGGTAAGATTGATGAGATGCTGGGGAAAGCGGCACAAGTGTATGAGGATGAACTAGAAGAACAGATTCGAACGATTTCGACGATGATTGAGCCTGTTTTGATGGTGGTAATGGCGATTATGGTTGGCTTTATTATCATGGCTGTGTTATATCCAATCTACGTGATTGTGAATGACGTACAGGGTAGTAGTTTATAGGGAAAAGTATGAAAATTTTGTGGACAGACGGAAGTGCTTCGCCAAATCCTGGACCTGGAGGTTTTGCGGTAATTTGTGATGGAAAGCCGGTGAAGCTGGGAAGGGAAGAAAATTCAACGAATATTCGAATGGAAGGTGCAGCAATGCGTGCAGCGCTTTTATATCTTGACGGAGAGGAAGGGGAGCTACATTCTGATTCGGAGTTTTGGATAAATGTGCTGACAAAATGGGCTCCGGTTTGGGAAAAAAATGGCTGGAAGAAGAAAACTGGACCGATTAAGAACCTGAATTTAGTAAAAGAGTTGTTTGGACTTTATTCTAAATCTCGAGTGAAATTGATTTGGGTAAAAGGGCATGTGGGGATTGAGATGAATGAGTTGACGGATTTTTGGGCGAATAAGGCTAGAGAAAACGAGGGAAGTGAAGGGGTTGCTGTGGAGCTGGTCTCAACTGAGTAAAATAATTGTTCAAGATAATAATTAGGGTTTTTCTGAAAATTGAATACAAAATTTAATAAATTATTGAGGGAATAGAGAAAAATGCGAAAAATAATTTATAAAACGCAACTAACAGACCGTGATGAATTTGAAAGAAAACTTTCGTCCCTTGATTTTGATTTTGGGCCAATGTATTGGCAGAATAGTCGAATATTTGTGCCAAAAAACTACAAAAATCACGAAAATTATCCAAGAATGATTTTGAGAATTGAAATGCGTGCAGTAAATCGACCGGCTAAATATGAGTTGATCTGTAAACGTCATATTGAGGATTCAGGTGTGACGATCGTGCATAGCACTCAAGTGAAGGATTATACAGAGGCTGCAAGTATTTTATTACAGCTTGGATTTGAACTACAGGCTGAGGTGCCGAGACGTCGTCAAGATGTGAGAATTAACGACAAAACAACGGTTTTTATGGATAGAATTGACACGATGAATGAAGATTTTGTGAAGATTGAAGTTGAATTAGAGGACGGAGAGAGTGTGCAGCTAGCGCAACAGGAACTACAGAGTTTGTTGGCTAATTTTGGGTTGCCTGGAGATGCGTCTGTGAAAGAAACTTACGCTGAACTAGTCTAGCTGAATTATTTTGTGCTACACTAGTTAGAAAAAGAGAGGAACTATGGAGACCGACGGAGGAACGGCATTTACGAATTCAGAAATTAGAAAGCTTAATGATTTTGACGTCTTTTTGTGGGCGAATGAAATTGATGAAGTGAAAAATAATGTGTCGTGTGAGCTTTTCTTGTTTAATAAAAATTACACACCATTTAAGATTCGTTATTCGGAGAAGTTAACGAATTCAGTTAAGCAGATGTTTATGGGGGAAGCAGTAGCTTTTGTGATAAAAGAGGCGGATAAGGGATTGGAATGTCGTGAATATGAGAAATCAGATGGCGAGAACAAGGTAATTTATCGCACCGATTTGAATAAAGTGATTCGCGCGGAGAGTTTAATCCGACTGGTGGAAAAAGAATATAAGGATATTGATTATTTTACTGATAATGAACATCAGTTTAAGAAAGTGAAGGGGATTTTAGCACGTTTTACTTATCCTGGTGGTGAGGGAATAAAAACTTTTTATATTGCTAAAGCGATTTCAGCCGCTTCAGCTCTGAACGCGAAGTCATCTTGGGAATTGAATGGTGAAAGTTTTGAACCGTTTAGCGCGGAAGTAGCGTTGAAGATGCCAGATGATAATCAGGTGGCGATTATTGACGATAATGTAGTGATTTTTAATCAGAGTAAGTTTGAGAACCTATTTCAGTATGATTACAAGGCACAAATGTTGGCAGAAGCGAAAGCGCGTGAGATTGAAGAAAAGTATCAGTTGTCGTTTGCGGAAGGGTTAACTTTGAATATGCTGCTTCAAGATAAGAAGCCATTAGTGAAAAAGTTGCAAGATATGGATATAAAAGAGCAGATGTCACAAGAACAGCTGGTGGATTATGCAGATGAAATGAAATTGGAATTGATGACTGATGATGATGGGAAGATTATTGTAATGGATGATAAAGATTTGACAATGTTTGTCAATCTTTTGAATGAAGATTACTATGTTTCACCGGTGAACGGGAAACGCTACGAAATTAAATCGAAGAAATTATTGAACGAACCGGAAGGTGAACCACCAAGGGGCTAAAATGCCAAAAGTTTACATTAAATGTATACACTGTGGGGAAATGAGGCTAGTAGAAGATGGTGGTAAAGAGCTTGGCGGTGATTTTGTTGTAAAAAAAGATGATGATTTTTTAGTAAAACATTGTGTTAAAACTTCTGCTGGATTTCGAAAAGTGGTTCGAACAGTGATTTTGATGGGGATTTGTGAAAAATGCTGTTATCGAATCTTGAATACGGGACGTAAGGTGGTTTTAAGGAATAGCTGGTCATCGGTTAGTCGTAAGGATCAGTTAGACGATTGAATAAATAATTTATTCAGATATAACATTGATAAAATATTGTATAATTTTTTGACTCAAAGGAGAAGAAAATGAAGAAAGTTGTGAAAATTGCATTGGCAGCTGGAGTGCTTTGCGGTGTAGTTTTTGGCTCAATTAAATTATTTGAACTAACGAAAAAGAAGGAAGTTGAAAAGAAATATTCGGTAATTAGCACGAGTTTTCCTGGCTATGATTTTGCACGAGCTGTGGCTGGGAAAAATACAGATATTTCAGTGAAAATGTTATTGAAACCAGGGGCGGAGTCACACAGTTTCGAACCAACTCCCCAAGATATTTTAGCGATCAAGAATAGTAATTTGTTTGTTTATGTGGGTGGCGATTCAGACGAATGGGTGAAGAAGGTTATTTCGGAAATTGATACTAAAAAAACTAGGGTAGTGAAATTGGTTGATTTAGTGAAGACAAAGAATGAAGAGCTGGTTGAGGGGATGGAGGATGAAGATGATCAGGACCATAAGGATACTGATCATGATCATAAACATCATGATCATAAGGACGACGATGATGGTCATAAAGATGGACATAAACATGATGGAGATGAGCCTGAGGTGGACGAGCATGTTTGGACTAGTTTGAGAAATGCCAAAGAAATTACCGAAAAAATCATGAAAGAAATGATTAATTTTGATCGGGAAGAAGAGGGAAAGTTGAAAGAGAACGGCAAAAATTATATGACAAAAATCGATGAGATAGATAAAAAGATTGCAGACATGGTGAAATATGCTAGACGTAAAGAGATTGTGGTGGCTGATCGTTTTCCATTAAGATACTTTGTGGATGATTATGGTCTAAAATATTATGCAGCATTTCCAGGTTGCTCAGAACAGACTGAGGCAAATACGAAGACTGTTAGTTTTATTATTAAAAAGGTGAAGGAAGATAAAATTTCAGCTGTGTTTAAGATTGAATTATCGAAAGGCTTAGTGGCTGAGACGGTGGCGAAGGAGACTGGTGCGAAAATTTTGGAATTTCAGTCAGCACATAATATTTCTGAACGTGATTTTGGTTTTGGAGTAACATATGTTGATTTGATGGAACGAAATTTTGAAGTTTTGAAACAAGCCTTAAACGATTAATCTAATTTTACTAATTGAACGAAATTATATAAGACTAATTTGATTTTGTTGATTGAGAAAATCATAAACAATTTATCTAATTTTACCGATTAAGTAAGGTTATTGATTAGACAAAAAGGTTGAGATGGGGGTAAAATATAAATGAATTTTGTAATAAAGTAAGCTTAAAATGAATACAGAAAAAGTACCGCTAATAAAAGTTAAGGAGCTACAAGTAGAGTTTGAGGGGCATAAGGTTTTTTCAGACTTAAGCTTTGAGATTTTGGAGGCGGACTTTATCTGTGTTGTGGGGGCAAACGGAGCGGGAAAATCGACATTGATTAAAACTTTATTGGGGCAGATTAAACCAAGTAAGGGAGAAGTAGTATTTTCGGGTTTAAAACAGAAATTTATTGGTTATATGCCACAAGAAAATAAAATCGATAGAAATTTTCCGGCTTCGGTGGAAGAAATAGTGCGGTCTGGGACTTTAAATCAAATGGGGATACGATCGTTTTATGGGTTAGGGGAAAAGAAAATCGCGGAGCGAAGCATGCGTCAACTTGGAGTTTTGGGTTTAGCAAAAATGCATTTTGCGGATTTGTCGGGAGGACAGCGGCAGAAAGTATTGCTGGCTAGAAGTTTGGCGGCAACTAAAAAGTTGTTGGTCTTAGATGAGCCTTCAAATAATTTGGATTTTAAGTCGAAGAATGAACTGTATGAAAAATTAAAGAAATTAAATAACGAGGGCGTGGCGATTTTGATGGTGACTCATGATCTTGACCATAAGAATTTAATTGGGAAGAAGATCTTGGCGTTGAGTGGTGAACAATATTTCTTTGGAGACACAGAATCTTATGTGGAGAAAATTCATCATGTTTGAAATTTTTGAGATGTTTGGACAGGCATTTATTTTAAGGAGTTTTATCGCGGGGGTATTTATCGCGATGGCAGCAGCATTGATTGGAACGTCAGTGGTGTTAAGGCGTAATGCGATGATTGGTGATGGACTTTCACACGTGGGATTTGGAGCGTTTGCGTTAGCGACGGTTTTGAATGTGGCACCTTTAGAGTTTGCTCTACCGATTGTGATTTTAATGTCGTTTTTGATTTTGCGATTGAATGAACAGAATAAAGTACAACCTGATGCAGTGATTGCGATGGTGTCGGCAGGAGCTTTGGCATTGGGCACTTTTATGATTTCAATCACAAAGGGGGTGAATACAGATATAAACAATTATCTTTTTGGGAGTATACTTTCTATTTCGGAGAGTGATTTAGTGCTGGCTGTGGTTTTTTCGATGGCGGTGATAATTTTGTTTTTGCTTTGTTATAATAGAATTTTTGCGTTAACGTTTGATGAAGATTTTGCCAAAGCAGTGGGAGTGAAAACAGATTTTTATAACGTAATTTTTGCAATATTATGCTCGATTGTGGTGGTGCTAGGGATGAGACTGATGGGTGCGCTTCTGATTTCAAGCTTAATTATTTTTCCGACTATGTCGGCAATGCAAGTGGCGAAAACTTTCAAGAAAGTAGTAATTTTTTCAACTGTAATTTCTTTGATTTGTTTTGCGTGTGGTATGATAATTTCTTATAATTTTGCAACACCGACTGGATCAACAATCGTGCTGGTTAATGTTCTAGTTTTTCTATTTTGTCGATTTTTGAGAGTATAGAATTATATTTTTGTTTGAAAAAATAAAAAAAATGAAATAAAATATTTATAATTCTTTTGACTTTTATTTTAATTAAAATAGTTTGTAGTCTGAGTTTATTTTATTTAAAGTAGTTTTGAGACAGGAAATTGATTAAACAGAAAGGACTGAATGTTTAGATTAGTGAAGTACATGAAGCCATATGTATGGCAGTGTCTTGCTGTGGTGCTGGCAGTGGGGTTGCAAGTGTATGGAGCCTTGATGTTGCCGACGATGATGGCGGAGATTGTAAATAGTGGAATTATAAAAAAAGACATTGCTTTCATTATTAGAACTGGTGGATTGATGTTTGGGGTGGCGGTAATGTCGGCGCTGGGCGCTTTGATCTCGTCTTATTTTTCAGCAAAAGTAAGTGCGGCGATCAGTCGTGATATGAAACGAGATGTTTTTTCTAAGGTTTTGTCGTTTTCAATTGCAGAAACAGAACGTTTTTCTACGGCTTCTTTAATTACGCGTACAACTAATGATATTTCACAAGTACAGCAGACGATGGTAATGTGTCTTGCGATGTTAGTGCGGGCGCCGTTGATGGCGGTTGGGGCGATCGTACAGGCTTTTATAGTAGCGCCAGACATGACTTGGATTATTGCACTAGCGATTACGATTCTTTTGATTTTTGCAGGAGTGATTATTTCGATTGCGATTCCAAAATTCGAAGTTTTTCAGAAAATGATGGATAAAATCAATCTTTTGACTAGGGAGAATTTAACAGGAATTCGAGTGATTAGAGCTTTAAATAAAGAAGATTTCGAGGAGAAGAAATTTATTAAAGCTAATAATAAATTAACCAAAATTGATCTTTCGATTGTGAAGGTGATGCAATTGCAAATGCCAGTGATGCTTTTAATTTTTAATGGTACATCGCTGCTTGCTATTCGGGTGGGGATTTCTCGTCTTGGCGTGGATATGAGTTATCTTGGTAAGATGATGGCGTTTATGCAATATGCGACACAGGTGATTATGTCGTTCTTATTTTTGACAATGCTATTCGTGATGATTCCACGAGCAAATGTGTCAGCAAAACGTATTAATGAAGTGTTGACTACAAAATCGGAAATTGAATTCCCGAAAGAATTTGAAGAACAACCGAGAGAAGATGCCAGCATTGAGTTTCGCCATGTAGATTTTGCTTATGGCAAGTCTGAGGGTAAAGTACTGGAGAATATCTCATTTAAAGCCGAAGCGGGGAAGACTACGGCATTTATTGGTTCGACCGGTTCCGGAAAATCTACGTTGATTAATTTAGTGTCAAGATTTTTTGACGCTACTTCTGGTGAGATTTTGGTTTCAGGAGTGAATATTAAGAAGTATCCAGAGGCGGAATTGATGAAACGAATTGGTTATGTGCCGCAAAAGGGATATTTATTTGCTGGGACGGTTCGTTCGAATATTTTGTTTGGTTTAAAGAATGGAACGGATGAACAAATGCAGAGGGCGGCAAAGATTGCGCAAGCTGCAGAATTTATTAACAAGATGCCAAAAAAATATGAATCGAAAATTTCGGAAGGCGGAACGAATGTATCGGGCGGACAGAGACAACGGCTTGCGATTGCGCGAGCTTTGGCGAAAGAGCCAGAAATTTTGATTTTTGATGATGCTTTTTCGGCACTGGATATGAAGACGGACGGTAAGCTGCGCGAGGCCTTGAAACCAGTGACGCAGAAAACAATTACTTTAATTGTGGCGCAAAGAATTAGCACAATTCGAGATGCTGAACAAATTATTGTGCTTGATCGGGGGAAGATTGTGGGAAAAGGGACGCACTACGAACTGCTAGATAAATGTAAGGTTTATCTTGAGATTGCTAAGTCGCAACTTTCTGAGGATGAGATTTTGTGCGAGCTGAAGACTAGTAAAGAGAAAGCGGGGAAGAAATAATGGTAGATAGAGGAAGAGATGTCGAAAAGGATTCAAAAAAAGAATTGGTAAAAGTGGCTGAAAAGAGAACTAAGAAAGATGTGGCGGGTCCAAAAAATTTTAAAGTGGTGATAAAGCGTTTCTGGAGCTCGATTCGTGAATGGAGGGTGATGATTATTGTCGCTGCAGTGCTTTCGTTGCTATCGACGGTGATTGCGTTGTTTGGACCAATGATTCTCGGTATGATGACAACTTCGGCTACGGAATCTTTGAAAAATCGTGGCGAAATTGCTTGGAATGAGATTAATTTTTTAGCAATGATTTTGGCTGTGATGTTTTTATTGTCGGCAGTGATTGGCTATATTCAGGGGGTGGTGACTTCTTCGATTTCGGTGAAATATGAAAAGAAAATGCGTGAACTGATTTTGGGGAAAATTAAGAGATTATCAATGGGGTATTTTGACCGTACGCCAAACGGTGATGTAATGTCGAGAATGATTAATGATGTGGACACGATTGCTAGCTCACTAGCTGAAACTTTGACGCAGATTATTACGAGTGTGACGTCGCTTATCGGATACCTTGCGATTATGCTTTATCTTTCGGTGACTTTGTCATTAATTGCGATTGTGGCGGTGCCAATTTCGACGGTATTTATCGCAAAAGTTTTGAGAAAGGCGAGAAAGCACTTTACGGCAGAACGTGAAGTATTAGGGAAATTAAATGCGGCGATTGAAGAAAGTTATAGCGGACAGCTGATTATTAAGGCAAATAATCACGGAACACAATCAATAAAAGATTTTCAGGATATAAATGAACAGCTATACACGGAAACATGGCAGGCACAGTATCTAAGTTCGCTAACTTTTCCATTGACACATGTTTTTCTAAATTTGGCTTATGCTGGTGTGTGTATGTTGGGTGGATTTTATGTAATTTCTGGAGTGATTACGATTGGTGGAATCCAAGCATTTATCCAGTATCTAAACCGATTCAATCGTCCAATTACGGAGGTAGCACAGTTATCTAGTACGATTCAGCAAATTATGGCAGCCGCGGAAAGAATTTTTGACTTTTTGGAGGAGCCAGAAGAGCCAAAGGAAGAATTTAAGAGTTTATATTCAATTATTGTAAATGACAAGAGAAAGTTTGAGGGGGCTGTGGAGTTTAGAAATGTGAGTTTTCGATATGACACAAAACCAATTATTAAGAACTTTTCAGTGAAAGTGGAGCCGGGGATGCAGGTAGCAATTGTGGGGCCGACTGGAGCTGGTAAGACGACGATTGTGAATCTTCTGATGCGCTTTTTTGACCCGAATGAGGGTGAGATTTTGATTGATGGGATAGATACGAAAAAGATGAAGCGTGGGGAAGTGCGGGGTTTATTTGGAATGGTGTTGCAGGATACATGGTTATTCTCAGGGACGATTATGGAAAATCTAAAATATGGCGCAAAAGAGATTTCGGATGAAGAAGTATTTAGGGCGACTAAGATGGTAGGGGTGGATCATTTTATAAAATCATTGCCAAATGGATATGAAACGGTGATTTCGGAAGATTCGGATAATATATCGGCGGGAGAAAAACAGCTAATGACAATTGCTCGTGCGGTGATCAGTAATCCTTCAATGATGATTTTGGATGAAGCAACTTCTAATGTGGATACTAGAACGGAACAGTTGATTCAGGATGCATTTTTGAAATTAGCCAAGGGACGCACTTCGTTCGTAATTGCACACCGATTATCAACAATTCGAGAGGCGGATTTAATCTTGGTAATGCGAGATGGAAATATTGTGGAGCAGGGGAATCATGCCGCACTTCTTAAACAAAATGGTTTTTACGCCGAGCTGTATAATTCGCAATTTAGCGAAGATATGTAGAAAACGAATTACTGTGATACTATAGAACTAGTAAAATCTAGGAGGACTGTTGTGGCGAAATTGTATTTCAGATACGGGGCGATGGGCTGCGGAAAAACGATGCAACTTTTGCAAGTGGCTTTTAATTATGAAGAACGGGGACATCAAGTTTGTGTAATGAAACCGAAGACGGATACGAAGAATGGAGAGAAACTTCTAACCCGGATTGGACCAGAACGAGTGACAGATTTTTGTTTTGAAAAGGGGGACGATTTATTTGGATTGATAAAGAAATTACAAAGGAAAAAGAAGAAAATTTCTTGCGTTTTGGTGGATGAGGCACAGTTCTTGACGCGTGAGCAAGTCGATCAGTTGATGAAGGTGACGACGGATTTAGAAATTCCAGTGATGGCTTATGGTTTGAGACTTAATTTTCGTTTGACGGACGGTGGGTTTGAGGGGGCGACGAGACTTTTGCAAGTGGCACATGATATTGATGAGATAAAAACGATTTGTGAATGTGGTAGAAAGGCGACTCTGAACGCGAGATTTTTAAATGGAAAATTTATGGCGGATGGACCGGATGTGTTGATTGATGATGGTACTTCTGAGGTCGAATATCGAGCGATTTGTCCGAAATGCTATGCAGAATACGCAGCGGGGAAGAAATGTTAATCGTAATTGAAGGACAGGACGCGACTGGTAAGGATACGCAGGCGAAGTTGTTGGCGGATTTTTTGCGTGAGCGCGGTGAGATAGTGACAGCTTATTCGGAATCGGGAACTGGTTCTTCGGATCCATTTGTGTCGGAAATTGCAAAGTTAACTTATCGCACCAAACAGGATATTAATCATCGAACGAGAGTGCTGCTGTTTTTAGTGAACCGTTATGAACAGTGGCGAAAAATTGCCGAGCCGGCCTTAAAACGAGGTGAGACGGTAATCTTAACGCGTAATTGGTTGTCGACCTTGATTTATGAGGGGTATGCAGGGGGGGTGTCAAGAACTTTAATTGCACGCTTACATAAGGAGATTATGCCGGAGAATTATTTTAAGCCAGACAGAATAGTAATTTTAACACTTTCGGATGAAGAGAGGCAGAAAAGACTGGCAGCACAGGCGAAGGAGCAGGGTAGAGTGGGGGAAGTACTGAAGACGGAACCTTCGGAGTTTCAAAAGAAAGTAAACGGGGCTTATCTAAAAATAGCCAAGGAAATGAAAATTGCAACTCTGGATACTGTGGGAACAATTGATGAAGTACAGTTGAAGTTGAGAAAGCAATTGAGATTGGCCTAGATGAGGTGCTTTGATGAAAGCTGGAAAGAGTTTCTGACTTCTGAATTTAAACAAGAGTATTTTTTGCGGCTGGCTGAGTTTTTACACAGTGAATACGAGAAAAGGGTAATTTTTCCAAGAAAAGACCAGGTATTTCGAGCGTTTTTGACAGATTTTGCAAAAATAAAGGTGGTGATTTTAGGACAGGATCCTTATCACACTCCTGGTGTGGCGGACGGATTGGCTTTTTCGGTGAAGAATGGAAGGGAGTATTTACCGCCGAGTCTTGTGAATATTTATAAGGAAATAGACACGGATATTGGGGAGAGAAAGAGTCGAGAGGGGGATCTATCGAGTTGGGCAAAACAAGGTGTGCTACTTTTAAATAATGTATTGACGGTTGAGGCACACCAGGCACGATCACATCGTGGACGAGGATGGGAAGTGTTTACGAAACATTGTGTGGAATATCTGAGCAAGAATCGAGAGCATTTGGTGTTTATTTTATGGGGGAGAGATGCGAGAGAAAAGAAAGGATTGATTGATCAAAAGAAACATTTGATTTTGGAATCGGCGCATCCATCTCCGTTATCGGCTTATCAAGGATTTTTCGGTTCAAAGCCGTTTTCAAAAACGAATCAGTATTTGTTGGAGCATGGAATTCAACCGATAGAATGGTGAGTATATAGAATAATAAAAAAGAACCCGCGATGCGGGTCCTTTTTGGGTTTTTGCCAACTTAATTAGATGGCGTTGCAGATAGCACCACCGCCTTCTTTCTTGTAAAGAATGGCAATTTTGCGAGAGCCAGAGGCGTGAACGGCGTCTTCGCCATCACAGGTAGCGTTAGTGACAATACTGATAGTGTGACCTTTTTCACCACTTTGTTCATATGGATTACCGGCAGTGACATCATCGATACCGTTTGGACGGCCTTCAGCTTGTTGGAGCCAGGTAGAGCCAGAGCGCTGGCCATTATGACATACTTTGGTTGAAGCATCATACGATGTTGCTTCACGACAGGAAGAAATAGCAAGAGAATATGGGTTGCCTTCTGGGTCGGCAAACTTATCTTTTTCATCAGGGCTGATTAAGAGATATGAATCGTAGAAATAAGCCCATGATTGGTGATTGAGGGTGCGGGTAATGTTTGGATCAACTGCTGCGTGTCCGGAAACATAGGAACCAAACTTGTCGGAAGGAATGGCACCGCTATTGTTTTGTTGATAGTTATTGATTGCGGTGGCAAGACGCGACATGTCAGAAACGCGCTGAGTATCACGACGGTTGCGAACTAGTGATGGAAGGGCGATGAAGACCATAAGAAAGATTAGGCCGGCGATACCAAGCACCAAGACTACCTCTACGATGGTGAAGCCCTTTTTATTTTTAATATCTTGATTTCTCATTTGATCCTTTCTTTGTGGAATTTAGGAGTGTTTCTTTATCAGAATAATACTCAATAACGATAGAAAAATCAAGAGGCTTATGCTAATATACGGATAGTGTTGTGTTTATTATTTGTGATGTTTTTTGGGATTGGGACCGTGTTTGGTTCGTTTGCTTGTTGTCAGGCGGAAAGAATGCATTTACGTGAGGAGGGGAGAAAACTGGGAAAGCGTTCGGAATGTCTTTTTTGCAAACATAAATTAGAGTGGTTTGAACTAATTCCAATTTTTTCATGGCTTTTTCTTAGAGGCAGGTGTCGAAAATGTAAAAAAAATATTGGCAAGATTGAATTGGTATCTGAAATTATGATGGGGGTAATTTTTGGACTGATTTTGTGGTTTGTATTGAAGCAAGTTGGAGTATTTGGGGGGCTACGAACAGGGGCGAGATTTGCCGGAGTTATGAGTTTGATAGAGAATTTTAACGTAAATGAAGCGATGCTATTAAAAATGCTGATTAACCCGGTTGTGGTTCTTAGATTATTGATTTTACTGTCTAGTGCGGTGTTATTTTGGATTTTATTTGTATATGACTTAAAATGGCAAAGCTTACCGACCTGGATTTTGTATGCATTGATCGGGTTGGGGTTAGCTTACTTTGTGTTGAATGAACTAACGAGCTTAGGTTTTATTATGCAAGAAAAATTCAGAGTAGGAGCGGCAGAAATGCTGAAAGGAAAATTGGAATTTGCACAACAGCTGAGATTTTTGAAACGAGATATTTTGATGTTAGTTGGTGGATTAGTTATTTTGCCTGGACTATATTTTGTGTTGTATAAATTTTCGAAGGAGAAATTGGTGGGAAGCGGGGATTATCTTTTAACAATTTCGATGGCATTGTTTCTGGGGAGATTTGAGTTGGCGCTAACATTACTTTGTGCGGCGAATCTGCTAGCTTTATTTTGGAATACAGGAAAAATTTTACAGAAAAAGGAAACAAGGATTGCTTTTGGGCCGTATCTGATACTGGGATTTTGGATGGTATTTATGTTGGGACAAGAAATTTTACGATATTTGTACGTTGCGGCGTGATATTGGTGTTTAGTTTTTTAATTTTTAGTTTTGTTATGATGTGATATAATTTTTAGCTTTGTTATGATGTGATTTAATTTTCAGTTTTGTTGTGGCGCGATCATGATATTATTCTTTAGTTTCTGTGTGAAATTTTTCGTGAACTTCTTTGAGGTGAGGATCGGTGACATGGGTATAAATTTGAGTAGTAGCGATATTGGCGTGACCGAGAAGACTTTGGACGGAGCGAATATCTGCACCATTCATGAGGAGATCGGTGGCAAAACTATGGCGTAAAGTATGTGGAGTGACGTGCTTGGTGATGCCAGCAAGACGAGCGTATTTTTGAATGATACGTTCGATGGAGCGAGGGCTAAGGCGACGAAAATTACCAGAGGTGTCAGGAATATTTTGGTTGGAAGAGTTATTGAGAAAGAGGGCGGGGAGGCTGTCGGTCCTGGCGTTTAAATATTCTTCAATATGTTCAGCAGTGGTTTGGTCAATGAAAATGGGGCGATCTTTTTTACCTTTACCACGGACCATAAATTCACGACGAGTGAGATTGATGGAGTCGCGGTTGAGATTGCAAAGTTCGGAAACGCGAAGACCACCAGAGAAAAGTAGTTCAATGATGGCGCGATCGCGGAGGCCGGTTTCGGTGTCGATGGGAATTTCGGAAAGTAAACGTTCAATTTCATCAAAATGAAGAAAAGTGACCTGTTTTTTGGCGGCACGAGGAAGATCGACGAGACTGGGATCAAGAGATTTAATGCCACGTTTAGCCAAATACTTGAGAAAGCCACGTAGGGCGATGAGATGATAACTTTGAGTCAGAGCGGAAAGACGTTCATGGTTTTGATTATCATCGAAACGATTGAGACGAAGACGATACTTGCGAAGAATTTTGGGAGTAAGGTCGGCAGGTTTGATAGTGGCGCCATCGGGAAAATCTTGAGTGATGAGTTCAAGAAAACGCGCAAGGTAGAGACCGTAATTTTCGGTGGTTTTAGTGGAACGGCCTTTTTCAATTTCGAGAGATTCAAGAAAATCGCTTATCAAATCAGAGATATCCATAAGAGGTATTATAACAGATTATGTTATAATACGGTTATGGATAATATGGATAATGCGGTTCAACCACAACCAGAACAGATAAGGGAAAATCCGGAACAGACGGGGGGAGATTTGAAACAGGAATTAGGCTCGGTGCAAACTGAAACGAAGTCAAAATTAAATTCGATGGTTGACGATTCTGTGTTTCAAGTATTTGGTAAAGCTAGGACGGTTGAGTTTGATGAAGAATTGGCAAAACAACAGATTAACATGAATCCGACAGAAAAACGCGTTGTTGAACCTTTGACTGGTAGTAGTGTAGTGTTTGATGCAAGTAGTGAACAGGGGGTACCAGAGAACGGATTTCCGGCTGGTTATGGACCAAATGCAGGAATTAAGCGGATTGAAAAGCCTGTAAAGCCAAAATTGAGGGAAAGAATTAAACGATCGTTTGGACAGATGACGAAACGACAAAAAAGATTGTTAGTTATTATACCTTCGGCTTCGATTGTACTGATTGTGACATTGTCTCTTATTGTAATGGTGACGGGTATCTTTGCAACGGACTATTCAAAAACTTACAGCGTAGCGAAAACGATTAGGGGGGAATTGCAGAAGATTCGAAGCAATGCGAACTGTGAAAAAGTTATAGAATATAATGATAATACTTTTACGTCAATGGAAATTTATCAGGGATATGTTGAAGAATGTAAAAAAGTAAGTCGTGGAATTAGTGAGCAGCTGATTGAAGAAATGGGGGATACGGCTGGGGTATTGAAGGATGTTGAGGTAAATCGTCGATTTGAGGCATTTAAGGTGGCGCTGAATGAGGGAAAAAAGGGAAATTCGGAAATGGAAAAAACTTTGGACCTGTATTTAATTTGGCATAGCTGGATTTTAACAGAAGCTTCTGGAGATAAGACACATAATGGATTTGAGTGGAGTGAAGATGAAATTAAAGAGGCGGCGAAAATTTTAGTAGATTCTTCAAATGATAAATTAGTGGAATACGGAAAACGATGGGTGGAGCTTAAAACTGAGGCGGCGAAAGCGGCATATAAGTTTTATCATTCGGGTGAATCGACAGAAGTGGTGGATTATATGGAGGCAAAGAATGACATGGAGGCGAAGAAGACAGCATTTTCAGAGTTTCAGAAAACGAAGCGTCCGGATGTGGTGACGGAATTTCCGTTGCAGCAGGTGGATCTTGCAAATATTTCGGTGAAATTTGAAGAAATGTATAGTTTTATTCGTGAAACATATCAGAAAAATTATAATAAACGAGTGGGGGGCTGTAAGGAATTGATTAACGCAATTATTTGTGACTAAATGAAGTGCTCTTGACGGCTTGTGATATAATCGAGAAAAGATAAGAGCATGGCTCAGGGAGTATGTATGTCACAAGATAAACCTGCTAAAAATAATAAGGAGGTCGATCTTGCCGACTTCGTACAGCGAACGCTGGTGATTTTTAAGCCAGATTCAGTACAACGTGGAATTGTGGGGGAGATTTTACAGAGATTTGAGCGCGTGGGACTGAAGATTGTGGGTATGAAAATGGTGAGTCCAGATCAAGCTCTATTTAAGAAACATTATGAAGATATTGGTCAGTTGATTTCACGTCGTGGTGAAGAGACTTTTATGTATAATTTGAATTACATGATGTCTGGTCCAATTATTGCGATGTGTCTTGAGGGGGTTGAGGCGGTAGCTTTAGTACGTAAGATTGTGGGTCCAACTGAACCTAAATCTGCGGAGATGGGTACGATTCGTGGTGATTTTTCACACATGAGCTTTGGTTATTCAAATGCGAAGAAAATTGGT
>ERZ772960.331-NODE-331-length-44001-cov-11.030469_pt1 | contig 44001 bp, 32 predicted proteins | sample MGYA00580678_ERZ772960 | MGnify/ENA primary metagenome ERZ772960 (study PRJEB29015, sample SAMEA2737930) | human oral metagenome | biome: human oral; feature: human-associated habitat; material: dental | place: China | collected 2059 ...
AGATGAAATGAATGTCACGCTTGAGAAGCGACTCTATGCGACGGCAGGAATAGATGTTGTTCATATAGGCGTAAAGAATCACCTTGAGCATCATTTGCGGATGATACGGCTTGCGACCACTGGGCTTATAGAGTTTATAAACATTATCCAACTTAAGATTATCCACCAAGGCGTCTAAAAGACGAACAGGGTCATCTTCTGCGATATCCCTATCGATTCTTTGAGGAAAAAGAATCATTTTCTTGTGTATGTAAGAACGAAAGTGTACCTTTGTCATAATGAGATTTTTTGTATGCCTAAAGGTACAAAAACTTTAGGAAATAGCAAAGCCCTGGCTTGAGAAAGTCGGGGCTTTGTGCATAAAAAAGAGGATGTGTACATTTTGACACACCCTCTTTCTTTTTCTTGCAGGTGCATCCTCTTCCCGCAGGCGGGAAATCCACATTCTGGAAGATACGTTCCCTGACTTCACATGGCTTGCCCCGTCGATCCGTCGTCCTTGCCGGTCAGGCTGTCAGTCAGCCCCGAACGTATATGGGAAAGCGGACATTGATACCGGGAAAAACACAAACGATTGTTTCCCGATACTTACTTACCCGTGGTTTTATTTTGCCTTTTAAGCTATTTAGCGTATCTTTGCATTGTTATTCATGCTATTCAATAATGTCGAACAAGAAGAAATACGACTTGTTAAACCAGATACAGTCACCTGCCGATTTGCGCAGACTGAAGCTGGACGACCTTCCGGAGCTCTGCCAGCAGTTGCGGGAGGACATCATTGAGGAAGTCGCTGTCAATCCGGGACACCTCGCTTCCAGCTTGGGAGCGACCGAGATCACGGTGGCATGCCATTACGTCTTCCATACGCCGGAAGACCGCCTCGTATGGGATGTCGGCCATCAGGCCTACGGCCATAAGATCCTGACAGGACGGCGGGACAGCTTCTGCAACAACCGCAAGCTGAACGGACTGATGCCTTTCCCTTCGCCTGTCGAGAGCGTTTACGACACTTTCACCTGCGGCCATGCCTCCAACTCCATTTCTGCCGCTTTGGGGATGGCCGTTGCGGCCAAGCTGACGAAGCAGCACCGGCATGTCGTGGCCATCATCGGCGACGGAGCGATGAGCGGCGGTCTTGCATTTGAAGGACTGAACAATGTCTCCAGCCAGCCCAATGACCTGCTGATCATCCTCAACGACAATGACATGTCCATCGACAGATCCGTGGGAGGCATGGAACAGTACCTGCTGAACCTCGATACAAACGAGACTTACAACCGGCTTCGTTTCAAGGCATCGCAGTGGCTGAACTCCAAGGGACTGCTGAATGACGAGCGGCGCAAGGGGCTGCTGCGCCTGAACAATGCTCTGAAGTCGGCACTGGCTCACCAGCAGAATATGTTTGAAGGCATGAATATCCGTTACTTCGGTCCCTTCGACGGCAACAATATCACCGAACTGGTACGCATCCTCCGGCAGCTGAAGAACATGAAAGGGCCGAAGCTCCTCCATCTGCATACGAAGAAAGGAAAGGGATATGAACCGGCTGAGAAGAGCGCAACCGTCTGGCATGCACCGGGCAAGTTCGACCCTGAGACAGGCGAACGGATGGTGCAGGACAGCAGCCGGGAACCACCGAAGTTTCAGGATGTCTTTGGAAAGACACTGCTGGAACTTGCCAGGAGGAATCCACGCATCGTAGGCGTCACACCGGCCATGCCGACCGGCTGCTCGATGAATATCATGATGGACGAGATGCCCGACCGGACCTTTGATGTCGGTATCGCCGAGGCACATGCCGTGACCTTCTCCGCCGGCATGGCAAAGGACGGACTGCAGCCTTTCTGCAACATCTACAGTGCCTTCTCGCAACGTGCATACGACAGCATCATCCACGACATGGCGATACTGAATCTGCCGGTCGTACTTTGTCTGGACCGTGCAGGGCTGGTGGGTGAGGACGGTGCTACGCATCATGGTGCGTTCGATATGGCTTTTCTGCGCCCTGTTCCTAATCTCACGATAGCTTCTCCCATGGACGAGTGTGAGCTGCGGCGGCTGATGTACACCGCGCAACTGCCCGGAAAGGGCTCTTTCGTCATCCGCTATCCGCGCGGACGTGGCGTACAGACCCGGTGGGACTGTCCTCTCACGGAGGTAAGGGTCGGTACCGGCCGCCGCATCCACGACGGATGGGATGTCGCCATACTGAGCATCGGACCGATCGGGAACGATGTCGAACAGGCCATCGACCTGATTGAACGTGCCGAATCACCTGCTACAAAAGGGCATTGTCCTTCGGTAGCCCATTACGATATGCGTTTCCTCAAGCCGTTGGATACGGATATCCTGAAGGAAGTCGCCGGCCGTTTCTCACGTATCATAACCATTGAAGACGGCGTACGCAATGGCGGACTGGGATCTGCCGTAACCGAATGGATGGCCGATCACGGGTACAGTCCGCACATCACCCGTATGGGGCTGCCCGACCACTTTGTCGAGCAGGGCACCGTCCAGCAGCTGCGAGAGATATGCGGCATCGACGTAGACGGCATCAAGGGACAGCTCACCGCTGCCTGCCGATAGTCACAGTGCCTGACAGTCTTTTCCGCCTGTCATCGCTGCCCATCACATCCCCTCCCTCGGAGGGACTTGGGGAGGCCTCCCATCCCCACCTGCAAGAATCAAAGAGCAAAGAATGAAGATCATTATTTCAGGAGCATACGCCATAGGGACTTTCCTGGCAAAGCTCCTTTCACGAAACAAGGAAGACATCATCCTGCTGGATGAAAATCCCGAGAACCTTGACAAGATCAGCAGCGAGTTCGACCTGCTGACCATGGAGTGTCCTGCAACCGATATCAAAGGGCTGAAAGCTGCCGGTGTAGAACATGCCGATCTTTTCATCGCCGTCACGCCGAACGAGCCGGCCAACATCGCGGCCTGTGCCATGGCGCACCAGCTGGGAGCCAAGAAAACGGTGGCGCGGGTGGACAGCCCGGCATACGTTGAGGAACAGAACAAAGAACTCTTCCGCAAGATGGGCGTCGACGATATTATCTATCCTGAAATACTGGCTGCAAAGGACATCATCAACGGACTGAAGATGTCGTGGGTGCGCCAGCGGTGGGACGTACACGACGGAGCACTCGTCATGCTGGGCATCAAGCTGCGTGAAACCTGTGAAATCCTCGACCGGCCGCTGAAGGAAATCAGCGGGCCGAACGACCCTTACCACGTCGTCGCCATCAAGCACAACGACGAGACCATCATCCCCGGGGGAAATGACACCCTGCAGGTGTACGACCTCGTCTACTTCATGACGACAAAGCAGTACATCCCCTACATCCGGAAGATTGTCGGCAAGGAACATTACGTGGATGTGCAGAACGTCATCTTCATGGGGGGCGGAAAGACGGCCGCGCGCGCCGTGAAGATGCTGCCCGAATATATGCACGCCAAGATCATCGAACAGCGGACGGAACGCTGTGAGGAACTGAACAACATCTTCAATGAAGACACGCTGGTCATCAACGGAGACGGACGGGACATCGGACTGCTGAAGGAAGAGGGCATCCGCAACACACAGGCTTTCGTGGCGCTCACGTCGAATGCCGAGACCAACATCCTGGCCTGCCTGACAGCCAAGCGGATGGGGGTACGCAAGACGGTCGCCTCCGTAGAGAACTTCGACTACGTGGGTACGGCAGAGAGCCTTGACATCGGCACGATCATCAACAAGAAGGCCGTTGCCGCCAGCCACATTTACCAGATGATGCTGGATGCCAACGTGGAGAACATCCGGTTCCTCATGTCGGTCAATGCCGATGTGGCCGAATTCACGCCCAGTCCCGACTCAAAGATCACCCGCAAGCCGGTGAAAGACATCAACCTGCCGAAAGGAGTCACCATCGGCGGACTGGTAAGGAACGGCGAGGGAATGCTTGTCTCCGGCAACACACAGATCGAGGCCGGCGATTCGGTGGTGATCTTCTGTTACAACGTGGACATGAAAAAGGTGGAAAAATTATTTATCTGATCATGCTGAATCTGAAACTTATCTCCAAGATTCTTGGGTCACTGCTATGGATAGAAGGACTGCTGCTGCTCAATTGTCTGGCCGTGTCATTGTGGTACCAGAGCGTCGATGTCATGCCCTTCGTCTGGAGCATCCTCATTACTGTCGGCACAGGCTTCCTGTTCCGTCTGCTGGGGCGCAATGCCGACAATCTCCTGGGTCGCCGTGACGCTTACTTCGTTGTGACTGTGGCCTGGATTCTCTTCACGCTGTTCGGTACACTCCCGTTTATGATCAGCGGATATATCCACAGCTTCACGGATGCTTTCTTTGAGGCCATGTCGGGTTTTACGACGACTGGTGCCACAATCATCGACTATCCAGAACGGCTTCCGAAGGGACTTCTCTACTGGCGTTCGCTCACCCAATGGATCGGCGGACTGGGCATCGTGTTCTTCACCATAGCCATTCTTCCCTCCATCGTAGGCGGATCGGTAAAGGTGTTCGCAGCCGAAGCGACAGGACCCATCAAGAGCAAGCTCCATCCCCGACTGAGCACAAGTGCGAAGTCGATATGGGTTGTTTATCTGATGCTGACCGTGGCCTGCATCCTCAGTTACAAACTCTGTGGAATGGGATGGTTCGACGCCTTCAATTATTCCATGACGAGTACGGCGACCGGCGGTTTCGCCACCGAGAGCGGTTCCATCATGACGTTCCACTCCCCGGCCGAAGAGTATGTCTGTTCACTGTTCTGCTTCCTCTCGGGAGTGAATTTCACGCTTATGTATGCTTCGGCCGTAGGCATGGATATCAGAAAACTGCTGAAAAACAGCGAATTCCGGCTCTATTCCCTCATGGTACTTTCGTTCGCCCTGTTCATCGCCTTCGAGCTTGTCTATCGCAACCATTACGACATCGAGCACGCTTTCCGCAGTGCCATCTTCCAGGTGGTGTCTTTCATTACCACGACCGGACTCTTCAGCGATGATGCCGGCAAGTGGCCGCACGTGACGTGGGTTGTTCTGGCAGCCTGTATGTTCTTCGGCGGATGTTCGGGATCCACGAGCGGAGGCATCAAGAGCATCCGCGGTGTCATGCTGCTGAAGGTTGTACGCAATGAGTTCCGGCAGATCCTGCATCCGAATGCGGTCCTGCCGCTGAAAATAGACGGCATCAATATTCCGCAGGCTAAGCGTGTGACGCTTCTTGGCTTCATCGGACTGTACCTCTTCCTGACGCTCTTCTGTGCTTTCACGATGATTGCCTTCGGCATCGACAACACGAACGCCATCACCATCACGCTGAGTAGTCTTGGCAATGTAGGACCTACCCTCGGCATGGAGATCGGACCTACAATGTCGTGGGCACAGCTGCCCGGTTTCGCCAAGTGGATCTGCTCTTTCCTCATGCTCGTCGGCCGTCTGGAACTGTTCACTGTTCTGGTGCTGTTCACACCGGCGTTCTGGAAGGAAAACTGACACGATCCATCATGATCTCCCGGACCTGCCGGCACAGCGGAAAGTACAGAAAACGCCATGGCCGTCCGTAAACATCGGGTGAAACATCCGGGGCACGGTTCAGGTACCGGGAGACAGCCGTCTGTCCGCTTTTCCTTGGGACGGCCGGACTTGGCCTTCCCGCCGTTGCGCCTGCTCCCCTCCTGCCTGGACCGGAGCCGGCGTTCCTCACCGTTGAGACGGAACGGCTGGCATGGGGCTTCTCGCATCTCTTCGACGACGTGAAGCACAGTGACTACCGCCCTCCGCACCGTGAGATGGAGGCGTATTTCGGAAGCCGCTTTGTGTACTATCGCTATAATCGGGGCTTCAATAAGCTATGTGAGGAAGAGCAGCAATGGATAGACGGGCTTTTCCGGCATTATGGCTATACTGCTCCACGTGTTTATGACAACTACCGGACGAGCTGGAAATATTAAGAGTTAAGGAGTGAAAGGGAGTGATAGGAGTTAAGGCATTAGCTTATTCTGAAAGAATGGAGAAGTAAACTTTAGCGTAAAGGAGTTGGGTTGACAGGCTGTTAAGGAGGTCTTGTTTCCTTGGTGTTAACGCTCCGCACGAATCGTGTTTGCTACTGACACACTTAGTGTTGGTATGCGTCTTAAAAATAATTTCTCCGTTTCTCTGTTCTCTGTGTGAACCAAATACTGTGCAGATAAAGACAGAATGACAGACAGGATAAGAAAAGACATAGTAAAAGTTCAAATTTTTCCTACGGCCCTTTGCGCTCCTTATACCTTTAGTTTTCTCTGTGCAGGTTCTGTCCTCCGTTTCTCCGTGCTCTCTGTGTGAGCCAAGATAAAGACGGAATGACAGACAGGGTAAGAGAAAGGCAGAATAACAGTTTAACTTTTTTACTCTTTTACCCTATGAAAATTAAGAATCTTAAGAAAATCAAAGCTGAAAACCAGCGTAACCGACAGGCTGGAAAACTGAACCATGACATCACCCGCCGCCTGCTCGACTATCTTGAGCGGAAGTATGAAATGCGGCATAATACGGCCTTAGGTTGTACGGAAATCCGCAAGGCGGGCAGTAACGAACCTTTTGTGGCAGCGGATGAACGGATGCGCAACACAATCGCCATCAAGGCACACCTCGACGGGATTGAGGTATGGGACAAGGACATCCGACGCTATACGGAGTCGAGGTTTGTCAAGAGTTTCAACCCTGTGGAAGATTTCCTGAATCGTCTGCGAGGACGATGGGACGGGAACGATCATATCAAGGACTTGGCGGATTGTGTGCCCAATGACAACGACCGGTGGCCCGACTGGTTCCACACGTGGTTTCTTGCGATGGTGGCACAGTGGATGGGACTGGACACATCGCACGGCAACAGCGTGGCACCGCTGCTCATCTCCCGGCAGGGCTATCGGAAGTTTACCTTCTGCAAGCGGCTTCTGCCCGAGGCGTTGCAGTGAGGATATAATGACAATCTCGTCATCAGTGAGAAACAGAATACGCTGCGGGCTATGACACAGTCGTTGCTGATCAATATTGACGAGTTCAATGCGCTGTCTGCCAAGACACAGGACGGTTTTTTGAAGAATGTCATGCAGCTTGCAAGTATCAAGCTCCGTCGGCCTTACCGCCAGCAGCAGGTTACGCTGCCACGTGTCGCTTCTTTCATCGCCACGTCAAATGTTTCGGATGTCTTCTGCGACCCCAGCGGCTGCCGCCGTTTCATAGCGGTTACGCTGACGGCCCCTGTCTGTCTGCCCGGGCACATAGACTATGATCAGCTCTATGCGCAGGCCGTCGCCGAGCTGGGGAGTGGCAGACGTTATTGGTTTGATGAGGCTGACACACAGGCGATAATGCAAAATAACGTGCAGTATCAGCAGCGCACGCCTGCCGAGGCTCTCTTTTTCGAATGTTTTTCCGTTCCGAAGGACTTAGTCAAGGGAGCTTATATGACGGCCGCTTCCATCTTTAGCCTGCTCCGCCAGCGGTACGGCAGTCAGCTGCGCCTGACGAGTCTTTCCCATTTCGGGCGTATGCTTGCCAATATCCCGAACCTCCAAAACAAGCATTCCGCATATGGTACGGAATATTTTGTATCGGTACGTAGCAGTGCGGAGCTGACAGGCAGTCTGGCTTTGAATAGAAAGTAGGAACGGCGTTGCGATTTTTTTAAGTTGCTGTCACTGCCGTCAGGTAGTGATATGTTGTAAGTGGTTTATAATGTGTAATTTACATGAAATGTTAAAAGTGACAGCAACTAAGAAACAAACTTAACTCTTATATTGGGGTTAAAAGTAGGCTTATTAAGGTGTATTCTTGTATGAAAAAGTTTTGTTAATTCTCCTATATATATGGATTTTTTGTGTTATCTTTGTGGAACCCTATCGAAAGGGGAACATCAGCTAAGAGCCTACCTGTGGAAGAACATAAATCACACATAACGTATCAATCAGTACTAACGATTGTGAAGAGTGGTAATAGCATTCCTTTGGCTTGAAAAATGATTAGCACCCCAGATGGATAAAGTGTCAATTCAAGAAGTAATATGATAACCGACTTTGAAGAATATTGCTCAACTTCGTTAAAGAGAAGCCGAATGCAGCCGAATTTATGCAACGTTGCTCATCCTTTTATGGAGGGTAATGGTCGCAGTACTCGTATTTGGATCGACCTCATGCTGAAGCGTTCCCTCAATCGGTGTGTGGATTGGAGCCAGATAGATAAGAACGAATATCTGACCGCCATGCGTGAGAGTGTTTCTGATAGTAAACATATCAAAGTTTTAGTAAAGCCTGCACTCACCACCAAGATTGATGACCGAGAAATGTTCATGAAAGGTGTTGATTATTCGTATTATTATGAACAGAATGATAAAATATAAGAACATAACAGTATCAAAAACTCAAATTGTGCTTCTATGATATCAACTAAACAGCAAATTGTATACGGTATCTATAACAATGAGGAGTTAGTCTCAATGACAAAAGAACTCGCCGACTCTTTGCGTAAGGACCGCACTATTGATTGGCAAAAGAAAGAGTCAGCCCGTGCAGGTATGCGCAGAATGATTAAACATCTACTTAAGAAATATCATTACCCACCTGAGGAAGCTGCCAATGCGCTGTGTCATCAAACAATGTGAGCAGTGGACTGATAACGAACAAGAGAATTATTCAATAAAATCAGCCAAGACGTACGAAATCCATGAAGATGAAGTACAGATGGCCGCAGAACCATAAATAAGAGTTACTAATCAAATTTATAAAATCATATTCCATGGGACTTATTTCAAATATAACAATTAAGAATATTAAAGGGTTTTCTGATAGAGATAATTCTATTGATGTCACTATACAGTCTGGGAAAATAAATATCCTTGTAGCACCTAATGGCTATGGGAAAAGTTCAATAACTACAGCTTTCAGGTCTTTGACAAATTCAAAAATTAAAGTTGAAAAAGAAGATATTTATAAAGAGAACGAACAATTAGATTCATCACTGTCTATAACAGAAGACGCTATTACATATATAGCAGATAAAAAACAAAATGAATTAGCAAATCATTTTAAAGTAGCAGTAGTAAATAGTAGATTAGTTGCTAAAGCAACTGGTCGAAATATGGGAGCGTTTCATTCAGTAGAAGGTCATTTAGGAATAAAGGATTTCGAAATTATTCATAAGATACCTACAAACTGTACTATTTTATACGACCTTAGGAGTTTAAAAAATGATTTTGGAAATAATGGAAAGATTTTACCCAACATATCATCGTTACTTACGAATAATGCCTTCTTGTCACAGTTGGATGATATATATTCTGATTTAGACAAGCAGTCAGCAAAGATGCGACAGGAGAATATAAATGGGATCATACAAAACATAAATGAGCAAAATGGCACTGTAAAAAATATAAAAGCTAATTTTGAAGAAGATTCTTTAAGTGAATTAAATAAAGATTCCACATATGGAAATATAACAGAACTTATAAATAGATATAAAAATATCAAGGGGTTAGAATTGTTTCTTTACTTTTATCAAATCCAAAAGATTTATCTAAGTGATAAACCTATGGTAAAAGCAAAAGTTCAAAGGGCAAAATATGAGTTATTTAAACAATCTTTTGATAATAACCTGGCGATAATTGGTAAAACATGGAAAGATATTCATACGATGGAGCATAAAGGATCGTTAATTATTAAAATGCCTAATGTAACAAATATCTCTTATGGTCAACGTGATGTTTTAACTCTATCTATAGAATTGTTAAAGATAAAATCTGAAATAAAAGAAGGTTGTAAATTAATTCTTATTATAGATGAAGTTTTTGATTATTTAGACCCTGTGAACATGACCATTGTGCAGTACTATTTTTCCCAATTAGTTAAGGAATATGAGAAAAAATGTACTCTTTATCCTATAATAATGACACATTTAAGTCCTGCTTTTTTCAATAACTATACTTTTTCTCCTAGAAGGATGAATATAATCTATTTACAAAAAGACTATATTCAACCAAATGCTAATATGAAAAAATTATTATCCAAAAGAACAGAAAAAACGATAGAGAGTGATGTTTCTAAATTTCTATTGCACTATAATGAAGGAGTAATAAATAAAAGAGAACAATTTAAGCAATTAAGACTTGCAGAGACCTGGGGGGAAGGTACTACCTTCTTAGAACATTTGATAAATGAGATGAATAAATATCTTAGAAAGGAGGCAGATTATGATCCCTATTCAGTTTGTATTGCTCTCAGGATAAAAATAGAGAAAATGGTTTATGAGAAATTGCCTACAGAAGACAAAAAAAAGGAGTTTATTCAGACACATAAAACAAAAGCAAAATTAGAGTTTGCTGAAAATATCTTAGGAGAACTTCCTGACATATATTTTATCTTAGGTGTTATTTACAATGATGCGGGACATCTAAAAGATGAGAATTCTGAGAAACCTGTTGTTTATAGATTAAACAATTTTATTATTCAGAATATGATAAGTGAAATTTTTGAGTATCAAGGAGTAGACTTAACAATTGATTCGATTCATTGAAAATAGGCGATAGTGTCTAAGAACCTTTCTAATCAATACTACTCAAATTGAGAATTTTCATTATTTATTATGGATCAACGAGTTTTAGACATTATTAAAGGCGTACCTAATATATTAGGTATGATTTATCAAGATGTGGCGCAACCAAGTGTTAAGGCTGTTGGAGATGCATTAGGAACAGTTTTTGAATATAGCACCTCCTTTCTATTGCCGTTGAAGTTACGCAACGAAAAGGTTAGGTTAAATTTTGCTAAAAGGCTGAATGAATATAAAGAAAAGCTTGAAGCCATACCAGAAGAAAAGCGTTGTGAAGTTCATCCTGAAATAGGGACACCTATTATTGAGAAGCTATCTTATACAACGAGTGATGAAATTGCAGATTTGTTTACGACCTTATTGGCAGATGCTTCTAATGTAGATTTATCTTATATCGTACACCCTGCATTTATCACAATGATAGAAAGAATATCTCCTGACGAAACAAAAATTATCAAATATCTTGATGATAAGACTGATATATTATTTTGTAGATTTAATGGCATTGTAAAGATGGAAAATACATATGGAAAAGGGTTTTTAACTTTAGAGAAGTGCGTCACTTTATTACCGTATAGGATTCATTTTATATATCCACAAAATGTGGAAGTGTATCTTTCTAATCTTGTTTGTTTAGGCATTCTGAATGAGAGACATGGACAATATAAGGATGATGAAGATTCTTATAATTCCATTGTGCAGAAAAGTGATTATGAAAAACTTGTGACAGAGAATGTACCAAATGAATTCCTGGCAATTGAAATAGAAAAAGGATTTTATGAAGTAACAGAATTCGGTAGATTGTTCATTAAGGCTTGTTTAGGCAAGAAATAGCTTGTGTTTCATCTTTAAAAAGTATAATTGCAATTATTATGAAGTCATCAATTTCAATATGGTTATAAAGATGATAATATCTGGGATGTATTCTAATCAATACTATTCAAATAGAGGAAATGTTTTGTATCGCATGGATATAATTTAATGATAATCAGTATAGAATATATTTTAGGAGGAAAGCTGTTCATACACATAAAACAAAACCCGCAGTAATCTAATGATTGCTACGGGTTGGATTTAAAAATAATGAGTCGAGAATGTCTATATCATAGTGTCAGCTCCACGATATAATCAATATCGGTGGGAACGGTATTGAGGTTGAGGGTGATGCCGTGGCCGGTTTTTGTGAAGTTGACACGCTTATTGGTGCCAAAGACGGTGGCAGACTTGATTTTGTGGTTGCCAGTAGGGATGAAGAGGCTGGAGTCCATACAGTTTAGGATGTGGATATAGAGCTTGTTGCCTCGCTGCGTACTTACTCCCCAGTCGTGTGGGGCGATGATGCCGCCACGAGTATTGTAGATGGTTTCGCCGTATTGGTTCAGCCATTTACCGATAGCCTGAAGGCGGTCGAGGGCAAGGGAGGGTAGCGCACCCCCCGGTTCCGGGCCGATGTTGAGCAGGAGGTTGGCATTCTTTCCGGCAGCACGGACGAGCATTTGTATCAGCTGCTTCGGCGATTTGTAGTTGCTGTCGGTAATCGAATAGCCCCAGTGGTTGTTGATGGTCTGGCACGACTCGAGCGGCAGACGGCTGATGTCCTGTCCCGACAGTCCAGCCTTGTTTTCGCCCGGCAGGTCACGCTCGAAAATCTGAATATCCTCGCCGGCGTTGGGTGTCTGGTGGTGGTTGTTTCCGATGAGGCACTGTGGCTGCAGTCGGTGGATCATGGCATACTGCTCCGTCAGCTGCCAGTCGAACGGTTTTGCATCGCTGTCATGATCCCACCAGCCGTCAAACCATATTGCCCCGACAGGACCGTAGTTGGTTAACAGCTCCGTCAGCTGGGTATTCATGAAATGATAGTAGCTGTTCCAGTCGGCTTTCTCCTTGTTCCGGCCTGTTCCCAGTCCTGTACGTCCCTGCGGATAGTCCTCCCGTCCCCAGTCCAGGTGCGAGTAATACAGGTGCAGCTTGATGCCGTGCCGTCGGCAGGCATCGGCCAGCTCTTTGATGATGTCCCGTTTGAACGGTGTTCCGTCCACGGTGTTGTATGTGCTGGTCGCTGTCTTGAAGAGCGAGAAGCCGTCGTGATGGCGTGTGGTGATGGTGATGTACTTTGCGCCGGCTGCCTTTATCGCTGATACCCATGCGTCGGCATCAAACTCGGAGGGGTAGAATGTCTTTGCCAGCTTGGGGTATTCCCGGTGGTTGATGTTCCAGTTTGTCATCACCCATTCGCCCGCACCGATCATCGAGTAGAGCCCCCAGTGCAGGAAGATGCCGAACTTCTCGTCCTGGAACTGTTCGCGTGCCTTGAGGTTCTCTGCTGTCGGCTTGTACGTTTCCTGTGCCATGCTGCTGAAGCCGGTCAGCAGGGCGGCAATCAATAGTAAGGTCTTCTTCATGTTACGAATTTATAGTTTAGGTTTCTGCCGGCAAAGATAATAAAAGTCCGACAGATATGTATGGGAAATCGGGTTAACTTTGAGGTTTGAGGTTTGAGGTTTGAGATTTGAGGTTTTCCTCCAAGCTTGAGCAATCATTCTGTTTTTTAACAGTTATTGTGTGGGAAATACGCAGGGAATGTGTAAATTTGCGAGCAATAAACTTAAATGTGATAACCAAAACTTACTACAATGAATAGAAACAAGTTGTTTATTTTAATTCTTGCACTCGTAACGACTCTGTCTTTCACGTCCTGTCTGAGTGATGACTACGAAGACAAACAGATTTCACAGGCAGAGCTGAAAGCAGCTTTCCTGACCATTCAGGGGAACTATCAGGGATGGCTGTTCTCTCATACCAGTGACAGTAAAAGCGGCAAGATAGAGAAGAAAGACTCCCTGCGCACTACCTGGGAAATCAGGTCGGACTCTACGGTGCTGGTCAGGAATTTCCCCAGTAAGATGCTGGCCAACAACATCACCAATCTCGAGCTGAAGAAGGCCGTGGAGGCTCTGCCTGCCCGGGACATCAAGTGTGCTTTCAATATCTACAGTGTGAATCCGATTCTGTTTGATGTGGCACCGTTCCAGGTTGAACTGGGTAAACTGACCTATGGCGGCGAGACGCACAAAGTAGCCATCGGTTTCGCTTTCAGACGCAACCTGACGTTCGGCGGCTTCTATGCGCCAAAGAAACAGGTCGGTATACGCCTTATTGAGGGTGGCGTGATCATTGATGATAAAGTGCAGAGCGAATTTTACAAGGGGCTTGATTATTTCTATCTCCTGTCGGACGCAAAGTGACATTCCTTGCAGTGTGTGACTGACATAGGCAGGGGCGCACAGACGGTGTGTCCCTGCTTTTGAAACCCTCTTCCTGTTCCAAAACATCAACCCATGAACCTGAAAACCTCCTTGCTGCCTGCTCTCTGTCTGCTGTTGTCTGTACCTGCCGTTGCACAGGATACCTTGCGCAGCCACAAGGTGATAACCAATGTGCAGATGGCGGGACTCGGCACCGTAAACGTACTCGACACCTACCTTTCGCCAGAAGAATACCGTGGCACGGAGCTGCGGTATGTCTCCCACTCTGTACGTGAGAACGGCAGCCGGCTGTCCCGTGAGCTGGTACACCAGGCCCAGCTGCTGTCGGTCCATAACCGGAAAGACAACAACAATGAACTTGGCGGTTTCTACAATTTCCAGTACAGCTGGCACTATGCCCTCGGAAGGTGGGAGCTCGGCAAAGGAGAACTGTGCCTGAAGGCAGGCGGCGGCATTGATACAAGGCTCGGCTTCCTTTACAACACCCGCAATTCCAACAATCCCGCACAGGCTTACGGACAGGTGAATGTTGCCCCCGATGCCGTCGCCGCTTATCGTTTCCACCTTTGGAACTGTCCTTTCCAGCTGCGTTATGAGTTGCAGGCACCGCTCCTCGGACTGATGTTCTCACCCAATTACGGACAGAGCTATTACGAGATCTTCACCCGTGGAAACTACGACCACAACCTCGTTGTCACGACACCTGTCTCTGCTCCCTCCCTCCGTCAGCTGCTGACTTTCGACTTCACGCTCCGCCATACGACCCTCCGCATCGGCTATCTGGGCGATTACCAGCAGGCAAAAGTCAACGGTCTGCGCCAGCACGCATGGAGCAGCCTCGTCGTGCTGGGCATTGTACGTAAATTCTCCATCAACAAGATTATTCCATGAGAAAGCTGTTCCATACGGTTCTGAAAACATCTATCTCTGCACTTACCCTGCTCGGTACGGTCACCGGCTGTGTTACGAATGACGAACTTCCCGATGATCCTCAGGGGAATTTCGAGGCGTTGTGGCGTATCATGGACGAGCATTACTGCTTCTTCTCGCAGAAAGGTGTTGACTGGCAGGAGGTACACAGCCGTTATGCCCGGCAGTTCGATGCGTACATGACGGCGAAGCAGCAGTTCGAGGTGATGACCAATATGCTCTCCGAACTGAAGGACGGACACGTCAATCTGTATACCTCTTTCAACATCGGCCGCTATTGGGCCTGGCATGAGGATTACCCCAAGAACTATTCCGACTCACTTGAACGCAGGTATCTCAAGACCGACTATCTCATCGCAAGCGGGATGGACTATACCATTCTTGACGACAACATCGGATACCTGCGCTGTGAAAGTTTCCAGAACGGCATCGGTGCAGGCAACCTGGATGATGTTCTCCTTCACCTGCAGCCCTGCCGGGGACTGATTGTGGATGTCCGCAACAATGGCGGAGGCAACGTGAACAATGCGGAGGAACTGGCAGCCCGCTTTACGAACAAGGAGCTGCTTGTGGGCTATATGCAGCACAAGACGGGGAAGGGGCATGACGACTTCTCTTCGTTGCGTCCGGAATATCTGAAACCGGGACGTGGGGTGCGTTGGCAGAAACCGGTTGTCGTACTGACCAACCGCAGCGTCTTCTCGGCTGCCAACGAGTTTGTGAAGTATATGAAGTGCTGTCCCGGTGTTACCGTTGTAGGCGACCGTACCGGCGGCGGTGCCGGTCTGCCTTTCTCTTCTGAACTTCCCAATGGCTGGGGTGTCCGCTTCTCCGCCTGTCCGATGTATGACCGTGACAGGAAGATGACCGAGTTCGGTATTGATCCCGATCATAAGGTAGACCTCACCTCCGAGGATTTCGCACGAGGCAGAGATACGATCATCGAGTTTGCAAGGGAGCTGCTGAAGACCTCACCCAACCCCTCCAAATGAGGAAGTGCCTCACGGAAGATGGGCAGGACAGTTCTGTTACCGCTCATCCGGCCTGTTCCCCTTAAGGTTTGTCCCTTGCTTGTCGTCATCCCCTACTCATTGGCTGCCACGTACCCCTCATCGGGAGCGAGTGGAGAAGTATAGCCCCTTGTGGGAGATTCTGCTACTGCTGCTGACCCGAAACGGCTGGAAAAGATGTTCGCAAACATTTGGCTGTTTCTTAAACATTCCGTAACTTTGCAGCCGTTATGCGCCTGTGGCGGAATTGGTAGACGCGCTAGACTTAGGATCTAGTAACTTACGTTGTGCAGGTTCGAGTCCTGTCAGGCGCACAGCAAAATACCGGATGATTGCCAGACAATCATCCGGTATTTTGCTTATGATAGTTTTGGAAGCACATAACCTCCTTTATATTATAGGTGTTATAAACCTATGCGGCATCAGATTTACCAGCAGGCTTTTTCGGTTTTTCCGTTAAATGCGTAGATTAGAAATAGAATAAAGGATTATACACTTGCAGGGTATGACTGTCCTGAATCAGATGCCCTTGCAAAGGAGGATAAACTACAAGATGAAATGCAGGAAAGACAAATAGATATGATGTCTGTCCATCAGCCTGTCTTTCTGTCTTCTACGAACAACTTATTCCCATATCATCGGTGTTTGTAAACATTTTTACGCAGTTCAAAGCTGACACATGCTCTTCTGGCTTCTAAAAGATGCCTGATTGACCTGCAAGGGGTGCTCTCTTAGCGTGTAACTAACGCCCTTTTGAAGTCCAATCAAGCACCTTTTACGAGAGACTTAACAACCGTCTGATTGACTGCCGGTTACAAACCTGCTTTTTTGCACGTGTTATTTTTATCTGCAGATGATTTGTTTGAGATTATGTAATGACTTTTCAAAATCTTGTCTGTGTTTTCAACGTGTTAAAATGAAAAGGCTTTTGTATCGGAGGAGGATCATAGAACAGGCTGTTGACGGCCTTGGCTATGTTTTTGTTTAAAGAATCACTTCGGTCCTTCCGTTAAAGCTATGTGAAAAGCAGCCACGCATTTAACGGAAGAACCTTTTTTTATGGACATGGGGTGGTCGTACTGTCATGCTTCCACAGCTTGGCAGGATCGCTGCTGGTTTCTATCTCGTCAGACTGAGCCGGAGACTTACACCGAAGTCGTGGGTGGTCGTCGGGTAACTGCCTGACGAGAGCAGGGGAGTGTTGATCTGCAGGTCGTAATAGAGGCTGGCCGTTACCAGACGGCTCAAGGTGTAGTCGCCCATGAAAGCGAACTTGAAGGCGGTGTTGCCGCTTGAGGCCGAAGAGGCGAGTGAGGCAATGTCGCGGGTGAGCGATGCCTGCCTCCGGTAACTCATGTCGAGACGGAGGTTGAGGTCGTGGTTCAGTCCGTTGTCCTGACGGGACGAGCTATTGTCCTGCTGTGAAGTCTCCGTATTCTTTTTCTTCTTTCTTGCTACATGGCGTGTCCCGTTGTTGAAGAGGTTGAAGTCGTTGATACGGTAACCGACACCTACGACCCAGTCTTTTGAGGAGGCCTCATTCAGCTGCACACTTGTCATGGACAGCGAGAGCACACGTGTCTGCCGGTATTCCAGGCGTGCCGTGAGGTTGTTCTGCAAGGTGAGGTCGATGCCGAGGAGCGGTGAGAATGCCTCGTTGATACTCACCTGTGAGATGTTGTACATCGAACTTGGAATGGGGTTGCCTGTCGTGGCATCAGCGATGAATCCGAGTCCGTTCATGTATTCCTGCCATGTGCTGTAGCTCTGGTAAGAGCCGATGGCGAAGATGCTTCGGTAGGCATGATTGATGTTGACGCTTTTGAAGAACTGCTCGAAGAAAGGCAGCCGTGACAGTCCGCTGTACCGGATTGTCCAGTTGGGCAGCAGACTGCGCAGGGCAGGGAAGATGTTGAGTCCGTTGCCGCCCATGCTTGTATAGGCATTGAGGAAAGCAGGCACCATCACGTCGGCACTGTATTTGTTGACGGCTCCCACTGTCGGGTCGAAGTGCCCGCCGCCGAAGGAGGCAGGGTAGGTGGCGTTGCGGTATTGCGCTTCCACACGGTCGCGGTAGCCGTCGAGCGACTGCACGAAACGGTTGAATGTGGCACTGTGATAGCCGTTGTTGGCATCGCCCAGACTCTCGAAGGCCGTACCGAGCGACAGAGTGGTCATGGTGAAGGAACCGCTCTGCGTGGTCGGGTTGCCGGCATACATGTACTGGATGCTCCGTGAGGTGGTCTTCATCCGGCTGGCGGTAAGGTCGATCTTGAAGTCCTTGAACGGCTCCAGCGTCATGCGTATCTGCAGGTCCTCGGTCTGATTGGTCGTCGCCGGTGTGGCCACGCTGTCGTTCATGAGCAGCCAGTTGTTGTCCCGTGCCTTGCCGATATAGTCGTCATCGATGAGGCCGAAGGCGAAGCCCAGTCCCGGCGACATTGCTCCCATTCCGCGTGTCTGTCCGAAGGCATCGCCTACGGTCGGCATGAATCCCGGCAGTGCCATGGCGTACTGGTTTCGGTAGGAGACACTTGCCGAGCGCACCGTCATCAGCGCACGTGCCACACACTGTGCCGTCTTGTACCAGCCTTTGTCGTCGAGGGGCTCCTTGGGGGTGACGGTCAGTTTCATGCGGATGGCAGAGTCGGTGCGGTTGAATACCTTTACCTGCGTATCACCCACCTTGCGCCACTTTATCTTCAACGTCTTTCCCCGCTCGTCCTTGGCAGAGACGATGAGCCTTTTCGTCTTCTTGCCGTGTGATACGAGGACGGCGGAATCGGCATTGATGACGATTTCCTTCTCAAAGCTTCTCTGGTTGCGGGGCAGAGCCTTTTTCTTCTCTTCGTCTTTGTCTTTCAGCTTCTTCTCCTTCTTTTCCTTTTCGGCTTTCTTTTGTTCATCGGTCAGCTTGGGGCGTACAGGACGTGTGCGGTTGAACCGTTCGTTGGCCTTCTTGAGGAAAGGCACATGATTGTAGAGCCGTTCGAGGTTGAACGAACCGTTGACGTTCAGCGAGCGGTTGGCCGTGATGGTGTTGCCGAGTGATGTCCCGTCTTCCAGTTTTGTCCCGCGTACCCAGGTATAGGCTGCTGTATAGTTGGCATCCGCATTCACCCAGTCGAAGACCGGCAGCAGGTTGATCGGCAGCTGGTAAGAGAGCGTGAAGTTCTGCTGGTAGTCGAGCGGTGTGCCGAAGTGCTTGATGCTCGTCCATACCGAGTCTTTCCATGCCTCGTATCGGTCGGGGTAGAGGTCTTTGTTGACCGGCGTGTACGGTTCTTCTATCTCGGCGTGTGTCGCACTCTGGAAGTTCATGTGCAGGTTGCGTGTCAGATCCCAGCGCAGGGCGAAGTCACGGTTCCACAGGAACTGTTCGCTGAAGGTGAGCGGCAGCATATTGTTCTCTGTCGATTCCATGTCCCGTTCCTGCAGTTCGTAGTAGTTGCGCACCATCTCGGTGTTGAACGTGATGTTCTGCGGCAGCCAGTTCAGTCCGAACCGCTTGAGGATGTCGAACCATTTGGACCGGCTCTTGATCAGCCGTCTGAACGGCTCCCAGGTTCTGTACACCGGTGTCCAGTTGTAGTTCAGTGCGCCCCGCCAGTTGTCCTCATTCTCATAGACGGTCGTCTCACCCGATGTATGAGAGTGGGAATGGCTGTAGGATAGGGCGAAGTTGGCCGGGTCGTACGGCATAGGATGGTTTCTGGTCTGGATGCCTATGCGCACGTTCGAGAGCGAGAAGTTCGTCGTCAGCCGTTTGGTGACGGCGATTGATTCAATGGAGTCCCGTTCCTGACGGCTGGCGGCACCGTCGAGTGCGTCCTTCAGTTCCATGTCCGTATCGAGGGGGTTGTACTTAGGCCGGTTTTCACTCTTCGTGACACTGTAATATAAAGGTGCGGACACCTTGGCCTTGTCGGGGAAGAACTTGCCTAGTTCAAGGCTCGTGGTGACCGACACATCCGTCTTTGTCTCCTGCTGCCGCTCGTTGACACCCTGTTCCAGACCGCCGAATCCGTCGGTGCTGTGGCTGGCATTGACATCCACCGTACCGAAGTCGGACAGCTGGAGATTGAGCTGTCCTCTTGCCGCCCAGCCGCCTTCGTTGTTGAATTCCAGCAGGCGAAGTTCGTTCACCCATACTTCACCGCTTTTCTGACTGCTGGAAAGGTTGCGTACACCGATGATCATCGTCTTCACTTCACCGAGTGTCGGATTACCCATCACCGTCACCTTGTTGGCAGGACGGTCGGTGTCGTAGACGGAGAAAGCCCGGTTGTAGCTTGCCGTTCCTGCACCTCGTGCCTGGTTGCGCTGTTTCTTCACGGAGGTGAGCAGCTTCAGCGGGATGTCAAGCATATTCTCCTCGGGCCATACGATGCGGCGGTCATGGCCGGTGTACATGTCATAATGTCCCGGAGCCGACAGCTTCAGCGGGATTTCATACTCGTAGTAGTTGTTCTTGTAATCCGATCCCAGACGGATGAACACAGCCAGCTGGTTGTCCGTCAGGTTGGTCGTGTTCTGTTCGAAGGCGTTGGCGTGTACGAACATCTGCAGCCGCTTGTACTGGCGCAGGTCGAGGGTAGTGTTCTTGTAGACAGCCTTCGACTCGCCTGTACCCAGGTTGTTGACGACCATGGAGAGTGCCTGCTCGTTCTCTTCGACAAGCTGTGGCTGGTTCGGATCCTGTCCACGGCGGATGCCCGGCGGCAGGATGTAGTTCACGGGCACCTTGTCGTTGTTCTCCTCAAGGCTCACGGCACTTACCGACATCGTACCTGTATTGCTGGCAGAGTTGGTGAGGTTCTGCTGATACTGCCGCCACTTGCCGCTGACGAGGTCGAGCGTACCGAAACGGAGGACGATGGGTTTCTCGAAACCTGTGAGGAACATACGCATGAAGCGGATGCTGGTGAAGTCGCTGATGTTGCCTACACGTTTCTGGAACTCCTCCAGCGGGATGCGGAACTGATACCACGTGACGGGTTCCGACCCGCCTTTGCGCAGGGAGGCAGAGGCTACTCGCTTGTCGACAATGTAGTTCCGGCCGACGACAAGATCCTGCGGGCGGATGCTGACGTGGTACTGATAGTACTTCTCGTATTCGTTCAGTGTGTAGTCCTGGTTGATGTCCTCCACGTCGGGCGTCGTCTTGTACGAGGTGTCGTAACGCTCGTTGTTGTTGTCATTGTCCGGTGAGTTGCCCTGTGGGTTGTTGATGCGCTTGTAGCGTTCGAGAATGGAAGCCTGCTTCGCATCCCAGTCCGAACCGCGGAAATAGTGGTAGTCATCGTTGGCCGGATCCGCCCAGATAGAATCGAAGACGGCCTGATTGGTGTTGGCACGGGCTGCGGTGAGGAAGTTCTGATAGGATGCGAACTGTCGTTCTTCTTCGTCCGTCAGACCGTTGAAGCCCACGTCCTGCTTGGCACGGCTGCCCTTTGACGTGGCAAAGGCGTAGGTGACGGTGCTCTGTGTCGGAATCTTACCCCATTGTGTGGTCGTCCACGACGGGCTGCCGTCTACCGGCATACCGCTTTCATAGAACTTCTTGCCATCCTTCAGCACATCTTCTGACACTTCGCCGAGGTCGATGTAGAAGTCGCCGCCATACTGGCTGGCATTCGGCAGCCGGTTGGAATAGATGAACGGGTCGAGCAGCCAGAACTCGATGTATTCGATGTTGGCGGTCTGGAAGTCGTTGGTGTCGAGCTTGCGCATCATGCCTCCCCATGTACCGGCAGGATGGGTGAGGTGTCCGTTGATGTCGATGTTCGGATTGAAGTTGTACGGTCCGCGTTCGGAAGGATAATAGGCGAGGTTCAGGATGTTCAGCGTAGAGATAGAACCGCTGTAGTTCCGGTCACGGTTCGGGAACAGCTCGCTTACCGGAATCTCGCGTACATAATGGTTGGAGAGCTGGTCGAGGTCGCTCTTGATATGTCCCGGTGTCAGCGAACTGCTGCGCCGTGTGAAGAGCGGGTCGATGTTGTACCATGCCAGCAGACTGCGGTTGAATCCGCTGTTGAGGGTCGTCTTGTCCGTATGCTCGGGGAAGTCGGACGGTACGCTGGAGATGATCCACGATGTCGGCTGGCTTACGTCGATGGTCGTCTTCGCCCCTTCGAAGTCGTCCAGATAGGAGGCGTTGTCCTGTGTTCCTTTGCTCTGTCCGGCCAGAAGCTGTGCAAACTCGGCGGAGAATGTGATGTAGGAAGGCTGACTGACGTGCAGCAACGGAATCTTGTCGAGCATATTCGTCAGCCACTGGCTTTCCTTCTTCCAGTTGATGTTCAGTCCCCAGATGGTGTTGTTGAGCGGTTCTGCCCCCATGTTCACCTTGGTTGTCAACGGCTGTTCGGACAGGTGCATGAACGTACCGCCGATCTGGAAGTCTTTGGAGAAGTCGTATTCCCAGTTCACGCCGATCATTGTCTTGCGTTCCTGCTGGTAGGCACTCTGGCTTTCCAAGGAGACATTGATGGCTGTTCCGGCGTCAATGATGCTCTGATTGAGGATGGTTACCTCCCCGGCACTGTAATCGACACTGTAGTCAGAGCCTTCATTCAGGGTCACACCGCCTGCCGTCACGACCACCGATCCCTGTGGTACGTTATAGGCCCCGAGGGAAATGACATTCGCCGCCGTACCCCGGTATTGCCCTGTGAGCATGAACTTGTCTTTTTCGGCAATCTGCTTGGCGATGGTCTTTGTGGAGTCGTAAAGCTGTTCGAAGACATACTTGTCTGCAATGGCGGCGGTGACGCCTCTGTCAGTCAGGGCTTTCCGTAGTCCCCTGCCGAACGGTTCCGCCATCGGCAGGAAGACACGTCCGTTGCTGACGGTGTACCCCTCGACGTAATCGAAGTAGCCGTTGGGATGGGGATTGTTATTGTTGTCCAGCCGGTCGGCATTCAGGAGTTTGATGAGCGTCTGGCTTTTTACCTGCGGCTCCGGTATATAGGAAAGGTAGACGCCAGTCGTGTCGCTCTGGTATTTCACGTCAAGGCGGAACTTGTCACGCTCGATGTTTGAGGCAAGGTAATAGACGTTCTTCATCATCAGATCCCAGTTCCCCTGCCTGGGGTTGTTGCTGGTGTTCTTCAACGACTTGACGAAGAGGGCCTCGTTGATGTTCGTGTGGTCGCTGGCAAACTCTCCCACCTGGTAGGTCACGCCGCCGTAGGTGTATTCATAGGCGATCGCCAGCACCTGGTCGGTCTGCAGACCGCTTCTCAGCGAGATATATCCCAGGGCGGTGTTGACTGAATATTCCGAACTGTTCAGCAGCCGGGCATTGGCGAGTTTCTCGTAGTCGTTGCCTCCCACCAGTCCTGCACCGTCCAGGATGCCTGTCACCTGGTCGATGTCGCGGGCGGCGGGATAGGTCTGTGTAAGGGTACCGTACTCTGTGTTGGCATTGTTCGACGGGACGGGGCCGGAGCCTGTCCCCCACAGGTCGGTACGGCTGATTTTCCTGTTCTCGCCGAGGTCGGTCAGTGCTACGATGTTGCGGGTGTTGCTGGTCGTTCCTGTCTTGTTTGTCACCCATACTTCCACACGGTTGATGGTTATGCCTGTCTTGAGGTTCGGCAGCGATTTCATCGCCGCGTCATAGTTGTCGCGGAAGTACTGGGAGAGGAAGAAGTGGCGGTTCTCCTCGTAGTCGGCAGCGTCGATCTCGAACGGTGTCAGCTGTTTGCCGCCCCTTGAGCTGACGCTCTTGTTGGAACTCTTCTTCTGCGAGAGTACCGTCTGCAGCTTCAGCTTGCCGAACTGCAGGTCTGTGCGGATGCCGAAGAGCGCCGATGCCCCCTGCACGAGCGAGTTGTTGGATGGGAAGGAGACGTTGCCGCCTTCAACGAGCTTGATGATCTCGTCTTCCTTGCCTTCGTATCTCAGTTTGAAATTCTGCGTATCGAAGTCGAACGTCGCATCAGTGTTGTAGTTCAGGTTCATGTTCACCTTGTCGCCCACCTTTCCGTTCACATTGACATTGATTTTCTCGTCGAAGTCCATCGCTGTCGTCTTGCGGTTGCGGATGGGCAGCGAAGGATTGTCTATGTTCTTGATGTTGGCGCCGAACTTCAGCTCTGCCGATCCCTGTGTCTTGATGCGTACGCCGCCCGGTCCGAAGATCTTTTCGGCCGGCCCGAGGGAGAAGTGCATGTCCGTGAAGTCGAACTTGTCCTTGCCTTTCTCCTTCAGTATCTCCTGGTTCTTCGAGCGGTAATAATCGGCGAAGCTGCGCTTCTCAGTCCATCTGCGGTATTCTTCCGGCGTCATCATGATCGGTGCCATCACGTAGGTGTCGCCGATTTTGTTGCCGATGATGTAGCGGTCGAGCGAATCGTTGTACTCCACGGTCTGCCGCATATTCTCCGGACGGATGAGATCGGTGGAGTTCTCTTTGAGGTCGTCGTAGGTTATCGGGGTAGTGCGCTGCACCTTCCAGCGGGGATGAAGCAGCGAGTCGGGAATCTTCTCCTCGTCAATCTCCACCTCGGCCGTCTTCGCCTTCTTGACGGTGTCCGGCGGTGCAACGGCACTGATCAGCTTTGCGAAAGGTACAAAGTTGAGGGCCGGATGTCCCCAGCTCAGCAGACAGATGCTGCCGAGAAACAGGACGACGAGGAGAGATATGTATTGCTTTCTTTTCAAGAAGATGGGGGATTGGGAGCCTTCCTGATCCCTTTTCGGAGGAGGGGGATGTGTGGGCGGTGATAGACGGTGATGAGCAGTGATAAACGATGATGGCCGGAGGGCTTACTTTATCATCTTCAGCGCCAGCTTGACGACCTGTTCCACGGGAAGGTCGGGCTGGTCGGTGAGGATGCTCACGACGACCTTGGCCGATGGGGCAGGGGAGAAGCCCAGCATGGTCAGCGCACTGACGGCCTCGTCCTTGATGGCGGTGTCGACAGCCGGCGTGCCGGGCTGGCTGCTGACGTGGAGTTCGTCGGCAATGCCGCTCTGCATGATCTTGTCCTTCAGGTCGACGATGATGCGCTGTGCCGTGCGCAGTCCGATGCCCTTGACCGTCTTCAGCATTTTCTCGTCACCGTTGGCAATGACGTTGCACAGTTCGGCAGGTGTCAGAGACGAGAGGATCATGCGTGCGGTGTTGGCTCCTACACCCGAGACGGTGATCAGCAGGCGGTAGAGCGACCGTTCCTGCCTGCTGGCAAAGCCGTAGAGGGTGTAGCTGTCGTCGCGGCCGCCGGTCATGATCGCCTCGTGTACATAGAGTTTCACCGTTGTCTTGCCTTGTAGGGCACTGTAAGTATTGAGCGAAATGTTCAGCGCATAACCTACCCCGTGTGCCTCGACGACGGCCAAAGCAGGTGTCAGGTCAGCGAGTTCGCCCCTGATGTATTCTATCATAATCTTATAAAAATATGCTCCTTGCCGTGGCAAGGCTTTTTGTATATACAGATTTAATAACGATGTGGTTTAGCTTTTATTGTATGTTAATGTATAAAAAGCAGGCAAGTGGACACTCTGTCCACCTCTTTCCGCTACGCATTCCAAGAATGCCTGCGCCGCCCCCGGAGTGATATTCCTCTACACCAAACATTGCACTTCTATCTTGAATGTTTAGCTCTGTCCACCACCTGTCCACCAGCTTTCTCCTCTGAAGGAAGGGCTTGATTACCGCTTGCCTTTATTAATTCGTCACCGCTTTTCCACCACTTGTCATGGCTTATGTTCACTCGTCACTGTCCGCCCCAATAGCCTTTTTGCCTTCCTCTCGGTCAGCACTGGTTGTCGTCGGGAGATTTTCAAGTGGTTTCGCTGTCTCTGTCTTGCTTTTTCTGGTCAGCTGCGGAGGGGGCTGATGATGCGTTCTGGTTTAGAAATAACTTTACAATCAAAAGGGCTGGAAGCATTGTTTTTCACACGTCAAGACACCCGGGAAACAGGCTGTAAAGAGTCCGTTGCATTGTAACTGACCACTCGCAGCATTCTAAGTAAGGCTTACTTGCATTGCAACTAAGGCCTTTCTGGGCTTCAATTGAGGCTTAATAACACTGCAACTAAGCACCTTTTCGGTTATGGGATGTATGTGTTTGATTATAAGCTGATTATGCGGAATGCAAGGGCTTCTTCTCCGGCAGTTCAATCCTTCCTCTACCAGTTCTGCAGACTGATGGATCCTGTTGTGAATGTCCCGATAGACGGATTGGTAAATAATCAATACAAAAGTAAGACAATCCCCCCTTGCATTTCTCTTCTGTCAAAGAGTCTGTCTTCTGACAGATATCCCCCTGTTACAGCTAAATGGCAAGACAGACAGAGCTTTTCATGCCTCTCTCTCCAGAGGGCGGAGATGTGGAACAGGGCTACTATATAATTGTGTTAAAAATATGCCGCAAGGCAATACTTTCTACAAAGAAAACATTACTTTTGCAGATGTATAAAGAGTACTAATTATAAAAGGTAAAAGGAATATGAAAAAGATCAGAGCAGCCGTTGTAGGCTATGGCAATATCGGTCAGTACAGTGTTCAGGCATTGGAAGCCGCAAAAGATTTCGAGATTGCAGGTATCGTACGCCGTCAGGGTGACAAGGACAAGCCCCGGGAACTTGCCCCGTATGAGGTGGTTGACGACATTACCAAGCTCAAGGATGTGGACGTAGCTATCCTTGCCACACCTACCCGCAAGTGTCCGGAATATTCCGAGAAAATCACGGCACTGGGCATCAACACCGTTGACTCGTTCGACATTCACGGTTCTATCCTCGACTACCGTACGAAGCAGATGGAGAACAACAAGCGCACGAATACCGTCAGCGTGATTTCAGCAGGCTGGGATCCGGGTTCTGATTCTATCGTACGTGTGCTGCTGGAAAGCCTTGCGCCAGAAGGCCTTTCCTATACCAACTTCGGCCCGGGCCGTTCCATGGGACACTCTGTCGTTGCCCGCAGCAAGAAAGGGGTGAAGGACGCATTGTCCATGACCATTCCTCTCGGCGAAGGAATCCACCGCCGTATGGTCTATGTGGAACTGGAAGAGGGGGCGACCCTCGAGGAGGTAACCAAGGAAATCAAGGCCGACGACTACTTTGCCCACGACGAGCTGCACGTGTTTGCCGTACCGAGCGTGGCTGCCCTGAACGATGTCGGGCATGGCGTTCACATGACACGCAAGGGCGTGAGCGGGAAGACGCACAATCAGCGTTTCTCGTTCGACATGAGCATCAACAACCCGGCTCTTACGGCGCAGGTGCTCGTGAATGTGGCGCGTGCCAGCTTCCGCCTTGCACCGGGCTGCTACACAATGCCGGAGATACCGGTCATCGATATGCTGCCGGGCAGCCGTGAGGACGTTATCGCAACGCTGGTTTAGAATGATGGCTTATGGGCTGAGAAGCCTTGTTGATCTTATTGGTCTTATTCGCCTGACAAGGGCGATAAGGCCAATAATCTTTTGCGCAATATGAGAACTTTCCGACATAAAGTGACGATAAACGACGCAGGAGCCATCGTGGTGTTTGGCTTGGGATCCTTTTTCTGTCTGTGGAACAGGACGAACAGCCTGATGATTCTCCTCGGTGTCCTCCTTGTTGTCGTGACCATCCGGGCTGTGGACCGTGCCATCCATACGGAATATGTGCTGACTGATGACGGCGTGCTGCAGGTGAAGACAGGACGGGTCGGCCGGACAAGACGGATAGAACTGAAGAAGATAAAGAAGATAGGGAAACGTCCGTTTGCCTTCCGGTTAGGTGTCTACGCACTGATAGAGCTGGAGGACGGAAGCGTTGTCAGCGTTCAGCCTGATAATATGGACGGTTTCCTGTCAGCCCTTGGAAAACGGATAGAAACGAAAGAGAAATGAGATTGAGACTCTTCCCGGCACTGCTTCTCGGTGTCGTGTTAAGCCTGCCGGTACAGGCGCAGGTCAGTTTAGACAGCACGATGGCTGCGGACACCGTCGTCTTGAAGGCTTTTGCAGTACAGCCGGAGAACGATGATTCCATCAGCGAGGAAGAAGATACGGACAGTATTATCCCGGCCTTCTCTGCGGACAGCCTGCTCAGCTGGCGGGAGAATGTCACCGTACGGCTGGATGCGATACTCCGCAGTCCGTTGCTGGAGACAGTCCAGACGAGTGTGATGGTTTGGGACCTGACCGATGACGTACCTGTCTATCAGTTCCGTGAACGCCTCCATCTGCGCCCGGCCTCCACGATGAAATGTGTCACTGCCATTGCAGCCTTGGACAGGCTCGGAGCCGATTACGATTTCCGGACACGTGTTTACTGCACTGGCGAAATGGACGATTCCACACTCGTTCTGCATGGCGACCTCTATTGCGTGGGCGGTATGGATCCGATGCTCTCGTCCTCGGACCTGGCGGAGATGGCACGTGTCATACGCAATCATGGCATCACGTGTGTAGAGGGCAATCTCTATACCGACTTCTCCTTCAAGGACCGCGACCGGCTGGGGAAAGGCTGGTGCTGGGACGACAAGAATCCAGTGCTCTCGCCGCTGCTTGTCGATCGCAAGGATGACTTCGCCGACCGTTTCCGCCGCCAATTGTCGGAGGCGGGTGTAACGGTGGACGGTATTACCGCCGACCGGCAGCTTCCTGACAGTGCCCGGCTGCTGACGATGCAGACGCACTCCGTCCGGCAGGTGCTCCGCCGCATGATGAAGGTGAGCGACAATCTCCATGCCGAGTCGCTGTTCTACCAGCTGGCTGCCAGCGGCGGTACACGGTGGGCGTCGGCACGCCAGGCACGGCAGTATGCGTATTCTCTCTTCAGCCGTATCGGGCTGAATCCCCGTGACTATTATGTTGCTGACGGGTCCGGTCTCTCTCTGTATAATTACGTGAGTACCGAACTTGAGACAAGGCTGCTGCGGTATGCCTATCAGCATCCGGAAATCTATGAAGCCCTGCATGAGGCTCTGCCGGTGGCAGGCGTGGACGGAACCTTGCGGAAACGGATGCGCGGCACGGCTGCGGCCGGCAATGTGCGGGCCAAGACGGGCACGGTGAAGGGTGTCAGTTCGCTGGCGGGTTACCTCACGGCTTCCAACGGTCACCTGCTCTGTTTCTCGGTCATCTGCAACGGCGGACTCTCCAACGGTCCTATGCGCAACCTGCAGAACAAGATCTGTGTGGCACTGTGCCAATAGCTTATGAAATTAGGATTTGTGAATGATGAATTTCAAATTAACACCTCCCCATCATTTCGTCAACGACGCACTCGAAGAGATCCGAATCTTCGTAGAGAACATTATCCTCTCGCTGGGTGTACACGGCCATGCCGTACCCGTCGTGCGCCACGTGCTGCTGGCCGTGGTTGCCCTCCTGCTGGCATTCTTTGCCGAACGGCTCTGTAAGTACATCCTCGTGCCGCTCATTCTCCGGCTGGTAAAGCGTACCGAGGCGCATTGGGACGATGTCGTCTTCGATCGTCAGGTACTGCGCACAGCCTGCCACATCGCACCGGCATTGGTAGTATGGCAGCTGATGCCGCTTGTCTTCTATCAGTTCCCCATGGTGCAGGAGGGGTTGCGTCGGCTTACGGCGGTCTATCTCACCATTGCCGCGACACGTCTGATTACCGGCATCATCGACCGTCTGCGTTATCTGAACACCCGTCCCGGCAGTTCCACGAGTCAGTATCTCAAGTCGTTCTGCGGCGTACTGAAGATTCTTGCCATCTTTATCGCCGTGGTTGTCGTCATCGGTATTCTCATCAACCGTAGTCCGATGGCATTGCTTGCCGGTCTGGGAGCGACTTCAGCTGTCCTCATGCTGGTGTTCAAGGACACCATCGACGGCCTCGTCGCCGGCATCCGGCTGACCAGCAACGAGATGATACACATCGGAGACCATATCACCGTACCCGGCGGGTTCGTGGACGGGACGGTCATGGACATCACACTCACTACTGTAAAGGTGCGGCAGGCCGACAATACCATCACCACCGTGCCGCCCCTGACACTCGTCAGCGGCATCTTCCAGAACTGGAAAGGGGTACAGGATGTGGACGGACAGCGGGTGAAGAAGATGGTCTACTTCGACGTGCGCAGCATCCGTGTAGTGGATGACAGCCTCCGGAAGCAGCTTCTGGAGCAGGGATTCGTGAAGGAGGAGGAGCTGAAGGGTGAGGTCGTCAACATGGCACTTTTCCGCCATTATATGGAGCATTACCTTGCCAAACGGGAAGATGTCAATGAGAAGATGACGCTCCTCGTGCGCCAGCTGGAGGCCACACAAGCGGGTGTGCCGATCGAACTCTATTTCTTCCTACGCACAAAAGACTGGATTCCCTACGAGCATTCGATGGCCGATATTCTCGAGCACGTCTATGCGTATGCCAATGCCTTCGGCCTGAAAATCTACGAGCAGACCCCTGTACAGTGAGCACTTCCTCCTTATTCCCCATCCCCTTTCGGGTGGGGAATAAGGAGGCCGCTTGCATCGTTCCTGCATCAGATAGCGCTTTTATTACCGAAAAAGCTTCCAACTGGAAAAAAAACGGTATATTTGCACTATACTTCTATCGGATTGACTAACTTTTAAACAGGAATGAACATGAAACAACTGAAAACAATCAAACGTCTGACTGCCTTCGGCCTGTTGGTACTGATGACCGCCTGCTCCACAGAGAATACCGTTATCGGAAATGTCGGAGTAAGTGATGTGAAGTCGTCAGGCTGCAAGGCCTCTGCCTCGCAGCTGGATTCCCGTCCTGAATACTATAACAATTTTGTAGGACAGAAGTCTGTGCTGCATCTTATGCTCGGTGCGGATAACATCGTCAATGCACGCTTTGCCGACTTTATGGACAACTGTTCTATTGAACTGTTCCATGTTGATGCAAGCAGCAGCGAGGGAAAAATCGTCCTCGTTCTGTACCCCGATAAGGATATGGCGACAAACTGCATCTGCCGGTATGATGTCGACTTCAAGATGCAGAACATCGTTCCCGGCAGCTATCAGCTGGAGGTGTACCATACTGCTGCCGACAAGCAGGTCAGCAAGGACAATAGGGTTTATAGCGGCACCGTAAGCCTGGAGAATGGGAAAGAGGTTGTGCTGACAATGAGCCGGTAGAGGATAGTGTGGAAAGTATGGTCGTGTTACCCTTTTATTCAAGGGCTGCTTCCATACTTTCCACCCATGTTTTGAATCTGGGGCATTTCTCCAGCAGTTCAGATATCCCCACAGTATTGATAATATCTATTCCATGTAACACTTTGTTATAACCGGGGATAAGTTTTTTCAATCGCACGGAAGGAGCCGTGTCGGGGTGGTTGTTAATGTCTTCGGGATTAGGATGTTGTTGGATGACATCTATTAATCCTTTGTAATCCATTTCGTTTCTTTCAAACAGGGAATCTATCCCATTGATGGAAGCAAACACCAAAGCCTCAAATTCATGAAGTTGGATATAGGGGATGAAGTTATCGAATTGATGTTTTTGAGTGTCTTCCAAGTCTTTCTTTATTCTTGTTTCGAGCAGATCTGCTTGTTCCTTGTGCGTTTGTGTTGCTGTCAGATCACTGAAACCGGGAAAGTCTGAAGGCAGACGGTAGAAATCTATCATCATTGATACGATTACATCTTTTTCATATATTGTGTTCAGAATGTCCTTTTTGATGTAAGAGTATTTGGAAACTCCCCCATGCGAGTGTTTTGTCTTGAAGCATTGTATGGTATTATACAGTCCTTTGGAACAGAAAAAAGGACGGAGTATATTATTGACGAAACTTTCTTCGGTTTCGCCTTCTACGATTATTACCAGTCTTTTCATAGCAAATTTGGTTGTCCGTTAATTATGCTTTTTGTCCATAATTCTCCTAAAGAGTAATCATTTAACCAGCTTTGCAGTGTGTCGTTGTTCAGTCTGTTGAAAGAGGATTGCCTGTCCTTGCGGTCTACAGTGATAATATCTTCAGCATCAAAGTTGTTGATAAGGTTTACCGACTGTGTGGATATGATAACCTGACAATTTCTGGAAGCAACGGATTTTATCATACCAGCCAGCTTGACGATAGCTGTCGGGTGCAGGCCCAGTTCTGGTTCGTCAATGATAATAACTTTGGGCAAGACAGGTTGTTGCAGTAGTGTGGCAAGAGCAATGAACCGTATGCTGCCATCAGATAAATCATTGGCATCGAAATACTTCTCATTATTTTCCATATCACTCCACTGTAAGTTGATCTGGCTTTCGTCGAGCAGAGATGGTGCTAAAGAGAAATTACCAAAGTAAGGCATAACAGAACGGATAGTCAGTTCTATCCTTTTCAGAGTTTTGGGATGTTTCTCTTGCAGCATATATAGAAACGCCGGGAGGTTGCTTCCGTCAGTCTTGAGAAAGCGGTTGTCGTTGATATTTGCACTGCTTCTCAACGGTGCGCCTTTACTTGTGTCATGGAAGTGGAAAATCTTGTAACTTTGGAGGTATTCTCTCAGCCACTTGTCTCTAAAGGTGGTTGAGTCTTTGATATAACTTTCATCTAAGTTAGAGACAACGTTGGGTCTTGATTGGTAGTAGCTTCTTTCTTCGGCGATAAACAGACTTCCGTTGTTCCGTGCCTGAAGCGTTACCCCATAGGCATTGTCGCCAAATTCCAGATAGCCTTTCAGTTCTTTGGTTTGCTTTCGCCCATAATGAAACAGTCTTTCTGCACTGTTCTGCATCGTATAGTTGTGCAGACGTTGCTCATAGATGATGTTTATCAGTCTGAAAAAAGAAATGAAGTTGGTTTTGCCAACACCATTTGAACCAATCAGTATATTGATCGGTCTCAATTCTAAATCTACGTGGTGGATAGATTTGTAACCATCTATGATAATTCTGTTCAGCATTGTGAAAATCTCATTATCGAAGTAATAAACAATTCCATTGCAAATATACGATAAATTTATCATCTTCACAACTATTTTCCTGATAGAGGACTAAATACTATTTCATGGTGATTGATTAGATGTATTGTTAGGTGGATTCAGTTTTTGAGGTAACCTGCAATTAAATTCAAGCCGCAATGCTCCCTGCATTGTGGCTTGGATTTAGTTTTTCTTTATAAAAGCAGATTTTGTTACTGCAACTGCATGATACCGTCTTTATTGACGCTCACGACGCCTTTTACTTTCCTGAAGTCGGCAATGGCTTTGTCGATGTCCTGGTTTTCATCAACCTTGACGGCGACCCCGCTGAACTCCTTGTATTTGTAAAGGAGGGTGCAGCCCTGCTTCTTGATGGCTTTCAGCAGGGGTTTGTTGCCGGTTTTCTTGTCGAAGAAGATGATCAATGTGTGGCTGACAGATGTCTTCTCCCTCTCACGTCTTTCCTTTTCCAGTCCTTCGCCCTCATCGTCACCATTCATAATCTGCTCTTTAATTGGGCATTGTGCCATTGCTGTGGTAGACTGAACCAATAGGAAGCCCACCAATAATAGGCTCGCTTTAATGTATCTCATCATATTCTTTTCTTTTAAATACGTGTTGCAAAGATATAGGTAATTCTGCATATCACCACAAAGTCGTATGTTTTATTCTGCTCTCAAAGTAATTGTATAAAATTGTCTGCTGTTGTACAATTCATTGTATATCGTCATACAATCCGTTGTATACCTATATACAATCGGTTGTATAAAGTCATACAATCCGTTATACACTGTCTTATTAAAGGCCGAGGTGACAGTGTCGGGAGCGTAACCAACTATGCAAAACAACATTGAAGAGTTATTTCTGGCGTGCTATTCGCATCAATGTCGGGTATTGCTCTTCGTATCTGTCGAACTCAATAAGGTTTCCGTCATACCCCATGTCAGTGATGGCAGAACGGATGCAGGACTGCTCCTTTTCTGTTATTGCGCGCCGTTGCTGTTTGATATGATAGTAGAGTGAAGTGCTGAAACAAGACATTACCTCCTGTTTGACACGATGAAGATCGGCCGCCCGCACATTGTCATAAATGTGGGAGATGCCCCATGCGAAGCGTTCTTTGCGGTCGGCATCATAGGCGGGACAGGGCTGCCTGCCGGTTATCACCTGTGGATTGGTAACGGTGAAATACTCCCGTGTGTTCGTATGGAGCAGGGTGTAGGCTGTGTGGCGCAGGCATTGATTGGCTTTCGGACAGTTCGTGCCGGCACAGTGAGCGTAGTTGTAGTCCAATTGATTGTATTCTTCTTGGTTCATGATTCGGATTCCGTGATAGGGAAAAAGATGGGGAGGACGTGTTGACATCCTCCCCCCTCTTTAGATGTTTCTTGTGTATTGTTCGTTATGCTTCGGTAGGCTCGTCGTCTGTTGCCTTGAACTGCTCAAGGTCTTCTGGGTTGAAGGCTTTGATGTAAGCGGTGCTGCCGATCACCTCTTCTTCTGCCATACGGACGAAGACGTTGGCGGACTTCTTGAAGAGCTCCGGTGCCTTGGCGGCATCCTCGATGAGGAGGAGGGAACCGATGATGTCGGCAGTCATGTTATACAGCCGGCGTGCGAGGAAGTCGTGGACATCCTGGTTCTCGCCTGCATTCACCTTCTCGACCGCCTCTTGATAGAGCCGGACGAGGCGGGCGACACGGTCGCGCAGCGCCTTCATGCAGTCGCAGGCGAGTTCATCCTCAAGCATCTCCTTCATAATAGAGAGGTAAGTGCCGTTGGTGATGTAACGCACGGCAGCAACTACCTGCAGCTGTGTCGTTCCCTCATAGATGGAGAAGATACGTGCGTCACGGTACAGCCGCTGGCTCTTGTATTCCATGATGAAGCCGGAACCGCCGTGGATAGAGATGGCATCGTAGGCGGTCTGGTTGGCGTATTCGGAGTTGATACCCTTTGCCAAGGGTGTGAACGCATCGGCCAGACGGGTATATTTCTTCATCTCCTGGCGTTCTTCCGGTGTGAGCTTCTGGTCACGCGCAATGTCTTCCAGTGCTTTGTAGAGGTCGACGTAGCGTGCCGTCTGATACAGAAGGGAACGGCCGGCATCGAGTTTCGCCTTCATACGGGAGAGCATATCGTAGACTGCCGGGAACGTGATGATCTTCTTTCCGAACTGTGCGCGCTCCTTGGCGTATGCCAGTCCTTCGTTGTAAGCCTCCTGCTCGACACCGACCGACTGTGCGGCGATGCCGAGACGTGCGCCGTTCATCAGTGCCATCACGTACTTGATGAGGCCCATGCGTGTGTTGCCGCAGAGTTCTGCCTTCGCATTCTTATAGACCAGTTCGCAGGTAGGAGATCCGTGGATGCCGAGTTTGTTTTCGATGTGGCGCACGTCAACGCCTCCGTTGCGCTTGTCATAGATGAACATGGACAGTCCGCGTCCGTCACGTGTACCCTCTTCCGAACGTGCAAGGACGAGGTGGATGTCGGAATCGCCGTTGGTGATGAAACGCTTCACGCCGTTCAGTCGCCAGCAGTTTTCCTTTTCGTCGAAGGTAGCCTTGAGCATGACACGCTGGAGGTCGGATCCAGCATCAGGCTCAGTGAGGTCCATTGACATGGTCTCACCTGCACAGATACGTGGGATGTACTTCTGACGCTGTTCCTCATTGCCGAACTCATAGAGTGTGTCGATGCACGACTGCAGTGACCAGATGTTCTGGAAACCGGCATCGGCGGCAGCAATCACCTCGGACAGCATGGAGAAGACGACATTCGGCAGGTTCAGACCGCCATAGCGGCGGGGCATGGAGACACCCCACAGTCCGGCCTGACGTGTAGCCTCGATGTTTTCCAGTGTCTTGTTGGCATAGTGCATACGGTTGTCGATGAGGTGCGGCCCCTCCTGGTCGACAGCCTCGGCGTTCTGTGCGATGATGTTCGCCGCCACGTCGCCTGTGATGTCCAGGATGCGCTTGTAGTTCTCAATCGCATCTTCATAGTTCACCGGTGCGTCAGCGTGTGCAGCGGCATCAGCATAATTACGCTCTTTCAGTTCTACGATGCGTTTCATCAACGGGTGTTCCAGATGGAACGCTATTTCCGGGTGGTCAGTATAATAATTTGCCATATTAAAAGTGTAGTGGCCCCCTCCCCCCTTTCCCCTCCCCCAAAGGGAGGGGAGTAGAATGTTCTGTTCCTGGTGGTTAGGGGTCTTCTTTATTTGTTGTTAATAAAATCGTTTATTTGTTCAGTGACGTTATCAAGTTCCGTGCAAATCTCATCATTCGTGAATCTAAGTACGTTGAAACCCATGTCGTTGAGGCATTCTGTCCTCGTCGCATCATCTGTCATTTGCTGAGATTCATTATGATAAGCTCCATCAACCTCTATAACCAAGTTGTGAGAAAGACATACGAAGTCGACAATAAAGTCGCCGATCGGGTGTTGTCTTCTGAAGTGGCAATCACCCCTCATACCTCTTAGCTCGTTCCAAAGGATACTCTCTGCAAGCGTCATCTCCTTTCGATTCTCCTTTGCATAGTCCTTCAAGATATGATACCTATCAGGTGATGAGGTCTCATAACCTAACTTTTTCTTTCTCCTATCCTCGCTCATGGTTGATTGCGTGTCAGATAATAACGTCTTCTGAATATAAGTGGAATAGTCCTATTCCGTCCTTTCAACACCTCTCTGTACATTTCACTCCCCTCCCTTTTGGGGAGGGGCCGGGGGAGGGGCCGTTACTTACTGTTCTGCTTATAATATTTTATCAGCTTCGGCACTACCTCCTCAACGGTACCATTGATGACATAGTCGGCAATGGCATTGATGGGAGCGTCGGGGTCGTTGTTGATGGAGATGATGATGCCGCTGTCCTGCATACCGGCAATGTGCTGGATCTGGCCGGAGATGCCGCAGGCGATGTACACCTTCGGGTGAACGGTGACACCGGTCTGTCCGATCTGGCGGTCATGGTCAGCCCAGCCTGCATCCACGGCGGCACGGCTGGCACCTACTTCTCCATGGAGTTCCTTTGCCAGCTTGAAGAGCAGGTCGAAACCTTCCTTTGAGCCGACACCGTAGCCGCCGGCAACAACGATCGGCGCACCCTTGAGGTTGTTCTGTGCAGGCTCGACATGACGGTCGATGACCTTTACCACATAGTCCACCTCCGGTACATACTTCGCTACATCAGGATAGACAACCTCGCCCTTTGCCTTGCCCTCATAGAGAGCCTTCTGCATGACACCCGAGCGGACGGTCGCCATCTGTGGACGGTGGTCAGGGTTGACGATGGTCGCCACGATGTTGCCGCCGAAGGCAGGACGGATCTGATAGAGCAGGTGCTCGTAATGCTTGCCGGCTTTCTTGTCGTCGTAGTCTCCGATTTCAAGCTGTGTACAGTCGGCTGTCAGTCCGCTGGTCAGTGAGGACGATACACGCGGGCCGAGGTCACGGCCGATTACAGTAGCCCCCATCAGGCAGATCTGCGGTTTCTCCTCTTTAAACAGGTTCACCAGAATGTCCGTGTGCGGTGCCGACGTGTAGGGGAAGAGCCCCTCGCCGTCGAAGACAAACAGCTTGTCTACACCGTAGGGAAGGATCTGGTCTTCCACTTTCCCCTTGATGCCGCTGCCGGCAACAATGGCGTGGAGTTCCACGCCTAACTCGTTTGCGAGCTTGCGACCCTTGGTCAGCAGCTCTTGTGAAACCTCCTGTACGGTGGTCTCCTCTATTTCGCAATATACAAATACGTTGTTCATAGGCCTCACCCCCGCCCCCTCTCCGAATGGAGAGGGGAGTGAAATGTATCGTTTACGGGGGATTTAAATGTTTATATAATACCTCACCTTTTATGTATGTTAATAGCAAACAGTACATTCCACTCCCCTCTCCATTCGGAGAGGGGGCGGGGGTGAGGCTTTTTTATCCAATAATCTTCTCTCCTAACAGTTCCTTTACGAGCCCCTCTACATCCTCGTCCGAGCCGGTGAGCGTCTTGCTTTCCTTGGCCTGGAAGACGATGTTCTGTACCGACTTCACCTTTGTAGGCGAACCGGACAGGCCGCACTGAACCTCGTCGCCGTCAACATCGGCTACCGACCACTGGTTCAGGGTCAAGTAAGGACGCTGCTCGTAGAGTTGTGTCCAAGGCTCATCGCCCTTTCGTTCCATCGGACAGGTAGCATACTTGTACTTCATCACGAGACGGGCATTGCAGGGACGGGCTGGAGCAGCGGTGCCGTTTACCGTGACAAGCACCGGCAGCGGTGCCACGACGGTCTCAACACCTCCGTCGATGTGGCGGCGGATTGTAGCCTTGCCGTCCTCAATCTTAAGGATTTCCTCGGCGTAAGTAACCTGGTTGAGTCCCAGTTTCTGTGCGACCTGCGGCCCCACCTGTGCCGTGTCGCCGTCGATCGCCTGACGACCACCGATGATAATGTCTACATCGCCGATTTTCTTCACGGCCGTAGCCAGTGCATAGGATGTAGCCAGCGTGTCAGCACCTGCAAACTTGCGGTCGGTCAGCAGCCAGCCGGTATCGGCGCCGCGATAGAGTCCCTGGCGGATAATCTCGCCGGCACGTGGAGGCCCCATGGTCAGTATCCCCACGGTAGACCCCGGGTTCTGTTCCTTCAGCCTGAGCGCCTGCTCCAGTGCGTTCAGGTCTTCAGGGTTGAAGATGGCAGGCAGCGCGGCACGGTTCACCGTTCCCTCGGCTGTCATGGCATCCTTCCCCACGTTTCTTGTGTCAGGTACCTGCTTGGCAAGTACAACGATTTTCAAACTCATAAATATAATAATGTGTTGTTTAGAAATTCTGTCACGTGTTTGATGGCAAAAGTACTGTTTTTTTGCAAAACAAACAAATAAAAGCCGTAAAAACCGTCCTGCCGTCACGCCCTTGGAACCGATCGGGCGAGAACTTCCGTCAGCCGTATCGACATCACACGAAGTCGACCTCCTGTCCTACGGCTGCCGGCCCGCCGCTTCCCGACTATCCGGGAATCCCATTCCCAAGCCTTGGGAATCCAGTTGCCAGACGTTGGGAACCGCATTCCCGACCGGTCGGGAACATGTCAGCCTGACCGGTGCTGTTTTTTTCTGTTCTTGTTTTGTCTTATCATCGGTTTCTGTTATCTTTCCTTTAAAGGAAAACATTTTCTTCATCCGACTGGCTTATAGTTCGGGAATTTTATCTAAATTTGTGGCATAATGATTGACAGACCTACCGTAGACAGGATTATGAATGCGGCGAACATCGTTGAGGTAATCAGCGATTTCGTTTCTTTACGCAAGGCGGGGACAAGCTACAAAGGCTTGTGCCCTTTCCATGACGACCGTACACCGTCGTTCTCCGTCAGCCCGGTGAGAGGCGTTTACAAGTGTTTCTCGTGCGGTGCGGCGGGCAATGTGGTGAAGTTCATCATGGAGCATGAGCAGATGACCTACCCCGAGGCCTTGAAGTGGCTTGCCAACAAATATCACATCGAGGTACACGAGCGGGAACTCACAACGGAGGAGAAGCAGCAGGAGAATGAGCGGGAATCGATGTTCCTGGTCAACGAATGGGCTGCGAGGTATTTTGAAAATATCCTGCACAACGATGTTGACGGCATGGCTGTCGGTATGCAGTATTTCCGCAGCCGCGGCTTCAGAGACGACATTATCCGGAAATTCCGGCTGGGTTTCTGCCTGTCGGGCCGTCATGCCTTTGCCGATGCCGCCTTGAAGGCCGGCTTCCAGAGGGATTTTCTGCTCAAGACAGGCCTGTGCTTTGAGCGGGAGAACGGAGAACTCATCGACCGTTTCAATGGGCGTGTGATGTTCCCGTGGATAGGTGTGAGCGGTAAGGTGACGGCTTTCGGCGGCCGTCTGCTGGATGCTCGCACGAAAGGAGTGAGCCAGAAGTATGTCAATTCTCCCGACAGTGTCATCTATCACAAGGAACGCGAGCTGTATGGTATCTTCCAGGCGAAGAAAGCCATTGCCAAGTACGACCTCGTCTATATGGTCGAAGGATATACGGATGTCGTTTCCATGCACCAGTGCGGCATCGAGAATGTCGTCGCCAACAGCGGGACGGCACTCTCCGTGCACCAGATCCGCCTCCTGCACCGCTTCACATCCAACATTGTTCTGCTCTATGACGGTGATGCCGCAGGGCAGCATGCCGCCCTGCGGGGCACGGACATGCTGCTGTCGGAAGGCATGAACGTGAAGGTGCTGCTGCTGCCTGACGGAAAAGATCCCGATGAGTTCGCACGCAGTCACAGTGCGGAGGATTTCAGAAGGTATATAGAAGACAACCAGACGGATTTCATCGTCTTCAAGATCAACGTCCTGCTCAATGGCGTTACCGATCCCGTCAAGCGTTCGGAAGCCGTCAGTTCGATCGTCCGGAGCGTCTCTGTCATCAAGGATCCGATACTCCGTGACACCTACATCCGTGAGTGCGCCAACCGCACCGGCGTGTCGGAGCGTACGTTGATGGAGCAGATGAACCGTAACATCTATTCCAACCGGGAACAGCAGACACGTGAACAGCAACAGCAACGGGCTGCGGTCATACGGCAACAGCAGGTGGAAGAACAGGCTACAGTACCTGTCCGGCAGGTGTCGAAGGTGGAACAGATGCTCATGCAGGTCATCGTCAGAGACGGTGAGAAGATCATCTTCCGTGACGTGAAGGACGAGGAGAGCGGGCAGCTGTACAGTCTGACCGTGGCGCAGTACATAGCCTTCGACCTCGGCAGTGACAATCTCGGCTTCTCGGATCCGCTTTATACGAGAATGCTCCGGGAGGCGGTGGAACACAGCGGGGAGGAGAATTTCAGAGCGGAAGAATACTTCATGCAGCATGCCGACATCCAGATCGCATCTGCGGCCGTGAAACTGGGTGTCGACCGTTTTCAGCTCTCGGAGAGCCTGCAGGTGAAGGAGACGGAAAAGACCCTGTGCGACCGTGTGGTACACCTCATAGCCGATTTCCGACTCGATTATGTCTCGTCCCACCTGAAAGAACTCAATGCACGGCTGCTGCAGACAAAGGATCCCGAGGATATGACGAAGACCATGGAGGAAATCATGAAGATGCAGACCCTCCGCAACAAACTGGCAAAGAAATTAGGTAGTGATATTCTGGTATGATAGACAAGATAAGAAAAATTCTCAGACAGCCTCTCCGGCTTTCAAGCCTCACGCTGGAATCCAACAGGCGGATCGTGTCGAAGGCTCTGAAGGCCCTCAACTGCACAGGGGAATGGCAGGAGGATAAGGACACGGCGATGGTGCGCTTTGACTTCCAGAGCGGACACTTCGGCATCCATCTCTCCAGGCAGCATCCCCAGGTGGAACTTTCGTTCCTGTTCTTCGCCGAAGCCGGTATGAACGACCTGAATACGGTCCGCCATGTGTGCAACCAGTTCAACCTCAATTCTGACGGGCCGCGTTTCTGCTACACCATCAACGAAAAGACGAATATCATCGACCTGCATATCTTGACGACACTGCTGCTGGACGAAGACCGCGTCAAGGATGTTCTTTCTTCTGCAATGATCGACTCGTTCGGTTGGCAGAGTGCGTTCGTACGGAGCCTGAACGAGATGAAGACGGATGCGGAGAATGCGGATACCAATGACATAGAACGTGCCGTGAACGATCTGTCGCGCGACTTCTTCCTCCTGCGCGAGCAGGAACTGTCCCACCAGCAGACGGCGCCGGGATGGCGGCATAACGACAAGGAGCCGGCGGCGCTGGCCCGGTGGATGGAAAAGGCGTTCGGCATGGTAGACGTCGTCTTCTCGGAACTGACGGTGGTGACGGACCGGCTGACGGTGCTCCATGACAGGGAGGCGATCGCCGGTTATGATCTGGCAGACGCATTGATTGCCGGCGGCGCTTTCGTCCGTCCGAAGGCGATGCTCGACCTGGTGTTTTTCCTTCCGTCCCATCCCACGGTACGCCGGCGCATGACCTTCAGCCTCCAGCAGACCGACAGCTGCGAAGCGGTGCTCTACTATCAGGTTGTCGCCACATTGTTGCCTTTGCAGGCGGCGCCGGGCAGGCCGATGCACTCAAAGGAGCTGCAGGCACAGGCGCGTTCGGCCCTGCTGGCATACGACCTCCGCAGCACGAAGCAGCTGCAGGACGAGTTCGTCTACATGTGGAAGGAAGCCAAGAGCAAGATGGCCAATGGCGCGGCGCGGCAGCTCACGGAAGAGCAGCGGGCGATAGCCGACGTGGTGGACATGGAGGCCGGCCGGTTTGTCTATCGCGGCCGTGCGCTCTACCGGCAGAAGCGTTACTATGAGGCCATAGCCAGTCTGGAGAATGCCTTCCGGCTGCTGTACGCTGCCTTCTACCGGCTGGGCAAGACTGAACGGGACGTGTTCTTCGAGGTCTGTTTCATGCTGGGCTTCTGCTATGATGAGCTGCGGCAGTATGAGCAGGCCTATTATTACCTGACGTTCACCCTGGGGCTGAACCGCTCCGTCTATGCCGAGGAATATGTGAACTGCATGGTCAGTATGGGCGATTTCCGCTCGCTGGGGTGCATTGACGGTCTCCTGAACGAGCTGCGCGGCTCCCTCCCGGAGGACGAGGAGGAGGAAATAGACCCGTCGCTGCGCTCGTTCCTGCGGTTTCTTTACCGGCGGAAGGCTTATGTGCTGGTGGAGATGCGGCGGCTGGATGAGGCGGAGAAACTGCTCCGCCGGATGGTCAGCGACCCGGACAGCAGCGACTTCGCATTGGGTGAACTGGCTTATATCCGGCACCTGCGGGAAGGGCGGCAGACTGACCGGGAGGGCGGAAGGAAAGACAAGTAAAGCGAGTGGAGGGTAAGGATGTTTTATGTTCATTGGATTTTCCTGGTTCTCTACACGGCGGTCATCGTCATTGCGATGATCCGTGTGCTGATGGACAACCGGCAGCCGGCCAAGACGATGGCGTGGATGCTGGTGCTGACCTTCATCCCTCTGCTGGGCATCATCCTTTACTTCTTCTTCGGGCAGATCACCCGCAAGGAGCGCAAGATATGGCAGCACAGCATGGACCAGCTTACCAAACGGTCGATGCTGGAGTTCGTCGAACAGAAACGGCTCCACCTGCCGGATGCGTACCGTACGCTCATCAACCTTTTCATGAACCAGAACTGGGCCTTGCCGTTTAAGAACAACGAGGCGGAGATCTATACATCCGGCTATGAGTTCTTCCCGTCCCTGCTGATGGAGATAGGAAAGGCGGAACACCATATCCACCTGGACACCTTCATCATTGCCGACGACCCGCTGGGGCAGATCGTGGCCGATGCACTGATCGACAAGGTGCGGCAGGGCGTCGAGGTGCGTGTCATCTACGATGATGTAGGATCATGGAAGACGAAGAACCGCTTCTTCGACCGTATGCGGGCCGAGGGCATAGAGGTCTATCCCTTCATGCCCGTCCGATTCCCGGTCCTCACCAGCAAGGTGAACTACCGCAACCACCGCAAGATCTGCGTGATAGACGGTGAGGTGGGCTTTGTCGGAGGCATGAACATCGCCATGCGCTATGTAAAGGGGTTCGGGAAACTGGCATGGCGCGACACCCATGTGCGGATAACAGGTGCTGCTGTCTACGGGCTGCAGCGCGCCTTTCTGGTAGACTGGTTCTTCGTGAGCCAGTCGCTGATCACCGACCGCGGTTATTATCCGGCAAGCAGGGTAGGGGACAACGACTGTCTTGTGCAGATTGTGACAAGCAGTCCGACGAGTCTCTGGCCGGAGATAGAACAGGGTTATGTCAGCGTCCTTGCCAGTGCAAGGCGTTATGTCTATATGGAGACACCGTATTTCCTGCCGACCGACCCCATTCTTTTCGCCATGCGTACAGCGGCACTGTCGGGTGTTGATGTAAGACTGATGATTCCTTACGAGACAGACACAAAGATTGTGGAATGGGCTTCACGTACTTATGTCTTAGCAACGGTGAAGGCTGGAGTAAAGGTTTATTTATATAAGGCTGGTTTTAATCATTCAAAACTTCTTGTTGCTGATGATAGTATAGCAACGATTGGTTCTACTAATGTTGACTTCCGTAGCTTTGAGAATGATTTTGAAGCAAATGCTTTCTTCTATGACAAGAAAATAGCATTAGAAGTAAAGGATATCTTCTTAAAAGATCAAGAAGAGTGTGTCTCCTTAGAAAATGTACGAAACCTTACACACCGTTCCTTCCTACAGCGATTGTGGGAGTCAATAATAAGACTCTTGAGTCCACTGTTGTAAAAGAGGGAAAGAGTTTATGCCTTATAATTCTCCTTTTTTAGAAACAGTG
>ERZ772960.334-NODE-334-length-43643-cov-10.348261_pt1 | contig 43643 bp, 32 predicted proteins | sample MGYA00580678_ERZ772960 | MGnify/ENA primary metagenome ERZ772960 (study PRJEB29015, sample SAMEA2737930) | human oral metagenome | biome: human oral; feature: human-associated habitat; material: dental | place: China | collected 2059 ...
AGAGCCAGAGTTTTCATGTGTTGGCATTTATTTTTGATGTGCGAAGTTTGAGTATCATATGCGAAACATCACGGTTCTGTTAGAAAAAAGATTGACATTATATCGTCCTATTTAATAGAATTAATCCGCAATTAAATAAACTTGTTTTCCGAGCAACAATATCTAAGGGCAAAGCCTATGATATTTCGCCTGAGCAAGCGTTCATTTGAGTGCTTCTGCTCACAGGGTTGTCAAAGAAATGCGACAGCCTTCCCGTATTGAAAAGGAAAACGACAGGAACGGACTGCCATAAGATTTTTTGCAGGGACTGTTTGTCGTGCGATTCGTACGGGAAATAGTCTTTTTTTGTATGAGGAGAGCTGAAAAGGAGAGGTATTCATGAAGCGAACGCGGAAGTATCAGACCGCCCTCATGGCAGCCGTTGTGTCAGGACTTGTATTCCTGCCGCAGGCATATGCCGCAGACACGGCTTATGAGACTGACACGGTCACAGTTGAGGCAGAGGGCGTCGACAAGTACCTTGTGACGACGAACACGATCACGGCAGAGGAGATTGCGGAGCGCGGCTACCGCGACCTCGCGGACATCCTCTCTCAGGTACCGGGGCTCTACATGGCGCCCGCAGACAAGAACAGCAAGATGGTGCGTATCCGCGGCGCAGAGGTCGGACAGACGAAAGTCTACATTGACGGCATTCCCGCCTTCCCTCTTAACGGCATTGCCTCGAATGCGGCTGCGGATCTCTCGACAATCCCTGCGGACAGCATTGCGAAGGTCGAGATCATCAAGGGGTCAGGTCCTGTCCAGTATGGCACGGATTATAAGGGCGGCGTCATTCTCGTTACAACGAAGGATGGCGAGGGAACAGGCAAGATCCGCATGAGCGTTGCAGGTGGCTCGAATCACACATATGACACAAAGATCGGCTACAGCGGCAGCGACAAGAACGTCAGTTATGCAGTCAATCTCTCAAAACGCTATTCAGAGGGCTATCTGGAGAACCAGATGGACAAAAAATTATATTTTGATGGTAAAATAAGGTTTAAAACGAGCAGCAAGTCCTCGCTGACTCTGAACGGCTATTACTCCGATATGGACAGAGAGATTCCAAGATCTGTTGATCCGATAACCGGACACTATGAAGCTCCAAGTGGACCAAGATGGTCTGTGCGGCCGGGAGATGGAATCACTAAGAAAAATTTAGTAGGACATGCTGCAACCGATTGGCGTTTTAAGGGCTTCAAGCAATCCAACATTGCCCTTCAATACGAGAGTCGCCCCAATGATCTATGGTTATATAATGTCAAATATTACCATATGATCGATGAAAACAATCTCTGGATCAGAAATCTGCTGAAGGAAGAGGGCGGCAGTCTCCCCTTCTTTACCTATGGAGCACCGCAGTGGTATCGCAGCGGTTGGTTCTCACAAGGCAACGGCATCGAAGCAAATGCCTCAGTTGCTTATGACAGCAAAAACATATTGAGTTTTGGGGCAAAGTATATAAAACTCAGTTGGAACACGGATGAAAACAACTCTTCCTATCGTCGTGATGGAAACGATGCACGCAGGAGCTTCTATGTTGAGAATGCATGGAGCCCCGACAATAGAACCCGGCTCACCATTGGAATCCGCCGTGAAGACGTGACGCAGGATTTCCGTGATAATGACGCAGCAACACAGAAAACAACCTCAAAATCCAATGCGTTTGATCCTGTTCTGAATTTTACACATGATATAACAAAGCATGATACAATTCGTCTTTCAGCAGGACGTTCTCATGTGTTCGTTGGATCAAAAGATGCGGCAGGAAATATTCGGAGCGGCTATCCCGTCCCAAAGCCGGAACGCAATAGCAGCTATGAGCTTGGGTGGAAGCATAAATTTGGCACAAAGGCCGAGTTTGACCTTACCCACTTCCGCACCGAGGTAAGGGATCGCATTACAATGGTAAGATTTGGACGTGACCGCGTTTTAGAAAATGTCGATAAGACGCATATTCGCGGCTTGGAACTTTCCTATCGACAAACGTTTAGTCCAAAGCTTTCCGGCTTTGCTAAGGAAGCCCTGATAAATTCAGCACCATCATCTTGGCGTATCTTTTTCGCCCTCTCTGCGTCGACAAATCCTCCACATAGCGGGCGGCTATGCGTCCGGTTTGTCTCCTTGATAGGACAAAAAATCTACACCAATCTGACGGACTTCATTTTATCAGCGATTCCCTAATTATACATGGATCAATGCGAAAGACGAGAGCACCGGTATGACAACGATTGCCTCCGGTCTTCCCACGCAGATGTTTAATCTTGGCGTTACCTACCGTGAGGGTAAGTTGCGTTCCACACTGCTTGGACGTGCTATGCGCGCACGATTGGACAGCAACGGAGAGCCGACCAGTGCCGGCTATTTTGCGGCAGATCTTGATCTGCACTATGAGCCGCAGACGGATCTTGGCCTCTTCCTGCGCGTCAACAATTTGTTTGATACGGACTACCAGTATAGCTGGGGCAGTCCTGCCGATAGCACGAACTTCCTCCTCGGCGTGGATATGACGTTCTAATCAACACAAATAAAACAGAGTTGCCGTATGTTATCTCAATGTACGGCAACTCTATTATGTTATTCAACCGGTATACGGAAGGACATCCGCCATCTTGCCGCAGCTCGCAATGTCCGTTCCATATCCATAGTGGACGAGATCGGCGGCACGTGCGGCATCGGTGGCGGTAAATCCCGAGAGACCATCTGCGCCGTAGCTAAATAGGCATGGGTGCATGGGCACGGAGGGACCGACGAGGACGGTCACGGCATTCTTTGAGAGTTCCAAAAGGCGCGGCATGGTTTTATTGGCAAACGTCGCCCCCGTCATAAAGACAAAGTCCTGCTGCGGCAGGAGAAACTCTGCCGCCTCCGCCGGGTAGTCCCCCCACTCGGGCTGCATCTCAAGGATGGAGAGGTCGCATATCGGCTCCCAGTTCTTTTGGAAGTTTGGAAAGTGCCCGACGACAGCGACCTTCCTGCCACGAATTCGCTCTGTATACATGGTGAATGCTTCCAGCTTCTTGCGCTCATCCAGCGTCTCGGCAGACGCATCCTCACCGTGAAAGCCCTGCATCGCCTCCACCTTGGACGGCTGATTGTAGTAGGCGTTGATGGCTGCCGTTGCGATGGAGGCCTCCTGTCCCTGCCACGAGCGCACGTACTCCCCCGCCTCGCGCAGGGAGCAGCCGAGAAAGCTCTCCTTGCGCAGACGCGGGCGGCTGTATGCAGGGATTGTCATGCAGATACCGACCAGATCACCTGCGCGTACGTACGTCCACGGGCGTCCGACGGCATAATCGTCGATATGGATGTCCTGCGGCAGTCCATCGATGATCTCATCGTAAAGATTCCAGTAGTTCAAGAAAATACCTCCTCACAAATCGGTTGACACTAGGATAACACAGCGATTCAGAAGATTCAACCGTAGATGGAGGACGAAAGGAAGATGTTTGTGAACAAGAGCAATCCACTGCTCATCGTATTGCTGCTCCTCCTCGTACTGCTCGTCGGATGTGGGCAGGAGAGAGTGGAGAACCCTGCCTCTGAAACTTATACGTTTACAGACTCTGCAGGGCGTACGGTCGAGCTTCCAAAACAGATTGACCGCATTGCTCCCTCGGGAGGACTGGCGCAAATGGCACTTTTTGCCATTGCACCGGATAAACTCGTTGGTGTGTCCGGTCAGTGGAAGGATACCGCCCTTCCCTATGTTGGGGATCAGTACCGTGATCTGCCGATACTGGGTCAGTTCTACGGCATGAAGAATTTCAACAAGGAGGCTGTACTCTCTGTCAACCCACAGGTTATTATCGACGTTGGGGAGAAAAAGGCGACCATTGTCGAGGATATGGATCAGATTCAGGCGTCACTCGGCATCCCGGTGATCTTCATCGAGGCACGGCTCGACAATACGGATGAAGCGTATCGTACACTCGGAAAAATTCTCGGCCGCGAAGAAGAAGGAAATGCTATTGCCGACTATTGCCACACAACATATACGCGCAGCAAAGAACTTGCCGCGAAAATTCAACACAAACCAAGCGTTCTCTACCTTGGAGGGCCACAGGGCAATATGGCGGTCGCACGCGGTTCTTTCCACGCACAGATCGTCGACCTGCTCGCGGATAATGTTGCAGTGATCACGGAGCCGACCGAGGGATCGATGAGTCAGGTCTCAATGGAGCAGGTTCTGGCATGGAATCCGGAGGTTCTCGTGATCGCAGCCGAAACAGAAGCAGACTTCTCTGCTCTTGCGTGGAGAGAGCTGCGCGCGGTGCAGTCGAAGCGTGTTCTGCGCGTGCCGTCGAGGCCGTATGATTGGATGGGTCGTCCCCCCTCTGTCAACCGTTTTATGGGGCTGTCGTGGCTTGCGGCACGCCTCTATCCCGAGGAGTCCGGCATCGATCTGCACGAGGAGATGAAGGCGTATTATCGTCTTTTCTATCATTACGAACTGTACGATGCGGCGTGTGAGGCTCTCCTTGCACAGGATCATGTTTTCCACGAGTAAAATTTCACCGCAGTTCAAACTCACCATATTGCTGTTCCTGCTCATTGCAATGATCTTTATCTCCTTCCTCCTTGGGCGTTTTCCGATCAGTGCATCGGATGTGTTCGCGGTATTCGGCAGCTGGATGGGCTTTGTGCCGGAGACACGCAGCACTTCTCATGTTGTGATGGAACTGCGCCTTCCGCGTATCATCGGAGCCGTACTGGTGGGAGCGGCACTCTCCGTCTCGGGGGCAGCCTATCAGGTCATGTTCCGTAATCCGATGGTCTCCCCCGCGATCCTCGGGGTATCGGCAGGGGCGGCATTTGGCGCGGCGGTTGCCATCCTGTTGAGCATTCCCGCCTTTTTCGTCCATACGATGACATTTGTTGGCGGTCTGTGTTCGGTCGCAATTACTTATGTGATCGGTACAAAGCTCTGCCGCGGAGGAAATACGACCCTCGCGATTATCCTTTCGGGCATCATCGTGAGCACCCTATTCACATCCCTGCTCTCCATGATCAAATATGTCGCCGATCCATACGATAAGCTGCCCGTTATCGTCTATTGGCTGATGGGAAGTCTCGCATCCATCTCGCTTGACAGCCTCTTCTTCCCGCTCATATTCATAGGAGCAGCATTCATCCCCCTCTTTCTCCTGCGCTGGCGCATCAATCTGCTCTCTTTTGGCGATGAGGAGGCACAGACGCTCGGGATTCCTGTGGAACGTCTCCGTCTCATCGTCATCCTCTGCGCCACATTGCTGACTGCGGCGGCGGTTTCGCTCTCCGGCATCATCGGTCTGGTCGGTCTGATCGTTCCGCATCTCGTGCGCTTTATCGTGGGGCCTGACTTCCGCTTTCTCCTGCCGGGGTCGGCACTGATGGGCGGGCTTTTCCTGCTTGCCTCGGATAATCTCGCGCGAACGCTATGGACGATGGAGATTCCGCTCGGAATTCTCACGTCGCTCTTCGGTGTGCCGTTCTTTCTCTATCTGCTCATCAAATATCATCATGGTTGGGACTGAGGAGGAATGGTATGTTACTGGAACTAAAATCGGTTGCTTGCGGCTATGGAAGCGTGCCCATCTTCCAAAACATTTCATTTTCTGTCGAGCGAGGGCAGACGCTCTGTCTGCTCGGCCCGAACGGCGTTGGAAAGACGACGCTCTTTAAGACGATTCTGGGGCTGCTCACACCGCTTGCGGGTGATGTATTTCTATCTGGTGAGAATATGTCTGCATGGACGGCAGAGGAGCGGGCGCAGCGCATCGCCTACGTCCCGCAGGTGCATACGCCCCCCTTCCCGTTTACCGTCCACGATGTTGTGCTGATGGGGCGGGCAGCCCATATCGGACATCTCGGCATTCTGGGGGCAAAGGATCGGAGGATTGCCGATGATGCGATCAAAATGCTTGGCATCGCGCATCTTTCGCAAAAGATCTATACAAAGATCAGCGGCGGAGAGCGGCAGCTCGTCCTCTTGGCGCGTGCGATTGCACAGCAGCCGCAGCTTCTCTGCATGGATGAACCGACGGCAAGCCTTGATTTCGGGAATCAGGTACTTGTGATGAACCGCATCCGTACGCTCAGTGCGACGGGAATCACAGTCATCATGACGACACACGCCCCCAGTCACGCCTTTTACTGTGCGGATCAGACCGCAGTCATGGGGCGCGATGGCGTGTTTTTCGTCGGTCGGACAAATGATGTGATTACAGAGGAGCGGCTGGAAAAACTCTATGGGGTCACGGCAAAGATTGTCGGCTATGAAAACGTCCCCGAGAGCCGTACCTGTGTCCCCCTTCCCCCAAAGTAAAAACGGGGTGTTGTACGAGACGAAAAGTTCTTCGTACAGCACCCCGTTTTTATGCGTCCCACATCTTTACCTCTGTCCCTGTGTCGAGCAGGAAGAGATAGCGTTCCTTGACCGTCTTGTGCAGGATGGTCTCTACAGCGTCGCCGTAAAGATCGATCTGGAACTGATAGCGTGCTCGCGCAGCGGCGGCGGAGATTTTACGGTCGGTCTTGTAGTCGAGCAGAATGTAGTCACCGTTTTCCTCCTCAAAGAGAACGTCGATGATGCCCTGCAGGAAAATCTGGTCGGCTGTATCGGTTGCCTCCTCGTAGTAGCGCTGTGCGGGCAGCAGGCGTCCAAATGGCAACTCGCGGTATACCGCCTTTGCTGTGCGCATACGACGCCCGAGGGACGAGGCCGCAAATTTCCATATCTTGCTGACATCGACGCTTCTGCGCTCCGCCTCTGTAAGGATGCCCTTTTTTAGGAGTTCGTCCGCTTGATGTGCAATGGCGGCGATATTCTCCGCGTGGTTCAGGTCAAGCTGCTGCATAACGGTGTGCATTGCCGTGCCGCGCTCCATCGGTGTCAGATACTCCCGCTCCGCCGCGCGCAGGAAGCGTGGCATTTCCCATTCCGGCTGTATCGTCTCGGCATCGCTGAGTGCCGGGAGGAATGGGGCAAGCACTTCTTCCTCCGCTGCCTGCTGTCGCTTGAGCTCGGTCACACTCGTCTTGGCGTGGATATGTGCCGTTCCGCGCAGATCGTACGTCCAGTTCAAAACCGCCGCAACGCGGTCGGCTTCCCCACCGCCCGGTAGCGGCTCATCGGCATGGACAGCAAAAAGAATGGGATCCATCTTCTCCTGCGCTTCTTCCTGCGGTACATGGACATCTTCATCCAGTATGCGTACATCAAAGCGCGCCTGTGGATTACGCGGCGGGCGATGGGCGATCTCATCATCGTCGCCGAATATCGGCGCACCGTCCGGATGACGCATAAGCGCTAGTGCGATCCAGTCGAGATAGCACTTTGCACCGAGGATGGCAGATGCTGGAAATTTCTCCTCCTGCGTTGTGGCGTATTTCAAAGAGGACTCACGCAGCTGCTCCAATGCGTCTTTTCCCTTGCGCGTGATATTCACTGTCCCCGTCAGAATCAGCTTCTCCTGTGCGCGCGTCATAGCGACGTAGAGGATGCGCATTTCCTCTGCGATGGACTCACGCTGAATGACGTTTTTGACCTTCCTTCTTCCAAATGTATCGTACGTCTGTCGTCCCGTCATCGTATTTTCATAGACGCGCAGCCCGATGCCCTCATGTGCGTGATAGAGGAGATCGCCCTTTGTGTCCTCTGTGTTGAATCTCCCCGCAATATTGGCAAGAAAGACGATGGGAAATTCCAGTCCCTTGCTGCGGTGAATCGTCATAATGCGTACAACATCCTCGCTCTCACCAAGCGTTCGCGCCACCGAGAGATCCGTATTGCGCCGCTTCAGTGCGTCGATGTACCGCAGGAAACGAAATAGTCCGCGCTCGTTCGTGCGCTCGAAGTCGGCGGCACGGTCGATGAGCATGCGCAGATTTGCCTGCCGCAGTACGCCGCCGGGAAGTGTGCCGACATAGTCATAATATCCCGTCTCGCGGTAGAGCATCCAGAGCAGTTCCGGAACGCTGTGAACGAGTGCATTGCTGCGCCAATGCCGCAGGCGCGAAAGTGTGTTTGCGGCACGTTCGGCGAGTGTCGCAGTAATCCCGTCCCCTGTCGCTCCTGTCATCATATCGTAGATACTGCCGACGGGGGTGTGTATGCGCAGCTGCGCCATTTCCTCCATCGTAAGCCCGATCATTGGCGAGGTGAGTATGGCGGCAAGCGGAATGTCCTGACGTGCGTTGTCGAGTACGGCGAGCAGCGATAGAATCATGCGTATCTCGCTCGCCTCGAAATAACCTGCCGTATCGTCCGCATAGGCGGGGATGTTTTCGGAACGCAGCGCATCGAGCAGAATACCCGCGCGCGCCTTTGCACCGCGCAGGAGAATCACAATGTCCCGATTGCGGAGCGGCTCGCCGTTGTGGAGGACATAGCCCTCTGATTTCAGCTCGGTAATGCGGCGCGCAATAAAATGCGACTCCACCTCAAACGCCTTGCGCTCCTCTTCCGCCTGCTCCTCCCCCTCCTCGATGGAGTAGTCGGCGCGGAGGAGGTCAATCTCGAGGGGTTCCGCAAGGGGCTTTCCCTGCGTCGGATTTTCAAAGATGCGCCCCGGATTCAGACGCGCCTTCTCGTCATAGGTGATCTCGACCGCGCTCTCCGTCATGACCTGTGAGAATATCTCGTTGATCGGCTCAAGCACCTCCGCACGGCTGCGAAAGTTCTCGGACATGGTCACGAGTGTACCATCCGCCCCATTCGTGCGGTATTTCTGATAGGTCGCCTGGAAGAGGGACGGATCGGCAAGGCGAAAACGATAGATGCTCTGCTTCACATCGCCGACAATGAAGCGGTTATTTTCGCGCGCAATCTGCCGCAGTATCCCCTCCTGCAAGCCGTTCGTATCCTGATACTCGTCCACCATAATGGCATCGTAATGACTGCGCAGCTCATCGGCGATCTCCGTCGGTATTGCCCGCGTCGGATCACCCTGCAGGAGCTCCGGCTCCCGACATAGGAGTGCGAGTGCTGTATGTTCGAGGTCACTGAAGTCGAGTATGCCGCGCTCCAACTTTTCCTGTTGAAACGCCGCATGAAAAGCGATTGTCAGACGCGCGTACTGACGAATTGCTGCGTTTGCACGATTCTCAATCGCGCACAGTTCATCTGCGGATGCCGGAAGCTGTGCAATGGCTGCGTCCCACCCGGCGTATATTTTCTCCGTCAATTTTGTCAAGCGCATTCCGAGCTCAGGGTTGTAATCCACGACTGCCTTGCGCGGAATGCTTTTTCGCGCTTTCTTTGCGGCGGCTGCCTCCATGAGAAAGCCTTCCCACACGCTGTCTTCTTCGGCGTGCAGGAAGCGATCGAGTGCGTGATGAAGCCCCGCATAAAGCTCGCGATTGCCCGTGAGTACATCGAGGCATTTTGCAGCCACCGCACGAAGTCCCGCATCTCCATTGGAAAGGAGCGCGATTGCCTCTGTATAGTCCGCACATACCTGCGCAAGGCTTTCATTCAATTCTTCCGCGAGCACATGGAAGCCGCTGCGCGCCCGAAGCGGTGTATCATCGCTCACCTGTCCCTGCGCGCGCAGCCATGTCATCGGTGAGGGCTGACTGAGCGAGAAGGCATGGAGTGCAAGAATCTCGCGCTGCAGCTTCTCGTCGTCGCCCTTGATTCCCCCATAGGCATCGGAAAAGGCAAGGAATCCATCCGGATCACCCTTGGCGGCGCGTTCATACTCTTCTTCGAGCAGGCGTTCAAAGACCTTGTTTTTCAGCAGATGAATCTCCTGCTCGCTTGCAAGGCGGAAATTTGGCGGTATCTCCGTCGCATCGATATGCGATTGGATCAGACGCTGACAAAAGGAGTGGAATGTTGAGATGTCTGCCCCCGTGAGGAGGACGCGCTGGCGTTCGAGCAGGACGATGTCCTCATGAAGGTCAGCGGCAGCACCCCCCTCTAAAGCAAGCGCATTGATTTTTTCGTTCAGTGCCGCTTCAATTCGCTCCCGCATCTCCGCTGCAGCAGCCTTGGTAAAGGTGAGTACGAGAACACGGTCGAGTGACAATGCCTTGCTGCACACCTGTGAGATAATACGCTCCACGAGGACGCGCGTCTTCCCGGAGCCCGCCGCCGCCGCAACGAGGATGTTCTGCCCCTGTGTTTCAATCGCTTTTTTCTGATCTTCCGTAAATGACATCTGTGCCATCGGTCTTCACCTCCTCACATACGATGCGTGCAATCTCCTCCATCGCCGCCTGTGCATTGTCAGCAATATCGCGGTAGCCATCCCCACGCCCGAGGTCCGGCTCAAAGGCGCAGACGGAACGATAGCCGCAGAAGGTACAGGCATTTCGCTTATTGAAACGATAGGGCGCAACCGCTATGTTTCCGTTCAAAATCTCCTCGGCAGTCTCGCGCACGAGATGCGGAAGAAAGGCAAGCAGCTGCTCGAATTCCTCGCGTGAGCGAATATATTGCTCCGAGTTCTTGGAGAGCTTGCTGTCCTTGTTGAACGAGATGCAGATATGATCTGCCACCGCATCAATCTGCTGTAGAATTTCTTTGTCATTGATGAGCATTCCCGTCAGAAGCATTTCCTTTGCAATCTCTTTGTGCAGGGCGCTGTCATCAAGACGGCTGTCTTTCCTGATGATGGGATTGATGACAGGCGCATAGAGCATGCCCGCAGGAAAGCCGCCCTCATCAAGCAGGGAGCGCACGATAAAGAGATAGAGGAGAAGCTGCATCTTCAGGCCGTGACGTATCTCGGGCAGGAGGAGGGATGTCCCGCCCGTCTTGTAGTCAAGGACGAGATAGTAGTCCCCATCCGCGGTCACATCGAAACGGTCGATCTGACCGCGCAGCGACACGGTCATCCCGTTAGAAAGAGGAAACTCGGCCAATCGCTCACCATCGCTGCGGCGGCCGAAGCTGATCTCAAAGCCGCGCGGATGAAAGGACGAAGCACGCGCCCACGAAGTGAGGTGACGAATGACCTGCTGCGCTGTGCGCCGAATACGCTCGATTCGATGGCGATAACTCGCGCGGCTCATGAGGACGGAGCTGCGTATCTTCGGTACGAGTTCTTGGAGCAGCGCGTCGATCGTTTCGTCGCTCCCCGCCTCCGCCGCCATCCAGTCATTTGCGTGCGCCGTGCGCACCCACTCTCCGTAACCATGCAGGATCTCATGGAGGAGCGTGCCGAAGTCGCTGCTCTGAAACTCATAGACATCGCGTTCACGCAGACCGAGCCCGTACGATGCAAAGTGACGGAATGGGCACTGACGAAAGGTCTCGAGGCGCGTCGTACTGCCGCTGATCCGTCCGTTTCGTGCAAAGAGCCCCTTTGCAATCGCAGCAGAAAGGGCCTCCTCGCGTGGAGATGAAAAGAGACCGCGTACCATCAGACGAAGCAGCGGGTGCATGGCGGCGCTTTCCCGCATCCAGTTGTAGACATCGTTCCACAGAGGGCGCATATCCCCCTTTTCCCTCTGTCCGAGCAGAGCCCCTGCCAGCGACGAGAGTGCGGGATGCGGCGCGGAGAGGACGAGCTCGTCCTCCCGCTCAACCATGGCAAGCGGAATGGAGAGTATATCGGACGTCATCATGCGCAGACGGGCGACAAGGGGCGATGGTGCAAGCGCCGAACCGTCGACTGCGGACAGCGCATAGGATACCCACAGATATTCGCGCGCCTCTGTAAAGCCGTGATAGAGTTGATAGCGTTCCAGAAAACTCTGCTCGTGACTCCCGCCGAAGATCGTATGCGGGGTATTGGCAAGCGTCTCTTGAATGGACAGACGGTCTGCATCCGACAATACGCCCTGCGGCACGCCGGCGCGTGGCATCGTCCCCGCGTTGACGCCCACGATGTAGGCAACGCGAATGCCCGCGAGGCTGTTCTGATCGAAGGAGGCAATCGTCACATGATCGAGACCGGGCGGAATCAATGAAATCTCGAGCGCATCCAAGCCATCCTCCAATAGCTCTGCAAAGTCGTGCGCAGAGATCACGTCGTCCCCGCTGACCTCGACGAGCTGCTCGAACAGTGTCATGCAGGAAGCCCAGATCTGCCGATGTGCTGCCGCATCTGCGAGTCGCCCCTCTGCGTCCGCCGCCGCCCGCCATGCCTCAAGCGTCGGCATGACAGAGAGCTGATCGAGAAAGTCGTAGAGCGCACGCGTACGCTCATGTGCCGTACTTTCGTCACTGCGAAGATGCTGCGTCAAAATGGAGAGCGGTGCGGCGATCCGTCTGCGCATGGCATCAAGGGCAATCTCCTCGGCAATCCGTACGGCGTTCTGTTCCGTCTCCCGTGTATCCTCCGGGATGGTGCGGCGCACAAAGTTCCACGCATCCGTTGCCGTCCACTGACGCTCGGTGCGGATGCCAAATGCAATGCAGTAGTTCTCAAGCCGGTCTACGGCTTCCTGCCAGTCGCCGCAGTCAAAGAGTGCGGCTTCTTCCGCTGCGCTCTCTGCTGCGTCTGCGGTGACGGGAAAGAATCCTGTGCGCAGTGCACGGAATACGCTGTCATAGCCCCAGCCGCGCCATGCCGTCTGTGCGGCGGCGCGCAAAAGCTCAGCGAGGGGATGATGTGTACTCGGACGCTTTGCGTCCAGATGGCATGGGATGTCGCAGTCGGCAAACGCCGGCAGCAGCAGCTCCGCATAGGTATCCATGTCGCGCACGAGGACGGCGATCTCACGATAGCGATAGCCCTCGGCGCGTGCGAGGCGCAGTATGTCTGACGCAACGGCCTCCGCCTCAAGGCGCGGGGTTGCCGTCTCGACGAGCCTGAGTGCATTGTCTTGGATGGGGGCAAGACGCGCGTGTCCGAACAGCTGCCGCTCAATTGCTGCAAGTGAGGACTTTTGTGCGCGATGCTGCTCCTCTATCAGGTGTATTTCCGGCACAGCCGTTGGATCGATCTCCACAAGCAGATTCGTCAGTGCCTGCATGGTTTGATAAGAACGTGCGAACAGACCCGTATCCCTTGTGTTCTCGGGGAGGTTGACCCGCACGCGACTGCCCTCGCGATGCCCATCCATCGTCAGACTGATGTGAATCGTATCCGCCGTGTGGAAAAGTTCCAGAAAAACCGCCATTTCCTGCGGGTTGAAAAAGTCGAACCCGTCCACCCATATCTCTGCGCCGCGCAAAAACGGCGCGTCCTTCAACTGGGCGGCAAGGCGTTCCATGCGATCGGTCTGATCGGTCAGCCGTCCCTCCATGCGCGCGGAGAGTTCATCCATAATGAGCGCGATCTCCGAGAGTTTCTGCGCGAGCCGTCCCTGTTTATGCGCACTTTGCGCCGCTGTCTCACGCAGAATATCGGTGCTCAGACGGTAGCGTTTGAGTTCGGCGATGGTGCGCCCCAATGTCTCGGTAAAACCGCGCTTGCCGACGGAACGCGCAAAGACCGAGAATTCTTTCTCGTGCTTGAGCAGGATGTCTTTTAGGAGGATGCGTCTGCCAATATCGCTGATGCGCGGCAGATGTGCGCCGCCCGTCTCGAGGAGCACCTGACGTGCGAGACGGCGAAAGCCGAACACATACGCCTGCAAGAAACCCGCACTGTCGGTCAGCGTCTGTGCGAGGGCGCGCTCTGCGACGTAGGTCATGTGCTCCGGCACGAGGAGGATGCGCTGTCTGCCGAGTGGCTCGCGCGTCAGCGCCTCCGTCATCGCCGTAAGGCAGGTGTGCGTCTTGCCCGTGCCTGCGCGTCCGATGATGAATTCAAGTCTTGCCGTCATACTGCCTCCGCTCCGCCCTGTGTAAAGCGTGCCATGCTGCCGTTCGCCGTGCGTGTGACCTCGAGATGAACGGGAATCCGCGCGCGCAGTTCCTCGACGTGCGAGATGATCCCAACAAGCCGTCCTCCCTCCTGCTGCACCTCGAGCAGGGCACGGATGGCAACGTCGAGCGTCTCGCTGTCAAGCGAGCCGAAGCCCTCGTCGATGAAAATCATGTCGAGGTGCATCCCGCCCGCATAGTGCTGGATAACATCCGAAAGACCAAGCGCCAGAGCGAGTGACGCGAGAAAGGTCTCCCCGCCGGACAACGTGCGTGAGACGCGCGGCAGACCCGTGTACTCATCGAATACGTCGATTTCGAGTCCCCACCATTTGTTCTTGTGTCCGCCCTCGCCGTGGATGAGGCGATAGCGACCACGGCTCATGACGATGAGACGCGCATTCGCCGCCTCAATGACATCGCTCAGGATCGAGCGCAGAACGTAGGTCTGGAAATGCACCTGATAGGGCGCCTTTGCCGCCGCAACAGAGGCGAGTTTGCCGATGATGCGGTATCGCTCTGCACGCGCCGCCCCCGCCTTCTCGAGCACATCGATCTCGTTCATCATGCGCGTGAGTGCGTCCCGCCGCTCCGTGCGGATGCCCTGCTCCCGCGCCTGATCGCGCACCGCCTGATCGGCGGCTGCCTCTGCCGCCGTGAGCGCAGCCATATCGGGAGGCGTCAACCCCTCTGTGGCTTTTTTTGCCGTGTTCAGCAGCTCTGCTGCGGTCTTGTAGTCGGTCTCATAGGCGTTGATCCTCTTCTGTACCTTCTCCAAATGCTTGCTGTCCGCCCACTTGTCCGCGATTGCCGCATGATATTCCTCCTCGGAGGAGAATCCCGCCTGTGTGCGTGCAGCGGCATATTCACTCTGCGCCGTCTGCGCTGTCTGCACCGACTCTGTGTGGGCACGCTGTGCGGCAGTATGTGCGCTCTCCGCACCTGCACGGGCGGCAGCGGACTCCTTCTCCTTTTCCCGCGCCGCATCGTATGTGCGCTTTTGCTGCGCGACCTCCTCTGTCAGTCGCTGAATTTCGGGGGCGATCTTCGCGTAGTCACGATATTCCTCGGGCAGCTCTGCCTCAAGCGCCGCCTGCTCTCCCTCGCGCGTACGCAGAAGGTCGCGCTGCTTCTGTGCATCGGCAGTTTTCTTCTCCTGTTCCGCGCGCATGGATTCAAGCTGCGCCTGCTGCGCGACACGCTGCGTCGTCCGCTCCGTATGCTCCTTTTCGGCGTGCCTTAACTGCGCATCGTGCTGCTCTGTCCGCTGTGCCATTCCCTCAATTGTATCAGAACCCAGAAGTTCATCCAGAAGTTCCTGCTCCTGTGTGCGGCTCTGATTTATGCGCGCGTACTTCTCTTTTGCCTCTTCCAGCTTTCGTGCTGCTTTCTCTGCATTCTGTTCGGCAGCATCCACCGCCTTTGCACAGGACTCCACCTCCTGCTCGGAGGGGATGTCCTCTGCGTGCATCGCAGGGCTGGGATGAGACAGTGCGCCGCAGACGGGACACGGTGCGCCGTCCGCAAGCGTCTCGGCAAGGCGTGCCGCACTGCCGAGATCGTAGAGCGTCTGCATCTGGCGCAGCTTTGTCTTGGCTTGCGCCAGCTGCTGCGAGGCGTCCTTCACAGTCTGTTGCGCCTCTTCCTGCTGCGTGCGGAGCTTAGATTCCTGTGCAGTCAGCACAGTGATGCGGGCTACGGCACTCTGGCAGCGTTTCAGGCGATCCCGCTCGTGCTGAAAAGTCTCCTTGCCTGCCAATAGCTTTTCAAGTGCGGTAATGCGCTCCTCATTCTCCTTGCATTCAGCTGTCAGCTTCTCAATGGCATCTGCAGCTGCCTTTTTTTCCTCTTCGAGATGTTTTGCATACGCGCGCAGCTGCTCTGCCGATGCGCGGCAGTCCCGAAGTTTTTGGGCACGCTCCGCATAGTTCGAGAGCAACTGAATGCGCTCCGTTTTTTTCGTGCGCTCCGGCTCGGCCTCCTCGGCTGCCTTCAGCGCCTCCTTTGCCGTATGGAGCGCCATCTGTGCCGCAGTCAGACGCAGGGCGGCTTCCTTCAGCTCCCCCGCTCTCGTCTTCTCCTGCTCCGCTGCCTGCACTGCTGCATGCTCCTTGTAGATGACGGGCTGTGCACGCTGCGCGCGTTCCAGAAGTATGCGAAAATCTGTGACCGATTTTTCCTGTGCCTGCTTTTCCCCAAAGCGTTTCTGTGCCTCGGCAAGCTCCTGTAGTTTTTGCTGTGCTGCCGTCCCTGCCTCACGCGCGTGGCGTGCCGCGCGCTGCTTCTCCTCCAGTACCTTGATCTCTGCGGCATGGCTGTCAATCACCGCACTCAGTTCGGTGACGCGCGTACGCAGCTCTTCGAGGCTGCCGAGATTCTCCCCGTGCAGCATCTGATCGATGCGCGCACGCTCCTCATCTGCCGCGCGCTCAAGCTGCAGAGACTCCTGCAGCAGAGCATCCTCGATGCGTTGATAACGCTCCGTGCGAAAGATGCGCTGCATGATGGCACTGCGATCCTTGACCTCGGCAAGCAGAAAACGCTGAAACTGTCCCTGCGGCAGGAGGACGACCTGACGAAATTGATCCGCATCAAAGCCGATGAGCTGACCGATGCGCTTCGATACCTCGGTTACATTGGAATCAAGCAGAACTTCATCGCCATCCTCCCCCTCATCGGGAAGGCGATAGAGCTGACCCGTTGCCGCACGCCGTGTCATCTTACCGCGTGACATGCGCTCGTATGCGGGGGAGCGCAGAATGCGATAGCGGCGGCACCCGAGCGCAAAGACGTACTCCACTTCTGTGATGCGATCCGCTGGTGCATCGGAGGAGCGAAGTGTTGACCCCTCACGCACGTTGCCGCTGGATTCGCCGTACAATGCGAATACAATCGCATCCAATATTGTTGTTTTTCCCGTTCCCGTTGCACCGTGAATAAGGACGAACGGTGCATTTGCCAGTGCCGTTTCGAAGTCCAGTACCTGCTCCTCAACATAGGAGCCGAATGCCTGTAAGCGAAGTTTCAGAGGTCTCATTCTGCACGCGCCTCCTGCTCCATCGAATCAATGATACGAATGAGTTCGTCCCGTTCTGCTTCTGTCATATCTGTGGCTGTCACCTCAGCAAAAAAATCGGAAAAGAGATGCAGGTCGGATTTCGTGCGTTCATAGGTGCGTTCCGTGGAGGAAAGGCGGTTGACGTTGATATTCGGGCGTGTGATGGTGAAGAGATTCGGATAGATTCTGCGCAGTTTTTCATGTGCGGCGAGCACGGCATCGGTATCGAGCAGTTCCACACAGATATAGTCATCGTGTGAGAGAGGATCGAATTCATCCGTCATAATCTCGTCCATCACGCCGCGCACGATGCGGACATCATGACGCGGCGTCAGCTGATAGAATGTGTGGGATGCCATTCCCTCTGCATCCAGTTCTACGAGCTCAACCCCCTTTTTTTGGCGGGCTTCATCAAAGGAGTATTTTAAGAGAGAGCCCGCGTATCGTACATTCTCCGCTCCTGCGCGCTGTGGTGCATGCAGATGTCCGAGCGCTGTATAGGAATATGCGGAGAAGTTCTCTGCGCTCACCTGATCGCTCCCACCGACAGAGAGCGCGTGTTCAGACTCCGAAACTTGCCCACCGATGACAAAGGCGTGCGCCACCGCCACACTGCGCGCAGCGGCAGGAATCTGTGCGCGTGCTGCCGCAATCTGCACTGCGAGCGCGGCATCAAAGGAAAGCGTTTCATCCTGTGCAAATGCTGCGCGCACATGGGGCGGATCTCCATAGGGAATGAGCGAGAAGTACACGGGACCGAAGTCGTCCGAGAGTACGACGGGCGGCTCATTGGCGCGCACAACGCCCGCAGGATAGATGCCGGACGCACGAAGAAGCTGTGCGCCAAAATGAAGGCGCACAGCACTGTCATGATTTCCGGAAATGAAGAGCACGGCAATTCCCTGCTCTGCCAGCCGTGTCAATATGTGGTTGAAAAGCTCTACTGCCTCCGGCGGCGGGATGGCACGGTCATAGACATCCCCCGCGATGACGAGCGCATTGGGGCGTACATCCTTGCACAATGCGAGGAGCTCCTCCAGCACATATGCCTGATCCTCTGTCATGTGCCGCTGTCCGAAGAGTTTTCCCAAATGCCAGTCTGCCGTATGAATGAACCGCATCGCATTCCCTCATCTCATATTATGAAGCTGCTTCTTCGGCAAGAATTTTTGCGACGGACGAACTGCCGATGCCGAGACGCTCGACGCCCATGTCCAAAAACTTCTTCGCCGTCGCATAGTCCCGAATACCGCCCGAAGCCTTGACTTTACAGCGTCCGCGTGCCGTATCCAGCATGATGCGCAGCTGCTCTTCCGTTGCACCCGTGCCGAAGAATCCCGTTGCAGTCTTGACGAAATCCGCCCCCACCGTGATGCTGACCTCTGTTGCACGCGCGATCTCCTCCGGCGAGAGCTGGCTCGCCTCGAAGATCACCTTCACGATCACATTCCTCGCATGCGCTGCACTGACAACGGCGCGTATTTCCGCCTCGACCTCTTCCCACTGTCCGGAGCGGGCAAGCCCATAGTTCATCACCATGTCCAATTCTTCGGCACCGTACTCCATATAGTAGCGTGCCTCTATTTCCTTGACCGCGGCGGGCGCTTTCCCATGCGGAAAGTCGAGTACGGTGCAGACGCGCGTATCGGTATTTCGACAAAGACGGACAGCGAGAGGAATATCCGCCGGCTGCACGCAGACCGAGCAGCATTCCTGCCCTACTGCTTCCATGATTGCCGCACGTACCTCGTCGGAGGTCATCGCAGGATTCAGCGGTGAGGAATCAATATATCTGCTGAGTTTCATGTGGTATCCTTTCATTCTGTCCCAATCATATCCCTGAGTGAGGCCTCATCCAAGATGGGGATGCCAAGATCTTCCGCTTTTTGCAGTTTACTCCCTGCTGCTTCGCCCGCAACAAGATAGTCTGTCTTCTTCGATACAGAGCCTTTGACCGTGCCGCCATGGGACGTAATCAGAGCAGCACATTCCTCGCGCGAGAGCGTCGGCAGCGTCCCCGTAATGACGAAACTCTTTCCCGCAAGTGCCGTTCCTGCGCGCACAATGGGGGCACTCTCAAAGTTCACGCCAGCAGCGCGGAATTTGTCGAGCAGAGCCTTTCCCGAATTCGATGTGAAGAACTCCGTGAGCTTCTGCACGCTGATCTCGCCCATATCGGGGACAGCGCGAATCTTTTCGGGGTCTGAGCACGCCGCCTCCTGCAGGGAATCAATGGAGGGAAATGCCTGCATGAGCGAGAGTGCTGCCGCGCGTCCGATGCCGGAGATCCCGAGTCCCGTGAGCAGTCGATCCGGCGTATTCGCCTTGCTCGCCTCGATGGCGGCAAGACGATTGTCCACGCTCTTTTTACGACCGATGATGCCGGACGCAATCAGCACATCTCGATGTAGATGCAGTGAATATATATCTGCAATATCGTGCAGATAGCCTGCGTGCGTCAGCGCAATGACGGCAGATTCTCCAAAGCCCTTGATATCCATTGCATTGCGGCTGACGAAGTTCAGGATATGGTTCTCCACCTGTGCGGGGCATGCGGGGTTCTGACATTTGATGTCCGCCGTATCCGCCTCGCGTACGGCATGGGAATGACAGACGGGACAGCGGTCACCGATCAGATACGGCTCCGTTGTCTGCGGGCGTTTCTCTTTGATGACCGCTTTCACGCGCGGGATGATCTCACCCGACTTGTAGACAAGGATCGTGTCGCCAATCCGTATGTCCAGACTGTCGATATAGTCCTGATTGTGCAGGGTTGCACGCTCGACGCGCGTGCCGCAGAGCTGCACGGGGTCGAACACCGCTGTCGGTGTAATGCGCCCTGTGCGTCCCACGGACAGCTCGATGGTGCGCAGAACGGTCTCCTTTTCCTCGGGCGGGTATTTGTAGGCAATCGCCCAGCGCGGTGCCTTTGCCGTTGCACCGAGCTCGGCACGCTGGGCAAAGTCATTGACCTTGACAACCGCGCCGTCGATGTCGTAGGGCAGCTCCCCGCGCCGCGCGCCGATCTCTCTGATTGCCTTCCAGACCTCGTCCGCCGTATGACAGACACGATAATTGGAAATGATCTTGATCCCCTGTGCGTGCATGAAATCGTATGCCTCTGTATGCGAGGAGAATGTATGCCCCTCCGCGCGCTGCAAGTTGAAGACGAACATCGAGAGCCTGCGCTCGCGCGTCACGCGCGCGTCCAACTGGCGCAGCGTCCCCGCTGCACAGTTGCGCGGGTTCGCAAACGCCTTCAATCCAAGGAGTTCCTGCCGTTCGTTGGCCTCGGCAAATGCCGCACGCTCCATGTAGACCTCTCCGCGCACCTCAAAATACGGGACGGGTTCATGCAGCTGCTCGACAACATCACTGATTGCGCGTGCATTCAGCGTGACATCCTCGCCCTGCACCGTCCCGTCTCCGCGCGTGACGGCACGTGCAAGCACGCCATTTTCATAGCGCAGAGCAAGCGACAGACCGTCGATCTTTTCCTCGACGACGAATTCAGCTGTCGGGAAATGCGACAGAATGTCAGCGACAAAGGAGCGTATTTCTTCCTCACTAAATACGTCCTGCAGCGAGAGCATAGGGACATCGTGCGGAACGAGTACGCCGACCTCGCGCTGTGCAGTCCCCCCCACCTTCTGCGTCGGAGAATTCTTCGTGATGAGTTCCGGATACTCCGCCTCGATTGCTTTCAGACGCTGCATAAGCATATCGAAGTCATAGTCGGAAATATCCGATGCATTCGCGTCATAATACTGCTTAGAATATTTTCGGATCTTCTTCCGCAGCTCCGCGAGCTCGCTCTTGATCTCCACAATGTCGCTCATATCTTCCTCACAGCTTCAAAATCGGTGCATATTTCTGTATGAATTTCTTGATTCCTTCGCCCGGGAACGCAATCGTCAGCTCTGCATCCTCACCTGAGCCGCTGATTGCGACAACGCGCCCGTCTCCCCATTTGCTGTGGCGCACGGCGTCCCCCGCCGTGAACTTTGCCTCTGTGTCGGGGCGAATGACACTCCCGTCCTCTGCCGTATGCTGCGGCGGAGGAGGCAGATAGGAGCGCCGACCGCCGCCGGAGCCACGTCCCCAGACATCGGAGCGCCCGTGTGCCCCCCCAACATCGGCAAAGGAATCTGCCGTCTTGCGTTCGATGAGTTCCTCCGGAATCTCCGCGAGGAAGCGCGAAGGACGCGAGATCTCTGTCCGTCCGTAGATCGTGCGCTGATGCGCATAGGTCAGATAGAGGCGGCGCTCGGCGCGTGTGATGCCAACATAGCAGGTGCGCCGCTCCTCCTCGATCTCCGTATCGTCGAGCAGTGTGCGTGAGTGCGGGAAGAGCCCCTCCTCCATGCCCGCCATGAATACGGTTGGGAATTCCAGCCCCTTGGCCGCATGGAAGGTCATGAGGGTCACGCTGCCCTCCGACTGCTCCGTCTCATCCACATCGGAAATGAGCGAGATCTGCGCGAGGAAGTCCTCCAGCCCGTTCTCGCCCTCTGCCGCGCCGTCCTCGAAGTTCTTTGCCACGCTGATAAACTCGCGCAGATTCTCAAGGCGGTCGCGATTGTCCTCCTTCGGATCGTCCTCAAGTGCGGCGGCATAGCCCGACTCCTCAATGATGTCCTCGACGATCTCGTGCAGCGGACGCGTGCCGAGCTGTCCCATATAGGTAAAGACGAGGGCGGAGAAATCCTCGAGCTCGAATTTTACCTTTGCGGAGAGCTTTGGAATCGTGCTGAGGAGCTGCTCGTCCGTGATGAGTTCAAAGAGGGAGATGCGGTACTCTGCCGCCTTCTCCATCATGCGCCCGAGCGTTGTCTGACCGAGTCCGCGCTTCGGCACGTTGATGATGCGCAGGAGACTCAGCGTGTCGCGTGGATTGTAGATCACGCGCAGATAGGCGATGATGTCCTTGATTTCACGGCGATCATAGAAGCGTACAGAGCCGACCATGGAGTACGGAATCCCCGTTGCGTAGAACGCCTCCTCGATGTTACGGGACTGGGCATTTGTGCGGTAGAGAACAGCAATGTCGCCGTATTTCGTATTGAACATCGTGTGCAGCCGCTCCACCTCACGCACGATGAACGCAGCCTCGTTCTTCTCCGTGCCGCCCTCGTAGACCGTGATCGGATCGCCCGTCGGATTGTCCGTCCAGAGTTCCTTTTTCTTGCGCGTCAAATTGTTCTCAATCACGGCATTCGCCGCCGCGAGGATGTTCTTGGTCGAGCGGTAGTTCTGTTCGAGCAGGATCACCGTTGCCTCGGGATAGTCGCGCTCGAAGTTCAGGATGTTCCGCATATCCGCGCCGCGCCATCCGTAGATCGACTGATCCGCATCGCCCACGACGCAGATATTGCGATGTCCCTCGGCAAGCAGCTTTGTAATCGCGTATTGCGCGCCGTTCGTGTCCTGATACTCGTCCACGAGGATGTAGTGAAATTTCTTCTGATATTTCTCGCGCACCTCGGCATTATTCGTGAGGAGCTCCACCGTCAGCATGAGCAGATCGTCAAAATCCAGTGCATTGTTTGCGCGCAGCTTCGACTGGTAAAGTTCGTAGATCTTTGCCACCTGCTCTGCAAAGAAATCCGTTGCCTGTGCCGTGAATGCCTTGACATCGAGCAGGCGGTTCTTTGCATCCGAGATATGCGACTGGACGGCGCCCGGTGCCGTGTGTTTCTCGTCGATATTCAGTTCCTTCAGACACTCGCGGATCAATGCCTTAGAATCCGAGGAATCATAGATGACGAAGTTCTTCGCATAGGTGCCGAGCTGCTCGATCTCCATGCGGAGGAAACGTGCGCAGAAGGAATGGAACGTACTCAGCCAGACATCGTGCGCGGCGTCCCCGATCAGCGTATCCACACGGTCGCGCATTTCGCGTGCCGCCTTGTTCGTGAAGGTGATGGCAAGAATACGGTATGGCGGAACCCCCTGCTCCAAGAGGTTTGCAATGCGGAAGGTCAGTACACGCGTCTTGCCGGAGCCGGCGCCCGCCACGATGAGAAGAGGCCCCTCAAGGCAGGCAACGGCCTTTTGTTGTGGCTCGTTCAGCCCCTGAAATAGATCCATGAAAACTCCTTTTCCTGCAATAATTTTCCTGCAATAAGAAAGGCGGGGCCGCCACATCTGGCCAACTCCGCCCCTGCCGTCATAGGATATAATGTTATGTCTTGATTCGCTTGACCGCCTCTGAGAGCGGCGGGATGATCTGCTTCTTGCGCGACATGACCCCGGGCAGATAGAGATGCGTTCCACTCGTATCCTTGCGGAATGCCTCGCCGATCAGCGTGCGTGGCGAGCCCGTGAAGAGCAGATAGGTCGCCTCCTCGAGGATGTCTGTAATCATGACGAGGCTCAGGTCAAACCCTTCGGAGTCGCAGATACTCTTCATCGCAGCGAGGAGTTCGTCCTCCTTCGCCATGATTTCCTTCGTATCCATGACGGAGGTCTGGCTCACGATCACACGATATGCACCGATGGTGAACTCCTTGAGATCGTTGCGGACAATCTCCATCGGCGACATATTGCCGATGCTGGAGCCCGCCTTGAGCATCTCAAGACCATAAGCATTGAGATCAACATTTGCAATGTCCGCGAGCCGCTCTGCCGCCTTCTTGTCCTTCGGGGTGCAGGTCGGAGACTTGAACAGTACGGTATCCGAAATAATAGCGGAGAGCAGGAGTCCCGCAATCGACGGCGGGATGTCGATGTCGTTCTGCCAGTGCATGTTGGAGATGATCGTCGCCGTGCAGCCGACCGGCTCTGCGTGCGTGTAGATCGGCTCACTCGTGCTGATGCCACCGAATCGATGATGATCGATGATCTCGATGATCTTCGCTTCTTCGATGCCCTCGACCGCCTGATTGCGCTCGTTGTGATCCACGAGGATGACCTGCGCCGGCTCCGATACGACGAGGCGGTCACGGCTCACAAGACCTACGATGCGCCCGTTCTCGAGGACGGGATAGTTGCGGAAATTCGTCTCCTCCATCGTTCCCTTGATGTCCGAGAGAAGGTCAAGAGGCTTAAAGCAGACGGGGTTGTCGTGCATGATGCGCCGAACCGGCACACACTGATTGATGAGACGTGCCACCGTATAGGTGTCATACGGGGTTGAGAGCACAAAGATCCCGCGCGCCTCCGCCTCTTCGAGTGCCTCTGCGGGCACGCGTCCGTCGCCTGTCACAATCAGGCAGGCGATGCCCTGCTGAATGCAGGCGAGAATCGTCTCTGTCCGACGGTCGCCGACAAGCACAATGTCGTTTTCCTTGATGAGTTTGTAGATGGTCTCCACGCTGCCGGCGGCAATGCGGATCTGTCCCTTGATCGTCTCGCCCTCTTCCCCGGCAACGAGCACGTTGCTGTCCGTCGCGCGGATGATGTCGCGATAGCGCACACGCATATCCGAGAGATTCGTCATGCCGAGCTCTTGGAAATAGCGCTTTGCAAGATCACTGACCGAAACGATGCCGACGAGGATGCCCTTGCTGTCGGTCACGGGGATCGAGCGCAGATCGTTCTCGCGCAGCACCTCGCCGAGATTGCGCAGGGTGTCGTGTTGACGGACGACAATCTTGCAGTCCATCGCAATGTCCTTGACGCGCGGATAGAGATCGGGAATGAGGAGCGGCTGCTCGACATGGAAATACTCAAGTGCGAACTTCGTCTCCTTATTCACCTTACCGGCACGTGCCGCAACGGCATTGACGCCCATCGCCTGTTTCAGATGTGCGTATCCGACCGCAGAGCAAATGGAATCTGTATCCGGATTGCGGTGCCCGATGACATAGATCGGCTTTGCAACATTCAAGATGATACCTCCCTATCGCGGCTTCCACATGCCGCATACTATGATTCCCATTATAGCATACTCGCGGATGTGATTCAATTTTTGCAAAAATAAAAAAGATGGGACACTCCGTAGGAATGTCCGCCATCCAAAAGCTATGCTTCAAATGCGTTCTTAATTGCGTGTACCGTCCATGCGCTTCCGGCTGCATAGACCTCGAGCACATCAAAGCGACAGTGTGCGTGCTCCATACAATGCTCACGCAGATACCAATACGCACTCTGTATGATCTTCTGACGTTTTCTGTAATGAACTGCCTCCGCAGGTGTTCCATAACGTACGCTGCTGCGCGTTTTCACCTCGACAAAGACGAGCGTCCCATGATCGTCCGCAATGAGGTCAATCTCGCCGATCTTACACCGATAATTGCGTGTGAGGATGCGGCAGCCCTGTCGGCGCAGATACTCTGCAGCACAAGATTCGCCCTGATCGCCGAGGGCCTTACTGCTCATGACAGTCTCCGTTCACCCGCATGGCGGTCAATGCGATAGACATGTGCGAGAATCTCTGCAATCGTGCGATAGAGTTCCGGCGGAATCTCGCGGTCAATCTCAAGCGCCATCAGCATATTGACGAGGGATTTGTTCTGGTAGACAGGGATTCCGTTCTTCTTTGCCTCCGCGAGAATGCGGTCGGCGACGAGCGAGCGCCCCTTTGCCGTCACGCGCGGGGCACGGTCGTTTTTCACATCGTATTTGATCGCAACCGCGCGCTGTTCCTCTGACGCCGGCATATCATCGACAGGCGAAGTGTCCTGATCCCAATGTTCTGCCATCTCTCACCCATCCTTGTGACTGCTATTTATTCGCTCATATTATACCGAGGAGCAGCGTTCTCCGTCAAGCGGGAAGCACGTACTTGTCTCCGTCAGTTTGTAAAGAAACGCCGCTCACCGATGGCGCCGATCTGGATGCCCTCGATGACGAGGGATGTACCGTCCGCCGTCTCCCGTATGCTGTCGAGCGCGTTGCGGAACTCCCATGCGGCGTCAGCATCGGTGAAGTAGAGCCGCATATCCACGTGATTTTCCTCGTAGATGCGATTGATGAGCTCCACCGTGCCGATATTGTCTGTGAGCACGCAGATACGCAGCCATGTCTCCTTCTTGACGAGATCCGTTTCCTCATCCTTTTTTGTCTCATCGTAAACATGGATGTAGGCGGGATATTCGGATGCCCCCATGAAGAGCGGCATGACGAAATTCATCGAGCGCTGCCCCGGCTGTGGGGCGGCATTCTCGCCCTCAAGTGCGTTGCGCATGGTGAGGGCAAGTGCCGCGACATCCCTACCCGCACGCTTGTACTGCTCTGCCGTCATCCTGCGCGTCTTTACAATGTCCGCCATCTGCATGAATGCCCAAAGGCGTGGGAGGTCGGGCATCTGCTGTTCAAGTGCTGCCTGACGCACGGTTCCCGGGATATTCTGCCGGGTTAATTGGATGAGCTGTTGGAGCTGCTTTGCATCCCCCTCGCTGAGCGTTTGACCGCGTCCGCTGACAAAGTTTTGCAGCAGCAGTGTCTCTTTCGGGTTCAGATTCTCATTTTGGAGAAGCGACTGTGCGAGATTCCGCAGGACGTTCATCGTCTGCGGCGTGTTCTCCATCGTCTGTGTGAAGAAGCGCGGAATCACGTTTTGCATCTCCGGGGACTTCATCTGGGCGGCGGATTGTGGCGGAGATTTTGCTGCATTGACAAGTTCTGCCTCGGCTCCCGTCTTCGGGCGTGCGGTCTGCGCCGTTGCCTCTCCCTGTGGAGCGGATCTTGCGGGTTGCGGCTGCGCCTCAGCGCCTGTCTGTGAACGTGTGGGCTGTGCAGCAGCTTCTCCCTGCGCAGCAGATTTCGCGGACTGCGGCTGCACCTCGACGTTTGAAGACGTTCGCGCCCCCACTTCCGAGGCAGTTTTGTTTTCTGCTGCGGCGCCAGGATCTCCCTGCTGCGCCATAGGATTTGTAGGCTCTTTGCCGACCTGCGCATTCGTATTGATATTCCCCGCCGAAGGAGCAGAGTTTTGCCCACGGTCAGCGGACATCCCCGTTTGGGTCGGCTCGGTCATCGTATTTTTCTGTGCATTTTCAGGAAGCTCGTTCACCATTGCTTTCTGTGCGCTGCCTGTCTCATTAGAGGTGGTCTGTGCATTCTGCGCAGGAGACGGATTCGACGGTGCAGGGGATTCACCCGTAACCTTTCCGACATTTTGCTGCGCCATATCTGCGCCCTTTCCGACGTTCTCCTCCGGCATATTCGTCGCCTGTCGGGCAGCAGCAGACGTATTGTTCTTTGCCAATGCTTCCGTTTCCGTCCCCATCTGTGTGTGCGCCATCTGCTGCTCAGGCAGTACGTCCTCTAAGAGTGGGACGTTCATATTTTGCGCAGACGAAGCAATCCGTGCCTCCTGCCCATCAGCCGGTGGCACAGTTGCATTGGAAGAGCCTATGCCCTGCATATTCACATTCGTCGGCGGCGGGGCTGTGGCTGTTCCTGACGCATCGCGCGGCATGAGGAGCTGAACCAGTTGATTCAGGAAAGAGAGCGAGGTCGAGCCCGCCCCGCCCGATGTCCCCACAGCAGTTCCCTGCGCATTCAGCTGTGTGAGAAACGTCTGCAATTCCTTCGGCAGCAGCTCCGCATTCCCGGTATCGAGCAGTTGAAATGCCGCCTTTGTCAGCATGATCGGCTCGAATGTTCCGCCGGATTCTTTTGCAAGCGCGGACTTCAGCCCCGTGAGGAGTGCTGCAAGATCATCGCTCACCTGTGGGGATCCGCCCTCCTCCGCCATTGTCCCCAGCTGGTTGAGCATCCGCGCGAGCGTCGTGAGTTGATCGGTCGAGAAGCGCTGACTTGCGGCGGTGCTGCCGAGCCCCTGTCCGAGCGTCGTCTCGATCGAAAAGGACTGCCGCATCATATTCTGGATGACTTCTTTGAGTTCGGCGGGCATTTGCTGCACATTCATCTGCCGGCGTCCGCTGATCTTCGCGAGAACATCCGCCATATGGTCGATGGCAGTTTCAATCGAGACATTCGTCCGCTGGCTGAATGCAGCGGACGAATCGCCCTGATTTCCACGATTTTGAACAGCCTCAGTCGTTTTCCCCTGCGAAATCCGGGACGCGGCAGGAATGACGGGAGATGCTGTTGTAGTATTTGCTTCCATCGACACGGTGTTCACAGCCTTTTCTGTTATATATTGTTCAGCATGGAGCGGATCGGCTCGAAGGATTTACGGTGAATGGGACAGACACCATATTTGCGAATCGCGTCGATATGTTCCTGGGTTCCATAGCCCTTATGCTTTGCAAAGCCATAGTTCGGATATTCTGTATCGTATTGTTCCATCAAATGATCGCGCGTCACCTTCGCCAAGATCGAGGCCGCAGCAATCGATGCAGACTTGGCATCCCCCTTGATGATGGAGTTTGAAGGCATCGTGAGCTTCGGAAGCTCCACGGCATCAATCAGAACCTCGTCCGGCGTAGGCGACAATGCGGCAATCGCCTCATACATCCCCATCCGTGTTGCCTGCAAGATGTTCATGCGATCAATCGTTACGACATCAATCAGAGTGACATGATAGGAAATCGCAGCGCTGACAATCTGCTCGTACAGCGCCTCGCGCACGGCGACAGACAGTTTTTTAGAGTCATTGATGTGGGGAAGATGTGCTTCATGTGGCAGGATGACAGCGGCGACAGCCACAGGCCCTGCAAGAGGTCCGCGCCCTGCCTCATCCACGCCCGCAACGACCGTGCGTCCCGCCTCTGCGGCAGCACGCTCATATGCATACATCCGATGCAATCGCTCACATTCCTTCTGTGCCCTTTCATAGCGGCGCAAAATGGTCTGCACAGATTTTCGAGAATCTTTTCGACAGGATTCAATCAAGTCTTCTGTCACATCGCCATAAAGAAATATGTTCTCTATTTCTTTTATCGTCAAATTTATCATTTCCTTTACCCCATATCCCTTGTGGAATCTGTGGGTAAAAGCGCATCCAACGTGACGCGCCCAAGCCGCCCACTGCGGAAATCCGCCAATACAATTTGCTCTGCCTTTTCATAGTCAATCTTACCACCCGCACGCAGACATCCGCGCTTTCGACCAATCTCCTCAAGCAGTGCTATGCCGCTTGGGAGCGCTCCCTCCAACCGATAGCGTTCTATAAGAGCGGATGGATATGCTCTGCGGAGTGTATCAAGAAGCAGTAATACAACGCTCGCCACGTCATACACATTGTCGTTGATTGCGCCCGTAAAGGCAAGATGAAGAGCCGCCTGCTGATCTTCGAATTTTGGCCAGAGAATTCCGGGCATATCAAGCAATTCCAGCTGCGCGCCGAGACGAATCCACTGCTTCGCACGTGTAACACCGGGACGGTTTTCCACCTTTGTCTTTGACCCACCCGACAGGCGATTGATGAGTGAGGACTTCCCTACATTGGGGATGCCGAGGATCATGCAGCGTGCCGCCCGTGCCTTTGCCCCATGTTGTACGAGTTTGTCCGTTTTCGGCTTCGCACATTTTGCAATCGCCTGCACAAGTTCCTTCACGCCGCGCCCCTGCACCGCATCCACCGGGATTGCTGCAATCCCCTGCGCAGCAAAGTATTTCACCCATGCACGCGTCGCTGTCTCATCCGCAAGATCTGCTTTGTTGAGCACAATCAGACGCGGCTTTCCCCCCACAATCTCCCGCAGTACAGGATTTGCCGAGCTCAGCGGAATCCGCGCATCCAGCAGCTCCACCACCACATCGACCAGCTTCAGATTCTCCTTGACAAGCCGCTCCGCCTTTCGCATGTGCCCCGGGTACCACTGGAGGCTTGGGATGTCGATTACGTTGTCATTATCAATCATTATATGTCTTCCTCTCAGACGTTGATTTTACTGGAGTTTATCATCATACGGATGTGTATAGAGCGAGAAAATCATAATTCATCATTATCCATACTATACCATATTTCATGATAAAAACCCATAAACGGGAGACAAATGGGAGACGAGAGTGCAAAACGGGAGACAAAAAAAATAAACCAAAGAGTCGAAGCCCCGGGGTGTGAATTATGTTGTGGTAAACTAAAGGAATCGCTGATAAAATAGGCCTTCAGATTGGCGTAGATTTTTTCGTCCGAACAAGGAGGAAAACTGGACGCAGAGTGGTGCCCTGTGGAGGATTTGCAGGCATTGAGCAGGCAAAAAGGTGCGCTAAGATGGCGGTGCCGGATTTATCAGTGCTTCCCTAAATTTCCCCTTTGCACAAAACTGTGGCTTGAATCACATTCTTTTCGACAGATTCCTTGTATGCTATGCACAGAAAGTTTCAAGACATACAAGGAGGAAATATCATGGCAATCCTGAACAATATCGCGCACGCACAGGCACTCGCACTCAAGGATCAGGTCGCATATGCGGAGGGACAGGTCGTCAGCAAGACGCTCGTCCAGAACAAGGGACTCGGCATCACCCTCTTCGCCTTCGCGCAGGGCGAGGGCATCAGCACGCATGAGTCGAAGGGCGACGCGCTCGTTACGGCACTCGACGGCGAAGGCGTCATCAAGATTGACGACGAGACCTATGCGCTGAAGGCGGGCGAGAGCATCGTCATGCCCGCGAATCATCCGCACTCGGTGTATGCAGCGAAGGAAGCACCGTTCAAAATGCTCCTCGTTGTCGCATTCCCCGAAGCGTAAATTTCTCCCCAATACAGCGAATCTCCCGAGGCAAAAAAGCCTTGGGAGATTTTTCGTATGCCTCACAGCAGCATTCACTTCGGTTGCTGCAAAAACTCACGCGGCGAACACTTCATATACTTCTTGAACACGCTGCAAAAATTCTTGTAGTCGCCAAAGCCATTCTCCTCGGCGACCTCGTAGACGCGATACTTCCCCGATGCAAGCTGCACAATGGCATTCTGCAAACGCTCGCGCGTCAGGAGCTCGAGGAAGGTCTGCCCCGCCGCCTCCTTGAACTTGCGGCTGAGATAGCTCGCGCTCACGCCCGCCTCCTCGGCAAGGACTTCGATACTGAGCTTCTCGCGATAGTCCGCGCGAATCCGCTCCATCGCGTGCCGCACATAGGGATTGAGGGAAGCATCCCCGAGATAGCGCGCCCAGTCCACGCCCTCCACGCGTACCTCCGCATCATCCTTGCCGCTTCCCGCTGCGGCAAGTCTCCGCATCAGCGCGGCAAGCTCCGCCTCATCCACGGGCTTCAGCAGATAGTCCGCCGCTTGGAGGCGGAGTGCCTGCTGCGCATAGCCGAACTCGGCATAGCTTGTAAGAAAGACAAACTGCGGCAGAATCCCCTCCACGCGTGCCGCCTCCGCCATCTCGAGACCGTCCATGCGCGGCATACGGATATCGGTCAGCACGACATCGGGGTGCTCCGTACGCATGAGTGCAAGCCCCTCTCTGCCGTCTGCAGCATCGCCCACAATGCGGCAGCCCATCCCTGCCCAGTCAATCATGCAGAGCAGTCCGCGCCGAATGATCTCCTCATCCTCGACAATGAGAACGCGCAGCATTTCACTCAGCCCCCTTTCCATCGTCCGCAGGAAGCACCATTGCAACGCGCGTGCCGCCCTCTGCGCGCCGCGAGATTTCCATGCCGTACTCCATTCCATAGAGCAGCTGAATGCGGCGATGAATATTGTAGATGCCCGTGTGCACAGAGCGATTCTCCCCGCGCGCCATCATCGCGCGCAGACGGTGCAGCGTCTCCTCATCCATGCCCGCTCCCGCATCCTCGATGACAATACGGAGCTGTCCATCTGAAACTCTGATCTGCGTGGTAATATCAATCGCGCCCTCTGCATCCGCGCCGTAGTGAATGGCATTCTCCACAATGGGCTGCAGGAGGAGCTTCGGCACAAGACAGTCCTCCGCCTCCTCCGCAATCTCCTGCCGATAGCAGAGGCGCGCGCCGAACCGCTGCCGCTGAATCTCGATGTAGTTCCCGAGGTGGCGGATGTCCTCCGCAAGCGGCACGCGCTGCACGCGGCTGTCGATGCTGTAGCGCAGGAGTGCGGAGAGCGCTGTGATCATGCGCATAGCAGCATCAGGATCGAGTTTCGTCATAAACTTGATGTTCTCAAGCGTATTAAAAAGAAAATGTGGGTTGAACTGCGACTCAAGCTGGCGCACCTCTGAAATGACGCTCACGCGTGCCCTTTCCTCATTTTCCTCCATGAGCTGCACGAGGCTCTGCACCATGCAGTTGTATTCACCCGCGATCTCCTCGAATTCGTTGCCCGTACGAATGACGAGTTCGCGATCCAGATGTCCATGCCGCACCGCGCGAAATGCGTCGACAATCTCATCCATCGCGCGCGTCTTCTCCGCCATCTCACGCCGCACACGGAAGAAGATGAACGGGATCATGAGGAGGAGCACGGCGAGAAGGATCGCTGCGCCCGTTGCAAACTGCGCGATGCGGCTGCCCACAGGCAGGATGGCGTAGACGGTGAAACGCCCGTCCAGTACAGGCTCCTGCGCCACATAGAACTGCTGCCCGTCCACCTCGACGAGCCCCTGCGCACCCGCGAGTTCCGGCACGATTTTGTGGAATACGGGGTCGCGAAAGATCGTCGTTGTGGAGAACGGGACACGTCCCGCGCGATCCACAATGACAACGTGCATCTTCTCTCCCGTCTGCAGGCGCTTCGCGAGTTCCTGGGCGGGCATGACAAAGACAGCATAGCCTTCCGTTTCTCCCGTCTGCGGCGTGCGGATTGCCTGACCGACCACATAGTCCCGGTCGCGCTCGCGCTGCGGGACAAATTCCTGCACGCATCCCTCTACCGCGTCCATGCGCGCGAGAACGCCCCAGTCCCGCGTTGGCTGCGCAAGATAGTCAGGAAGATGTGCGCGCGTCTGAAAGAGAAGCTGCCGCTCGCTGCCAAGCAGATAGAATTCCGGCAGCGCTCCATGCAAATCCAGCTCCGCATATAGATTTTCAAAAAAAATGCGCCGCTGTTCCCCGTCCGCGTACATCCGGTCGATGCCGCGCATGGAAATTGCCGCCGCACGCGCCTCATAGTCATGGGTCAGCTCCGTAAAGATCTCCCCCGCAGAATGCGCCTCCTCCGCCGTCCGCGACACAACATTCCGCTCCCAGTAGAGCGCGGCAAGCGCCGTACAGATGAATGCAATGAGCAGTCCCGGAAGGAGCGCATATTTGAGGAGTTCACTGCGCACTTCATCCTGAAAGCGCCGCATATGCCCCTCCTTTTCATCCAGATACACAAAAGCCGATTCCATTATAACAGAATCCGTACAAATAAAAAATACCGGAAGGATGGCCTCCTCCCGGTATTGTTCTTGTGTGACAGTGTTTACTGCACGCTCGTAAAGATGTCCTTGAACTTGTCGAGCCACGCCTTCTTGTTCTTCTCGACAACCTGCTCCTCATCGTCGATGATCTTGATCTGATCCTTCGGCAGGAGTCCGACGGGCGGGTCCACGTCATCGCGCACGGAGCGGCGATGGAGCGAGGCGGTGATGATGCTCTGCGCTTCCTTGCTCGTGATGAAGTCGATGAACTTCTTCGCGTTCTCCATATGCTTTGCATTCTTGATGATGTAGATGCCGTCCGGCTTGGAGATAACGCCTTCCTTCATATAGACGAGCTTCACGGGTGCGCCGTCCGCAACGTACTTCGCGCCGCCCTCTTCAAAGGTCAGACCGACCGCATACTCGCCATCCGCAACGCCCTTGTAGACCGCAGACGAGCCGGAGAGCAGCTTGCCGTCGAGATTCCGGCAGAACTTTTCCACATAGTCCCAGCCCTTGTCGGGGTCGCCTTTCCCCATCGCATAGAGCATATTGATGAGATGCTCGTAGGACGAGGAGGACTTCGACGGATCGGCAAAGGCAATCTTGCCCTTGAGCGCGGGGTTCAGCAGATCCTCATAGCCCTCGACCTTCACATCGCCGAGGAGATTCGTGTTGACCATGATGACGCTCGGGATGTCCGTGAAACGCGTCATCGGACCCTCGGTATTCTTGAACGCCGCCTGAATGTGATCCTCGTTCTTCGAGGTGTAGTTCTCGAAGAGATCCGCCTTCGGCTTCATCGTGTTCAACGAGCCGCCCCAGAAGATGTCGCCGAGCGGGTTCGCCTTCTCGGACTCCACACGCTTTAAGAGCTCGCCCGTGCCCGCCGCGATGACCTCGACCTTTACGCCGCTCTGCTTCTCAAACTCCTCGACAAGGGGATTGATGAACGCCAGCGGATGCGGGCAGTAGATGACGAGCGAGTTATCGTCCGCTGCCGCCTGCTTTTCTCCCCCGCCGCAGCCGGTGAGTGCGCCGCCCAGCATCAGGGATGCTGCCATGACGGCTAGAATTTTCTTGAACTTCATGAAATGACCTCCTTTAACAGAACCCATCTATGACAAAGGCTTTCGCCTGAGAAACTAAAGCGTTACATCCTTGCTGCCCGAGACCTTGAAGAAGGTCACCATTGCAACAATCGTCGTGAGCGTGAGGATGGTCGAGAGTGCTGCCGCCGTGCCATAGCTCGCGCGGATGACCTCCGTGTAGATTGCAACGGACATCGTCTTGGTCGCGCCCGTAAAGAGGATGACCGAGGAGCTGAGTTCGTTGATCGCCGTGATCCACGAGAGGATCGCCCCACTCATGACGCCGGGCAGCATCATGATCGCCGTCACCTTGAAGAAGGTCTTCAGCGGCGATGCACCAAGGCTGATCGACGCCTCCTCGATACTCGGGCTGATCTGATAGAGGATTGCCGAGCTCGAGCGCAGCGTATAGGGCAGACGGCGGATGACGAGCGAGATAATGATGATGAGCGCCGTGCCCGAGAGCAGCATCGGCTCCTCGTTGAACGCGAGGAGGAGCGTGATACCGAGCACGGAGCCGGGGATGATGTACGGGAACATCGTGAGGGTGTCAATGATGTCTGTGAGCACGCTCTTGCGCCGCGTTGTGAGATAGGCGACCGTCATGCCGAGGAAGACGATGGCAAGGATCGCCGCCGTGCTGAACAGGTAGGTGTTCGAGATCGCCGTACCGAGGCTGCTGAAGATCGTCGTATAGCTGTCGAGCGAATAGCCGCCCGTGAAGACTGCACCCCGCGTTTCAAGGAAGGAGGTGTAGATGACGACGAGCTGCGGGATCATCGAGACTGCAACCAAGAGGTAGATGAGGACGTGCATGACGATGTTGCCCGTGCCCTTCATCTCCTTGACCTCGATGGGACGCAGTGAGCTCATGGTAAAGGACTTACGGCTCACAACATACTTTTGAAGGAGGAAGATCGTCGAGGTGATGACGACCATGATCGCCGCCATCGCTGCCGCGAAATTCGCCTGATCACCGACCTCGTTGATGAACTCCGAATAGATCATGACCGGCATGACGTTGAAGCCCTCGCCGATCAGCATCGGCGTACCGAAGTCTGCCATTGCGTTCATAAAGACCATGAGCGCACCCGCGAGGATCGTCGGCGTGATGAGCGGCACAATGACCGTCACCACCTTGCGGACACCGCTGCACCCAAGGCTCTCCGCCGCCTCAATGAGCGCGGCGTCGATGTTCTTCATCGCGCCCGCCGCATAGAGGTAGATGAACGGATAGAGCTTGAGCGTCAGCACGAGCAGGATGCCCGTGAATCCGTAGATGGACGGAAACTCGTACTGAAACGTGTTTTGCAGCCACTGTGTCAGAATCCCGCTGCGCCCGCCGATGAGAATCCACGAGTACGCGCCGATGAACGGCGGCGAGAGCAGGGAGATGATGATGCAGATCTCGAGCGCACTCTTGAACCGTACGCGGTAGAGCGTCATAAAGTACGCGAGCGCCGTGCCGATGATGATGGCGAGCACGGTCACGCACGCCGTCACGCTGAAACTGTTGATCATCGACTGGTAGTAGTATTTCCGCTCAAAGAAATGCGTGAAGTGCTCGAGCGTGAATTCGCCCGTGATTGCATCCTGAAATGCGGAGGAAAAGAGGGAGAAGAGCGGATAGATCAGGAAGAGCCCAAAGACCGCAATGGAGAGGAGCGTGATCCCCGTCCAAAAATCAAAGCGCAGACTGCCCTTATTCATAGCGCACCACATCCTTCAGGATATTGCGCGCACCGTCCGCCGTGAAGATGTTGACCTTGCGCGCGTTCGGGCGCAGATGCACCGTGTCCCCGACCTCGAGCTGCTGCGTCGCGTGGCCGAGATCCTGCGAGAACTCCAGCGACGCCTGATTCGGCAGGATCATCTCGCTGTCGAAGTCCAGACTGTAGTTGATGTATTTGCCGAGGAAGACCTTCGTCCGCACCTTGCACGGCAGACCGTCCTCCTGAATCGACAGCTCCTCGGGGCGCACGGAGATGACGATCTCCATCCCGTCCTCTGCCTCCTCGCCGAGGTTCGTCATCGGCATCTCGAAGCCGCTGCGGAATACAACGCTCGTCTCCCCGCCCGATTTTTTGACGCGTCCATAGAACAGGTTCGAATGTCCGATAAAGGTCGAGACAAAGATATTCCACGGGCGTTCATAGATCGTCTGCGGCTGCGCCGTCTGCTGGATCTCGCCCTTGTTCATGACCGCAATGCGGTCGGAGATGGAGAGCGCCTCCTCCTGATCGTGTGTGACATAGACCGTCGTGATGCCGACCTTCTTCTGCACCTCGCGGATCGCGGAGCGCATCTCAATGCGCAGCTTCGCGTCGAGGTTCGAGAGCGGTTCGTCCATCAGAAGGACACTCGGGTGGATGACGATGGCACGCGCAAGCGCGACGCGCTGCTGCTGTCCGCCCGAGAGGCGTTCGGGCAGGCGATCCTGATAGTCCGTGATCTGCACGACATCGAGGATGCGATCGACCTTCTCCTTCATCTCCGCCTTCGGCACATCGCGCAGCTTCAGCCCGTACTCCACATTCTGACGCACCGTCAGATGCGGGAAGATTGCATAGCTCTGGAACACCATGCCGATGTTGCGCTTGTGTGCGGGGATGTCGTTGATCCGCTGCTCATTGAAGAGGATGTCACCCCCCTCGATGCTGTTGAAACCCGCAATCATGCGCAGGAGCGTCGTCTTGCCGCAGCCCGAAGGACCGAGCAGGGTGAAGAACTCTCCGTTTTTGATGTGCTCCGTGATTCCCGGAATGATCGTGAGATCGCCATACCTCTTGACAGCGTTCTCAATATGAATCGCTACGCTCATACTGTCTCCTCCAAATTTCTTTGTTTCGGATAGCATCGAATCCTTTCGTTCTCTATTCGTCTGATTATTTATAGTATACAAAAAGAATGCGCAAATGAATATCCTCAAATCTGCAAAAATATCCAAAAAACTGAACTGTGAAGGAAAAAGAAAAAGAGGGGCACGCCCCTTTTAGATGATTTCACAGAATCGCTTCCGCCGCCGCCATCACGCCAAGTGCCGCGTGCTCGAACGTCAGCCCCCCCTGCAGATAGATGCAGTACGGCTCGCGCATGGGACCGTCCGCACTCAGCTCAATTGACGCCCCCTGCACGAACGTCCCCGCCGCCATGATGATCTGATCGGCATAGCCCGGCATATCCCACGGCTCGGGTGCGGCGAAAGCATCCACGGGCGACATCGCCTGAATCGCGCGCGCGAACGCCTTCATCCGCTCCGCATCCCCGAGCACAATCGCCTGTATGATGTCGTTGCGCGCATCCGTAAAGCGCGGGAACGTACGACAGCCAAGCCCCTCGAAGATCCCTGCGGCAAAGACCGCGCCCTTGAGCGCCTGCGCCACGACATGAGGCGCGAGGAAAAGCCCCTGAAAGAGCAGCCGGTTCGAGATGAGGCTCGCGCCGAGCTCATCCCCCATCCCGGGCGCCGTCAGACGATAGGACGCGGCTTCCACGAGGTCGCTGCGCCCCGCAATATAGCCCCCCGTCGGCGCAAGCCCACCACCCGGGTTCTTGATGAGCGAGCCCGCCATGATGTCCACATCCGGCAGCTCCGTCGGCTCGACGGTATCGACGAACTCGCCGTAGCAGTTATCGACGAACACAATGCAGTTCGGATTCGCCGCCTTGATGCGTGCGCTGACTGCGCGGATGTCCTCAATACTGAGCGGCTTGCGCTCGCTGTAGCCGCGCGAACGCTGTACCAGTGCAACCTTCGTCTGCGCCGTCACAATGCGCTCAATACCGTCCATGTCCACACGACCATCTCGCATCGGCAGCTCGTCATAGAGCACACCAAACTCCTTGAGCGAGCCGACACTCTCATGCGCCCAGCCGATGACGGTCTGCATCGTATCATAGGGAACTCCTGTGATGGAGACAAGCTGATCGCCGGGGCGCAGGATGCCGAAGAGCACCGTTGCAAGCGCGTGCGTTCCCGAGACGAACTGCGTCCGGACGAGCGCCCGCTCCGCGCCGAAGACGCGCGCATAGAGTTCATCCAGCTTCTCACGCCCGAGGTCGCTGTATGCATAGCCTGCACTCACGCCGAAATGCGCGTCCGAGACGCGGCATGCACGCATGGCATCCAGTACCTTCCGCGTGTTGTACTCCGCGACCTCATCCATGCGCGCAAACGCCTCCCGTGCACGCGCGACAACATCCTCCCGCAGTGCTTTCAGCTCATCCCTCTGCACATGCTCCTCGCTTTCCTGTCACACATTCTGCTCTGCCGCCGCTCTGCGCAGATAGCGCGCAAGATTAAGCCGCAGACGCTGCTCCAATTCCTCGAGATCCGACGCGTCAAAATCATAGCTGACATACGGCATCCCCGCCGCATGGTACTCGCCGAAGAACTCATTTCGATAGCAGTTGTAGTAGATGCCCACATCATTTGCCCGCGCAAAGTCCACATAGTCGATGATGAGGAAAGAGCCGTTCGTCATCTGCGCGGGCGCCGAGGGACGAACGAAGAGCTCATATCCCTCCAGCTGTTCGGGCAGTTCCTGCCCATATTCCCACGCGGCAATCTCCTCGCGCACGGACAGCAGTTCCTGCGTCGCCAGCGCATCGGCGTGCAGCTCCGCCATCACACGCGGCAGATAGCGCTGAAGCTCCCGCCCGAATGTCTCCAAATCTCCGTGAATAAACGACGGCAGGGCAAAGCGCACGACGCCGATCTCGACGCGCAGCTTGTACGATGTCGTCGCCGCATCGTAGAAACCGACAACGGCGCGGTGCGCATCCGTGCGGTCATAGCGAAAAAAATCATACTGCGCTTCGTGCTTCTGCCGGTCTCTCGAGAGCAGATAGCCGTCGATTTCGGCAGGCAGCTCCTCGAGCACCGTCCACGCGGCAAGCGCCTCGTCTATTTTCTCAGTAAATTCCTCAGCCATCGGATCTGTCTCTTACTTGCCCGTGCGCCCACGCTTCGTCATGGGGATCCCCTTGGCGCAGAGCGGGCACACCTCGGGCGCATAGGTCTCCACATCCATTGTGAGGAGGGCTGTGCTCGGCACATCGCCAAAGTTCGCCTTGCCGCCGCTGCGGTCGACGAGCATGGAGACCGCCACGGGAACAGCGCCCGCCGCCTTCACCACCTCGATGACCTCCTTGATCGAGCCGCCCGTCGTCACAATGTCCTCGACGATGAGCACGCGCTCGCCCTCACGCAGGGAGAAGCCACGCCGAAACGTCATCTTCCCATCGACGCGCTCCGTGAAGATCGCGCGCGTCCCCAGGGCTTTGCCCGTCTCATGCGCGAGCAGGATGCCGCCCGTCACGGGGCCGACCACCGTCTCAATTGCTGCGTCCTTGAACTTCTCCGCCATCGCTGCGCAGAGCTGCGCCGTGTATGCGGGGTGCTGGAGCACATTGAACTTCTCCACATAGTGTGGGCTGTGCAGTCCCGAGGTCAGCAAAAAATGCCCGTCCATAATCGCACCCGTCTTCACGAGCAGCGCGCGTACTTCCTCCTGCGTCATCATATGCCCTCCATCTCCTTCAAAATCCCCTTTGCCGCTGCGCGCGGATCTTTCGCCGCGTAGATGGCACGCCCCACGACAATCTGCGAAGCCCCTGTGCGGATCGCTCCCGCCGGCGTCATCACGCGCCGCTGATCGTCATGCGAAACGCCCGCTGGCCGAATGCCCGGCGTCACAATGAGGAAATCATCACCACAGATGCGGCGAATCTCCGCCGTCTCGGCAGGGGACGCAACCACGCCGTCCAGCCCCGCCTCCTGTGCGAGACGTGCGCGCCGCAAAACCGCATCTGCAATCGTCCCCGTGTGCCCGAGCCCCGCCCAGTCGTCCGCATCCATGCTCGTGAGCACGGTGACGCCGATCAGCTTCGGACAGGGCACGCCCGCTTTGTCTGCCGCCCGCTGCAGAGACTCACGAGCCTCCCGCATCATGCGCAGCCCACCCGCCGTATGGACATTCAGAATGTCGGGGCCAAGATGCAGCAGCGAGGACAGCCCGTTGCCGACCGTGTTGGGAATGTCGTGGAGTTTCAAATCGAGAAAGACCTGCTTTCCCTCGCCCTTCAACCACGTGACAATATCCCCGCCAAGCGCATAGAAGAGCTCCATGCCCACCTTGTAGTAACTCACACTGTCGCCGAGACGCGCGACGAGTTCTTCTGCCGCTGCACGCGTCGGCACATCGAGCGCCGCAATCAACCGATCATCCGCCATCATTTCACTCCTCTATGATCAAGAGCTGTGTGCTGCCACAAGCACATCTCCCGCGCGCCAGACGCACCTGCAGTCCCGTCTGATAACGCAGAACGGGCATCGCCTCTGCCGCAATCGTCGAGAGGACGAGCTGCCCGCACGCGCCGCCCGCACGCGCGCTATGCCCCGACTCATCAACAACCTCGGCGTAGAAGAGACGTTCCTCGAGATGCAGTCCCGCCCCCGCCGTACAGGAGACACCAATCAGAGCCCCCATCTGCGCCAATGTAAAGATATGCGTGTGGCGCGCGCCCATGCGCTCTGCAAGGACACGCGAAGCCCTCTGTGGTGCGGGATGTTCCCCGACTGTAATCAAGCGGTGTGCAGCGACATCCCCAAGACATTTTTCAAGCGCAGGCAGTTCATGCTCCCACGCGATAATGGTGTCGGGCACAGCCGCACGCAGGAGCTGCGCCGCTGTCTCCGCCCCGCCGCTGCACGGCAGGACTGCCGCCCCGAGTGCATCGAGCGCATATTGCAGATCGAGCATCCGACTGTCCGTAAAGTCCCCCACGAGCAGCACCGTATTCGCGCGGTTCACGCCGCACGCAGTGAGCATATCCGCGGCCGTCTGCACCTGCCGCGCAACGTCGCCCTGCGTATAGCAGTGCATCCTCGCCCGCTCCGCGCCGTCGTGCAGCAGACTCATGCGCAGCAGCCCCGAGAGCGGCAGGGTGAGCATGAAAAAAGGGGCATCCGCCCCCTCTTCCTCTGCATGCTCCCAAAACGGCAGACGCGCCGCATCCGCAAATGACGAAACAGATGCAGCACTGACACCTGCACGTTCAAACGCAGAGCGATAGAACGCCGTTTTTTCCTCCGCCCACTTGATCTGGCGCAGGAGGAGCGAGAGCCGCTGCTCCTCGGTGAGTGCCGTGCCCTTCATGACTCGAGCGGCCGCTGATAGAAGAACGGCTGGAAGCTCGTATAGCCCATCTTGCGGAAGTTCAGAATCGACTCCGTTGCGCCGACGAAGAGAATGCCGCCGGGCTTCAATGCCTCGAAGAAATGACGGTAGAGCTGATCCTTTGCCTCATCTGTAAAGTAGATGACGACGTTGCGGCAGAGAATCAGATCGAAGCCCGTCTCGAACTTGTCCTGCAGTAGATTGTGCCGCTTGAACTCGATCATGTTCTTGATTTCCTGCTTCACGGCAAAGTGGTCGCCATCTGCATCGAAATACTTGCGGCGGCGCTCGGGGGTCATGCTCTTGATCTCGTCCGCCGTATAGACACCGCGCTTTGCCTTTGCGAGAATCTCAATATCGAGATCGGACGCAAGGATGCGATGGCGCGTCGTCGGCGTCATCTCCTTCATGATGATCGCGAGCGAATATGGCTCCGCACCGATGGAGCAGCCCGCGCTCCAGATGTTCAGCTTCGAAGAACGCGTCAGGAGATCGGGAATGACATCCGTCTCAAGCTTGCTGAACTTCTCCGGCGTGCGGAAGAACTCCGACACATTGATCGTCAGATACTCGATGAACGCCGCAAAATCGTCCTTGTTCTCACAGACATGATCGAAATATTCGACGCAACCCTTGTAGCCTGCACGCGTAATCAGATTGTTGATGCGTCGCTTCATCTGCGGCTCTTTGTAGAGATCGAGATCAATCTCCGTCTTTGCCTTCAGCTTCTGCTTAAACTGCTCCCAGTCGCGATCTTCCGACATAAATTCCCCTCCGCTCATATATCCCTACATCTTAAATCTTACTGGATCGTAAAGACCCGGCAGGATTTCTTCACCTCGAGTTTCGGCAGGATCACATGAAGAATTCCCGCCTCATAGGACACGGACACCTCAGCCTCATCCACATCATCGATGAGGAAGGAACGCTCGAATGTGCCCACCTTGCGCTCGTGGCAGAGATACTTCGTCTCGGACTCCTCCGGAACGACACGCTCCGCCTTGATCTTGAGGCGTCCGTCCTCATTGTAGGAGACCTCGATGGCTTCCTTCGTAAAGCCGGGGAGCTCTGCATACAGCTCGTAGCACTTCTCGCAGTCGATCACGTCGACGCGGAACGGGAAGAGCATCCCCCCCACCTTGTCGAACGGATTAAACGAATGCTCCATCACGGTCTCAAGAGCCTTTCCCAGCATCTCCTGTCCCTTTTCGGCATTTTCTTTCAAATTGAACGGCAATGGACGAAACATAGCGACCACCTCCAACATGATGTATCAATCTACGCTTTCATTATAACAATAACGCGCATGCTTTTCAATATGCGCGTATGGAAAAGGCGGCGCATAAACGCCGCCCTAGGGAATCGCTGATAAAACAGACCCTCAGATCGTCGTAGATTTTTCGTCCGAACAAGGAGGCAAACCGGACGCATAGCCAAAGCTATGTGGAGGATCGAGGGCACAGTGCGGGCAAAAAAGATGCGTCAAGATGGCGGCGCTGAATTTATCAGTGCTTCCCTAAAATCGTTCAAAGCGTTGCCAGCATATCTTGGACGCCCTTCAAATAAGTATCGCGTGCAAAGTTTATGAGCTCGCCCGTTCGGCGCACCTTTACCTCAATGCTGCCGTTCTCAATGGTCTTTGGCCCGATAGCAATGCGGACGGGATAGCCGATCAGGTCGCAGTCGTTGAACTTCACGCCCGCGCGCTCACGGCGGTCGTCGAGCAGCACGTCGACACCTGCCGCGCGCAGCTCCTCATAGATCTCCTCGGCATAACGGAGCTGCTCGTCCACCTTTGCATTGACCGCCACGACGACGACCTCGTAGGGCGCAATCGCGCGCGGCCATATAATGCCGCTCTTATCGTGATTCTGCTCGATTGCCGCCGCCATCGTACGCCCGACGCCGATGCCGTAGCAGCCCATCTGCATGGGCTGTGCCTTGCCCGCCTCGTCGAGGAAGGTCGCGCCCATCGCCGCGCTGTACTTCGTCCCAAGGGCAAAGATCTGTCCCGCCTCGATGCCGCGCCCAATGTGGAGATGCCCACACTCGCAGACAGGGCATTCATCCCCTTCCTCCACGAGGCGGATATCCGCCACCGTCACCGTGCCAAAGTCACGCTGCGGATTGACATTGATATAGTGGAAGTCCGCCTCATTCGCACCGGAGACAGCATTGTGCATCCGCATCGCCGTCTCGTCAACGACAATATGCGTCCCCTCTTTGATCCCGATCGGGCTCATAAATCCGGGGCAGCCGCCCGCCGCACGGATTGCCTCGTCATCTGCCATACGCAGCTCGCGCGCACCTGGAACGGCATTTGCGAGCTTCACCTCGTTGACCTCGTGGTCGCCGCGCAGGAATGCGAGGATGAGGGTATCGTCCTCCGTCTGAT